>Ga0209577_10000277_pt1 | contig 52134 bp, 45 predicted proteins | sample GraSoiAngelo_109_FD_185874 | JGI IMG/M metagenome (GOLD analysis project Ga0209577, IMG submission 185874) | Grasslands soil microbial communities from the Angelo Coastal Reserve, California, USA - 14_0903_12_20cm (SPAdes) (version 2) | ecosystem: Environmental > Terrestrial > Soil > Grasslands... | reverse complement strand
CCGTCGCGAACGTGGGGAGCCCGTTGGCAATGTCGGTCTCGACGTCGACGAGATAGGCGTCGATGCCGAACACCGCGGCGGAGCGGACACGGGCGAGCATGAGGAACCATGCATGCCGCGCCCACGGGTGTGTCACCCAATCAGTGCATGGCAGGTCGGTTTGTTGCGGACTACCGGCCCCACGCCCTGTCCCCCCTCCGCCCTCACGAGTCCTCACCCCCTGTCCCCCTCTCCGCAATGCGGAGAGGGGGCACGAACGGAGAGCTCCCGTTGTCGGAGCGCTGCTGATAGATCTCAAACGCCGTCCCCCTCTCCCCAAGGGAGAGGGGGTCAGGGGGTGAGGACGAGTTCGTGAAGAGCGGAGGGGTCCGAGGGTGAAGGCCGAGAGAGGAGAGGGGGGTGAGCGAGTGATCGCCTGGGACGATTTCGCCAAGGTCGACATCCGCGTCGGCCGGATCGTGCAGGTCGACGACTTCCCCAAAGCGCGCAAGCCCGCTTACCAGCTGCGCGTCGACTTCGGTGAGCTCGGCGTCAAGACCTCGAGCGCGCAGATCACGAAGTACTACGACAAGACCGAACTCGTGGGGAAACTCGTGCTGGCGGTCGTGAACTTCCCGCCCCGCCAGATCGCGAACTTTTTCTCCGAGGTGCTGACGCTGGGCGTGGTGCTGGGAGACGGCGACATCGTGCTGGTGCATCCCGAGCGCGACGTCCCGCTCGGCAGCCGGATCGGCTAGCCCGGGACGAGTGGTGCGGCGTAGCGGGCCTCGATGTACTCCTCGAGGATTTTCAAGAAATCCGCAACGATCGTTTCGCCTTTGAGGGTCACCTTGAGGCGGCCGTCCACGTACACCGGTGCCTTCGGCTCCTCGAACGTGCCGGGGAGCGAGATGCCGATGTCCGCGTGCTTCGACTCGCCGGGGCCGTTCACGACGCACCCCATCACCGCGACGCGCAGCGCCTCCACCCCCGGATAGCGGGCGCGCCACGCGGGCATCTGCTGCTTCAGGTGCGTCTGAATCCGCTCCGCCATTTCCTGAAAGAACGTCGACGTGGTGCGCCCGCAACCGGGACACGCCGAGACCTGGGGCGCGAAGTGCCGCAGCCCGAGCGACTGCAGCACCTGCTGCGCGACGTGCACTTCCTCCGTCCGGTCGCCGCCCGGGCGGGGGGTGAGCGAGACCCGGATCGTGTCCCCAATGCCCTCCTGCAGCAGAATGGCCAAGCCGGCGGTGCTCGCGATGACGCCCTTGGTGCCCATGCCGGCCTCGGTGAGACCCAGGTGCAGCGGATAGTCGCACCGCGCCGCGAGCCGGCGATACACCTCGACCAGGTCCTGCACCCCCGACACCTTCGCCGACAGGATGATGCGATCGTGCCCGAGACCGCACTCCTCCGCGAGCTCGGCCGAGCGCGTGGCGCTCGCCACCATCGCCTCGAGCATGACCTCCCGCGCATCCAGCGGATCGGGCCGGCTGGCGTTTGCATCCATCATTTCCGTGAGCAGCTGCTGGTCCAGGCTCCCCCAATTGACGCCGATGCGCACCGGCTTGCCGTGCTCCAGCGCGACTTCGATGATGGTGCGAAAGTGCTCGTCGCGCCGCTTGGCGCCGACGTTGCCGGGGTTGATGCGGTACTTGGCCAGCGCCGACGCGCACTTGGGGTACTTGGTGAGCAGCAGGTGGCCGTTGTAGTGGAAGTCGCCGATCACCGGGACGTCCACGGCGGCGACGATCTCGGGAACGGCGGCGGCCGCGGCCTCCGTGTTGACCGTAACGCGCACCAGCTCGCTGCCCGCCTGGTGGAGCGCGCGTGTCTGGTCGGCCGTCGCACGGACGTCCGCCGTATCCGTGTTGGTCATGGATTGGACGACGATCGGGTGACTGCTTCCGACCCGGATCCCGCCCACATCGACAATGACGGTCTGCCGGCGCTGGTTCACGAGGTCAATATAAGGGAGAAGACGTCACGGAGAGACGTCGCGGAACAACGTCACGGATAGACGTCGAGAAATACGATTTTCCGTGACGGTTCTCCGTGACGTTTTTTCGTGACGCCGTCTAAAAGAATTTGTCGTTCATCACCACGGTAAGCCGCAGCCCCTTCAAGACCGCGTTCCCCTGCAGCAGGACGAGGCCCGAGTTCGAGCCCTTCGCCTGGAACCGGACCCATAGCTGCTTGCCAGCCAGGAGCGATATCACGTTGCTCGAAAGGCGTCCGATGATCGTGTCCGCCGTGGGGACGTTGCCGGATACGTTCGTGTCCGGCACGGTCAGCGCGAGCGCGTTCGAGTTCAGGGTCCCGGTGTCGGTGGCGGCGAGATACAGCTGCAGGCCGATGGTGCCCGCGCCCGAATCGTTATCGAAGCTCACCTTCCCGTTCACGAGAACCGAATCCACGATGGATGATCCGGCGCCGGGCAGGTCGATGCGCCGTGGCGTGCTGGACGCGCTGTCGGGGGGGCCCGGCGGGACGAAGTACGGGATGCGGTCGGCCCCCGTCCCCTTGATGAAGCTGTACACGTCGACGTTGAAGATGGCGTGTCCCTCCCCGCACGCCGCGGCCAGCCCCGCGAGCCACGTCATCCACAGCCACTTCGCGCGCATCGAGAGCCTCCTAATAGATCGAGAACGACGTCGCCATCGTGACGCCGCGCTCGTTCGAGAGCGAGTTCGTGTGCGTCCAGAATCCCACGTCCAGGCCGAGGGCACCCAGGCGCACGCCCCCGCCGAAGCCGAACTCGATCCGTTTGCGCTGGTCGCGCGCCACGCCGCCGCGCACGGCGATCAGGCCGAGGCGTTGCTCGCCGCCCACGTGCACGGTCGAACCCCGGCCGGTGTTCAGTACGTCGGCCCCCAGCGTCGTCTTCCCGACCGTGTACGTTACGTTGGCGACGTACGACACCGGGAGCCTGGTCGTGGTGGAAACGTGGTTCTTGAACGGCTTGGAGAAGCTCGAATCGCGGTAGAACACGCTGTCCTGACGGGTGTCGGACCACGTCAGCGTCGCCCCGATGTCGTTCACCCCGACGCCCAGCTCGATCGGTCCCGAGATCCATGCGATCCCCACGTCTCCCCCCACCCCATGGCCGAACGCGTTGCCGGGCTTCGAGTAGGTGGTCAGGCCGCTGTCGAGCGGGGTGACGGGATTGGTCCCCGCAAAGATGACGCTGTCGGTCCTGAATCCGGCCGTAACGTTGCTGCGGACATATGCGACGCCGAGGTAATAGTGCAGCGCCCCGCCCACGTACAGTCCGGTGCTCGAGTCACCGGCGATGCGACCGGCATAGCTCACGGTGGGGGCGAACCCGCCTTCGGCGATGCCGTTCCCAAGCACACCGTAGCCCGTCAGGGGCTTCGCCTCGACGGAGTCCCGCAGGAACGCGAGCAGATTGTCGTTCAGCTGAACGCCGAGATCGTAGTGCAGCCACCCCAGCACGCTGACGCGCACCCCCTTGATCGCGAACCCCGGGTTGAGCAACCGGCTCGAGCCCCCGAACCCGAGCTGATCTTCCGGCACGAGTTTCGCCGTCGCGCCCAGATTGACGCGCAACGAGTCCTGGCCGATTCCGAACACGACGTCGTTGGTCGGCGTCGGGGCCCTTTTCACCTCGAGGTAGATCGGCAGGTTGAGGAGCGTGTTGGCCAGAAGGATCGGATTGAACCGCGCGGAGTCGGGGTGAAAGGCCGGATCCGTGGAGAGGTGGGGGTGATCGTGCAGGAACTGAATGATGCCCAGCGGAATCGGGATCGTCACCCGGGGACGGCCACGCCGGTCGGCCGCTTCGGGCACCGCGCCGTAGGCGGCGTTGTAGCGCACCAGACTCGCCGAGCGGCCCAGGAAGAGGCCGCCCATCCCGATGCGCCGTGCGTCGAAGGTCAGGCCCTGCCCCGCCGCCTGCGCCGCCACACCGACAGTCAGCGCCACGAGCCCGATGCCGATCACCGAGGTCCGCACGATGCTCCTCGCAGAATGGGGTGCCCTGCCGGGCACCAAGATTGCGAATCATCGTGAATTACGCCACGGACAGGCGTGAGCCCGGTCACGGAGCCGTGTGGGTCGCGGCGCCCTGGAACGTGATGGTGACGGTCGCCCCGTGGCCCAGGACGCTAGTGAGGTCGATCGTCCCGCCCCAGCTCTCGACCAGCCGCCGGGCGATCGCGAGCCCCAACCCCGACCCGCTCGAGGTGGTCGAGAATGCCGGGTCGAACACGCGCGGCAGCGCGTCCGGCGCGATGCCCGCCCCGTCGTCCTCCACGGCGAGCCGCCGTCCGCTGTCCAAGACCCGCACCGCCACCGTCCGCGCGTCGGCATTGCGCGCGTTCTCGAGCAGGTTGACGAGCACCTCCTTCACTTCGTCCCGGCGAGCGCGTACGGGGGGGCCCGCCTCACCCGTGATCTCCACCCGGGCCCCCGCCTCCACGCCGCCCAGCGTGTAGAGGTGCACCACTTCCCGCGCCACCGCGTACACGTCCACCGGCTCGAGCGGGAGCGCCTCGGCCGCGGGTGAGGCGAAGCGCGAGAAGGCACGTGCGATCGCGTCGAGCCGATCGATCTCCGCCAGGATCCGCTCCGCGGTCTCGCTCAGGGTGGCGTCGAAATCCTTCCCATCCTTCTTCTCCCGAGCCCGCTGCAGATGCTGGATGCCCAGGCGGATGGGCGTGAGCGGATTCTTGATCTCGTGGGCGACCTGGCGAGCCATCTCGCCCCACGCCAGCACCCGCGCCGCGCGGGTGAGCGCCGTCGCATCGTCGAGCGCGACCACGCAGCCGTCGGGAGCCGGCCCGAGCGACGCGAGCTGCACGCGGATCTGGCGACGGCCCACCACGAACTCGTGCTCGGCGATGCGCTCCCCGCGGGAGCGGAGGAACTCGCCCACGGCGGTCCACACGGGCAGCCAGGCGGGCGACGCCGTGTGCGGCAGCAGGTCTCCCGGCGCGAGCGGCGTGCCGAGCAGCTCGGCGGCGCGCGGGTTGGCCATGGTGACGTGGAGCGCGTCGTCCACCGCGACGACGCCGGTGGCCACGTTGGCGAGCACCTGCGCCGTGCGGCTGCGCGCCTCTTCCAGCGCGGTCTGGCTGCGCTTGACGTCGCTCGCCATCCGCTCGAACGCCGACATCACGGGCTCGAACTCGCGCGGCGCCCCGGGCGAGAAGGTCGGCAGCGGCGCCCCGCGGCCCACCGCGCCCGCGGCCTCCCGCAGTGCCGCGACGGGCCGGGCGAGCCCGCGCGCGGCGACCCCCGCCAGCGAGACGGCGGCGACGAGCCCCGCCAGCGTGGCGAGTGCCAGCGCCAGCGCCAGGTCCTCCTGCTGCTGGCGCACCCGCTCGTCGTCGAGCAGCTGGGGCGCCGCCAACACCTCCTGCACCTCGGCCGACTCCGACACCACCAGGTAGCCGACGCGGATCGTACGACCGGCCACGCGGCTGTCATCGGTGCGCTCGAGCTCGTCGCGCAGGGCCAGGCGCACGAACGCGTCGGGCGCGAGAAACGGATCGACCACGCCCAGCTCGGCGAGTACCGGGGCGCTGGTCCCGGCGAGCACCCCGTTGCGGTACAGCCAGAGATCCGCGTCGAGCCGGTTGCCGAGCTCCACCATGGACCGGCCGAGGGCGGCGCCGGGCTCGGAGACGAGGGCCGCCGCCGTCCCCGCCGCGTCGCGCAGCGTCTGTCCGATGAGCAGGTCGCCGTCCTGGCGGGCGTCGTCCCGCAGGCGGGCAAAGCTCCAGAGCGCGAGCACGAGCAGCGGGACCACGAAAAACCCGGCGAGCGCTACGGCCAGCCGCGCCCGGTAGCTGGTGCGCAGGGCGGTCAAGACGGGCGGAAATCGCGGACGCCACCCAGCGGTCAGCGCGAGACTCAACAACCAACAGCCGGCGAGCAGCGCGACGTCGACCACCACCGCCAGGGCGCCACGCACCAGGAGCGCCCAGGGATCACGCAGATCTACCGTCAGGTGGACGTGGCGCACTAATCCGCCCGGGACCGCGATGCGCCGCTCGCCCCGGGCCGACCAGCCCACTCTGGTCCAGACCACACGCGCGCTCGGCGCGGCGGGCGGCGGCGAAGGCGGCGAGAGCCGGATGTCGTACGGCGGCTCGACGCCGGCCTCTCCTTGAAGGAACCGCGCGACCCGCGCCGACGGAATAAGACGCGTGCGCGGGCCCACGCCCACGGTCAGGACAGCGCCGCCCGCGAGCGGAGCGACGAGCACGTAATTCACACCGGGGCTGCCCTCGAGACGCTCTACCCGCGGTCCGCGGGCGGTCTCGGGCGAGCGTACCAGCGCGGCCAGCAACGACGCCGACAGGTCCACGCTCGCGACCCGGATCTCGGCCGCCGGCTCCCCCGAGCGATGCCACACGGCCAGACTCGCCGGGTACGAATCGGCCGCGAGCGGCGACGCGAGCCACCACGCGTACAGCTCGCCCGCGGTGCGCGGGGTCGTCACGGGCGGCGCCGCGCCCAGGCGCCCCAGCAACGATGCGGCGCGCGGGTCGGCCGCGGCGCCCAGCCCGAGGGCGTCCCGCTCCGCGAGCACCAGCCGGCCCTCCACCGCCGCGCCCCAGGTAACGAGCGCCGCCGCTGTCCCGGCCACCGTCGCGATCCCGAGGACCGCCCAATGCCGCGGCGCCGGCACCAGCACGCCCACCAACGCGGGGAGCCACACGAACGTGTACCACTCGGGCCAGGCGCCGTACGGATTCCATAGCCACAAGCCGGCGAGCGCGGCCATGGCGGCCCACGCGCACGCCGCCGGCAGGGTCCAGGGCAGGCGCTGCGGCTCCGCGGTGCCGCGCACCAGGGCCGCCGCGGCGAGCACCAGCGCCATCGCGGCGGTCGCGACCGCCACCTCCCACGACATCCACAGCGCGAACCCCACGCCGCCCGCCGGCGCCGTGATGCCCCGTCCGAAATAGCGGACGACGTAGGGCGCCGCGAGCACCAGCACACCCGCGACCACGAGTGTCCACCAGCGGCGCCCGACCCCGCGACGCCACAGCGCCGCCGCCGCGAGCAGCAGCACCACGCCGAGGGCGGTGAGTGCTCCCGCCGAGGCGCTGAATCCGCCCAGGAGGGGACGAAAGAACGACGCGGGCGAGAACAGCCCCGCCCACCGTGCCGAGTCTTGCAGGGCGCGGGCGACCGTCCATGCCGCCGACACCGTCGCGAGCCAGCGCCACCGGCCCGCCGGAGCGGTGACGAACACGAGCAGCAGCACGAGCGCGAGGGCGGCGCCGGCACGCGCCGTCGCGGCACCCAGGGCGGCGAGCTTGGCGTCGCTCTGCGTCGGCGGCACCGGCTGCACGCTGAGGAGTGTCCCGCCGGGCTCGCACTTGGTCGGGCAGAAGTCGAACACGTCGCCCTCGTGCGGCGCGAGGCCGGGCGCGTAGAACCGCAGCGCCATCCCGTGGGCCTCCTCGAACCGCGCGCTCACGGCGTGGCTGCGGTCCGGAGCCGCCGCCGCGGCGTCCAAGAGCACGCTGCCAACCACGCTGCCGCCGCCCGGCGTCTGGCGCCGGGCCTCGAGCGACACGTAGAATGGTGTGATGACGGCCCGCAGCTCCGCGGTGTCCCGCGTGGGAACGAACCGGTGGCGACCCGCCCATGCGAGCGGCTCGCCGTCGGGCGCGAGGATCACGACGCCCCGCTCCACGCCCCGCGGCCGCGTGCCCGAGGACACGGCCTCGCGCAGCGCGTCGAGCGCTCCTTCCCGGCTGAGCAGCGCCGCGGTCATGCCTCGCCCGGCCAGCCGCCGCGCTTCTGTCACCGCCGCGGCGAGCGCGTCCTTGAGCTGCGACGAGTCCCGGGGCATCCGGCTGGCCCGCAGCTCGGGCCAACAGCATTCGATCGTCCGCACCCGCACCATGCCGGTCACCACGACGGCGCCGAGCGCGAGACACCCGAGCGCGGTGGCGGCCGTCAGCCCCCCCCGGGGCCGCCGCGCGGCGAGGACCCCGGTCCCAACCGCCGCCGCTCCCGCGGCCCATGCCCACACCACAGCCGTCCCGTGGAGCCACTCCGCCGCGGCCACGGCGACGGCACAGCCCGCAAGCGCTACGTGAGCCCGCCCCTGCATTTGAAGAGCCTCGTCCCCGATGAGGTCCGCTTCATTCTCGAGCGCGATGCGCGCCTCCTCGTCCCCGTGGGGACGTGTGAGCAGCACGGCCCGCACCTGCCGCTCGGCTGCGACACCATCATCGTCGAGTGCCTGGCCGACGATTTGTCCGGGGCGCTCGAGATCCTGCGCGCGCCCACCATCGAATATGGCGTCAACACGTCCACCAAGCGGCCGTTCCCCGGCAACGCCTCGGTCCGCCGCAAGACGCTGCATCGTTGGATGAACGATCTGCTCGGCTCGTGGGAGCAGGCGGGCGTGGACACGTTCATCATCCTGACCGCCCACGGCCACGATCCGCACCAGGAGGCGCTCTCCACCCTGCGCACGCACCAGGCGCGGGTCTTCACGGTCGACGTGTTCGATCTCGACTTCAGCGGTCACCTCGAGGACGGCGACGGACCGATGCACGGCAGCGAGCTCGACACGTCCCTGCTCCTCTACCTCGCCCCGGAGCTCGTGCACATGGAGCGCGCCCAGGACTTCCTGCTGCCCGAACGGCAGCTCACGCGCTACCAGCGGACCCGGCTCGGCGCGCTTCCCGAGGGCTCGCCCGGCTCGCTGGGCCGGCCTTCGCTCGCGACGCGGGAGAAGGGCGAACGGCTGTATAAGATGATCCGCGAGCGCATCGCCACGCGAGTGCTGGGAGCACCGGTCCCGTGACCGCGCTCTGGGTCGCGCTCGCCGTGCTCCAGAGCCCGGTGGACGACGCAACCCTGCTGGTCCGACAGGACACGGTCGAAGTCGCGCGCGAAGCGTTCCGGCTCACGCCGGCCCGCGCCGCCTCGAGCGGCTGGACGCTGGCCACCACCATCCGCTACGACCGCGGCCGACCCGTGGTCGTGCTCGACCCCATCGTCGAGCTTGGCCCCGATTCCGGCGCCACGACCCTCGAATACACCGTCGCCGACCCGCGCGACCCGATGCGCATCCTGGGCCAGTTCACCCGCGGCCGATTCGTGGTGCGGATGCTGGGCCGCCGCACCGAGCGCGCGCGGGAGTTCCCCACACCCCCGCCCGCCGCCGTGCTGGATGACTCGGTGTTCGCGCTCTATCTCCCGGTCGCCTGGCTGGGCCGAACGCGGGCCGCGCAGGTGACCGCCGTGTTTCCACGGGCCGGCCGGCGCGAGCTCCTGGCGGTCCAGGACCTCGGGATCGAGCCCACGACGCTCAACCGCGACCCCGCGGACCTGCGGCACATCACGGTGACGGGGGGCGCGAATCGGCTCGTGCACGTCTGGCTGGGGGCCGAGGGCCGGCTGGCCAAGGTCGAGATTCCATCGCGCGGACTGGTGGCGGCGCGGCAGCCGGCGCGTTGAGCGGGTCGTCGCCCGGCGCCGCCGTGGCTAGATTGTCCCGCGTCGAAACCTGCGGCGCTGGCGCCGCGTACGAGGTGTCGTCCCAACGACCGGTCCAAGGATCGCCATGAGGCTTCTGTTGTGCTCCGTCGGGCTCGCCGTCTGCCCGGTCCTCGCGGTGTGTCAGCGCCCCGTCCCCGCGACCCTGTCTCTCGCCGACGCCGTCACCCTCGCCCGCGCCAACAACCCGTTCTACCGGCAGGCGATCAACGACCGCGCTCCCGCCGCCTGGGGCGTGCGGAACGCGTGGTCGAGCATGCTGGTGCCGAGCGTGAGTGCGTCCGGCGGGATCGGGTACGCGGGCCCGGGCCAGCAGACGTTTCTCACGTCGAACTTCTCGCAGAGCGTCTCCACGTTGTCCTCCAGTTACAGCTTCGGCCTGGACTGGACCTTGAGCGGACAGACGCTCACCCAGCCGGGGCTCCGCAAGGCGCAACTCTCGGCCGCGGACGCCGACATCGCGGGCGCGGAGACGAACCTCGTCACGACCGTCACCCAGCAGTACCTCACGGTATTGCAGGCGCGGGACAACGCCGAAGTCGCGCGCCAACAGCTGCAGCACGACGAAGAGTTCCAGAAGCTCGCACAGGCGCGCTACGACGTGGGGCGCGCGTCCTTGATCGACGTGCGCCAGGCGCAGGTGGCGCGGGGCCAGGCGGAGGTAGTCCTGCTGCGGGCGCGGACGGCGGTACAGGTCGAAAAGCTGCGGCTGTTTCAGCAGATGGGCGTGACGGCCCCGGTCGACCTCGCGGCCGTCCAGCTCACCGACACCTTCACCGTGCAGGCACCTGGCTGGCAGCTGAACGACCTGCTCACGATGGCCGAGCAGCAGAACCCGGCGCTCAAGGCGTTGCGCGAGCGGGAGCACGCCGCCGCCTGGGGCGTGCGGGCCGCAACCTCGAGCTACGGCCCGGCGCTGTCGCTCTCCGCCGCCTGGTCGGGCTTCACCCAGAAGCTGTCCGACATCAACCCGACGATCGTGTCCCTGCGCCAGGGCGCTCGGACCGACTCGCTCGCCTGTGCGTACGAGAACAGCGCCTGGCTCAACACCGGGCAGCAGCCGCTCGATTGCTCCCTGCTCGCGAATACGACCGCGCAGGAGCAGGCGATCCGCAGCCGCAACGGTGCCTATCCGTTCCAGTTCACGCCGGAGCCGTTCCAGGCCAGGCTCACCGTCCGGATCCCGCTGTGGGGCAACTTCCAGCAGCCGCTCGAGGTGTCCCAAGCCAAGGCGCAGCAGCAGGATCTGCAGGAGTCGGTGCGAGCGCGCGGCTTCCAGCTCCAGACCGACGTGAGCGGGGCCTTTTTGACCCTCCAGACGACGCATCAGGCGATCGCCATCCAGGACACGAATCGCACCGCGGCGCGCGAGCAGCTGCAGCTCGCCACGGAGCGCTACCGCGTCGGCTCGGGTACGTTCTTCGAGCTGCTCGACGCCCAGGTGGCGGCGCTGCGCGCCGAGACGGAGTATGTGAACGCAGTATACGATTATCACAAGGCGCTGGCCGCGCTCGAGGCGGCCGTCGGCCGGCCGCTGCGGTAACGGGAGGAAGCGACTGCGATGTCCAAACGAAACAAGGTGCTGGTGGGAGCGGGGGCGGCGGTGCTGATCGTCGGGCTGGTGGCGATCAGCGCCGGCGCGCGCCGCGACCGCGGCCAGGAAGTCCGCTTCGACAAGGTCACCAAGCGCGACCTGGTCGCGGCCGTGACGGCGAGCGGCAAGATCCAACCGAAGAAAAAGGTCGACATCTCGGCCGACATCACCGGGCGGATCACCAAGATCGCCGTGCGCGAGGGTGACTTCGTGAAGCAGGGGCAGTTCCTGCTGCAGATCGATCCGACGATCTACCAGGCCAACCTGCAGCAGGCCGCCGCCAACCTCGCTTCGTCGCAGGCGGCCGCGGTGCAGGCCAAGGCGAACCAGGACCAGGCCGAGCGCGCCCTGCGGCGCACCAAGGAGCTCCACACCCAGAGTCCCAATCTCGTGTCTCAGGAGCAGCTGGAGCAGGCGCAGACGGCGTTCGACATCGCCGAAGCGAACCTGACCGCGGCGCAGCACCAGGTCGATCAGGCGCGGGCGGCGATGCAGTCGGCGCGCGACAACCTCCGCAAGACCACGCTCGTCGCGCCGATGGCGGGACGCGTCACCCGGCTCCCGGTCGAGGAGGGAGAAGTGGCCGTGCCGAGCACTTTCTCGAAGGACATCGGCCTACTGATGACGATCTCGGACCTGTCGGTGATCCAGGCGAAGGTGAAGGTGGACGAGACCGACGTCGTGCGGGTCCATCTCGGCGACTCGGTGGAGGTGTCGATCGACGCCTTTCCCGACACCACGTTCACGGGCCACGTGACCAAGGTGTCCAACTCGAGCGTGCTCAACGCCGGTCAGGCCGCGACGGGGCAGAGCGACCGTGCCGTCGACTACGAGGTCGAAGTGACGCTCGACAAACCGCCGGCCGACACGCGCCCCGATCTCTCCGCCACTTCGCGGATCGTCACCGATACGCGCAAGCAGGCTCTGTCGATCCCGATCATCGCGCTCACGGTGCGGGAAAACAAGCCGGTGTCGACGGAGCACCGCCCCGTGGACACCACGGCCAGCAAGAGGAAGAAGGAAACCGAGGGCGTGTTCACGGTGAAGGACGGCGTCGCGACCTTTCGCGCCGTCAAGGTCGGCATCGCGGGGGACGAGTATTTCGAGGTGACCGACGGCCTGAAAGAGGGTGAGACGATCGTCGCGGGACCCTATCAGGCGATTCGCGATCTCAAAGACGGCGCCCGCGTGCGTCAGATGAAGCAGGCGGCCGACTCGGCCAAGAAGAAGGCCGCGGCGTGACCCTCCCCCTCCCTCAGACGTTCCGCACCGGGGACACGCCCCTTCCCGATATCGTCATCCTCACGCACAAGCTCACGCGCGCCTACGACATGGGTGGTGAGGTGGTGCGCGCGCTGCAGGGCGTGAGCATCCAGATCCGCAAGAACGAGTACGTCGCGGTCATGGGCCCCTCGGGGTCAGGCAAGTCGACGCTCATGAACCTGATCGGGTGTCTCGACACTCCCACGTCGGGTGAGTACTGGCTCAACGGCCAGAAGGTGTCCGATTTGGTGGACGACGAGCTGGCGAGGATCCGGAACAAGGAGATCGGGTTCGTCTTCCAGACCTTCAATCTGCTGCCCCGCGCCAACGCGCTCCACAACGTGGAGCTGCCGCTCATCTACGCCGGGCACGGTGCGCGGGAGCGTCGGGCCCAGGCGGCGCGGGCGCTCGAGCGCGTGGGGCTGGGCGACCGCATGGAGCATCGGCCCAACGAGCTCTCGGGCGGGCAGCGCCAGCGCGTGGCGATCGCGCGGGCGCTCGTGAACGACCCGTCCATTCTCCTGGCGGACGAGCCCACGGGCAACCTCGATTCCACCACCAGCGCCGAGATCATGGCGGTCTTCCGGGACCTGCACCGCCAGGGGCAGACGATCGTGATGGTGACGCACGAGCACGACATCGCGGCCCACGCCGCGCGCGTGGTCACGCTGCGCGACGGGCTGATCGCCAGCGACCAGCTGCAGGCCGCCTAGGCCCGTCGAGATGCCGGTCTTCGAAGCGCTCCGGCTCGCACTCCAAACCATCCGGGCGCAGAAGTTGAAGAGCGGCTTCTCGCTGCTCGGCGTGTTCATCGGCGTGGCCTCGCTGATCGGGGCGTGGTCGATCGTGAACGGCGTCAACCGCTACATGACCGAAAAGTTCGCCCAGACGCTCTTCGGGGTGAACACCTTCCAGCTGCGGCGGCGCCCGATGTTCACGCCGAACGTGCCGGATTCGGTGTGGCGGGCGTGGGCCCGACGCCCGCGCATCCGCTTCAGCGACGCGGAGGCGTTGAGCGACGGCTTCACCGTGCCCGTGGTCACGGCCTGGCAATCGAGCGAGAACAACACCGTCTCGTACCGCGACAAGCAAGCCCGCGACATCGAGCTGACCGCGGCGAGCGAGCGCTACTTCGAGATCAAGAACCTGCGGCTCGCCACCGGGCGGGCATTCACCGCGCAGGAGAACCGCTCCGGAGCGGCGGTGGCCGTGCTGGGCGACGCGGTGGCACAGCGGTTGTTCGTGGATCGCGCGCCGTTGGGCCGCAACGTACGGATCGGCGGCATGACATATCGCGTGATCGGCGTGGTGGAGAAGCAAGGCAGCGTGCTGGGCTTCCCGCTCGACCGCTTCGTCGTCGTGCCCGCGCTGTCGCCCGCGCAGAATCTCGTCAATCCCCCCGGCATCCTCGACGCGTTCCTTGTGAAAGCCCGGACCGAGCCCGAGATGCGCCTGGCGATGGACCAGGCCGAGGGGATCATGCGCAGCCGGCGCCACCTGCGGCCGCGGCAGGACGACAACTTCGCGTTGGACACGTCCGAAGGTGTGCAGCGGTTCTGGGCGGGCATCAGTCGGATTCTCGTCGTGGTGCTGCCCGGCGTCGTGGTGGTGTCGCTGGTGATCGGCGGCATCGTGATCATGAACATCATGCTCATGTCGGTGGCGGAGCGGACGCGCGAGATCGGCCTGCGCAAGTCGCTGGGCGCGCGGCGCCGCGACGTGCTGCGGCAGTTTCTCGCCGAATCGGCGGCGATCGCGACCGTCGGCGCCGCGTTCGGCGTCGTCGCCGGCATCGGGCTCACGTTCCTCATCGCCGCGGCTTCTCCCCTCCCGGCGAGCGTGTCGCCCGTGTCGATCCTGTTGGGCGTCGTCATGGGCGCGGGCGTGGGCGTGGTCGCGGGCGTCTATCCCGCCAGCCGCGCGGCGCGGCTCGATCCCATCGCCGCGCTGCGCCAGGAGTAGCCGTGACCGCCCTGTTCGAAGGGGTCGGCATCGCCCTCGCGTCGCTGCGCGCCCACAAAATGCGCGCCGCCCTCACGATCCTGGGCGTCGCCATCGGCGTCACCGTCGTCATGGTCATCGGGGCGCTGATCAGCGGGTTCAACAAGGGGATCTCCGACATGCTCTCCTCCCTCGGCCCCAAGACGTTCTGGGTGGGGCGCTACTGGGGCGGGCAGGGCGACGTGGACCCGGAAGACCCGGATCCGTGGCGGCGGCGTCCGTCGATGACGATGGACGAAGCCAGCCGGCTGGGACAACTGCCCTCCATCGCCTTCGTGGTCGTCGACGAGAACACGTCGGCGGACATCGACTTCGAAGGCCACCGCTTGTCGGCCATCAGCATCCGGGGCCGCAACGCGGACTGGCCGAAGATCGAGGGCGGCGCCATCCACCCGGGCCGCTCGTTCAGCCACGTCGAGGACGCGGCCAACAGTCACGTGGCCGTGGTCAACACGAAGCTCGCGGAGAACCTGTTCGGCCAGCGAGACCCGATCGCGCGGCGCATCAAGATCAGCGGCATGCCGTACGACGTGATCGGCGTGTACGACCCGCCGCCCCACCTGTTCGGCGGAGACGACCAGCCGCAGGCGATGATCCCGCACGGCACCTTCACCAAGGACCTGCAGTACTGGCGCGGCTGGATGGACATGTTCGTCGTTCCGCAGGATTCGGTCTCCCTCGAGCGCGCGATGGACGACGTCACCATGGCCCTGCGGACGATGCGCGGCCTGCGGCCGGGGCAGCGGAACAACTTCGACGCCGTCACGCAGGAAGTCTACGTGAAGGCCATCAACAGCTTCACGCTGGTGGCGCGGGTCCTGATGATCGCGCTTTCGATGGTGGGCCTGATGGTCGGGGGGATCGGCGTCGTCGCGATCATGATGATTTCGGTGACGGAGCGCACCCGCGAGATCGGCGTGCGCAAGGCGCTGGGCGCCACGCGGCGCGAGATCCTGTGGCAGTTCCTGGTGGAGGCGGCCACGCTCACGCTGGTCGGCGGCATCGTCGGCATGGCGGTGGGCTGGCTCATTTCCCTGGTGCTCGCCGGGGCCACGCCCGTGCCCGCGTACGTGCCGCTCGGCTCCGTCGTTCTCGCCCTGGGCGCCGCCGCGGTCACGGGGCTGCTTTTCGGCATCTATCCGGCGAGCAAAGCGGCGCGACTCGATCCGGTCGAGGCGCTGCGGTACGAATAGATGGCCTTCTGGGAAGCCGTCCGTCTCGCCCTGCAGACCATCCGGGCACAGAAGCTCAAGAGCGCGTTCTCGATCATCGGCGTGTTCATCGGTGTGATGTTTCTCATCGCCGTCGTGTCGGTCGTGCAAGGGATGAACCGCTACATGACCGACAAGTTCGCGGGGACCCTCCTGGGCGTGAATACGTTCCGGCTGCGGCAGTTCCCCGACGTCCAGCTCGGCAACGTGACCGACTCCACGTGGCGGGTGTGGCGCCGCCGGCCGCGCGTGACCTACGACGACGCGCAGGCCGTCGTACGCGGCGTGACGGTCCCGGTGCTCGCCGCGTGGGAGTCGAGCACCCGTACGACGCTCGTGGCCGGACGCAAGCAGGCGAAGGACGTGGAGGTCACCGCGGCGACGGAGCCGTATTTCGACATCCGCTCCCTCGCCGTCGAGCGAGGCCGCCCGTTCACGGGACAGGAAGTTCAAGCCGGAATGCCCGTGCTCGTGCTCGGCCACGAGTTGGCCGACAAGCTGTTCGAGGGTCAGGATCCGATCGGCCGCGAGGTGAAGATCTTCGATCTCCCGTACCGCGTGATCGGCGTGGTGGAGAAACAGGGGAATCTGTTCGGCTTGTCGCTGGACAAGTTCGCGGTGGCGCCGGCGAGCGCCCCGCTCAAGCGGTACGTCAGCGAACCGCGGGTGGTGGACGCCGTGGCCATGAAGGCGGGCTCGCAGCCCGAGATGCGCGAGGCCCTGGCGCAGGCCGAGGCGGTCATGCGCAGCCGGCGGCATCTGCGACCGCGTGAGCCGGACAACTTCGCGTTGGAGACGGCGGATGAGGTGCTCGATTTCTGGGGCAAGATCAGCCGCGTGCTGTTTGTCGCCCTCCCGGGTCTGGTGGCGGTCTCGCTCGTCGTGGGTGGGATCGTCATCATGAACATCATGCTGATGGCGGTGGCCGAGCGGACCCGCGAGATCGGCATCCGCAAGTCGCTGGGCGCCCGGCGCCGCGACATCCTGCGGCAGTTTCTGGTCGAGGCCATGACGCTCGCCACCGTGGGCGCGGCGGGCGGCGTCGCGCTGGGAAGCGGGCTGGCGGGTGCCGTGGCCGCCCTGACCCCCCTGCCCGCCGCGGTCGCGCCCTGGTCGATCCTCGTCGGCGTGGTGCTCGGCGCCGGCGTCGGGATCGTGGCCGGCGTGTATCCGGCGAGTCGCGCGGCGCGGCTCGACCCGATCGCCGCGCTGCGGCACGAGACATGACCGGCCTGTTCGAAGGCGTCGGCATCGCGCTGGACTCGCTCAAGAGCAACAAGGGACGTGCGGCACTCACGATCCTCGGCGTCGCCATCGGCGTGATGGTCGTGATGCTGATCGCGGCGATGATCAGCGGCATTAACCGCAGCGTCTCGAGCATCTTCGAGTCGATCGCCCCGCGCACCTTCCTCGTGTGGCGCTTCTTCCAGGCGGGGGTGAACGTCTCGGACGGCTCCGACGAATCCAGCCCGTGGCGGCGCAACCCGGAGATCGTGGCGCTCGAGGCGGACCGGATTGCCCTGCTGCCCTCCGTGCGCTACGTCACCCGCCGCGACGAGAGCGCCGCCACCGTGGAGTACGGCGACCGGCGGCTCGAGTCCATCAACATCTCGGGGTTGTCCGCGCAGTGGGTGGAGGTGAACGGGGGTGACGTCCAACCGGGGCGTACGTTCACGCGACTGGAAGACGTGGCCAACGATCCCGTGGCGGTCATCAATACGAAACTCGAGGAGCAACTGTTCCGCGGGCGCGACCCGATCGGCCAGACGATCCACGTCGCCGGCGCGCCGTTCAAGGTGATCGGCGTTTATACGCCGCCGCCCAGCCTGTTCAGCGGTACGACACCGCCGTTCGTCGGGATCCCCCACGGCGCGTTCGTCAAGCACGTGCCGTACAGGAAGGGATGGATGCGGCTCGCGGTCGCGCCGGCGCCCGCCTACACCCAGCAGCAGGCGATGGACGAAGTGGTGGCGACGCTGCGCTCGCTCCGAGGGCTCAAGCCGGGGCAGGAGAACAACTTCTCGATCGTGACGCAGGACAAGCTGCTGGACTCCTGGAACCAGGTCACGGGGATGTTCTTCCTCGTGATGCTGGTGCTCTCGTCGATCGGGCTGATCGTGGGGGGCGTCGGTGTCGTAGCGATCATGATGATCTCGGTGACCGAGCGTACGCGGGAGATCGGCGTGCGCAAGGCGCTGGGAGCGACGCGGCGCGCGATCCTGTGGCAGTTCCTGGTCGAGGCCTCGACGCTGACGCTCGTGGGCGGCGCGGCCGGGATGCTCGTGGGCGGCGTGCTCGCGTTCGCCGTCTCCCGCCTCACGCCGATCCCGGCCCACGTCCCGCTGTGGTCGATCGTCGCCGCGCTGGGCGCGTCGGCCCTCACCGGTATCGGGTTCGGTCTGTATCCGGCCAACAAGGCGGCGAGATTGGATCCGGTGGAAGCGCTGAGATACGAATGATTGCGGATTTGCGATTGCGGATTGCGGATTGAACGGTCCCGTCAAATCCGCAATCCGAAATCCGCAATTCGCAATTAGGTTTCCGCTGTGCCCCTCTCCGAAGCGATTCTCCAGGCGCTGCAGACCGCGTGGAGCCACAAGCTGCGATCGTTCTTCACGCTGCTCGGGATCATCGTGTCGGTGGGGTTCCTCGTGGCGGTCGTGGCGGTCATTCAGGGGATGAACGCGTACGTGCGCGAGCGCATCGCGGGCGCGATCGTCGGGGTCAACGCCTTTCAGATCCGCCGCGACCCGATCCAGGTCGGGTTCATCGACGACGAAGAATGGAAGAAGATCCAGCGCCGGCCGATCATCGCGCCCGAGGACATCTCGTTCGTGGAGCGCGCGCTGCCCGACGCGCAGGCGATCTCGCTCCAATCCGGGTGGCCGACGCCGATGGCGGATGTGCAGTGGCGCAATCGCACGGTGGGCGACGTGCTCGTCTTCGGGGTCACCCCGCCGTTCGTGGTGGTGCAGGACTACGTGTTCGCGGCCGGGGCGCCGTTCACCGACGTGGACGAACGGCAGCGACGGCTCGTCGCGGTGCTCGGCTTCGACGTGGCGGACAAGCTGTTCGGCGCTTCGGAGCTCGCCGTCGGCAGCGCGATTCGCGTTCGCGGCGCGCAGCTCACCGTGAAAGGCGTCATCGCCAAGAAGGGCACCGTGCTGGGGCAGTCCTGGGACGGGTTCGTCATGCTCCCGCTCACCACTTTCGAGGCGCTGTACGGACGGCGCCAGACCACCGTGATCTCGGTCAAGATGCCGGCGGCCGTGAGCGTGGCCGGCGGCATGCTCCGCGCCGAGGAGGCGATGCGGATCGCGCACCGCCTGCGTCCGGCGCAGGAGGACGATTTCACCGTCGACACCGGCGAGGGTCTGATCGCGTTCTGGGGGAAGCTGACCCGCGTGATTTTCACGGTCGTGCCCGCCGTGGTGGGCATCGGGATCGTGGTGGGCAGTATCGTGATCATGAACATCATGCTGATGAGCGTCACCGAGCGTACCCGCGAGATCGGCATCCTCAAGTCGCTGGGCGCCTCGCGGCGCGACATCCGGCGCCAGTTCCTCGCCGAGTCGGCCATCCTGTCCCTGCTGGGCGGCGTCGCGGGGCTCCTCGCCGGGAGCGCGCTCGCCGCCTTGGTCCAGGTCGCTTCCCCCCTGCCCGCCCGCGTGACGGCCTGGTCGGTGGCGGTGGCGCTCGGCCTCGGCGTCGGCGTGGGCATCGTGTTCGGCGTCTATCCGGCGCACCGCGCCGCGCGCCTCGACCCGATCGAAGCACTGCGCGCGGAATAGCATGGCCTTCCACTCGATTCGCGAAGGCTGGCTGATCGCCGTCGACCAGCTGCGGGTCAACAAGCTGCGCTCCGGGCTCACCATCCTCGGAGTGGTCATCGGGATCGCCACGGTCATGGCCATGGCGTCGATCGTCGCCGGCTTCCGGGAGCAGATCGTGAACACGCTCGAGGTCGTCGGGCCCACCACGTTCCGGATCCTGCGGTTCTTCTCGTCCACGCCGCTCAATCCGGACGCGTTGCCGCGCGAGGTGCGGATCCGACCGGCCCTCGCCCCCCGCGAAGCCGAGGCGATCGCCCGCCTGCCGGAGATCCACTACGCGGCGATCTGGACGCAGCTGTTTTACCGGTTCGAATACGCCGGCACGCGCACCCAGACGCTGGGGGTGTTCGGCGCCGACGATCGATATATGGAGATCTTGGGGGGCGAGCTGGTCCGGGGTCGTGTGTTCACCACGGCCGAGCTGCGCGGCGGGGCGCCGGTGACGGTCATCGAGCAGCGAACGGTCGACCGGCTGTTCGGGGCGCGCGAGCCCCTCGGAGAGATCGTCCGCATCGGCGGCCGTCCGTTCCGCGTGATCGGGGTGTGGCAGCGACCGACCAACATCTTCGAGGTGCCCGGCGCGCCGGAGATCGCCGGAGTGGTGCCGTTCGAAGCGGCCCACGAGCGCTTTCCGATCGACCGGGTGAACGGTCTGATCATCCTCGTCAAGCCCCGGCCCGAGGTGAGCGTGGCGCGCGCCATGGACGCCGCCACCCTGCAGCTGCGACGCCTGCGCGGGCTGCGGGTCGGCGAGCCCAACAGCTTCGACCTGCTGACGTCGGACCAGGTCCTCGGCATCTTCGACAGCCTGACGTTCGCGTTCTTTTTCGTGATGCTCGTGCTCTCGAGCATCGCGCTGCTGGTCGGCGGGATCGGGGTGATGGCCATCATGATGGTGTCGGTGACGAGCCGGACGCGGGAAATCGGACTGCGCAAGGCCATGGGCGCCACGCGCCGCGACGTCCTGTGGCAGTTCCTCGTGGAGGCGGCGACGCTGACCTTGATGGGCGGCGTCCTGGGCATCATGCTGGGGACCGCCACCGGGGAATTCCTCAAGCGGCTGCTCGATTTCAGCACGACCGTGCCGGTGTGGAGCGCCGCGATCGCGACGCTCGTGTCGATCGCGGTCGGAGTCGTCTTCGGGATCGCGCCGGCGGCGCGGGCGGCGAAGCTGGATCCGGTGGAGGCGTTGAGATACGAATGACAAACAGTGCGGAGTGCGGAATGCGGAATGCGGAATTGCAAGGGAAGGTCCGATCGCCGAGGCCGGCCCTGCGACCCGACGCGCGCGCGGTCCATTCCGCACTCCGCACTCCGCACTCCGCACTCTGAGAGGGACCGTGACCTCGCACGAAGTCGATCTCCTGGCAATCGCCGCCCACCGCGACGACGTCGAGCTGACCTGCGGCGGCACGCTCGCCAAAGCGGTGCGGGCGGGTCACCGCGTCGGGATCCTCGATCTCACCCAGGGCGAGAGCGGCACGCGCGGCGACGCGTCCACGCGCGCCGCAGAGGCCGAGCGCGCGGCGAAGGTCCTGGGCGTGCACCTGCGCTTCAACGCCGGCCTCCCCGACGCCCACCTGGAAAACGATGAGGCGTCACGCCTGAAAGTCGTCACGCTGATACGTCAAACACGGCCGCGTGTCGTGATTCTTCCCTTCCCCGTCGGCCGGCACCCGGATCATCGTATCGCGTCCGAACTGGGACGCGACGCGTGCTACCTGGCCGGGCTCGCCAAGTACGGGGGCGCCGGTGCCGCACACCGGCCGTTCAAGATCCTCTATGCGCTCGCGTACCGCGAAGACCCCGTGAAGCCGTCGTTCGTCGTGGACATCTCCGACTGCTTCGACACCAAGATGGCGGCGATCCGCTGCTACGCCTCGCAGTTCGACGGCGCCAAGGCGGCGGGGGAGATCCACCCCACCGGCCTGGATCTCTACGAGCTGATCCGCATCCAGTCGGCGCACTACGGCTCGCTCATCCGCAAGCCGTACGGCGAGCCGTTCTTCTGTCACGAGACGCTCGAAGTCCAAGACGTGCTGCAGCTTGGCGTGCAGTCCCTGTAGCGTCTAGATTCCCCCCCATGCCCAAGCGGCTGGTGTATCTCGACAACGCGGCCACGACGCCGGTGCGTCCCGAAGTGCTCGAGGCGATGCTCCCCTATCTGGGGCGCGACGTCTTCGGGAACCCCTCGTCGGCACACCGTTTCGGGCGCGCGGCCCGCGCCGGCCTCGAGGAGGCGAAGCGCACGATCGCCGAAGCGCTAGGTGGGGGCGCCGAGCCCGGCCAGGTGATCTTCACGTCGGGCGGCACGGAGGCGGACAACCTCGCGGTGATCGGGTGCGCACTCGCCGCGCGTGAGCGCGGGGGGCCCTTTCGGGTCGCGGTCTCCGCGATCGAGCACAAGGCGGTGTTGGCCGCGGCGCACGCGGTCGCCCGGCTGGGCGGTGAGGAGATCGTGCTCCCGGTCGATGCCTGCGGGGCCGTGATGGAAGATGCGCTCGCCGCGGCGCTCGAGCGCGGCGTCGCCGTGGTGAGCGTGATGTGGGTGAACAACGAGGTCGGCGTCGTCCAGCCGGTGGCCCGGCTGGCCGAGCGCTGCCGCGCGGCCGGCGTGCCGTTCCACGTCGATGCCGTTCAGGCGTTGGGCAAGATCCCGGTCTCGCTCGCCGAAGTGAATTGCACGTTGCTCACGATTTCCGGCCACAAGATCGGCGCTCCCAAGGGGATCGGCGCCCTGATCGTGCGCGACCGCCACGCGGTCGAGGCCATCATCCACGGCGGCGGCCAGCAGTTCGGCATCCGGCCCGGGACGGAGAACGTGCCGGGGATCATCGGGCTGGGGAAGGCCGTCGAGCTCGCGGCGCGCGAGCAGGCGGACTTCGCCCGCCGCGTGGCGGCGCTGCGCGACGAGCTCGAGCGCCGCGTGCTCGCCGTCGTGCCGGACGCGGTCGTCAACGCGGCGCACGCGGCGCGGGCGCCGCACGTCTCCAACGTGTCGCTGCCCGCCACGGACAGCGAGGCATTGCTCATGCATCTGGACCTCGCCGGAATCGCCTGCTCCTCGGGCTCCGCCTGCAGCACGGGGGCGGTCGAGCCGTCGCACGTGCTCACGGCGATGGCGGTGCCGCCCGAGCTGGGCGTGGCGGCGCTGCGGTTCTCGCTGGGCAGGGACAACACGGCGGAGGACGTGGAGGCGCTCATCGCTGCCCTGCCGAAGATCGTCGAGAAGGTGCGGGCCCTGTCCGCGGTGCTGCACCGATGACCGAGCGGGTCCTCATGGCGATGTCCGGCGGCGTGGATTCGTCCGTCGCCGCGGCGCTGCTCGTGGAGGCGGGGTACGAGGTGGTGGGCGCCACCATGAAGCTGTTCTGCTACGGCGACTCGGTGCCGGACCGGCCCTGCTGCTCGCTCGATTCGATCACCGACGCGCGGCTCGTGGCCCACCGGCTCGGCATCCCGCACTACGTGCTGAATCTGGAGGACCGGTTCGGTCGCGACGTGATCGCCGACTTCGTGAGCGAGTACGCCCGGGGGCGCACGCCCATCCCGTGCGTGCGCTGCAATTCCTTCACCAAGTTCCGCGACTTCCTCCACCACGCCGACGCGCTCGATTGCGCCTACGTCGCCACGGGCCACTACGCCGTCGCCAGAGACGGCGCGCTGTTTCGCGGGCGCGACCGCCAAAAGGACCAGTCGTATTTCCTCTGGGGCATCGATCGCTCGGTCGTGGCGCGGATGCTCACGCCCGTCGGAGACCTCACCAAGCGTGAGACCCGTGCGGTCGCCCGCCGGCTCGGCCTCGTGACGGCGGAAAAGCCCGAGTCGGTCGAGATCTGCTTCGTCCCCGACGACGACTACGTGGGCGTGCTGGAGCGCCACCTCCCGGCGGACGCGCCGGCACTCGCCCCCGGACCGCTCGTCACGGTGGGCGGCGAGGTCGTGGGCGAGCACGCCGGCTTCGCCCGCTACACCGTCGGGCAGCGCCGCGGGCTCCCCGGCGGATTCGGCGAGCCGATGTACGTGGTCGCGATCCGCCCCGAAACGCGCGAGGTGGTGATCGGACCGGGAGACGAGCTGTTCGGCCACAGCGTGACGCTGGCGGAGCTGAACTGGCTCGCCCAGCCGCCGGCGCCGGGCGAGGCTGCGCTGGTGCAGTGCCGCTACCGCGCCACACCCGTGCCCGGCCGGGTGCGGGAGCGCGCGGGCGACCTGCTCGTGCTCGATCTCGCCCAAGCGGTGCGCGCCATCACGCCCGGGCAGTCCGGCGTCCTGTACGACGCGGAGGGGCGCCTGCTCGGCGGCGGGGTGATCGCGTAACCACACCCCATCCCAGCGCGTTCCGGAGTGGGCGGAGCGCGTGCGCCGCGTCACGGTCCGAGCGGGGTGGCAGCGATAAGTTTCATGCTGGACCTCTGCCGCGGCTGTCGCACCCGAGAGCCGCCCGCACGCTCACAATCCGGAGGAGCAGCATGCCCCCACGTTCTGGCCATCCCTGGCGGGGTCTCGCGGCCGCCGCCGTACTCGTCGTCGCTGCCTGCAGCGACAGCACCGGCCCGCAGGCGCACCTCGCCAGTCCCGAGCAGCTCAGCGCCGATCTGCAGAGCGTCGCGGGCGTCGTCACCTCGCCCGCGTTCGCGAGCTTCGCGAAGATCGGCACGGCGGCCGGCTCGCCCGCCGCGGTGTCGACGCCGGCGGGCGCGCTGCTCCAGGCGGGGCCGATCACCCCGCCCCGGACGTCGAGCCAGCCGTATGCCGATGCACCGCGGCGGCTCGCGGCGCTCCGCGCCGCGGGCGTGGCGCTCGGGTCGACCATCAGCGCCAGTGTGATTCCGTCGCAGTACCTCGGGCAGACGTTCGTCTGGGATGACGCCACGCATCAGTACGTCGTCGGCCCCGATGCCGGCCCGAGCAACGGCGTGCGGATCATTCTGTATGCCCTGGACCCGCTCACCGACCAGGTGGCCGAGCCGTCGAACGCCGTGGGCTACGTCGATCTCCTGGACCAGAGCAACGGCGGCACCAACGCGCTCGAAGTGCTCCTCAACGGGGGCACGCCCGCGAGCCCCGGGACCACCTACGCCCACTACACCATCACCGGCAGCGTCACGGGCAACCCGCCGACGACGTTCACCGCCACGGCCAACGGGTTCGTGAGCGACGGCACGCGTACCCTCACGTTCGACGCCACCTTCTCGGGAACGAACCTCACCACCGACAACCCCGATGTCGACCTCCAGGTCACTTGGGACCTGAACGATCCGGCCGTGCACATCGAGCTGCACGAGACGTTCGCGACGTCGGACGCGAACCACGTCACGATCTCGGTTCACTTCAGTGTCACCCGTGGCACAGAGACGATCTCGGTGGACGGAACGATCACGGAGGTCGTGTCGCCGCTGACGGTCACGGCCGACCTGCACATTACGGTGGGCGGCGTGCCCTACGCCGACGTCGTCGGCACCAACCAGGGGATCGAGCTGCGCCACCACGATGGCAGCGCGCTCTCGGCGACGGAGTTGCAAGCCGTCTCCGATCTGTTCGAGATGCCCGACAACCTGTCGGGGGCGATGGAAAGCCTGGTCAATCCGTGCCAGCATATGCTGGGCGCCTGAGCGACGCCCCGCGCGACACACGAACCCCCGCCGGGCCTCGCCCGGCGGGGGTTTTCGTCATATAACGGGGAGAGTGTGAGGATGATCTATCGTGCCCTCGCCAACGGCGTGGTGCTGGTGCACGCCGCCTTCGTCGCGTTCGTGATGCTGGGGGGATTCCTCGCCTGGCGCTGGCGCGCCGTGGTGTGGGCCCACGTCCCGGCGGCCCTGTGGGGCGCGGCCATCGAGTACGGCGGCTGGATTTGCCCGCTCACGCCGCTCGAGAACGCGCTGCGCACCCGGGCCGGACTCGAAGGCTATCGGGGCGGCTTCGTCGAGCACTACGTGATCCCCCTGCTCTACCCGGCTGGCCTCACCCGACCGGCCCAGGTGGTGCTCGGCACGTTGGTGGTGGTCGTGAACTTGATCGCGTACGGCGTGCTGCTGCGACGGAAATGATCAGGTCCGTGTAAGGGCGCACGGGATGTGTAGGAGGGGACGGCACGCGTAGGGGCGCAGCATGCTGCGCCCCTACATATTGACCGCGTACATATTTCATGTCGGCACAGGTCTACGTGGACACACACCGGAGGCCGAATGCGCGCCCGCTCCCTGACCCTCGTCGTCGCCATGACCGCCGCGTGTTCCGGCGGTAAGCAGGCCAAATCCGCCGCCCGAGATTCCCTCACGGAGCGGCAGCGGGACTCGATCCTGGCCGGGTCGCGCATCCCGGGCGCGCGCGGGGTGGGCGCCGCCTTGCGTGCCGCCGATTCCACGAGCGCGAGAGTGCGGGCGTCGGACAGCGTCGCGCAGTGAAGCCCGTCGCCTGGGCCGCCGGCCTGTGCGTGCTGGGCGCGTGCGCCCCCTCGAACCCCTGCGGCGCCGGGGCGATGCACCTGCAGACCCGCTACGCGCAACGCTACCTCGGTCACTGGGTGGTGGCCCGGGGCGATACCCTCACGCTGCCCGAGCTGGGCGACCGCTTCAAGTTGACCGACGTGGTTCTGGACAGCACGCGGGTCGTGGTGGACCGCGCCTGCCACTTCAGGGGCACGCTCGTCTTCCGAGTGCCGCCCGAAACGCTCCCGGTCACATGGATCGGCTACCCGGAGCAGGCGCTGGTGTACGGGTGGCCGGCGGCGCTCGGGCCGTTCGCCGGGATCGGGGCGACGCGGGTGGGTGACTCGCTCGTCGGCGCGATCCTGTTCGACTCGCGGCTGGGCGTGCAGGTCCGACCCGGCGCCACGGCGCGATTCGTCGCCGGCCGCGCGCGCCACTGAGCCAATCGAGTATCTTCTTCCGGAGACCCCGACATGCCACTCACCGCCGCCGAGCGCGCCACCCTGATCGAGCGCTACGCTCGCGGGCCGGCGCTCCTCACCGCCGCGCTCGCCAAAGTCCCGCGCGACGCCCTCAAATGGAAGCCCGGGCCCGATCGCTGGTCCGCGCACGAAATCGTGGTCCACTGCGCCGACAGCGAGACGAATGCCCACATGCGGCTGCGCTATCTGCTCGCGGAGCCCGAGCCGCTGATCGTCGGATACGATCAAGACCTGTGGGCGAAGCGCTTCGATTACCACGCGCATCCCATCGACGCGGCGCTGGCCACCGTGAAGGCCGTGCGTGCCAACACCGTGCCGCTGCTCGAGCGCGCGACCGAGCAAGACTGGCGCCGGGTGGGACGGCACACGGAGTCGGGCCCGTACAGCGCGGAGGACTGGCTCGCGGTCTACGCCGATCATCTGGAGAAGCACTCGCGCCAGATCGGGCGCAACGTCGAGGCCTGGGGAGCGAAGGGGCGATGAAGGGCTTCTTCTTCCGCCTCGTCATCACGGCCCTGGGCCTGTGGGTCGCGGAGACCATCGTCCCCGGAATCCACATCGACCGCTGGGACCACCTGGTCGTGGCCGCGCTCCTGCTCGGCATCGTGAACGCGGTGATCCGCCCGGTCATCCTCATCCTCACGCTGCCGCTGACGGTGCTCACGCTGGGACTGTTCATTTTCGTCGTGAACGGGATCTCGTTCTACCTCGTCGCCTGGCTCGTGCCGGGATTTTCGGTGAGCGGGCTCGGCGCCGCCGTGCTTGGATCCATCGTGGTAGGGCTCACGGGGTGGTTCGGCTCGGCGTTCGTCGGCGGAACCGGCAGGATCGAGCGCTATCGTCGCATCGAGGTCACGGGGCGCCGCCTCGACTGATGGACCGCGTGTTCGCCACCCTGCTCGTCGCCTGGGCGGCGACCCGCTGGCCCGGGATATGGCGGAGGTAACGCCTCGGGCGTGGCGCGTGCTGCTCGCGCTCGGCGGCGTGTACGCGGCGGTCGATGCGTTCATCGGCGTCCACTCGGGCGGCGATCTAGCGTTCCACCTGCGCCTGTCCGAGCGCCTGCTGCACGGGCAACCCTTATACGCCGACTTCGACGGCTCAATCGGTCTTCCATGGCCACCGTTCGCGATCGTTGCGCTGACGCCCTTCGCTTTGCTCGCCCGCATCAGTTTGCCGCTCGCCAAGTCCGTATGGGCGATCGGGAACGTGGCCCTGTTCGGCTGGTGCCTGGTTCGCGGGTACCGCTACGTCGGCCGCTGGACACCCATCGTGCTGGCCGTCGCCGCGATCGCGCAACCGCTCCAGAGCAACTTCCAGCACTTGAACATCAATCTCGTGCTGCTGGCATTGGTCGTCCTGGCCATCACCGATCTCGAGCAGCGGCGGGACACGCGCGCGGCGTGGTGGATCGGCGTCGCGACCGCGCTCAAGGGCTACCCCGGAGCCATCTTTTTGTATTTCCTCGTCCGCACCCGGTGGCGACCGTTGGCCGCGGGTGTTGCCGCCGCGATCGGACTCACGTTCCTCGTCGTGCTGCCCGCGGGTCTCGCCGGGGCGACGACCGTCTCCGACTACGCGCACCTCGCTCTGACGGCCAAGAGCACGCAGGCGCTCACGGGGCAGTCGATCGGTGGGCTGGTGGCGCGCTTGGGTGGTAGCCTCACGACGGCCGTGGTGCTCGATGCGCTCGCGGTGGTCGCGGTCACGACCGTGTTGTGGCGCGGCCCGGCGTCTGCCGAGCCAATGTACCAGGTCGGCATCACGGCGGTGCTCGCGGTGCTGCTCGCTCCGCTCGACCGACTCCACTACTACGTCCTCGCCTTACCAGCGTGGATCGTCACCTTCAGTGCGCCGTCGCCGGCGCGGGCGCGCGGAGTCTGGTTCGCCGCACTCGCCGTGGCGGCCCTGCTCACGTCCGGAATGCTGAGCCACATCCATAGCCCCCTGCCCACGATGCTCGCAGTCGTCCGCCAAAACACCTACAACTTCGGCGCGCTGCTTCTCTTGATCATCCTGTTGGCCCGTCACACGACGCTCTCCCAGTCACCCAACCCTCCTCCGGCGCCTCGACCCATATGACCTTCGCCGCATTCGCGCTCTCGACGCTGCTCGTACAGGCGCCCGGCCCCGTGCCTGTCCTCACGCCGTCGCCCAACCGCCCGCTGGGCACGCTGCGCGAGCAGGCCGCCGTCGAGCAGGAGTGGCTGCGCTATCGGCTCGACTCGGTGCTCCCACGGCTGATGCGGCAGTATCACGTGGCCATGTGGGTGGTGCCCATGCGGGAATACAACGAAGACCCCGTCTTCTGGTCGCTCGTGTCGGCCACGACGTTCTTCGCGCGGCGCCGCACGATCTACGTGTTCTACGATCGCGGACCCGAGCGCGGGGTCGAGCGGCTCGCCCTCGGGGGCACGTCCCAAGGCGGCGTGTACGACGCATACCACGCCAAGGAGGCCATCGACCCCTCGATCGGCCGCCGCCCCGAGCTGGTGGGCCAGGCCCAGTGGGACCTGCTGCGTCGCGTGATCGAGGAGCGCGACCCGGCGAGCATCGCCGTCGACATCTCGCACGCGCACGCCTTCTCGGACGGGCTGTCCGCCGGCGAATGGGAGCAGCTCGAGGCCGTGTTGCCGGCGCCGTACCGCGGCCGCGTCGTGCGCGCCGAGCGACTGCCGCTCGAGTATCAGGAGATTCGCGCGCCCGGAATGCTGCCCGCCTACCGGCGCCTCATGGAGGTCGTCTGGGGAGTTATCGACACGGCGTTCTCGAATCGGGTGATTACACCCGGACGGTCTACGACGGACGACGTTGCCTGGTGGATGCGCCAGCGCGTCAACGACCTCGGCTTCGGCACCTGGTTTCACACCGACGTGGACGTGCAGCGGCGCGGCCGCGATCTGTCCGACTCGGGTGCGGTGGTGATACAACGAGGGGACGTGCTGCACTGCGACTTCGGCATCACGGCGCTGGGCCTGAACACCGACACGCAGCACATGGGCTACGTGCTGCGACGGGGGGAAAACGACGTGCCCGAGGGTCTCAAACGGGCGCTCGAGAACTCGAACCGGTTGCAGGACATCCTCCTCGCCGAGATGCGGCCCGCACGCACGGGCAACGACGTGCTTGCGGCCGCGCTCGCGCAGATGCGCGCCGCGGGGATCAATGGGACGATCTACACGCACCCCATCGGCGACCGCGGTCACGGCGCCGGTCCGCTGATCGGGCTGTGGGATCATCAGGAAGGCGTGCCGGAGCGCGGTGACGTCCCGCTGGTGCCGAACAGCTGGTTCTCGATCGAGCTGCAGGCCACCACCCCGGTCCCCGAGTGGGACAGCCAGGGGGTGCGCTCGGCCCAAGAAGAAGACGCGGAGCTCGGCGCCGACGGCCGCATGCACTGGATCCTGCGGCGGCAGACGGAATTCCACATCGTCAAATAAGCGGGAAAGGGGAAACGGGAAACGGGAAACGTGAACGTCTACGAAGTCGAAACCCCTGCCCTCCTGTTGCACCTGGATGTCGTGGAACGCAATCTCGCGTACATGGCGGCGCGCGCTCGGCAGCTCGGCGTGGCACTGCGGCCGCACGCGAAGACGCACAAGTGCGTCGAGCTGGGGAAGCTGCAGCTACAACACGGCGCGCGGGGGCTCACCGTGTCCACGCTCGTGGAGGCAGAGGTGTTCGCCCGTGCCGGCGTCACGGACCTCACCTGGGCGTTTCCGATCGATCCGGGCCACGTCGCCCACGCGCGTCGCATCGTGCAGGAGACGGGCGCGACCCTGCGCGTCGTGGTCGACGACCTCGGCGCGGCCCAGGCGCTCGCGGATTCTGGGCTGCACGTGTGGCTCAAGGTGGACTGCGGCTATCACCGCGCCGGCGTGGAGCCGGCGTCGAACTACGCGGTCGCCGTGGCCTGCGAGCTCGCCCGGGAGCAGGGACTCACGTTCGACGGGATCCTGAGCCACTCCGGTCATGCGTACCGCACGCAGAGCAAAGCGGAAGCGGCCGCCGTCGCCGAGAGCGAGCGCGGCGTCATGGTGGGGTTCGCCGGACGGCTCCGCAAGGAGGGCATCGCGATCCGCGAAGTGAGTGTCGGCTCGACGCCGGCGATGGCGGCGGCCACCGATCTGACGGGCATCACCGAAGCGCGACCGGGCAACTACGTGTTCTACGACCGAACGATGGTGCTGATCGGGTGCTGCGAGCCGGCCGACGTGGGCGTCAGTGTGCTCGCGACAGTCGTGTCGCATCAGCCAGGAGCGTCACACTTCGTGGTCGACGCTGGAGCGCTCGAGCTGTCCAAGGACGCGGGGCCCGCGCACGTGGGGCCTCAGGCGATGGGCGCGGTGAAGGACGCTCCGGACCTGACCGTGGCGACCCTGTCGCAAGAGCACGGTCTGATCCGCGCTGCCTCGGGCGCGACGCTCGACGGTCGCTTCAAGGTCGGCGACAAGATCGAGATCATTCCCAACCATTCCTGTCTCACGGTCGCGCACTTCGACGCTTATCACGTCATACGGGGGACGGGAGACGGGGGAGAGGGACGGGTGGTGGACACGTGGAAGATCGAGCGCGGCCGATGAGCGCCCCACCCCAGGCCGTCACGGCGCTCGCCTGGGCCGTGGCGGGGCCGCCCCTCCTGATCTACGGCGCCACGCGCATTCGCCGCGGCCAGATCGCCCTGCATGTGACCCTCATGAGTGTGAGCGCGGTCATCGAGATCGCCGTCGTGGTCGGCTTCTCTTTCCTCATGGCTCCCAGTCCCCGTCGTGCCGGCCTCGTCGCGCTGCCGTTCTTCAAGATCCATCTCGCATTCGCCGTCACGGCGCTCGCGGGGCTCTTGTGGCAGCTGACGAGCCGCGCCGTGGCGCGCCTGCGGCCGCTGCATCGACACACCGGTCCGTACGTCGTGCTCGTATGGTGCCTGGCGCTCCTCACGGGGATCTACAACTACATCTTTCTCTACGTGATGCGCTCTCCATGAAGACCTTTCTCCGTCACCTGGTGATGTGCTCCCTCCCCCTCCTGTTCGCGGCGGGCTCGGGCTACTACTTCACGACGATCCAAGGGTCCTGTGGCGCGATGGTCGGCGCGCTGTTCTCGGGCAAGTGCGCAGGGCGGCAGCGCCAATACCTCGCGCGGTTTCAGCTCGGCGGTGGGGCGGCCGGGACCGTGATCGCGGCGACCGTGGGCGCGTGGCTGGAACATCGTCGCCGCCGCGCCGTACAACGAGCAACCGCCGAACAACCGACAACTCCAGTGGGAGAGCCGTCATGACGCGCATCGCTTCGATCATCGCGCTGTCCCTGCTCGCCGCCCGTGGCCTCTCGGCACAAGACACGACCAAAGCCGCGGCGCCCGCCCCCGCCCCAACCGCCGCGCCTGCCACCGCTGCTGCCGTGGACGTCGCCGAGGCCGTGGTCGCCAAATCGGTCGTGGATCGGCAGCCGCAGGACACGGGCACCACCTTCCCCGTCGATGTCGGTCAAGTCGTCTGCTGGACCAAGGTGTCGGGAGCGGAGGGCGCGAGCATTCACCACGTGTGGTTCCATGGTGACACCCAGGTGGGCGACGTGGAGCTGCAGGTGGGCGGGTCGCCGTGGCGCACGTGGAGCAAGAAGACCGTGCCGCCCGACTGGACCGGGGCGTGGCACGTCGAGGTGCGGGATGCCGCGGGCACGGTGCTCAAGCGACTCGATTTTACGGTAGGACAGTAACAGTTGCATGACGCTACGACGCCACGTTACAGGTACAACCTAGCGTCGTAGCGTCGCCCGCCGACCGCCCCAGGCCTCTCGGGGAATGGCGACGCCCTGTGATCCCCCTTGCGCCGCACCGTCAGCGCTCCGGGCCACCGCCACCGCGCGCGACCGAACGGCCACCTGGCCCGCTGCCGCCGGCATCTCGCGCTCCCGTCCTCGCACGGCGACATCCGAGCGCACCCAGGCTTGCCCGGGCGCATCGGGGTGGGCGCGCGCGAGCCCCGCTCGCGCCGCGAGCGCGGCTCCGGCCGGCAGTGCGACGTCCAGCGACCGCTCCGGCGCGGGATCCGAGAGTCGGGTGAATCGCACGTGCGTACGTGGGCCCATGGCCTGAGCCGGCGGTGAATTGGCGTGCTCACGCGCGCGTGGCTCGATCGGCGTGGGCCCGGGAGCGTGTCGTGGCGCTGCGAACCGAGATCCCCGCGGAGGGCCTTGCGGTATGACGGCCGGCGGCGGACCAACCGCGAGGGCGAGCGCGCTCATCGGCTGCGGCCGCGGCTCACGCGCACGATCGCGCTGACGATGCGATCCGCGACGCGCGAACACCGGCTCGTAGATAATCAGCTGCTCCCCGATGAACGTGCAGTTCAAACAGGTGGGGTACGCATCGTACGCCGGCGTGGTCTGCTGTGGCGTCAGGTCCTGCTGCGCGTAGACCGGCGGAGCGACGCAGTAGCTCACGAGATCGTAGTTGAAGTATCCGTCCCCCAACATCCGCTGCACGATGTCGCTCATCGACCCTGCCGCGTCCACGCCCGACCAGGCGGGGACCAGCGCGTCCGGATCCCACGCGGCCGCCCGCACGAACTCGTCGAACTTAAGCGGGTCGGGCGACAGCGCGGCGAGGACCATTCCCGTGCCGTCGGGCTCGGCCACGACCCAGGCGGCCCGATCGTCGGTGCCGCGAATCTCGTAGGTGCCCGCCCGGACGAAGGGGTCGGTGTCGGGATGCTTGGGGAACAGCACTTCGATTCGGCCGTCGGTGCGGCGGTGCAATACGACGAGGTTGCCGTCCTCGGTCGCCTCGACGTACACACGCACCGCCGCCCCGCGCACCAGCGGGCTGGCGGAGCCGAGCCAGACCCGTATCACCCGAGGCGGCGCAGCCGCGGGGGCCGGCGCTGCCGGGTTTTGCAGCAACAGTGCTATGAGCGAAGCGATCACGGATTGGGCAACGAGGCTCGCTTGGTCGTAATGATGATAACCCCGTTGGCACCACGCGATCCATAGATACTCGACGCGGCCGCATCCTTGAGCACGTCGATCCGCCCCACGTCGCGCGGGGCCATGCCGGCGAGCGCACTGCCGAGCGAGCCTTGCGGTACCGGCACGTCGTCGATCACGAGCAACGGCTCGTCGTCCCCGCTCCGGCCCACGATGCTGTGCCGGCCCCGAATGCGGAGGGTGTACATGCCGTTCGACAGCGGCAGCACCTCGAGCCCCGGCACCCGGGCCTGAAGCAGGTCTTCAATACGGTTGACGCGGGCATCCGCCTCGGTGGGGGAGACGGACGTTACGGCAGCCGTCGCGTCACGCTTGCTTTGGGTCTGGTAGCCAACGGAGATCTGGTCGTCGGGGGTCGGGACCTCGGCCCGCCGCGTTCCCGTCGGCCCACAGCCGATGATCAGCGCGACGGCAAATCCGCAGCAGATGGCATGTTTCATGTCTGCCCCTGGGTCAGGGTAAGGCCGGTTCAACACTGTCGGGGGTGTGCGGTTCCTTCGGGTTCCTTTCGGCAACGTGGTAGATCGTGTTGCGCAGAGACAACAATGGAAGATACAACAGTCATGGAAAGGCCGCACCCTGCCGGGGCTACCGGCAGGGTGCGGGGGGCGGGGACTGCCGGCAGTTAGTAGCCGGCGTTCTGCGTCAGGGCCGGATTGACGTTCATTTCGCTGAGCGGAACGGGCCAGCGCATCTTGTACTCGAGCCCGGCGGCTTTGGGCCACGGGGCGGGTTTGGGGTCGTTCTGGTCCATGGTCGCAGCCCAGGAGCCCGGCTCCAACCCGTTGCGGCGCACCAGGTCGAACCAGCGCTTGGCTTCGTGCGCCAGCTCCCAGTCGCGCTCCTGGTAGATGGCGGCGCGCAGGGACACCAGGTCCATGGGCTCGCCCGCCGTGCCGTAGTCGTGCGGCTCCGTGCGGGCCTCGGCGCCAGTGCCCTTGCGGGCGCGCGCGCGAATCATGTTCAGGTACTGCACGGCCACGGCCGCGTTGCCGAGCTCGTTTTGGGCCTCGGCGTACATCAAGAGCGCCTCCGCGTACCGATACACGGGGAAGTCCGTGTCGGGCGGACCGCCGATGCCCCCGTTGGTCGGCCGGTACTTGTACACGTTTGGCCACGGGAAGGTGACGCACCCCACATTGCGGTCGGTGCTGCAACCGGAGGTGCGATACGTGACCTCCTTGCGATAGTCGCCCGCCAGGTAGGAGCCATAATGCCACTGCGTCGGCTGGCCGATGACTTCACAGCCACCGCCCGTGCCGAACCCCAGCACTCGGGGCAGTATGAGGCAGCCCAGGTTCATACTGGTGCGCCCGTTGATCCCCGACGAGGGGAGCACGAAGATCATCTCTTTGTTACCGTGGCGCGCCGGCAGGAACGTGCTCAAGTAGTCGTCGTTCAGGCCATACGTCCCCGCGTCGATGACCTTCTTGGCCCAATCGGCGGCGAGCTGCCACTCGCCCGTCTTGCGGAAGCTCGAGCGCCAGAGGTACAGGTCCGCCAGCGCCATCTCGGCCGCCCCCTTGGAAGCCCGGCCCAAATCGCTGGCCGGCCAGGTTGCAGGCAGATCGACCTCGGCTTCCGTCAGGTCCTTGATCGCTTGCGCGTCCACCTGGGCGACCGGCGTGCGCGGCACGTGCAGGTTCGCGTGGTCGGCCACGCTCAAGAGCAGCGGCACGTCATCGTACAGCTTGCTGAGCAGGACGTACGCATAGCCCCGCAGAAACTTGGCCTGGGCGATCAACGACCGCTGCTCGGCGGGATCCGGGAATTGCACGTCCGGTGCGTGGTCCAGCACGAGATTCGCGCGGAAAATAGTGTTGTAGAGTCCGTTCCACTCGGATGTCACACTCGAGGTCGTCGCATCCCACAGGAGGAACTCCGGGTGATACGTGCCGTAGTTCGGCTCGTCCGGATTCATGCGGACCTGGTCGGACGCGAGGTCCGTCGTCAGCCACAGCCACCAGTTGTAGAGATCCCCGCTGTTGAGGGGCTGGTAGGCCGCGAGCGTGGCGCTGCGGATGTCCGCGGGCGTCTTGTAGAAGTTGTCCGTCGTGGGGAACGACCTGGGGGTCTCGGTCAGCATGTCGCTGCAACCCGCGATCCCCAGCAGCGCCACCGTGAGCGGCGCGATCCACAGCCTGCCTGTCGTGGTTCTCATGGTATCGCTCCGGTGATGGCTCAGAACATGACGCTCAAGCCGAAATTGACGACCCGGGACCGGGGATAGGCCCCGGCATCGACGCCGCGATAGCGGGAATCACCCCCGATGCTGTTGACCTCCGGGTCGAATCCGCTGTAGCCCGTCAGCACGAGCAGGTTCTGTCCCGTCACATAGAGGCGGGCGGCATGCGCCCCCGGAATGAAGGCCGGCGGGACCTGGTAGCCCAGCGTGATCGTCTGCAGCCGGAAGAACGAGCCGTCCTCGACGAACGTGCTGTAGAGGCGGCGGGGCCGGGCGTTGTTGGCGCGCGGGATCATGGTGTTGGTGTGCTGCGGCGTCCACCGGTCCAGCACCTCGGCCCGCTCGTTCATGAACCCGGTGGCGAGCTCACTGAAGACGTTGTTGGCGTTCACGACCTTGTTGCCGACGGTGAAGTGGCAGAAGACATCGAGCGTGAACCGGCCGATCGCGAGGTTGTTGGAGAGACCGCCGTAGAAGTCCGGCTGCGTGTTGCCAAGGATGGTGCGATCGGCCGGTGTGATGACGCCGTCCCCGTTGATGTCCGCGATCTTGTACTCACCCGGGGTGCAATCGGCCGTGTTCTTCAGGTAGCACCGGTCTCCCGCCTGCCAGAGACCGTTCACTTTGTAGCCGAAGATGGAGCCGAGCGGCTGGCCGACCTGCACGATGAAGCTGTCGTACCCGTCGATGAACCAGCCATAGCGCGACGGACCGGGGAGGATGGACCGCACGTTGCCCAGATCGAGGACGACGTTGCGGTTGCCCGCCACGTTGAGTGTGCTGCGCCAGGTGAAGGGGCCGTGCTGCACGGCGAGGGCGCCGATGCTCAGCTCCACCCCGCGGTTCCGCACCGAGCCGACGTTCTGGAACTGCGTGCTGTAGCCGGAAGTGCGTGGGAGGTTCACCACGAGGAGCAGGTCCTTGGTCACCGAGGCGTAGGCGTCCAGGTTGAGCGTGAGGCGGTTGTTAAAGAGGCCTGCGTCGATGCCGGCGTTGAATTCCCGCTTCGTCTCCCATTTGAGATTCGGGTTCGGCGCCGCACTGGACGGCACCTCGCCCACCAGCTCCTGCGTCTGCCCGATGTCGACGAACGTTGCGCCGAGCCGCAACAGGGACTGGTACGGGATCACGGCCTGATTGCCGGTGGTGCCGTAGCTCAACCGCAGCTTGAGATCACTGAACAGCGATTGGTTCTGCATGAACGGCTCATCCGAGACGCGCCAGGCGAACGACGCGGAGGGAAAGAAGGCCCATTTGTTGTTCGCGCCGAACACGCTCGAGCCGTCGCGCCGGGCAATGACGGTGAAGAGGTAGCGGTCGCGCAGGTTGTAGTTGGCGCGGCCCAACACCGACAGCAGCGCCCGATCGTTGTAGTCGCTCCCCACCTGCTGCTGGCAGGCCCCGGAGCCCAGGTTGTTCCATTCGGTGGCGTCGACGGGGAAACATTGCGCGTGCGAGGACGACGATTCGGACGACCCGGTCTGCACCGAGAAGCCGCCCAAGAGATCGACGGTGCCGGGCCCCAGGGGACGACGGTACGTCGCCGTGTTCTCGTTGATGAACTCACGTTCGTACCCCGTCCCCATGGTGGCACTGCCGTTCAGGCTGGCGCCGGCGGCGATGGTTCGCGGGGCAAAGAAGGGGTTGCGCCAGAAGTGCGTGTTGCTGCCGAAGGTGCTTTTCAACCGGAAGGCGTCGCTGACGGTGAACTCGGCGAAGATATTTCCCACCAGACGCCATTCGTTCCGGTGATCGACCACCGAGGCGATGTTGGCCAGCGGGTTCTCGAGCTGCTCGCCCATGATGGCCCGCATGTTCCACTCGCCGTTGCTGTTCTTGGGCGGCAACGACGGGTCGAAGTTCATCGCGGCGAGAATCCCGCGCGCCCCCGCCCCGATCCCGCCGTTGTCGGTCCAGTCGACGTCCTGCTCCACCCGCGCCACACTGAGGCTCGTGCCCGTGCGGAAGCGCCGGCTCACCTCCCGATCCAGGTTGAAGCGGAGCCCGTACCGCTGGAAGGCCGAGTTGAGGATAATCCCCTGCTGGTTCAAGTAGTTGCCGGACAGCAGGTAGCGGGTCCTCGCGTCGCCGCCCGACAAGCTGAGCGCGTGGCTCTGCTGCGGCCCGGTGCGGAGCAGCAGCTCCGGATAGTTGTACGTCTGGGCACTCGCGATCTGGGCGGCGGTGTAGCGCGGCGTCCGGCCCGCATTGGCGTAGGCTTCGTTCGCGAGCGTCATGTACTGCGGCGCGGTCAGCACCGGAATCCGCTTGCTGATTTCCTGAACGCCGTAGCTCGACTGGAAGGTGAGGCGGTCCTCGCCCCGCTGACCGCGCTTCGTCGTAATCAGGATGACGCCGTTGGCGCCGCGCGATCCGTACACGGCCGTGGCGGCAGCGTCCTTCAGAATGTGGATCGACTCGATGTCCTCCGGGTTGATCTGGGTGAGCGGGTTGAAGGTCGGGTCGTCGGAGCCCGTGCCCTGCATCGCTGGAATCCCGTCCACGACGTAAATCGGCTCGGCGTTGGCGCTGATCGAGGCGGTGCCGCGAACCCGAACGCTCGCTCCGGCCCCGGGAACGCCACTGTTCGTCAAGACGTCGATGCCGGCCGCCTTGCCCTGGAGCGCGTTCGAGACCGCGCTGGTCGGCGCGGCTTTGAGAAGGACATCCTCGCCGCTCACCGACGCCACCGCGCCTGTCAGGTCACGCTTCTGGACCGTGCCGTAGCCGATCGCCACGACTTCGTCTAGCTGCACGGCCTGCTGGTGCAGCTGGATATTGGCCGTGGCCGTCTCCCCGGCCGTCGCCACGACGCCCGAATCCACGACGCTGCCGTAACCGATCAAGCGGGCCCGGACGCGGTACGGGCCGACCGGCACGGCGGCGAAGCGGTAGCGGCCGTCCGCACCGGTGAGCGTACTCACGCCGGCGCCGAGCACCGTGACGTTGGCGCCCGACAAGGGAGCGCCGCTCTCCTGCGAGGTCACGGTGCCCGCGATCGAGCCCATGTTCTGGGCCGAGACCACCCGGACCAGCAGCAATGCACACAGCAGCAGGACACCCAAGCGTTTCATAGCGGCCTCCGGCAGCGAAGCGATGTAGCAGACTTCAGGACGTGCGGGGACGGCAAAGCAAGGCGGGTGACGTCGGACTCGACGCCACTGTCGGCGTGCGGACACAACAAGGCGAGCATTGCGTGATCCCCCTGGGCGGCACAAAGGGCGCAACGAGTTTATTCGAGCGAGACTGCTTTCAAGTTTGAGGCCGGAGTGATCGAGGGTGAGCACGCGTCGCGCGCGCGATTCAATGTGACCGCACTCACAACGAGTTAGCGCGGCCAGCGCGAACGCGGCAGGACCCACGCGCGTTGCATGACGTCTACAAACCGACTGTCAGCGGTGTCGAATTATCGCAACGTGGAACGTGTACGACGGAGTGATCGAGCGATGATGCGACCGTGCATCTCCAAAACAACCGCCCCTCGCCAGCCGATCCGAGGGGCGGCGCCTGCGATCACGGCACGGTCACGCCGGGGGGACAGGCCGTGCCCCCATATCCCGGGTTCTGGCACAGCGCGGGGTTGGCCTTGATTTGGGCATCCGGAATCGGCCACCGCTTCTTGTACTCATCCGGCGCCGGCTTGGGCGCGGCGAAGCTGGGATCATGCGCGATGAGGCTGTTCCTCCAATAGTTTGGATCCTCCGAGTCACGCCGCACCAAATCGAACCAGCGCTTCGCTTCGAAGGCGAACTCCCAGGCGCGCTCCATGAAGATGGCGTCGCGCACCGACAGCTTGTCCATCGCTTCGCCGGCCGTGCCGTAGTCATGCGGCTCGGTGCGGGCCTGCGCGCCGGTGCCTTTCCGGGCGCGGGCGCGGATCATGTTCAGGTACTGCACGGCGACGCCCGTATTGCCCAGCTCGTTCTGCGCCTCGGCGTAAATCAGGAGCGCTTCGGCGTAGCGGTACAGCGGGACGTCCACGTCTCCTAGCCACCAGGTCGCGCCGTTGTCGCTCTTGCGGTACTTGTACGGCATCGGCCCATCGCCCAGAGTGTCCTTGCAGATGGTAAGCCCGCACCCGCCGGCGACGTACGCCGAGTCGGTCTTGTACCCCTCGAAGCCCCTCGACCCACGATAGTCGCCGGGGAGATAGCTGTTCAGGAACCAGTCCGTCGGGTGGATCAAGCCCCAGCCGCCTCCCTGCCCGGCGTCCAGCCCCCAGTCGCGCGGATAGTAAAACAACTGAAAGATGTTGCTGGTCCGATCAACGGCGCCGGAGTTGGTGATCACCAGGATTTCCTCCGCGTTGCCCTTGTTGCTGGGCAGGAACGTCTTGATGTAGTCGTCGTTGAGCGACCAGAGACCGGAGGCGATGACGCTGTCGGCCCAGTCGGAGGCGAGCTGCCACTCGTTCTTCCCCATGAAGCTCGAGCGCCAGAGGTACAGGTCGGCCAACGCCATCTCGGCCGCACCCTTGGTGACGCGCCCCTGGGTCGGGTTGCCGTAGCCGTCGTCCCCCGACCAGACGGCGGGGAGGCCCGCCTTGGCCTCGGTCAGATCCGTGATCACCGCCTGATGAACCGCTTCGACCGTGGCGCGGGTCGGGCTCGGGTTCGCCTGCTCCTCCGGCGTCAGGAGCAGCGGCACCCCGTCGTACATCTTGGTCAACCGCAGATAGGCATAGCCGCGCAGGAACTTCGCCTCGGCGAGATTGTGCGCCTTGGTGAGCGTGTCCGAGGTCTGAATGCCCGGTCCCTTGGCGAGCACCAGGTTCGCCTCGGTGATGACGGCGTAGTGCGTGCCGAACGGCACAGTCGCACGACCGCTCGCCGCGCTCCAGGTGAGCCGATCAGGCCCGTAGGTGCCGGCGTTGGGCTCGCGATTGTCCGCGCGCGTCTGATCGGATGCGAGCTCGGGCGTCGTCCAATTGCTCTGCCCTTCGAACCCGCGCAACGCACTGTAGATCGCGAGCGTGCCGCTGTTCAGGTCGGCGCCCGTCTTGAAGAAGGTGTCGGTGGTCGTGAATCCCTTGGGGTTCTCGACCAGCAGGTCGGAGCATGCGGCGAGCGACAGGCCGACCGCGAGCACCAGGGGCGTAACGGATGGCTGGTATCTCATGGCTGTGTCCTCGCGGCTCAGAAGGTGGCCCGGACGCCAAAGTTCCATACGCGCGACCGCGGGTAGGCGCCGATGTCGATCAGGCCATAGCGTGGATCTCCGCCTTGACTGTTCACGTCTGGGTCGAAGCCGGAGTAGCCGGTGAGCGTGAACAGGTTCTGGCCGGTGACGTACACCCGGGCGGTCGCAGCGCCGCGGAACAGCAGGCCCGCCGGCAGGTCGTAGCCGAGCGTGAGCGTCTGGAGCCTGAGATACGACCCGTCCTCCACGAACGTGCTGTAGAGCGAGCGGGCGCGGTCGCGATTGGGTCGCGGGACCATGGTGTTGGTGTGTGTCGAGTCCCAATGATCCAGCACGCAGGTCCGCTCGTTCGCCTGCATAATGTCGAGGCAGCCGTAGGCGTTTCCCGCGTTGATCACCTTGTTTCCGTACACGAAGCTGAAGAGCGCGTCGAGCGAGAACCGGCCGTAGGTGACCGTGTTGCTGAACCCGCCGTAGAACTTTGGCTGACTGTTGCCGAGGATGGTGCGGTCGGCACTGGTAATCTTGCCGTCAGGCTGATCCCCCTTCGGCCCGCCGCCAGCGAGGTCGGCGATCTTGTACTCGCCCGGCGTGCAGTCGGCCGGGTTCGTCATGTAGCACGCGGCGCCCGTGTCGCCCTTTTGCCACAGGCCGGTGACCTGATAGCCGTAAATCGCGCCGAGCGGCTCGCCCACTCGTACCAAGTACACATCGCCTGCATCGAAGAAGTTGCCCGTGCGCGGCGTCACGGTGAACTGCGTGATGGCTACCGGCTTTCCCGAGGTGTCCGGCCGCGTCCCGAGGTCGAGCACCTTGTTGCCGTTGTGCGAGAGGGTCAGCGTGCTGCGCCAGTTGAGGTTGGGGCGCGAGACGTTGTCGGTCGTGAGCGACAGCTCCACGCCGTTGTTCTGGATCGAGCCGACGTTCTGCAGCTGCCGGCTGTAGCCGGTCGTCACCGGAACGTTCATCAACAGCAGTAGGTCCTTGGTCTTGGAACGGTAGACGTCGAGCGAGAACGCGACCCGATTGTCGAGCAGCGCCCCGTCGAGCCCCGCGTTGAACTCCGTCTTCTGCTCCCAGTGAAGGTCCGGATTGGGCATGAGGCTGCTCAGCGTCATCGCCGGAATCTCCGTCGCGCCCGATGCGACCCAGCCGACCGAGAGCTGGGACAGAGACTGGTACGGGTTGACGGCCTGATTGCCGACCGTGCCGTAGCTCAAGCGCAGCTTGAGATCGTTGAAGAGCGCCTGGTGGCGCATGAAGGGCTCGTCGCCGACGCGCCAGGCGAAGGCGCCGGACGGGAAGAACCCCCATTTGTGGTTCGCCCCGAACACGCTCGAGCCGTCGCGACGCCCGGTGAGCGTGAAGAGATACTTGTCGGCCACGTTGTAGTTCGCCCGCCCGAGGTAGGAGATCAGGGCGTGCTCGCTGACCCCGCTGCCCGGCGGATAGAGCTGCGAGCCGGACCCGAGATCGTAGACGTTGGTGAAGTCCGTCGGGAAGCCCGCTGCCGTGGCCGTAACACTCTCGCTATACCAGGTCTGCACCGAGAAGCCACCCAGGAGGTCCAGCGTGCCGGGACCCACCGAACGCGCGTAGCTGACGGTGTTCTCGCTCGTGAGATTGCGACCCTGACTGGTGTACATCCAGCCGCTGCCGCTGCTTCCGCCATCGAGGATTGTCCGGGGGGCGAAAAAGTGGATCCCGTCGAACTGGAAATTTCCGCCCAGGGTGCCCTTCAGCCTGAGCGAGGGCGTGAGCGCGAGCTCTCCGAACACACTCCCCAGGAGGCGGGAGGTCGTGTTCAGGTCGGTCTCTTCGAGCGCGTTCGCGATCGGGTTCGGCACCGGCTCCGTAGAGGGCGACGTCTTGATCCAGTTGCCGGCCGAGTCTTTGGGCGCCTGGAACGGGGCGAACTGCATGGCGGCCTGCATCCCGTTGGCGCTGTTGCCGAGCGAGCCGTTCTCCACCCGGGCGGCGTTGCGCGCGACCCGCGTCATGCTCAGGCTCGTCCCCCAGCGGAACCGGGTGCTCGCCTCACCGTCGAGGTTGACGCGGGCGCTGTAGCGGTTGAAGTCCGAGCCGATTTCGATGCCCTGCTGCCGCGTGAAGTTGCCGCTGATCAGGTAGCGCAGCTTCTGGTCCCCGCCCGAAAGGCTGAGGCCCTGATTCGTCTGGAGCCCCGTTCGGAGCATCATCGCCGGATAGTTGTACGTCACGGCGGAGGCGACCTGGGCGGCGCTGAACGGCACGCTGGCGGGGGCGCCCCCGGCGTTTAGAAACGCTTCGTTCGAGAGCTGCATGAATTGCGGGGCGTTCAAGACCGGGATCGTCTTCGCGATGTTCTGGAACCCGACGCTCGACTCCACCATGAACTGCGATGCGCCCGCCTGACCCCGCTTGGTGGTGATCAGCACGACGCCGTTCGCGCCGCGCGCGCCATAGATCGCCGTCGCGGATGCGTCCTTCAGAATGTCGATCGACTCGATCTCGTTGGGGTCGACAGACATCAGGGGATTGTTCTTCGGGTCGGTATCGTTCGACCCCTGCTCCGCCGGCAGGCCGTCGATTACGTACAGCGGCTCCGTGTTGGCGGTGATCGAGCCGGTCCCCCGGACGCGCACCTGGATACCCACGCCGGGCATGCCGGAATTCGAGGTCACCTGCACGCCCGCGACTTTGCCCTGCAGTCCGGAGGTCAGGGTGACCGTCGGCGCCGCCTTCGTCTCGAACTGCTCGGCGGTCACGGATGACACCGCGCCGGTGAGATTGCGCCGCTCGGCGGCACCGTACCCGATGGCGACGACCGGATTCAGCTCGATGGCACTTCTGGCCAGCTGCAGGTCCACCACCGCCTGCTCTCCCTCCTGCACCGTCACGCTGGCCGCACTTGGCGAGTACCCGAGCATCCGGACGCGGACCCGATAGCTCCCCGCCGGCACTCCCGGGATCGCAAACCGGCCGTCGGCGCCCGTCTTGGCCGTGAAGGCCGTCCCGACCACCGTGACCGCGGCATCCGCCACCGGGGCGCCCGTGGTCGAGTCTCTGACCGTCCCGGCGATCGACCCGGACTGCCGCGCCGCGCGCCCGGCCGAGCGGTCCGTCACGAGCAGAATCTGGCCGGTGCGATCGAGCGTGGACGCGACGCCGGTGCCGTGCAGCAGCGTATCGAGCGCGGCCCCAACCCGCACCGCCGCGAGCTGCACGGACACCGACCGATTCAAGGGAACGATGCGACCGGAATACGCGATGCGTACGCCGGTCTGCCGCGCAACGGCGTCGAGCGCGTCCTTCAGGGGCACGCCCTCGAGCGTGAGCGTCACGGTGCGATCGAACGGCGAGGTCGCCTCGGCCCCCTGTTGCGACCGAAGCGGCGCCGTCGCCACGACGAACATCCCCGCAAACGGAATCAGAAATCGCATGACGGTCTCCTCCGGTTACTGCCGCCGCTGAAGGGGAGTGAGTCGCACTATCCTGCCGGACCGGGTCCAGCGCGCGTTGAGCACCCTGGCCAGCGTTGCGAGGGCTTCGTCGACCGAGCCGGTGGCGAACGAGATCGTGAGCCGTTCGTCGGTTCTCGACGCGCCGCTCACCTCGATGTCGACGTCGTACCAGGGCCCGAGCTGCGCCACTACGTCCCCGAGCGGAGCATCGCGGAACACGAGCGTACCACGGGTCCAGGCCAGGTAGTCGCCGACCGAGACGCCCGACGTCGCGCGCAGCACGCCACGTGCGTCGATCACGCCGCGATCGCGCGACCGCAGGCTCAGAACCGAGTCGCCACCCCGACCGGCTCGCAACGCCACGCGGCCGGCAGCGACGACCACTTGCACGAAGCGCTCTTGTGGATAGGCGCGCACATCGAAGCTGGTGCCGAGATCCTCGGTCACCCCCTGTCGAGTGCGCACCAGAAACGGACGACGGGGGTCGTGCCGCACGACGAAGTACGCCTCGCCGTCGAGCTCCACGGCGCGCGCGCGGACGCCGAAGTCGCGCGGCACGCGCAGCCGGGTGCCCACGCTCAACAAGACCTGACTGCTGTCAGGGAGCGTGAGCTGCAGGCGCTGCCCGGGTGACGTGGCGTATTCGCGGGCCGGCGCCGCGCGCGGGCGCACCCGCCAGATGACGGTGCCGGCTACGATGCAGACGATCGCGGCGGCGATCCGGGCCGGCCCGTGCCCGGCCCGCCCAAACGTCAACGACCGGGGCCGCGCGGAAACCCCGGCCGACCGCTGCGCCGCGTGACGGCCGCGGCTCGGCAGCAGTCGGATCCGGGCCCCCGCGACGACCCACGGTCGCGTACTCGACCCTGTGAGGCGCCAAACGGCGCGGAGCTCGTCAAGCAGCTCGCCCCGCCGCGGATCGGCGGCGATCCACGCCTGGATCGCGGCCGCTTCGTCGGGCGAGCAGTCGCCCTCGACGAAGCGCAGCAGGTCGGACGCTTCGATCCCCTCCGTCATGGCGAGCCTCCTGCCTCGAAAACCCGCGAAGGGGATGGGAGTATGACGCCGGAACGACTAGCTGGCGCGGTCTTCAGGAATGACGGGACGGGCGAGGTATGGTGCCAGTCTGGTGCGCAGCCGGAGGGTGGCACGCCACATCTGCGACTTCACGGTGCCGAGCGAGACGCTTAGGCGCGTCGCGATCTCGCGGTAGCTGAGCTGCTCGCGGCGGCGCAGCACGAAGATCGCGCGGCAGCGCGCCGGCAGCTCGGCGATCGCCTGCTGCACGGCGTCGTCGAGCTCGCCGCGCAGGCACAGGTCTTCGGGGGTGTCGGACGGAGGCGTCTCTTCACAGGCAGCGCGCGCGATCCACGCCGTCACCACGCGCCGGTGGCGCAGGTACTTGAGCGCGCGGTTCCGGGCGGCGACATAGAGATACGGCCGCGTGAGACGCGTCGCGTCGCGCGGGCCGCGACTGGCCCAGAGACGCAAGAACAAATCCTGCACCAGATCCTGGGCCGCTTCCGCCGACCCGACGAAGCGGAGTACATACTCGCACAACTCGACGTAGTGGGCTTGGAAGGCCGACTCCCAGGAAGGCGGTGTCCCCGGCGGTGCGCGCCGTTGGAGCGTTGGGGAGCGGACGTGTGAGTCGAGCATGGAACCCATGGTGACGGGCTGTTGCGGCACCGCAACAGCCCTGTGTTCACGCCCTTGTGCGCCGGGTCACGGGTTGCAAGTTCGAGACCGCCGTTGATCTTCCTGTCACGAGGTGACAAAACCAGCGTGCACGCCGCGAGCGCCCGCCTTCCTTCTATAGGTCGGGCCCACTGGCCGGAAAGCGCCTACCGCCGGGACGGGCTGCCCGAGCGCGTGCTCCAGTTCGGCACGGGCATGCTGTTGCGCGCGCTGTGTGCCGCCTCCGTGGACGCCGCCAACCGCGCCGGTGCGTTCAACGGCCGCATCGTGGTCGTCCAGAGCACGCCACACGGCCAGGCGCGCGCGATCAACGCGCAGGACGGGTTGTTCACGCTGGTGGAACGCGGCTTGCGCGACGGAGCGCCGATCGAGCGGACCCGTCTCATCGGCGCCGTCTCGCGCGCGCTCGTCGCCGACACGGAGTGGCCGGCGGTGCGCACGGCCGTGGCGCAACCCGAGCTGCAGGTGATCGTCAGCAACGTGACCGAAGCAGGCTTCCGACTGGAAGCGGGTTTCCCCGCCAGGCTGGCGGACGTTCTCCATACCCGCTTCGAGCGACTGCCCGACGGCCCGCCGCTCTTCGTCATCCCCACCGAGCTCGTGCCCGACAACGGACCACGTCTCGCCGCGATGGTCGATCAGCTGGCTTCGCAATGCGAAGCGCGATTTCGTGACTGGCTCTCCACCCACGTTCGCTTCTGCTCGTCGCTCGTGGACCGCATCACGACCGGCAGCCCGCCCCCCGAGGCGCGCACCGCGCTCGAGGCGGACCTCGGCTACTCGGACGAGCTGCTCACGGTCACCGAACCGTATGCGCTCTGGGCCATCGAAGGGGAGCCGGCTGCCTTGCGGGCGGCTTTCCCGATCGACGTCGCCCCCGAGGAGGTCGTGTTCGCGTCCGACATCGGGATGCACCGGGAGCGCAAACTGCGTCTGTTGAACGGGTCGCACACCGCGCTCGCCCCACTCGCCCTGCTCGCCGGCGTCGCGACGGTGCGCGAGGCGGCGGAGCATCCACGCGTCGGGCCGTTTCTCGAGCGCACGTTGTTTCAGGAGCTCGTGCCCGGGACCGACATGCCGGCGGCCCCGGCGCGAGCGTTCGCGGCGGGCGTGCTCGAGCGGTTTCACAACCCCTGGCTGCGGCACGAGTGGCGCGTGATCGCCACCAACCAGACGATGAAAATGCGGCTGCGCGTCGCACCGGCGATCGAGCGATTCGTGCAACACGAGCGGCGCGTCCCGCAGGGCCTCGCGCTCGCGTGCGCCGCGTCGCTGCGATATCTTCGCCCGGTTTCCGAAGGGGCGCCCGCCGGGTCGGCGCCGCACGGCCGGTGGCACGGGGCCACGTACCCGATCGTCGATGCCGATCTCGCGCTCGTCGCTCGGCACTGGCTGGCGGTGGACCCGGATCGCGCGTCCGGACCCGTACCCCGCGACACCCTGGAACGGCTGGCCACGCGCGCGCTCGCCGACGAGGCCCTGTGGGGCTCTTCCCTGGCCCGCCTTCCCGGGTTCCTCGAGGCGACCACCCAGGCGCTCGCGCGACTCGAGCACGAAGGCGTGGAGGCGAGTCTCGGATGATCGACGCGGCGTTCGCGAGCGGCGTGATCGCGGTGGTGCGACTCCCGGCCGGCGCGGACTTTCGCGCGCTCGCCGGCGCGCTCGCGGCTGGGGGCGTGAGCGTCGTCGAGATCACGCTGACGACGCCGGGCGCGCTCGCCGCCATCCACGAGCTAGGCGACGCCCCGGGCTCCGTCGTCGGCGCGGGCACCGTGCTGGACGAGCGGTCCGCGCGCGAGGTCATCGCCGCGGGCGCGCGCTTCGTGGTCAGCCCGACGCTCGATCCGGCCGTCATACGCTGCTGTCGCGAGCAGCACGTCCCCTGCGTGCCGGGCGCGCTCACGCCGCGGGAGCTGCTGGAGGCGTCGCGCGCGGGCGCGTCTCACATCAAGCTCTTCCCCGCCTCGCTGGTCGGGCCCCGCTACATCCGCGAAGTGCTCGCCCCGCTGCCATTTCTGCGCCTGGTGCCGTCCGGCGGCGTATCGCTCGACAACGCGGCCGACTGGATCCGCGCCGGTGCGGTCGCGGTGAGCGTGGGCGGCGCGCTGGTCAGCCCGTCGCTCGTGGCGGAGCAAGCCTGGGACCGACTGACGGCGCGCGCCCGCGCGCTGATCGACCGCGTGGCGGAGGCCCGCCGCCGGCCCGCCGAGGCACCGGCGTGAGCGCCGCGCCCCTCCGCGCGGTCACCTTCGGTGAGCTGATGCTGCGGCTCAGCCCGCCCGGGCAGGAGCGTCTGTTTCAGTCGCCGCAGCTCCGCACGGGCTTCGGCGGCTGCGAGGCGAATGTCGCGGTGGGGCTGGCGCACCTCGGCGTGCGTGCCGATTACATCACCCGCCTGCCCGACAGCGCCATCGGCCAGGCTGCGCTGCACGCGCTGCAAGCCGAGGGTGTGGGGACCGGATGGGTCGCGCGCGCAGCGGGGAGTGAGCGTCTGGGGATCTATTTCGTCGAGCCGGGAGCCGACATCCGCTCCAGTCGCGTGGTATACGACCGGGCGGGCTCGGCGTTCGCCGCCATCACGCCGGCAATGGTGGATTGGGCCAAGGCGCTGCACGGCGCCGGTTGGTTTCACGGCTCCGGCATCACGCCCGCGCTGGGGGAAGGCCCGCGCGCGGCGCTCACCGCCGCGATCGCAGCCGCCCGCTCGAGCCGCGTGCGCATCAGCGTGGATCTCAATTTCCGGCCGGCCCTGTGGCAGGGCCGGGACCCCCGAGGCGTGATCGAGCCGCTCGTGCAGGGAACGGATCTCCTGATCGGTAACCGCGACGCGGTGCGGGTCATGCTCGGCGTCGAAGCGCCCGACGACTCGCTGGCGCAGCGTCTCGCCGAGCGCTACGGCTGCCGGTGCGTGGCGCTCACGCGGCGCGAGGTGCTGTCGGCGAGCGAGCACGGCTGGAGCGCCGCGCTGTACGACGCGTCGTCCGGCGGCGCCTGGCAGAGCCGGCGGTATCAGGTGCACGTGGTCGACCGGGTGGGCGGCGGCGACAGCTTTGCCGCGGCCCTGATCGCCGCGCTCGCCGCCGATCGGGATCCGGCGGACGCGGTGCAGTTCGCCGCCGCCGCCGGGGCCTTGAAGTTGACGATCCCGGGAGATTGGAACCGTGCCACGCCGGAGGAAATCGAGCAGCTGGTGCGCGCATGCACATGACGTTCCGCTGGTTCGGGCCCGACGACCCGATCCCGCTGGCGTACATCCGGCACATCCCGGGCGTCTCGGGCGTGGTGAGCGCGCTGTACGATGTGCCGGTGGGCGCGGCCTGGACGCGCGAGCGAATCGCGCGCCTCAAGGACGAGATCGAGGCGGCCGGACTGACCTTCGCCGTGGTCGAAAGCATTCCCGTCCACGAGGACATCAAGCTCGGCCGGCCGGGCCGCGACCGGCTGATCGCGAACTATTGTGAGAGCGTGCGCGTCATGGGCGCGCTCCGTATTCCGGTGCTGTGCTACAACTTCATGCCGGTGTTCGACTGGCTGCGCACCGACCTGGCCCAGCCGCTCGCCGACGGCTCGACCGCGCTGGCGTACGACGACCGCGCGCTCGCCGCCGTGGACCTGTCGCGCGGGACGGGCGATCTCCCCGGGTGGGCCACCGCGTACGGCCCCGACGAGCTGCAGCGGCTGCTCGCGGCGTACCGGGACGTGGATGCGGGGCGCTTGTGGGAGAACCTCGCCCACTTCCTCGAGCGCGTCGTCCCCGCGGCCGAGGACGCGGGCGTGCGCATGGCGATCCATCCGGACGATCCGCCTTGGGGGATCTTCGGGCTGCCCCGGATCATCTGCACGGGGGCCGATCTCGAGCGGCTGGTGGCGCTGGTGGACAGCCCGGCGAACGGCGTGACGTTCTGCACCGGATCGCTCGGCGCCAATCCCGAGAACGATCTGCCGGCCATGGTGCGGCGGATCGGGGAACGGATTCATTTCGCCCACTGTCGCAACGTGCGCGTCACCGGCGAGCGGCGCTTTCACGAGACGGCCCACCCGTCGGCCTGCGGTGGCGTGGATCTGTACGAAGTGCTGCGGGCGCTCTCCGACGTGGGCTTCACGGGGCCGATGCGCCCCGATCACGGGCGCATGATCTGGGGCGAGCGCGGACGCCCCGGGTACGGCCTGTACGACCGGGCGCTGGGCGCCATGTACCTCCAGGGACTGTGGGAGGGATTGACGCGAGGAAACGAGGCCGGCGCATGACCGTACGCATCGGCCTGCTCGGGTGCGGCAACATCAGCGACACCCATGCGCGCGCGGCCGCCCTAGTCCCGGACGTCGAGGTCGTGGCCTATTGGGGGCGCGACCCGGCCAAGGCTTCCGCGCTGGCGCAGCGGTACGGGGGAAAGGGCTACCGGACACTCGACGAGTTTCTCGGGCATCGACCCATGGACCTCGTGGTGGTCGGGACGCCCTCGGGTGTGCATGCCGAGCACGCGCAGGCGGCGGCGCGACAGGGGTTGCACGTGTTGGTGGAGAAGCCGCTCGACGTCACGACGGCGCGCATCGATGGGCTCACGGCCGAGTGCGACCGCGCCGGCGTGAAGCTGGGCGTGATCTATCAGGATCGCGCGGCGCCCGCTCTGGTCTGGCTCAGGCAGCTCATCGCCGGGGGCGGTCTCGGTCGCCCGATCGTGGCTTCGGCCCGTGTGCGGTGGTACCGCCCGCAGGAGTACTATGCGGGCTCACACTGGCGCGGGACGTGGGGCCTCGACGGCGGCGGCGCCGTGATGAATCAGGGGATTCACACGGTCGACCTGCTGTTGTGGCTGCTGGGAGACGTCGACCGCGTGTACGCCACGACTCGCACGGCGCTGCACGACATCGCGGTGGAAGACACGGCGGTCGCCTGTCTCGAGTTCGCCGGCGGCGCCGTCGCTACGCTCGAGGCGACCACGGCGGCATTCCCGGGCCTGCCGCGCCGCGTCGAGCTCACCGGCTCAGAGGGAACGATCGTGGTCGAGCAGGACCGGGTCGTGTCGGTCCAGCTTCGCACGGCGCCGGAGACGCCCCCGCCGGTCGATGACGCGCGGTCGGGAAACGCCAGCGCGTCGTCGCCCGTGATCGCGGACGCTACCGGTCACGCCCGGGTGCTCGAGGACTTCGTGGCGGCGATCCGCACGGGCGCGGCGCCGCTGTGCGACGGGCGGGATGGTCGCAAGAGTGTCGCCCTGGTCGAAGCGATGTACCGGTCGGCCCGTACGGGAGCAGCGGTGGTACTCGACGAGCCGGAGGGTGTGCTTGACGCACTCGAACGTTAAGGCCGCGCCGGCGGTCCCTACGCGCCGGGCGGGGGGGCGCTGGCGGCTCGTGCCGCGGGCGGCGGTCCGCGCGTCACTGGCGCGCCTGGGGCCCGCCCTGGCGCTGGTGTTGGTGGTACTGGTGTTCGCGCTGCTCACCGACGCCCCGGCGCGCTACCTCTCTCCGTTCAATCTGCGCATCGTCCTGTCGCAGACCGTGATCGTCGCCCTGGGGGCCATCGGGATGACGCTGATCATGATCAGCGGCGGCATCGACCTCTCGGTAGGGGCATCCATCGCGCTCACCGGCGTGGTGGCCGCGCTCGGGCTCGCCGCGGGCTGGCCCCCTGGGGTCGCGACCGCCGTCGCACTCGTCGCGGGCGGACTGGTGGGCCTGGGCAACGGCCTGCTCATCACGGGCCTGCGGGTGGTGCCGTTCATCGCCACGCTGGGGATGCTCGGCATCGCGCGCGGCATCGCCAAGTGGATAGCGCACGAGCAGACGGTGAACGTGCCGCCGACGTGGGTGAACGACCTGCTCGTCACGTTCCCTCGGGCATCCTGGATGGTGCTCCCGCCCGGCGTGTGGATCATGCTCGCGCTGGCCGCGCTCACGGCGACCGTGCTGCGTCGCACCATCTTCGGCCGGCACGTGTTCGCCCTCGGCTCGAACGAGCTGGCGGCGCGCGCCTGCGGGATCGCGACCGACCGGCTCAAGCTGGCGATCTACGGCTCGGCGGGCGTGTTCTTCGGACTGGCGGGCGTGATGCAGCTGTCGCGGCTGCGTCAGGGCGATCCCACCGTCGCGATCGGCACCGAGCTCGACGTCATCGCGGCCGTAGTGATCGGCGGCGGCAGCCTGCTGGGCGGCGAGGGGAGCGTGTTCGGCTCGGTGGTGGGGGCGCTCATCATGGCGTTTTTGCGTAACGGCTGCCAGCAGATGGGATGGCCGAACTACATCCAGGAAATCATCATCGGCGCGATCATCGTGCTGGCGGTGGCGGTGGATCGGGTGCGCGCAGGGTGGGCGGTGCCATGATTGCGGATTGCGGATTGCGGATTGCGGAATGGAAGGGCGGATGTCGAATCCGCAATCCGAAATC
>Ga0209577_10000276_pt1 | contig 52337 bp, 45 predicted proteins | sample GraSoiAngelo_109_FD_185874 | JGI IMG/M metagenome (GOLD analysis project Ga0209577, IMG submission 185874) | Grasslands soil microbial communities from the Angelo Coastal Reserve, California, USA - 14_0903_12_20cm (SPAdes) (version 2) | ecosystem: Environmental > Terrestrial > Soil > Grasslands... | reverse complement strand
GATCTCCGTGACCGTTATACGGAGGGTGAGATCTTGAGCCCTGGGCTGGCCTCTGCGGCGGGCCGGCTGGCAGCGGATATGGAGCGGCTACTGGCTCCCCACTATCGATCGCCGGAGAATCAGAGATTCGCCAAGCATCTCCTCCATGAGTACGATCGTCTCTTTGTGTATCTGAATTGCCTGGGGCTGGAAGCTACGAACTGGCGCGGCGAACAGGCCATACGCCCAGCCGTCGTAGCGCGTAAGGTCTGGGGAGGAAACAGAACCGAAAACGGGGCGCACGCCCAAGAAGTCTTGACCAGCGTTCTACGCACGAGTCGTCAACGAGCCGCCGACCCTTTGCCTAGCCTTGCTGCGTTGCTCAGCTCTCCAAAATCTTACGTTCTTGACTTTGGCTCGCATTACCCTGCACGTTGCTGAGCGCTTCTTCACCCGCTAAATAATCACATATTTTTCTACCAACTTTCATAGAAGCACTCGATCGTGCGACTCCATGCATGTGAGCCCGTCCTTGAAGCATTCAATTGGACACAGGGGCGCGCTCTGCCGGTTGACTGCAAACCGGCTACCTCTCAGAATCACAAAGGGGATTTCAAGCTCACCGCTTCCCAAAAAAGCATGGCACAAGAACTCAACTCCGTCGAACAGGCCATTGCGCGCGCGCTTCGCGATAACCTCGAGCGCATCAAACACAGCTCCGACGAGCTTCATCATGCCGTCAACGATGTTGTTTCCGCTTGCGCTAGCAATAAGCCCACCAATGTGCTGCCCCCGCTGCTTCGGGCGCAGACTTCCGCTGCTGCTCTAACGGCCGTTTTGGAAGTGTTGTCGAGGTTTGTGGCTTTGTCGCTTCCGAGCGGTCCTCGTGCGCCCCTCGAAGCGCAAAATACGGATTTGCTTGGCCGAGCCGCGCCCGAACCTACGCCCGTTCGGCAGCGTCCTGCGCCTTCCTCGCCAACGCCCATGGTCTCGAAAGCCGCTCCAGCCTCGCGAGTGCAGCCACCTCCGGCTCCCTCGTTTGAACAAGAAGCTGAACTGGAGTTGGTCGAGCCCGCTCCTGTAGGCGCAGAAGAATTCGGCGAAGAGTTCGACGTCAACCGCCTCTCTCTGGAGGAACAGGAATTGCACCGCCGCGCCAATCGCGTTGCCAAAGTTTCGATGCAGGACATCAAGATGCTTCGGCCGGAACAAGTCCGGCTGGGCCGCGAAAACAGAGATCTCTGCATCCGATTGAAAGACGACATTGAAAAGGCTCATCGTGAATACGACCGCCGGTTCAAGCCCATCATGGACCACCCGGTCGATTATTTTTATCGCTGGTTGGTGGAGATCCTTGCCGATGGCGACCCTCACGCCTTGGGCGAGTATCCTTACTCAACGCCGGCGCGCCAACATTAGGCACCGAAGCGTCCAATGGCTTTGTGGGCGGCCGGGGGAGGCAGTATCATTGTTGCTTTCCATGATTCATTCACTGACTGTTTTGGGGCTTGCTGTTGTACTGTCGCTCGGTAGCTCCCTCGAGCTTTTCGCGCAACCCGCACAGCACAGGCATCACCGATCGAAGAAGCCGCCGGCTCCGCCGTGCCGCGCCGGCTGCAAGCCGGAAACCGAACCGCCGCAGGTGGCCGTGGAAACTCCGGAGGATGATGCGGCGGAAAAAGAACTCGCCGAGCTTGCTCGCGAGCTTCGCAATGGCGCGCCGGACGCCTACGCAAAGCTTTCCGCCTTCGCAACGAAAAACACCACGAATACTTGGGGTGCGCGCGCTGCGCTGGCCCTCGGATACCAGGACTTTTCCAACCACCGCATGGCTCAGGCCCTGGGCTGGCTCCTGAAAGCTCAGGGAGACTCGCTTCTTCGCGAATACGCGTGGTATTGGACCGCGCAGACCGTGCGCAATCTGGGCCGTAACGCCGAAGCTTACAAAACCCTTCTGACCATCCAGCACGAATACCCGAACACCGCTTTGCGCGAACAAGTGCTGCAGTCTTTCGCTCAGACCGCAGTGCAAATTGGTCATGCGCAGGAAGCGATTGATGCACTCAATGCCTACGCTGGCACTTCCTCCAAGCCGGAACTGCTAATCGAACGCGCCCGTGCTTATCAGGCAGCGCATCAACTTCCTCGCGCGGCCAGGGATTTCCAGACCGTGTTCTATAGGTTTCCTCTGTCCGACGAAGCCAAGCCCGCGGGCGCCGCGCTCGCGCCGATCATGCACGCGCTTCGAAAAGAGTATCCCTATCCCGGCGTCGAGATGGAGGAGCAGCGCGCGCAGGCGTTTTACGACGCCCATAAATGGCGGGAAGCGCGCGCGGAATTTGAAAAGCTCCTCACGATGCTGAAGGACCCCGCGAATCCCGTGCGGCAGCGCGCTCAGCTTCGCGTTGCCGAGTGCCGCGTGCAGATGAAGGGTTCGCCTTCGCTGATTGCTTCGCTCAAGACGCCGGACCCGAACATTAACGCCGAACGGCTCTACGCGTTATCCCAAGCCTACCGCACCGACAAAAAAGAATCCGAGATGTTCAATGCGCTAAACGCCCTGGCACAGACTTACCCCATCAGCAAATGGAATGAAGACGGTTTGATGGCCGCAGGGAATTACCACTGGGTGGAATTGGAGCGCGAGAAAGCAGCGGAGGCTTATCGGCTTGCGCTCGATGCCTTTCCCAACGGCAGGCACGCTTACAACTGCGAGTGGCGCATTGCGTGGGTTGCCTACTTGGATCACCGGCCCGATGCTGACGAGCGCCTGACAAATTTTCTCTTGAAGTATCCCACTTCGTCCAACGCTGTCGATGCGCTGTACTGGCTGGGGCGCAGCGCGGAGCGCGCCGGGAACATCGCGCATGCCCGCAGCTTTTACGACAAAGCCGTCGAGCGTTTCCCGGAAACTTATTTTGGCATCGCTGCCGCCGCCCGCCTGGCCAAGTTGGGACCTGGCGAAGAAAATCCCGCGGAATTCTTGGAGAAAATTCCGCCGGCACCCCCGCTTCGTCCGTTCGATGAAGCGATTCCCGTCGCCGCCGAGCAACGCTGGCAGCGCGCCCAAGCGCTTCGTTCGATTGCCTTTGATTCCTCCGCCGAGCAGGAACTCAAGAACGCCTATCTTGCCAGCCCTTCTCCGCGGTTTCTTTTGGAAGCAGCGCAGGCGGCCTTCGATCAAGGTCATTTTGGCGCGGGCATGGCCTACGCGCGCGCCGCGGTTCCCAATGTGGACGCCCGCAAATTCAGCGAAGTTCCTGTCGGAGTATGGAAAGCGCTTTTCCCGCTGCCCTACGAAGCGGCGCTTCGGCGCGAAGCTGCCAAGAACGATTTCGATCCCATGTTCGCCGCAGGTCTGATCCGCCAGGAATCCACTTTTCAGCCCGACGCCGTCTCCAAAAAAGATGCCATTGGATTGATGCAAGTGCTGCCTAAAACCGGCAGACTGCTCGCCCGCCAGATCAAGATTCGCTACGTGAAGAACAAGCTTTTTGACCCGGACTACAACATCGCGCTCGGCATGGTGTACATCGCCAACCTCGTTCAGCAGTTTGGCTCACCGGAAGCAGCGGCCGCCGCCTACAACGCCGGGGAAGACCGCATCGCGGCCTGGAAAGGCGAGCGCAATTACGAAGAGATTCCCGAGCTCGTCGAATCCATTCCTTTCACCGAAACCCGCGAGTACGTGCAAATCGTCTTGCGAAACGCGCAACTCTACCGGATGATTTATGGGCAGCCCAGCGAAGCCACGCAAGCGTCCACCGGCCACGCCCGCTGAAGCTAGCCGTAACGTTCATTTCGAGTAGGGGGCACGATACATCGTGCCCTTGCGTTTTTTCTTGGGAAGGTGCAATGACCGCTCCGGATTCCACCATGGCGCACATTTCGCGCCGCATGCTCTCCGCGAAGGCCGAGCAGTTCACCGAATCCGTCATCCGCGAGATGACCCGCCTCGCGGTGAAGCATCACGCCGTGAATCTCTCTCAGGGCTTCCCCGATTTTGCTGCGCCCGAAGAAATCAAAGAGGCCGCGCGCCAAGCCATCGCCGACGACATCAATCAGTACGCCATCACCTGGGGCGCGAAGCCTCTGCGCGACGCCGTCGTTGAGAAATTTGCCCGCACCCAGGGCGTGCGCTACGATCCCGAGCGCGAAATCACTGTCTGTTGCGGTTCGACCGAAGCCATGATGGCCGCCATGGTGGCCATCATCAATCCCGGCGATGAAGTCGTCGTTTTCGAGCCGTTCTATGAGAACTATGGCCCGGACGCGATTCTGAGCGGCGCCAGCCCGCGGTTCGTCAAACTGCGTCCTCCGGATTGGTCCTTTGACGAAAAAGAACTTTCAGCCGCTTTCGGCGCGCACACCAAAGCCATCATTCTCAACACGCCAAACAATCCCACTGGCAAAGTTTTCACGCGCGGGGAACTCGAATTCATCCGCGACCTCTGCATTCGTTGGAACGCTTATTGCATCACCGACGAAATCTACGAGCACATTCTTTACGACGGCGCGCAGCATATTTCCATGGCCGCGATCGACGGCATGCGCGACCACACTATCGTCGTCAACGGCCTGTCAAAAACCTACAGCGTCACCGGATGGCGCGTCGGCTGGGTTCTCGCTCCTCCGGGACCGACACAGCCAATTCGCAAAGTCCACGATTTTCTGACCGTCGGCGCCGCCGCTCCGCTCCAGCAAGCTGGCTCCGTTGCCTTGCATTTCCCGCAAAGCTACTACGACAAACTCGCCGCAACTTACGCCGCCAAGCGCGAGCTCATGCTCAAAATTCTTACTGCCGCCGGATTCCATATCTTCAAGCCGCGCGGCGCCTATTACGTCATGACCGACATTTCGCGTTTTCCCGATCCAGACCCTGTTCAATTTCCCGCCGGCACCAGGGACGTCCGCTTCGCGCAGTATCTCGTCGAAAAAATCGGTGTGGCGGTTGTCCCCGGCTCCAGTTTCTACAACGATCCTCGCGACGGTGCCTCGCAAGTGCGCTTTACCTTCTGCAAAAAAGAAGCAACCCTGGCCGCCGCTCGAACGCGCTTAGCGAAACTGCAAGCGTAAAGCCCGAGGCGGTAGCGATTTCTGCCGATTTCTGCCAAGGCCAGTCACCAGTCCCTAGAACAGTATGCTAGAATCCCTCCCTCAACAGTCTACTTATGAAACTAACCCTCATTCCAGCCGGCACAAAAATGGAAGGGAACGGCGACGGCGCCTCCTTTGACGTTTCCTCGAGCGCCACGCACACTTTTCTATGCCTTCTCACCGTGACCGACCAACTCGAGCAGGAATCTCTCGACGTGTCCATTTACGGTTCCGCCGACGGCACAACTTGGACTCCCAGGCCGCTCCTCAAACTTCCCCAGCAGTTCTATCGGGGCCACGCAAAAATGGTTCTCGACCTGTCGCTCCGTCCGGAGATCAAATTCATTCGCGCGCGCTGGGAACTCAATCGCTGGGGACGGGGCGCGCCGCTGCCCATGTTTGTTGCGGGATTGGAGCTGACCGAAGTCCCCGCAATGTCCCGAGAGACTCCCGGGAAAAGGGCCGCGACCGTGGCCAAGTAAGGGTCGTTCTGAGGATTGTATTTAACTTGAAATCAGTGGCCGCTTTTACGGTTTTCGAATAGGGCAAGTTTTTTAGCTAAAGGCCATCTAAATCCCGCGTTTTCACCGTCTTCAGGGTTTTTTTAGGGGTAGGAGACTGACGGTCGGTTGCCCTGTGGTGGTTAGCCTCCTACCCCGCGAGTGGTCTTAATGGTATAGACGATTCCAGCCCTAAAATAGTTTCCTGAATCCTAAAAATTCTATCCCGCAGCTTCCGGGCCTGAAGCCGTGCGGCAAGAGCACCGGCGGCAGTGATTTTTCACCTTTTCACGAGCTACAGCGCCCGGTCCGCCGTAATTCATGCAACCTTTTTCTGTTGTGCTCGCTCAAATACTAGCGGGAAGAATGTCGGTTTTTTTGTCGCTTACGCGCCCAGCGGCACCGTATCCAAATAGCGTGCTACGGCCGCCTTCCACTTAAATTTTTCCTGAATCGCCGCTTGCAGCGCCTGTGCCGCCCGTGGTTCGCCGTGCGTCAGATAGGTTTGCTTCGGCGGGGCAGGAAAGCCTGACAGCCAGCGCAGCAGTTCGCTTTTTCCCGCGTGGGCCGAAAACTGTCCCATCTCCACAACTTCCGCGCAAACCGGCACAGGAGTCCCAAAGAGGTTCAGCGTTTTCGCGCCCTCTTGCAACGCCCGGCCCCGCGTTCCTTCGGCCTGAAAGCCCGCAAGGATCACGGCGTTCTTCGCATCCGGCAGCCGCAGCGCCAGATGATGCAGCACGCGCCCGCCGCTCACCATCCCGCTCGCGCTGATAATGATGCACGGCGTCTTCACATTGTTGATGGCCTTCGATTCCTCCGCCGCGCGCGTCAGATGAAACTCATGCACGCTTAGCGGATCGCCCTTGCCGTCGCCGCCTTCCTCCCGCGCAAACTCCAGGTCGTGGTCTTCTCTGTGCTTCACATAAAGGTCCGTCGCGCTCAGCGCCATCGGACTATCCACATACACCGGCACGCGCGGAATCCGCTGTTGGCCCTCCAGCCGGTGCAAATAGTACATAAACGTTTGCGTGCGCCCGATGGCAAACGCCGGAATCACAATCGAGCCTCCACGCTTCACCACGCGATTCACGATTTGCGCCAGTAGCTGCTCGGGATCCCCGTCCTCATGCTCGCGGTCGCCATAAGTCGATTCGCAAATCAGCACGTCCGCCTTCGACGGTGGCGTGGTCGGCTCTTTCAAAATCGGCTGTCCGTATCGCCCCACGTCCCCTGAAAATACGACAACCGTTTTCTTGCGACCCTCGGTAATCGTCAACTCCAGGCTCGACGACCCGAGAATGTGTCCCGCGTCAAACGACGCCACATGAAATTCCGGGCTGATGTCGAAGCCGCCGCTCCGCGGCATCGTCTTCGCTAGCTTCAGGACGGGATCGACGTCGTCCGGCGTGTAGAGCGACCGCGGCTCCGGGTGCCGGCTGTATTTCTTCTTCCTGGCGTGCTCGGTTTCTTCTTCCTGCAGGTGCGCCGAGTCTTTCAGCAGAATCTCCGTCAGCTCGATCGTTGCGGGATTCGCAAAAATCGGCCCGCGATAGCCGTCCCGCACCAGAACCGGGAGCCACCCGGTGTGGTCCAGGTGCGCGTGCGTCAGCACCGCATAATCAATCGCCTTCGGGTCCACCGGCAGCGGCTTCCAGTTGCGGTCTTTCAGGTCATTGTTTCCTTGAAAGAGTCCGCAATCCACCAGCAGTCGCTTGCCCGCCCCGGCGGACCCCGTTCCGCCGGGGGCCGCTGCCTCCACCAGATATTTCGAGCCGGTAACACAACCTGCTGCGCCTAAAAATGTGAGTTTCGCCATGGCCCTGCCATTCTACTGATTTTGCAGGGCACTGCCATCTGCTGATGTCCCAAGAAAATGGGAAAGTGAAAATGGGTAGTTGATGGCAAGGAGGTTGCCGTTGGGCCCACAGAGTGCGGAAGTGCCCATTTTTCGCCCCCTATTTTTCGCCCCGTTTACCGATAAGCCGCTTCCGCCTTTCCTTGGCCACCAAAACCTCGTGTTTTCAAGGCACAATGAAGACGAGGTGGGTCTGCCATCAAGGGCTGCCGGAATTTGCCAGATCTTTAGCTGCATCTTGGCCAAGGAGACGCGCGTTAGCCGATGCGTGCCAATCGCTCCAAACGCATCCTGGTAAGGACTGCCACGCTCCTGCTGCTTTTTGCCGTAGCGGTGCTGGCCACGGTTGCGAAGCAGGGCCAATATCTGGCCAAGTCCGATGCCCTTCGTTGCATTTCGAAGGCCGTAAAGATGGAGTTGCTCCATCATCCGGTTGACTTCCCACCCCCCTCAACTTACCCAACCTCCAGAATTGTCCCCCCGCAACCGGGGTTTTCCGCAACACGCTTGTTGCAGTCCGAGCGGCTCAAGCTTTGCCAAAGTGGCCTAACCGCTTCCTTCCGCCACAGAGCCCCTCCCTTCTTGTTCGCCTAGCACGACCGCATCTGCAAAAAAACGGCGGCTCGTTCAAATTAGCAGCTTGATGGAGATTGCTTCCATCCAACTGATTCGCAAGGCGGAAAGGAGTTTAGGCCATGTCGCAAATCGTCCGGTGTGATATCTGTGGCGGAATGTACAATCAGAGCTATCTCAGCTCGCACAAACGTCTGTCACACGGCAAGCACCAGGCGCCGGCCCATTCCCCCCACAAGGAGCCGGCAAGCGCGGAAGAGATTCTTTCCATGTATGAGGGCCTGCCGGAGGAGCGAAAGAAAGAAGTTCTAAAGCGCTTGTCAGTCGCGGAGCAAACCAAGCAATAACTCGACCGTTGGCCGGGGCAGGACTGCCATTCTTGCTTAGCTTACGCTCCAGAGGCGAAGGGTTATGCTGAGCTTGCCGAAAGGCCTGTCCTCCTCCTGCTCAGCTATACGCTGCGGCGGATTTCAGAAGGATATTCAGGTCGTCGGGATGAATGGCGCAAAGCTGCGCATCTTCGCGTTCGATGTCTCCGTTGCGAATCAGCTTCACCAGCGATTCTTCCAGCGTGAACGACCCCTTTTTCTTCGTGAGCGGGATCTCCTGGTGAAGGTAGTGCAGGTTATTTTTGCGGATGTGATGCCGCGCGCCATATCCGAGCATCAGCAATTCTGCCGCGGGCATGCGCCCCCCGTTCTTGGTGGGCAGCAGAATCTGCGTCAGCACCGCGGCCAGCGCCATCGCCAGCTCCTGCCGGACGGCGTTCTGTCGCTCGACCGGGAACGAATCAATAATCCGCGCAACCGTCGAAGCCACGTCCGTGGTGTGCAGCGTGGAAAGGACCAGGTGCCCGGTTTCTGCCGCCACTACGGCGATGCGCATGGTTTCCGCGTCTCGCATCTCGCCTACGACGATGACATCGGGCGCCTGACGCAGTGCCGCGCGCAACGCTGTCGGGAAATCAGGCGCATCCGTGCCTATTTCCACCTGTTCGATCACGCTCCTCAAGTGCTTGTGCTCGTACTCAATGGGATCTTCGATGGTTACGATGTGCCGCGCTTCCCGCAGATTGATTTCATGGATCAGCGCGGAAAGCGTCGTGGATTTTCCCGAACCCGCGGGACCACCAATCAGCACCAATCCGCGGGGCAAATGCGCCAGATTGGCGACTGCGGGAGGCAGGTGCAGTTCCTCTAGCTTAGGTACGCTGGTGGGCAGCGCACGAATGGCCGCCGCGGCGCGGCCGCGCTCTCGATGCAAATTGATGCGAAACCGCCCTAGTCCCGCAATCCGATAGGACGAGTCCGCAATCAGCGTCTCCCGGTACAGCCGCAGGGCATGTTGCGAAAGCGCCGGCAGCACCGCTGCTTCAATCTCCGGGCCATCCAGTGAGATGGGCTCTAACTTGCGTACCTCGCCTTGCACTCGCAGACAGGGAGGCACGTTTTCGATCAGCAAAAGGTCGCTCCCGCCCTCTTCCACCAGCGTTTTCAACCACTGGTCCAGCCGCTCCGTCGCGGCCGCATCCGAAGTCTCGGCTCGGTCGCCCTCGCCGAGTTCCTTTGCCAGTTGATTCAGCTCTTCCGGATTCTCCATCCCCGCCTCGCATGCCGCTTGCACACGAGGGAAGTCTGGCGCATGGGCCGTTCAATGTCCAGCACTTCCGGGGCCCAGGAAGCTCTGAAAAACGATTGCAGGAAAGAGCCTCCGTGGTCTACCTTGCATGGCGCTTGGAAGCGACTCACACCCAGGCAAACAGGAGTTTGCCATGAGCAAAACCTTTGTCCTCACAACGGTGGCTTTATTTCTGGCATGCGCGGCTTCCGCTCAAAAGGCCACTTCTCAGCCGCAATCCTGCGAGAAACTCCCGAACTTCGCTTTGTCGAAGGCGAAAATCGTTTCAGCCCAAACCATCGAAGCCGGCGCCTTCACGCCGCCTGCTATAACCACGCCTTGGCTTATCGGAAACCCCGAGCTGTACAAGACGCTCGGCACATTTTGCCGGGTGGTGGTGGAGGCTACGCCCAGTGCTGACTCGTACATCAAGATTGAAGTGTGGATGCCTACAGACGGCTGGAATGGTAAGTTCCGCGGCCAGGGGAATGGGGGATTCGCGGGGGAGATTGATTATCACCGTCTGGCGCTGGCGGTTCAGCAAAAGTTTGCCACTGCGGCGACAGACACGGGCCACTCGGCAGGAGGAACAGACGCGCGCTGGGCGCTGGGCCATCCAGAAAAAGTGATTGACTTCGGGTATCGCGCCATCCACGAAATGACGCAGATCGCGAAGACCCTTATCACCGCGTTCTATGGGAACAATCCGCAACACTATTATTTCGATAGTTGCTCGAACGGCGGCCGGCAAGCCTTGATGGAGGCGCAGCGGTTTCCGGGTGACTACGACGGCATCATCTCCGGAGCGCCGGCAAATTTTTGGACACACCTGCTCACCAAAGCGCTGGCGGATGCTCAGGCCACCACTCTTGATCCGGCCAGCTATATTCCTTCGAGCAAACTTCCGGCGCTTGCGCGCGCGGTGAATGCCGCGTGCGATGCGCAAGACGGGGTGGCGGACGGCGTTTTAAACGACCCTAGGCAATGCAAGTTTGACCCGGCACCGCTCCTATGCAAGGCGGAGGACTCGAACGAATGCCTGACTGCGCCGCAAATCACCACGCTAAAGAAGTTGTACGAAGAGCCGCGCGACGCAAAGGGCGCTTTGATTTTCCCCGGATACCTTCCTGGAGCAGAGGAGGGGCAGGGAGGCTGGGGGCTTTGGATTACCGGGCCGGAGCCTGGAAAGAGCCTGCTTTTCGCTTTTGGCACAGGCTATTTCTCCAACATGGTTTATGAAAAGGCGGACTGGTATTACAAGAACACAGGAGTGAACGATGCATTGAAAGCGGCAGATGCGAAAACCGCGAAGATCCTGAATGCCACGGATCCCAACCTCGCCGCATTCAAAGCGCGCGGCGGGAAATTGATTCTCTATCACGGCTGGAATGATGCCGCCATCTCAGCGCGGAACACCGTCAACTACTACAATAGCGTGGTATCGAAAATGGGGCACACCGAAACTGAGCTTTTCTCGCGGCTCTACATGGTGCCCGGTTTGCAGCACTGTGGCGGCGGTCCTGGCGCCAATTCGTTTGGTCAGGGTGGGGAGGGCCCACCGGATCCGCAGCACAATATCGAAGTGGCTCTTGAACAGTGGGTAGAGAAGGGCATTGCGCCTTCAGCAATCGTGGCGACGAAATATGCGGACGATGACCCTGCCAAAGGCGTGAAGTTCACGAGGCCGCTCTGCCCCTACCCGCAAGTAGCGAAATACCAAGGCCCGGGAGATACGAACGACGCTGCCAACTTTGCGTGCGCGGCGGAGAAGAAGTGAGCGGAAGAAAGCTTGAAGCGCTTGTACTTTTTGTTCCATCGGAAGGAGGAATGTTCATGTTGAAGAAAATTGCGGTGAGATCGGCTCTTGGTGGATTGTTTGTCGCGGGCCCGCTGGCAAGCGGACCTGCACTCAATGCGCAGGCGCCTTACGGCGCGCCCATCAGCCTTGAAAATGCCAAGAAGGCTGCCGCGCCTGCGCTGGCGGAAGCGACAAAGAACCACTGGAACATGGCCGTAGCCGTTGTGGATCCGTCCGGCAACCTCGTTTATTACGAGAAGATGGACGACACGCAACTCGGCAGCGCGAAGGTCGCGATTGACAAAGCCCGCTCCGCAGCTTTGTTCAAGCGGCCCACCAAGGCGCTCCAGGATGCGCTGGCGGCTGGCGGCGAAGGCCTGCGCTTGCTCAAAATTCAGGGTGCCGTGCCCGTGGAAGGCGGCATTCCGCTGGTCATGGAAGGAAAGATCGTTGGTGCAATCGGCGTTTCCGGCGGTTCAAGCGCCCAGGATGGCCAATGCGCGCAGGCCGGCGCCGCCGCCTTGAAATAAATGGCTTGATCGAATACTCATTTGAATCACAGTCGTGAAACACCCCCCTCAGGTTCGGGCTCTCTCCCGAGAAGAGGCAGAACGAAGGGCTTTGAGCTTGCTGCTTGATAGCAAAGTGTATCGCAGCGTGGAGAACCCTGTCAGGGAGGAGTCTCTTTCTTGGTGTGGTCCGGCACTTCAGAAGTTCTTCTGCCGATTCGAGATGGTCCGGGAAGCTAAAGGGGAAACTTCTCTGAATCCGAGCCTGATTAGGACCTCCACTCTTCGCGAGGGCTTCCTCAGAATTAGGAACGGATATGGACTTCACAGAGATTGTCGCGATGCCAAACGAGGACCCGGTTTATCTAATCGACGGATCCGAGCCGCGAGACCAACCGCTCGAAGAGGGCTTTCCGACGATCTATCACTTCCTCGTCGCTGGATATTCTGACAGGACAGAGGTAGATACGTTGAGTGAAAAGAAGTGAGAAGCAAACGGTAGTGTGGGGAGGTTCGGGTTTTTGAAAGGTGGATTTATGCACAAGACGGTTGCATTTCTATTGCTCGCTTTGACGTTTACTGCTCGTAGCTTCGCTCAGGAAACTCCGACGGAACGCGATGCCGCGCGCGATGTGGTCAAACAAATCAGTGGACTAAGCCAATCCCTCGGTGTCCCGGCAAGGGTGGCGAAGCTCACCGCGCAGGATAAGGGACGCGACGAAGTTCTCGCGCGCGTAAAGCAGTTGATGCAGTCCGAGCTTCTGCCCATGAGCGACTGGATTACGCAGCATCCGGAGATCGGCTTTCAAGAAACGCAAGCGGTCGCAAAACTCACGGCCTATCTTCAGGCCCACGATTTTGAAGTCACTATACCGGTAGCTGGCCTGTCCACCGCTTTTGTCGCCAAATACAAGCGCGGCTCCCCGGGCCCCAATCTCGGCGTCCTTCTCGAGTACGACGCGCTGCGCGGCACCCAGGGCGCCTTTCATGGCGACCAGCACAGCGCGCAAGGCCCGGTAGGGATGGCTGCTGCTGTGGCCATCGCGGAGTTTCTCACCCGCACGCGCACTCCGGGAACTGTCACGGTTTACGGCTGTCCCGGCGAAGAAATGATGCCGCCCGAAGCGAAAACCGTAATGATGGAAGCGGGCGTATTCAAAGGCGCGGACATCATCGTGCGCAGCCATTCATCGGCGGTAACTTCTCGCTCGGCAGCAGGCTTCGGCACTTGCTGCATGAATATTGACGGCGTGAAGTACACCTTCTACGGGGCGCCCGCTCATCAATTGACCGCTTGGAACGGGCGAAATGCGTTGGAGGCCGTGATCAAGCTCTTCAATAACATCGACAGCGTGCGCAGCAACATTCGGCCGGAAGCGCGCATTCAAGGCGTCATCACGGAAGGTGGCGCTGCGCCGAATGTCGTGCCGGACAAAACTTCGGCGGATTTTTATATCCGTTATCCGGACAGCGTGTATCTGGCGCAAGTCACGGAGTGGGTGGACGACGCGGCGCGCGCGGCCGCTTTGGCCACCGGAACCAAAGTGAAGATCGATCATTACGGACACGATAGCGACGGCATTTCGCTGGCCAGCCTTGAGGAACTGGCCTTCGCGTATATGAAACAATTTGGCGCAACCGGCGTCGAGCCCGAGCCCGGCAAGCCCAAAGGCTTCGAAGAAACCGGCAGCGTTTCAAGCCAGATTCCGGGTATCGGAGTGTCAGCCAAATCTTCAAACTTCTCGAACCATACCTATGGCATGGAGGCGGACGCGCTGAAGGACGTTGGCCACGAAGGCTTCACGATTGACGCGGAGACGATGGCCGCGGTTTTGTATGACTACGCTACGCACGCCGAGCTACGCGACGCGGTTAAGACGGAGTTCGCGAGCCTTCAGGCGCTTTTTGGGGAATATCAGACCGCGCTCAAGAAGACCTATCCGAAGCCGGAGATCGCCGAGACAAAATAGTGAATCCCGACTTCAGTGGCGTTTGGAAAGCGAATCTTCCGCGGAGCAAACTTCTTGGCCCTCAGCCCAAGGTTCCACTAGCAACCATATTCCTCTCATTAGGGTCGAATCTCGGAAACCGCGAAAAAAATCTGCGCACGGCCATTGCGGCGCTGCCCGAAGCGAACGTTCGCGTGACGCATGTTTCGTCGTTCTACGAAACAGAACCCGTGGATTTGCGCGAGCAGCCGTGGTTCTTGAATTGTGTCGTGCAAGCAGAGACAGAAATTCCGGCAAAGGATTTGTTGCGAGCCCTCGGCGCAATCGAATCACGCATGGGCAGCAAGAAGGTCGTTCCCAAAGGTCCGCGGCTCATCGACCTGGATCTCTTGCTCTACGGCGATGAGACCATCGACACGCCGGAATTGCAGGTGCCGCACCCCCGCATGCTTCAGCGCAAATTCGTGCTCGTCCCGCTTGCCGAAATCGCCCCCAACTGGAAGCATCCTTCGTGGAGCGGAACCGTGAGTGAGTTGCTAACGACCGCGCGCGATCCAAGCGTGGTCCGAAAATTTATTGCTTCTGTGTAAGGGCACGATATGACCTGCCCCCACGTTGGCATGGACGGAGCGTTTTCAGCTGGTGCGATGAAGCAAGAGGCGATGAAGCCTCATGGGTTTTGGTTGCAGCGCCTCCAATTCGATTTCCGCAAGATGGCCTTCGGTGATTTCGCTCCAGCGATAGACACCGGGCTCGGTCTCCGTTGTTTCGCGGCCATTCAGCCGCCGTAGAAATTCACCGGCGCCTTCGCGGGAAGCCAGGGCTCGAACGGTGGGACGAGCAAGCGCCTCGACGGCGTAGCTGCGTAGAAGTTTGTGCCAATAATGATCGAAGAGGTCCCCAGAGGCAAAGATGTCGCTCCAGGCGACTTCGCCGCCGTAAGCAACGACCACGCCGACCACGCGCTCGCCCTTCAGGCCGGAAGTCGCGCTGGCGAAGCGGCGCTCGACTTCGGCGACGAAATCATCGATCGAGACGCCCACCGCACTGGACTGATAAATCTCTTCATAGGCTTCGGTGTGGGCATTGCCGGCAATCGCGGCTTGCAAACGGCTCTCGGAGATTCTCGGGGGAGGCGCGGCGGCCGGTGCAGCAAGGGTGGAACCACTGCGAACCGCGGCCCACACTTCGGTCTGGGCCTGATCCACTGCGGCCTTTTCTCGTACGCTCGGATGCACAATGGTATCGGCCGCAGCGAATTGCGCGCTGCCGGTCCAACGGCCATGCTCGACGCAGAAAACATCCAGTGGAAGCGGTGGTGCGCCCACTGGAACGATGCGGTCCTTGCCAATTATGCGGTCTTGCTTGCCGCCACTGACCAGTTCGCCAGCAAGCAGCAGAAGCGGGCGCTTGCTGCGGTTGACCAGTACCAGTTGATTGACGGAGGCTCCCGTGGTTTGCGGAAGGTAGATGATGTGCCCGCTGCGCCCGCGCACCATTTCTACCGAGCCGCGCTCGCGCACCAGGACTTCTCCCGAGGCCAGGCCTTCTTCGAGAGTCAGAAAGGCGCTGGTGTCTTGGCCGTAGGACGCGACCACGGGAAACACGGAAATGTTTTCGTAGGTAACGGGATCGAGGATTCGCCAATCTCCTTCCGGCTTCGGCTGAGGCGCGGGAGGCGAAGAAGGGTTAGCGGCAGGTTGTGAATCCGGGTTACGGTCCGGCACCGGGTGAACGAACACCAGACCACCGAGAGTGACGATCCCTAGCAATCCGCTGAAGATCGAGGCGAAAATCGAGCGCTCCATAAATTGCTCCTATGCGTAAACTTGAACTACTTCGCGGTGAGCCGTCAGAAGGGCGGCTCGCGATTAGAACGGGGAGGGCAGAATTTCTTGCAGAAATTTTTCCGTAAAGACCGGCAGGCTGGGAGCACGGATAGGAAGAGCAACTGACAATACAAGGGGAGCCGGGGGGGCTGAACGGCTCGGGTTGAAACAAATTAGCTGTAGGGGTCGCCGAGGTTCGTGCGGGTCTTGGGTTTGTTCTTGGCAGCTTCCGCTTCCTCGCGCTCGTACTCAGCGATTTCCTCTTCGGTGTAGGAAAAAGCTTCCCGAGAAGCAAACATGGAATTCAACTGCGTTGCTTGCTTCTTCTTTTTGCGAAGGGCGCCAAATTCGCGGCGAACCAGGCGAATAGGCGCTTCAATGACCTTGATCTCCACCAGAAGATCGCTGACTTTCTCGAGGAAGTCGTGAAGGTGATAGGGCCGAACGACGTACGGTAGGCGTGCCGCCTCGATTTGCTGGGTGAACTGGCGCTCCGCCGTTTCCGGAATGATAAAAAGCGCGCGAATGCGTCCGCCCGCTTCCTGCGGGACGGTCGCAATTTCGCGAAGAGTGAAGAAGGCCGGGCTCTCCAGGCCGATGGCGGCGGCGTTGGCGACTACCAGCGACCAATCGGCGCTTTTCAATTCGGAAAGCAGCATTTTTGCGTCAGTAACGACGCGGACGCGCCAGCCTTCAGAATCCAAGACCTGCTTTACAGCGCTGGCGCCGTGGGGGTCATGGTCGAGCACAAGAATCCCCACCTGACGGGGAGCAGCCGGCGGACTGGTACCCATAACCCATAGTGTAAGGGCCAAGGGGCTTACAGGACTGGGGAGTCAAATCCTTGGCGCTTATGGGCCAACTGACCGCCGGGACAGGTGGTTTTAAAGGAATTCTCTGTTAGAAACGGCCTATAGCCCGACTACCAGAGAGGTCCCGGTGACGTATTTTTGCAAGCCCAGACCATCCCAGAAAACGCGGTACGTGGCTTTATGCCTTGCGGGGTCGGTGCCGGTGAAGAGGATTTGGAAGCCGTCGCGCGACCATTCCGCGTCGCTTGCCGACAAGTTGGGGATGAGCAAAGGCGAACGCCGTTTCGAGTGAAACTCGTAAAGGAAGAGTGCGCCTGCTTGACCGTTTTCTACCGCCGGAGCCCCTGCCGGTGGATGCGCAAACGCCGCAGAAACGAGCACCAGGTCGAGGTTGCTGGGATGCAACCGCAGCGTGAAACTCGGGCCACAAATGAAATCCGGCCCACACAAATCTCTGACGGGCAGAGTCTGCGTAACCTTGCCGTCTTCGCTAATCCAGACTAGGTCGGCTTGATTGGCAGTGACCGCCAAAATCGTATGGGGATCGCTCCAGCCTGCAATGTTTTCAAAAGCTTCTGGGCTGAGAACCGCTGCCTTGGTGGGATCGTTCGATGGGAAAGTCCAGAGCTGCCACTTTCCGCCTTGATGATTGAGATATGCTATGCGGGAATCGTCAGGAGACCAGACCGGATCTCGAATCTCGCCGCGAAGCAATTCTTTCACGCTATTCGAATCGTAATCAAACTCGTTGATCGTGCGAATTGCGCCCGCTTCGCGCGTGAAAAGCAGCTTTTTGCCGTCGCGGGAAGGTGATAAATGCGAACCGGATCCTCCCGGAACAGTTCGAACGACGGAGCCGCGCTTGAAAACAAGCTGGTCGGTGGCATTCAGGTAAGCAACAGCGACCGGCGATTGGAACTTCGTGACGCTGGAGGCAGGAACCGGCGGTTTCTTCTTGGCATCGTCATCGTCTTCCTGGTCGGGCCGGTTGTTGATTTTAGGAAAAAGCTCGGTAGCGATGCGCCCGCAACCCTTCAGGGACCCGGTTTGGGCATGGTCGATGGACACGTTGAAGGAGTACTTCCCGCCGAGCGGAGGAGTCGTGGTCAGAGTGTCATTAGTGGCGTCGGTGCAGGCTTCGCGGGAAACGTGGACAGCGACGATGGCGCCGGTAGCAGAGTCTTTGGCGTGATACGTCCAAGTTTCCGGGGTGGCTTCCTGGCTGACATCGCCCGGCTCCAGTGGAATGGGCGGGTAACCGTCCCGGTCAAAGCGCTCCGGACCCTTCAGGCCGATGCGGACACTCCAATTGGGCAGATTGCCAAAGCCAAGAATTAGAATGGGATAGTGAGTAGAGTGGGGGGCTGGCGGGCTCGTGGGGAGATTCTTCTGTTGCGGCTGCTGTGGAGTTTGCGTAGGGGTTGGCTGTGTCTGCTGTGCCAAACAGGGCAACAACCACACACTGGCGAGCGCCATCGAACAAAGAAGGATTGCAACCCTCTGGTTAGTCCCCAAGATTGTCCTCCGGAAGTTAAGAGGATACCGCCGCAGGTGTGCAGAGGCAATTGTTCCGGTCACCGCGATGGGAGTATTTCCACAGGGGGTGGGTGGGGAGGGAAAGGGCCCTTGCCACGCATACGAATAAAAAGCGAAAGCTAGCACTTGACAAAGCGAATAAAAAGCGAAATACTGTGAACCTGCGACGAGGCGGGCCATGTCTCCAGTTCATTCCACAACGGCGACGGATTTTCCGATCCAGCGCCACCACGGTCTACGAACTCCAGAAACACTCTTTCCCGAGTGCCCTGACGACCTGAGCCCGAAGCAAGTGGCCGGCAACCCTGCCCCGGTTGCGGGCCAGCGCGGCAGCATTTCGGATCGCAAGGCGCCGGATCGCCCCTCGGCGTCTACAGAGCGGAAGCAAGACCTCTCGAATAGCCCGGTCCGAAACTCTGCCACGAACCCCAGCAAGCGCGCGCAAGCGCGGCTGGTCGGCATTGCCCGCCTTGCCGCAGCTTCGCCGCCTGCGGAAACGAAAAGAAAATCGGCAGAGCGACCGGAATATTTCGTTTTGCCGGTGAAATCGATTTTGAACCGGTGCGATTCGCCGCGCGTGCCGTTCGAATGGACCGTCAATCCCTACCGAGGGTGCGAGTTCGCCTGCAAGTATTGCTATGCGCGATACACGCACGAGTATATGGAATTGGACGGCGGAGAATTTGAGAAAAAGATTTACGTCAAGAAGGACGCGGGGCCGCTGCTCGCCTGGGACGTATCGCACAAGTATTCCTATGCGTCGGAGGCAACCGGCGGAACACTTCCCGAGCACATTGCGATTGGGACGGCCACGGATCCGTATCAGCCAGCCGAACTCGAATATGGCGTGACGCGCGCGTGCCTGGAGGAACTGGCCAAGAGGGAAGGGCTGAGTGTTTCCATCATCACGAAGTCGGACCAGATCGTGCGCGACATTGACGTGCTGCAGCGTATCGCGGCGCGGTCGGATCTGGCGATCCAGATTACGATTACGACTCTACGTACGCGCCTAGCGCGTATGCTCGAACCACGCGCCCCACGGCCGGATTTGCGCCTGGCGGCCGTGAAACAATTGACCCAGGCCGGACTCGCGGTAGGAATTTCCGCCTCGCCTCTGATCCCGGGGATTACGGACCGCGAAGGAGATTTGGAGGCTGTGGCGGCAGCGGGGAAAGAGGCGGGCGCGCAGTGGTTTTTCTCTGGAGTGCTCTTCCTGATGCCTTCTTCAGCAAAACAGTTTTTTCCGTTCTTGCGAGCCAAATTTCCGCGCCTGGTTCAGCAATATGAGAAATGGTTTAGCAAGAACGGCTACGCGCCGGAAGACTACCGTCAGAAAGCGGCCAAACGCGTCGCGCGTATCCGGCAGGTGTATGGCCTTCACTCGCGGCCGTTCGTGGACAAGAAACACAGGACACCGTGCACACAGATGTCGCTTGGGTGGGACGCTGCGGCGGTAGCGCAGGAGCTGGGCCGGACTCGAGCCGATGAAAGAGGATACGCGTAGACGCGAACTTCCAGAGATTGTGCGTTGAGATTCTCCGCCGAAAGGTCATCGCTTCGGCGAAGAATGAAAAGGCTCGGGTGATCTTCTATGGGACGATAATGCGGGATGGTTCGCGCTGGAGTTCGGGCGCTTGGGGAAATTGGCCGCGCAAGAATTCGATGAACAGGCGTGAACGCGGGCGGCCGTTAGTGCGCAGCAGCCCGATCCGGTATAGAAAAACCAATAAATAGAAGACTTCGGTGTCCTTGAAGGAGGTGGAGGGGCCGCGCTCGGCTTGCTGCTTCTTGATTTCCTCGAGGAAAGCGATAAGCGCCGAGTAAAGCTCTCGCGGCAGAGGAGCCTGCGGGGGCCTTTCGTAGATGAGGCCGGAACTGAGCGTTTTGTAGGTTTGAGCAAGAGCTTCAAGAGCAGCGAGGACCTCCGTATCCACGGCCCTGGGCTGTGCGGCGCAGAATTTCGCGATGGAAAAGGCTAGCTGGGCCAAGAGTTGTTGATGGGTGTGAATGATGTCCTTTGGAATGGTCTCAACCATTAGCGGCGTATCGGCCGGCAGGCTGCGCGGATGCTCGCTTTCGTAGCGGTGCGCAGCGATCAGATACGTGCAGTCGGACGGGCAGTCGATGGTGACTTCGCGCTCCCTCCCGCAACAGACCGCGCAAATCTTTTCCGCCTTGGCGGGGCAGAAGCGCTCCGCTTTGCGCTTTTCACAGATCGGACAGGACACGGACGCTCCTCAGGGAATGAAGACAGTTCAGCAGAATACGCTCGGAAACAGCAAAACACAAAAGCCGCTGTGCGCGGCGATTCCGGCCTGGTTTTTGTAGGGAACTTCTGGAGGGTGCCCGCGCGTACCATCGACAGCTTTCGCGATGGATGCACACCGGGCGTTTGGCGCGACCGGATTTGCTGATTGCCCGTGCCCGCCTGGTTTTTCCAGTTACCGACTGTTGGCTCAGGCCAAGATGGCTTTGTTGTGGAACCGTCGCGCCGCAAGGATCAAAAGCAAAGTGCCAAGGAAGAAAAGCGCGAGGCCATCGGTCCAAAGATGAACAAGACCGGCGCCTCGGAGGATGATCCCGCGGGTGATATTGATGAAATAGGTCGCCGGAACGAGGTAGCTGAGGGGATACAAGATAGTAGGTATGGTTTCGCGGGGGAAGATGTAGCCGGAAAAGAATACGCTCGGGAGAATGGTGAGGAACGCAAGCTGCATAGCCTCGGCCTGGGAATTTGCTTTACTGGAAATGAGGATGCCGAGTGAAAGAGACACGAAGAGGTAGGGCAGCGAGAGAAAAGCCAACAGCAAAACGTTGCCATGAATGGGCACTTGGAAGACGAAACGCATGCAGGTGAGGATAAGAATCAGCTCGAAGAAGCCGATCCCGAGGTAGGGAAGCAGCTTGCCGAGAAGCAAGCCCATCGGCCGGACCGGAGTGACGAAGAGCTGCTCGAGCGTGCCCTGCTGCTTCTCTCGAACGATGGAAAAAGCTGTGAGAAACGTGGTGACGTTCAGCAGCAGAATCGCGGTAAGACCCGGCAGGAAGAAATTGGGAGAACGCGAATCCGGATTGAAAAGAATTTTTGGCCTCATGTCCACGCCAAATGCGACGCGGTCCTGGAGTACATGGCGGAGAGATTCGTCCAGCCCGATGGCGGTGGTGACGTTGATCGCTTGCCCGGCGACGGAAGAATCGGAGCCGTCGATGAGCACCAGGACCTGAGCGCTCATTTGATGGAGTAGGCGGTCCGAGTAGTCCACAGGGATCTTGATCCCCACGCGGGCGCGGCCCGAAATAATCATGTCGTTGAGGTCGCGATCGTTTTGGACATAGCGGATTAAACGGAAGGTATCGGAATTTTTCAGGCGATCGAGGAGTTCGCGGCTTTCGCGGCGGCCGTCGGCATTGAAGACCACGGTGTTGATCTGACGAATGTTCGTGTCGATGCCGTACCCGAGAAGCGTCATCTGCAGCAGCGGAATGATCAGGGAAAAGAAAAGCGTGGCGAAATCCCGGCGGACGTGAAGGACTTCTTTATAGAAGATGGCGCCAAAGCCGCGGAAAATGTTAGTCACCGGCGGCCTCCAACAGCGCTTGGTGCTTGTAAGTGAGTTCGACGAAAGCGTCTTCCAGACTAGGGGCGAGCGGGCGAATTTCCGCGACAGCGATGCCGTTTTTCAAAAGCTGGCTGCGAAGACCGTCCAAATCAAAATTCTCGTCGACCAGCGCATGGATGGATTGGCCGAAAATCGTCGCGCTGCGGATTCCAGGAATGTGGCGCGCGAGGCGCAGAGCACGCGTCACCTCGGGCGTGGTGATTTCGACGCGCAGCGTGCCCTGGGGTTGCACGTCGGGGAGTTGGCGAAGCGAATCGGGAGTGCCGTCAGCGATGAGCTTGCCGAAGTAAATATAGGCCACGTGGCTGCAGCGCTCGGCTTCATCCATGTAATGCGTGGTCACGAAAAAAGTGATCCCATGCCCGGACAGCTCGAACAGCAAATCCCAAAGCTGGCGGCGCGCGACCGGATCGATGCCGGCCGTGGGCTCGTCGAGAAACAAAAGATTCGGCTCGTGCAACATCGCGCAGCCAAGTGCCAAGCGCTGCTTCCAGCCACCGGACAGCTGAGCAGCCAACCGCTTTAGATACGGCTCGAAGCCGTTGAGCTGAATGACTTCTTCCATGCGCCGTTTCAGGCGCGCTGGCTCGAGGCTGTAAATACGCCCGTAAAACTTCAAGTTCTCTTCAACGGTGAGGTCGTAGTACAGGCTGAAATTCTGCGACATGTAGCCGATGCGCTCGCGTACGCCTTCGGCATCGGTGCGAACATCAAGTCCCTCAACGCGGGCGGAGCCGCCGCTGAGCGGCAGCAAGCCGGTGAGCATCTTGATGACGGTAGTCTTTCCGCTGCCGTTGGGGCCGAGAAAGCCGAAGATTTCGCCTTTTTCAACCCGAAAGCTCACGTCGTTGACGGCAGTGAGATTGCCGAAACGCCGCACGAGGTGTTCGGCGGAGATGGCCGGTTCAGCGAAAGGCTGCGTTTGCGTGGCCAGCATTTTCAACTCACAGGTTTGAGCTTCACGTCGGCGGCCATGCCAGGAAGGACGCGCCCGGCTGGATCGTTAATGCGAATCTTCACGCCGAAGACTTGGTGAACGCGGTCCTCGCGGGTTTGCACGTTGCGCGGAAGAAATTCCGCTTGTTGATTGATTTGCTCGACTTCGCCGTCGAAAACCATCCTGGGAAAGGAGTCGACGCGAACCTCCGCTTTTTGACCGAGCTTAACGCGGCCCATTTCGGGTTCCGGAATATAAATACGCACGTAGATTTGGTCTTTCTCGAGGAGCGTGGCGACCGGAGTATTCGGAGCGATAAGGTCGCCCGGGCGAACATCCAGGACCTCGACGATAGCGGCGGAAGGCGCAACGACTTGGCGCTCGCGGAATCGGGCCAAATCGTAAGCGTAGGCAGCTTTAGCCTGCTCGATGTCCTCGCGGCGGTTACCGCTTTGCAATTTTTCCAGGTTGGCTTGCGTCTGAAGATAGCGCGCTTCGGCGGATGCAATTTCTTCCGGGCGGTAACCGCGCTCCATCTCATCGTATTTGTGCTGCGCCATCTCCCTTTGCGCCATTGCCATTTTCCAATTTGCTTCCGCGGTGTCGCGCTGCTGCTTCGAGACTAAATCTTTCTTGGCGAGCGCCTCGTAACGGTCGAAGTCGAGCCGCGTGCGGATTTCGTCGGCTTTGCCGCGTTCCAGGTCGTCCTCGGCGGCGTCAATGTCTTCTTTGCGATAGCCGTTCTTCCTTAGCTCGTAATCAGCTTTGGCTTGCTCGGCAGCGGCGCGAGCTTCGGCGATTTCCTCGGGACGGTAACCGCGTTCCGCCTTTAGCGCGTTGGCGCGCGACTGCCCGAGAGATGCTTCGAGTTCTTTGTCATCGAAGGTGAGCAGAATCTGTCCGGGCTGGACGGCGTCGCCTTCGCGGACAAGAACCTTGTCGATGCGTCCGCCGACCTTCGAGCCCACGCGAATGTCGCGAGCCTCGACCGTGCCGGAGCCCACCAGGGCCGTGTCGCGGTGGAGCCAGCTCGCGTAGACGGCGGTAGCGGCCACCACAGCTGCAACGGCGAGAACGAGGAAAAGGAGTTTCCGGTTCATGAGCCAGTCCTTGCCCGAGGAAACGAGCCTGCCGGCGGAAACCGGAGATCGGAACGCGGTGCCATGCCCGTCCAAAGCAGGTTGAAAGCGGCCTCCATGCGAGCATGTAAAGTGGCGTCCGCGTGGAGCGACCAAATCAAAAGCGTGCCGAAGATGGTTTGCCGAAAGACATAAGCAATCTCCTCGGCCGGGAGGTCGTTGCGAATCTGCCCTTGTTCCTGGCCGAGCCGGATCATCTGTGTGTGGATAGCCAGGACGCGCTTCTGCAAATCCAGCATGGCCTCGCGCACGGGAGTGGTTGAGAGATAAGCCCGAAGAAGCGCGCGAATAATTTCCGGATTGCGCGTTGGCTCCTCGGTCATGCGAACGCCTAGGGAGCCGAGAAATTGCGGCATAGGTTCGTTGGTGCGGCGGGCGGCCTCGACAGCAGCCTCGAGCTTCGCCAGTTGCATTTCGCCGAAAGCAATCAGAATGTGATCCTTGCTAGGGAAATAATTGAAAAAAGTACCTTTGCCGACGTCCGCGGCTTCCGTGATGTCTTCGACCGTGGTTTCGGCAAAGCCCTTCTTGGCGAACAGGGCAAGCGCAGAGCGAAAAAGGCGCTCGCGTATCTCGGCGCTGTGGCGCTGGCGACGGTCGGAGGAAGCTGCGACGGCTCGCTTGCGGCCGTGGGCGGGCTTGAAAGAAGTTACCATTCGTTGATGACCAACACTCACAAATGACCATAGGTCATATATGGGTTAAAGTCAAGCCCAGGAGAAACATACCTCGGGAGCGCGCCTTCAGGAGGGCCGTGCGAGAAGAAAAACACTACCCGGCATTTACCCAGGGTAGTTGGAGATGAACGCGGTTTGTACGGGCCTATTCTTTCAGAGAAGCGGCGTCTGAAAGGTTCTTCGGTGACTTTTTGTTGAGCAGCGCGACCAACTCTTGCCCGGACGGCGGCACGGCCACCGCACCTTTGAGGATGATATCTGCTGCCGAGACTCTTTTGCCGTAAAGGCTTTCGATCGCGCCGTCGTCCGGGCGGAGCGTCGAACCTTCCAGGGAAACGCCGGCAAACAGGCCGCGAGAGCGCGAATACGTCAACATTTCCGCGCGCAAGGTAACATCGCTGGCGGCGGCGGCATCGCGTCCCTTTGGTCCCGCAGCGGCGGCCGCGTCGGCCCCCAACTTCACCTTGCTTTTCAGAAGGGCTTTGGCACCGCGCGGATTCATCACAAGAATCACGAAGTCGGTGGCCTGCCCGCCGAGTTGCAAACCGAAACCGCCGCCTTCCAGGCGCATCATGGCGGGAGCGCTCCAGGGACCGGTAAAGTGTTCCCCCGTACGGCAGGTCATGGCGCCCTTGCCGTAGCTTCCACTAAAACCGACTGCCAGCTTAAGCACCGACGGAATCACGATCACGCACTCGGCTTTGTCCAGCAGGTCCGATGGGACGTCATCCGGCATGTCCAAAATTTCCTTTAAAACCGATCCGCAATTGTCCAGGCGTTCTGCTTCTTTTGATTCTTTTGCGGTGAGGGGTAAAGCGACCAGGGAAAACGCCATCAGGAAAGAAAGCATTCGCTTTAACACGATTCACCTCGTTGTAGTTTTCTGGGCACGAGCATCATAGAGCGCATCTAGAGTTCGTGCAACCTTGGAAAATAACAGGGTTGAGGGAGGGCATAACTTGTAACTAGGACGCCGCGCGCGCCGAAGGAGTTGCCTTTTCGACTATAATTTCCGCAGAACGGGATGCGGCAGAAAAAATGAACAAGACCAGAGTAATCCAGCGATGGGGGACGGCAATTCTTGCGGCAACTGCTTGTGCTTGCGTCAGCCGGGCGCAGAAAGCAGAAGTTCCGCGCAAAACCAAGACAACGCGCAGTCAAGCATGTTGTGGCTTGCAAAGGCAGAAAGCTCTCACAAAAAAACAGGCTGCCAAATTTGAGTCGCGCGCGGAGGCTCTGCTCGGAACCGGTCCCACCGGCAAGGGCGAGTGGGGACTGCTGATTGCGGACGCGGCGACCGGCGAGACGCTCTACCAGCAGAACGCGGACCGCTACTTTGTGCCCGCCTCGAACATGAAGCTTTTCACCACCGCGCTGGCACTGGCGAAACTTGGGTCGGACTACCGCTTTCACACTACGCTAGAAACGGAGGGAAAGATCTCGAATGGCATCTTGACGGGAGATTTAACGCTCGTGGGGCGCGGCGATCCGAACCTTTCCAATCGCAAATTTCCTTACGAGCTAAAGGAGGAATTTGACGGGTCGCCCGAGAAAGTGCTGGCCGAGTTGGCAGACGGAGTGGTCGCGAAAGGCGTCAAGGAAATTTCCGGGGACGTAATTGGCGATGACAGTTATTTCCCGCGCGAGCGTTATCCGAGCGGCTGGGAAATTGACGACATGGTATGGGAATACGGTGCGGCAATTTCCTCGATCGTTGTAGACGACAATACCGTGATGCTGACGCTCACTCCCGGCGACCGGCCGGGCGGCCCGGTGCAAAGCGCTGAGAGTCCCGCGACCCCCGACTTTCATGTGGAAAATGACGTCACTACGTCGGCCCCGGACGTGAAATCCGATTTGACGCTGACCCGCGAGCCGGGAGCGAGCCTCGTCAGGGTGAAAGGCACAATGCCGGCAGGCAGCGCGCCGAGGAAGCTGGTCCTGGCAGTGGAAGAGCCTGCAGAGCATGCTGCCACGGTGTTGAGGCGCTTGCTCGAAGACCGTGGCGTGCGAGTGGATGGCGTCGCGCGGACCCGTCACGAAGCTTCGAAGACCCAGGAAGATCCCGTGGTTTTGGCGGAACACGTTTCGGTGCCTTTGGGCCAAGCCGTCAAACTGATCAACAAAATCAGCCAAAACCTGCATACGGAAATGCTGCTCCGAACCGTAGCGCGCCAAAACGGCGTCTGGGCCACTCCGGATGACTTAATGAAAGTGCCTCAGGATTTTTATGCCTCGGCGGGAATCGACCCGGACGACGTGATTCAATCAGATGCTTCAGGCTTGTCGCGGCACGATCTGGTGACGCCGCGAGCCATCGTCGCGCTGCTGACGTTTGCTCAGAGTCAACCCTGGTTTGCGACTTATTACGACTCGCTTCCGGTTGCCGGCGTGGACGGTACGCTCGAAGACAGAATGAAAAACACGCCGGCGGCCGGCCACATTCACGCGAAGACGGGTTCGGTCGAGCATGTCCGCACCCTTTCCGGTTTTGCCGAGACTCCGGGCGGGCGCCGATTGCTCTTTTCCTTCCTGAGCAACAATCAGGCAGGGAAAAATCATGAAGCTGCGGATGCACTCACGGGGTTGTGCGTGGCCATGCTGGAAGAATTCAACACGCCACCGCCGAAGCCTGCTGCGGGACGCAAGCGCGCACATTGAGACCGGGAAACATGACGTGTCCGAAATCATAATCACCGTGTTTGGAAGCTCGCGGCCACGCGAAGGCAGCTCGGGCTATGAGGAAGCGCGCGTGCTTGGGCGCGCTTTGACGAAACATGGTTTTGCCGTTTGCAGCGGCGGTTACGGCGGTGTCATGGAAGCAGTCTCGCGCGGAGCGAAAGAAGCCGGTGGGAAGACTTACGGCGTGACCGCTGAATTCTTCAAATCCGCAAAGTTGAACCGGTGGATTGACATTGAAGTGCGCAAGCAAACTTGGGAAGAGAGGCTGTTCGAGTTGATCCGCTTGGGGCACGGCTACGTGGCGTGCAAAGGCGGCACGGGAACGCTGGTCGAACTGGCGGTGGTTTGGGAAATGTTGAACAAGTCGGTGATGCCGGGGAAACCGTTCGCCGTGCTGGGGAATTTCTGGGAGCCCATCCTCGACCGCGTGAGAGAAGTGGAGCTGGGCCGTCCCGCACCCTGGGCCGAAGCGAATGGACGCCTGGTGTACGTTGCGGGATCGCCGGGAGATGCAGCACAGCACCTCCACAATAATCTGAAATAGAAAAACCCAGATGGCACGCACGGCGCAAGAAGTTCTGGAGTTCGACAAGCTGCGGGAGTTGCTGCGGCTGCGTACGACCTGTGCGCCCGGACGTCGCCTAGTGGATGCGCTTGAACCGGTAACGAATCGCACGGCGCTCGAGTCTGCTTTCGCCCTAATTCGCGAAGCGCGAGAGTGGCTTCGCGCCGGGCACGAACTCGGCTTTGGCGCATTGGCTGACCCGCAAAGCTGGCTCGACCGAATCGAAGGCCCGGGCGCTGTCTTAGAGCCAGGCGAATTGCTCGATGCCGCGTCTCTGTTAGAAACCTCGAGCTGGCTGCGGCAGCAATTTCGCGAAGAAGCGGCAAGATTTCCGTTGCTGGCCGCCCGCGCGGCCTCTATAAGCGATTTTCGTGAAGTGCACGCGGCGATTCGCCGCTGCCTGCTGCCGAACGGCGAGATCAGTGATGACGCGTCGACAGCGCTAGGGCGGATCCGCACGAGCATCACCCAGACGCGCGAGGCCATCCAGAAAACGCTCAAACAAATTTTGCGCGCGCGCAATGCGGAAGCCGGAGAAGATTACGTCACGTTGCGCAACGAACGGTTCGTGATCCCTGTGCGCGCGGAAAACCGCCGCAGTGTGCAGGGCGTGGCGCACGGCGCGAGCGCGACCGGGCAAACCGTTTTCATGGAGCCGTTTGAAACGGTCGAAGCGAACAATCAACTGGTTCAGCTGGCGGAGGAGGAAGCCGCGGAGATCGCGCGCATTTTGCGTGAACTCACCGAGAAGCTGCAAGCGATTCGCGGGCCGCTCGAGGCCGCAGCCGCGGCGATTGCCGAATTGGACAGTGTCTTTGCGCGGGCGCGTTTTGCACGCGACTTTGAGGCGGCCACACCGGAATTTTCCTCGGGCGAAGAATTGCGGTTGGACAGCGCGCGCCATCCGGTGTTGGAAGACAAACTCAAAAGAGAAAATCGCGCCATCGTTCCGGTGAGCCTTTCGCTCGGTGGAGAACAACGAGTGCTGGTGATCAGTGGTCCGAACACCGGCGGCAAAACGGTGGCGCTGAAGACCGTCGGCATGGCGGCGCTCGCGGCGCAAGCGGGAATTCCTGTTGCGGCGCAGCGCGCGGTCCTGCCGGTTTTCGATCGCGTTCTTGTGGACATCGGCGACGAACAATCGATTGCGGCGGACCTTTCCACGTTTTCCGCGCACATGTTGAACCTGAAGAGCATGCTCGAAGCCGCCACGCCACGATCGCTTGTGCTCGTGGACGAAATGGGCACTGGCACGGCTCCCGAGGAAGGCGCGGCTCTGGCGGTGGCGCTCCTGGACGAGTTTCGCGCCCGAGATTGCTTTTTGCTGGCGACCACGCATCACGACCGGTTGAAAACCTACGCCGCGACAGCGCCGGGTGTGGTGAACGCCGCCGTCGAATTCGACGACGTGAATCTCCGCCCCACGTATCGTTTGATGGTCGGCGTGCCGGGCGGGTCGAGCGGGATTGCCATCGCGCAGCGGCTGGGACTTGCCAAAGACATCATCGAGCGCGCGCGCGGACTTCTGGCGCCGGAGTCGCGCGAAGCGGCGGACCTTATCGCTTATTTGCACCGCAGCCGCGATGAACTGGACCGTCTGCAACAGCAAATGACTGCAGAGCGGCGTGCGCTCGAGGAAGAACGCAAGAAGTTGCGTACGGAATGGGTGGAGCGCCAGCAGAAACGGATCAAGGAGCTGGAAGCGCAATTTGCGGACATGCAGAAACGCTTCGACGAAAACGTCGCCCGCGTGGTCGAGGCGGTAAAGGAACGCGAGCTTCGCGCGCAACTCGAGAAAAGCTCGCGTCGCAAGATGCAGGACGTTCGCAGCGTGGCACGCGAAGAGCTAAATGCCGCCCTGGTCGAGACCATTTCGGACTCGCAGGCAGATCTAGGCGCGCATTCCGCCTCTTTGCAAGCTGTAAGCGGGGAGCGTTTGCAAGCGGGGGCGAAGGTTCGCGTGCGCGGATTCAACAAGCCGGTGATTTTTCGCCGCCTCGACGGTTCTTCCGCGGAAATCGAAGCCGGGCCGCTGCGCATGAAGGTAGCGTTGGACGAAATCACCAGCATCGAAAGTTCGAGCACCGAGGCGGTTGGCAAAACGGCTGCAGGGGCGCCGCGCACCTCCGGCGTCACGGTGCATTCGCAATCCCGCGAATCGCTCGCCGCAGACGAAATCAACGTGATTGGCATGACCGTGGAAGAGGCGACCGATCGCCTGGACAAATTCCTGGATGACGCAGCTCTTGAACACAAACCGCGCGTGCGCATTATTCACGGCCACGGCACGGGCGCTCTTCGAAGGGGAATTGGTGAGTTCTTGGATGCCCATCCGCTTGTGGAAAAGCATGGCTTTGCCTCCGAAGAGCACGGGGGGAAAGCCATCACCGTTGTAGAATTGCGGGCGTAAGAAATGGCAGAAGCGGGATCTGTTGCCGAGCGAGTAAAACAGCAAGCCGACATTGTTCGGGTTGTTGGCGAATACGTGCGACTAAAAAAAGCCGGCAAAGATTTCAGCGGTCTCTGCCCATTTCATCAGGAAAAAACTCCCTCCTTTACAGTCTCTCCGATCAAACAAATCTTCTACTGCTTCGGGTGCGGCAAAGGCGGCGATGTATTCAATTTCGTCATGGAGATGGAGCGCTGTGAGTTTCCGGACGCATTGCGTATTGTCGCCGAGAAATGCGGGATTTCCATTCCACGCCCGAAGGAACGATCCGCCGAAGAGCGCAAAGAAAGTCAGCAGCGTGCCACGCTCGTGGAAATGCATCGCGAGGCGCAGACGTTCTTCGTCAAACAACTGGAAGGAACGCTGGAAGGCAAGGCGGCGCGCGCCTATCTCGAAGACCGCGGCCTGGACAAAGATGCCATCTCACGCTTTGGCATTGGCCACGCGCCGAGCGGCGGCGACGTGCTGCTGCGTCACCTGAAATCCAAATATCCGGAAAAGCTGCTGGTGGAATCAGGTCTCTTTTCGCGCGATCAGGGCGGCAAGCTCTTTGACCGCTTTCGCCGCCGCATCACGTTTCCCATTGCCAACGAGTCCGGGAAAATCGTGGCCTTCGGCTGCCGCGCTCTCGGTGACGACCAACCGAAGTATCTGAATTCTCCCGAATCGCCCATCTACTCGAAAAGCAACGTCCTGTATCACCTCGACCGCGCCAAAGAGGGCATTCGTAAGCAGGACTTCGCGATTCTCGTCGAGGGCTACATGGACGCCATTGCCGTGGCCCGCGCGGGAATCAGCAACGTGGTGGCCAGCTGCGGAACAAGTCTCGCCGAGCAGCAAATCAAACTGCTCAGCCGCTTCACCAAGCGCGTCGTCGTGAATTACGACCCTGATGCCGCCGGACAATCGGCCACCGAGCGCTCGTTGGCCCTTCTGCTGGAGCAGGATTTTGAAGTGCGAGTGCTCGCGCTTCCACCCGTCGGTGACAAGAAAGCCGACCCCGATCTCTACATCCGCGAAAAGGGCGCAGTGGAATATCAAAAACGACTCCAGGAAGCGCCGTCCTATGTCGACTATCTGATCTCGCGTGCTCGCCACATGGATTTGAGCACCGGCGAAGCCAAGAGCCGCGCGGTAAATTTTCTGTTGCCGTACGTGCAGAAAATCCCGAACCGCATTTTGCGTTCGGAGTGGGCCACGCGAATCGCGCAGCAGCTTCGTCTGGAGGAGCCCGTCTTGCGCGCGGCCTTGAGCAAAGCGGCCTCCGAACGCCGCAGCGAACTGAAACTGCAGCCCGAGCTTGTACCCAGAACCGCCAAGCACGTGGAACGGCGCTTGATTCGTATGCTTGCCGAAGCGGAAGGCGTCCGTCAGGAGCTCGCCCGGCGCCTCCAAAACGCGCGGCTGTACCATGGGCTCGAGACCGAAAAGATTTTCGCGGCGCTGGTTGTCGCCAGCCTGTCCGGCCAGCCGGTGCAAGCCACGGAAGTAGCGGCGGTGCTGGAAGAGCGCGACCGCCGGCTGCTCTTTGAGATTCTCTTCGAGGAGGCCAGCGAGCCCACCTGGGAAGAGGCCCTGAGCTGCATTGAAGCGCTGCAGCAGCGCCAAGCCGAACAAGAACTGGCCGAAGTGCAGCGCAGCATTGAGGCCAACCCCTCTGGCCCCGATTTGCGTGATTTGCTCACCCGCAAGCAGGAACTCATGCGCCGCCTCGCGGCCGCCCGGTAGCAAGGACTATTGCGTGCTTTTCCCCCGCCAGCCCCGCAGGGGTGATTCTTCTCTTCCGACAAGTCACCAGTCACGAATCGCAAGTCGCGATTATCGACAATTACCGACTGCTCAACGCTTTCACCCCACTCGGGCTTTCTTTATTTTCTTGCACTTACGAACCGGCCACTGCGGCATTCTTCCACCTATTTCCACGAATAATGTGATTGACGGGAGGCCAGTTAAGCCTGTAACTTAATAGGGTTTCGAGAGTAACGGTGCTGTCGTTAAATGCATCTATATTAATGTACTTAGCGGCAGGGGCTGGGCCCCATCTGCGGGATAAGGGCGACCCGACGGGGCCGGCAGTGAATGGGCGCGTTACGGCACAGAAGGGTTCAAGCAAAAAAGCGAGCGATCTTGTGGGGATTTCCCGTGGCTAGCGGTACTGCGCGAGCCTGTCTGCTTCTCTGCCATTAAGTAGTAAGTAGCGGGGAGATTGCGGCGCGCTGCATATGGTTCAGCGCTCGCGGTGCGATATTGGGAGGAATGTGTGGCAGCAGTAGGCCTTGAAGAAAAATATGATGCGGTACGCCAACTCATTGCCATTGGCAAAGAGCGCGGGTACCTGCTCTACGACGAAGTGAACGATTCGCTCCCGGCGGAAGTCCATTCTTCGGAAGAAATCGACGATCTCCTCACCACGTTCGAGCGCAACGGCATTGAGATTTACGAAGATCAGGCGTCGGCGAAGGCGGCGCGCGCCGTGGAAGTGTCCGGCGAGGGCGACCATGAAGGTGTTTCCAAGGAGGACTTGCACGAAGGCGAAAGCGACCTGGACTTGACGCCTGGTTCGCTCGAGAAAACCAACGATCCCGTGCGCATGTATCTGCGCGAAATGGGCACTGTTCCGCTGCTCACGCGCGAAGGCGAAGTCACGATCGCCAAGCGCATCGAGCGCGGGCAGCTGGTAGTGATGCGCTCGATCACGCGCTCTCCGATCGTCATCAAGGAACTGATTGCCGTTGGCGATGATTTGCGCAAGGGCGTGCGCTCGATCAAGGAAATCGTTCAATTCGACGACGAAGAGCTCACCGAAGAAAAAATCGCCAATAAGACCAAGCAGACGCTGAAGTCCATCGACAAGATTGCCAAGCTTTACGATCTGGCGCTGAAGCAGGCGGCGAAGCTGGAGAAAACCCCGAAGGGCAAGAAGCGGCCTTACATTCGCGCCCAGTGGGCCGTGGCGCGCACGCGCGTAGAGATTTCGCTGGCTATCCGCGACATCGATTTCAATCCCTTCGAAAAGAAGCGCCTGGTCGACAAAATGCGTGGAACCGTCGAGCGATTGCAGTCGCTCGAGCGCGAGGCAGGCCGCTTGGAGCGCCGCGCGGACGTGGCCAAGGGCGAAGTCGCTGCGGAGGCGCGCAAAGAATTGCGCACGCGCCGCACGGAATTGAAGGACATTGAAGAGGCTAGCGAAGTTGGCCTTACGGAATTGAAGCGCACGCTGACGCTGATTCACCGCGGCGAAGCGGAAGCCGAGCAGGCCAAAAAGGAATTGATTGAAGCGAACCTCCGCTTGGTGGTTTCCATCGCCAAGAAATACACCAATCGCGGCTTGCAGTTCCTCGATTTGATTCAGGAAGGCAACATCGGCTTGATGAAAGCGGTGGACAAGTTTGAGTGGCGCCGCGGCTACAAGTTCTCCACGTACGCCACGTGGTGGATCCGCCAGGCGATCACGCGCGCCATCGCCGACCAGGCGCGCACCATCCGTATCCCGGTGCACATGATCGAAACCATTAACAAGCTCGTGCGCACCAGCCGCCAGCTCGTGCAGGAACTCGGCCGCGAACCGACCAGCGAAGAAATCGCCAAGCGCATGGACATTCCCGTGTCCAAAGTGCGCAAGATTTTGAAGATCGCGCAGGAGCCGATTTCGCTCGAAACGCCCATCGGCGAGGAGGAAGATTCACATCTTGGCGACTTCATCGAAGACAAGGCGGTTGTGTCGCCCTCCGATGCGGTCATCAATTTGAATTTGAAGGAGCAGACTTCTTCGGTGCTGAAGACGTTGACGCCGCGCGAAGAAAAAGTCATCAAGATGCGGTTTGGTTTGGACGACGGCAGCGAGCACACGCTGGAAGAAGTCGGCCAGTCGTTCGCGGTTACGCGCGAACGCATCCGCCAGATTGAAGCCAAGGCGCTGCGCAAGCTGCGCCACCCTTCGCGCTCGCGCAAGCTCCGCGCCTTCCTAGAAGGCCCTTCGCGGGACTACCTGTAGAGAAAAACGGAAATTCGAAGATCGCAATTGGAAAAGCGAAGCGCCCGAGACTCCTCGGAGTGTTTTTATTTGGACTTAAATTCTTTGCCAGGGCCTACGGCTTTTAAGTCTTCCTGGAGGATCTTCCACATTCCGTCAATCGCATGGACTCTCACCGGTTAAGCGATGGTTTCCCGAAACGCCCGTCAACTCCGGTGTGTCGTGTCCGGCGGGCGGAGGAATTTTGCCAGCATTCGGATGGTCCACAGGAAGACGAACAACAGGAAACCCACAAAACTGTACCAAAAGCGCGCCGGGCTTGGCGGATTCTTGGGACGCAGATTGATCTGTATGGCGTAGTCGAAAACGAGGAAATTAAAGAGAAAAAGCGCGCAGGCGAACCACGCACAATAGTTTGTCAAAAACGCCATCGTCTCCGCCACGCGCTCGGGCGCCAGCCAGTAGTTTTTGTTTGGCAGATTAATCAGCTTTGGTGGCAGAGCCGAAATAATCTTTGGCATCGCGAATCCAATGCCCGCGACAAAGACACTTACGATCAGCAAAACTTGAAAGAACGCCTGCTTGGTTTGCCAGCCATTCGGGGTCCCGCGCGCGTCGAAATGGGAAGCCACAACTTCGGGCAACTTAGCATATGCGGACGCAAAGTGGACCACTGCATACAGCGCCAGCAGCACAAAAGTCAGTTTGGGCAATCGCGAATCCAAGAATCCCTCTCTTCAAGCCTACCGCATCGGGCAGCTACCCAAGCGATAACCCCAAACCATGAAGCGAGACAATTAAGCTCGCCGCTTCGTTGTGCGTAACCCCTCGCCTCATTAGAATGGAGAACCCAGAGCCCGCATCATGAAAGCAATGCAGAAAATCTTCGCGATGACTATTGTGGTGCTCTTGGGCGCGACCGTTTATGGACTGATCCGAACCGACCAGCCTCTCCATGTTGCGCGCACCCGCAGCGATGTTTCAGGAACGACCGGTGCTCCCGCCGTCGACCAGACGCCCATGCTTACTGCGGAAGGGCTCGCGAAGATGCCCACGTCCACCGAAGAGCTGCCATTTGCGCAACAAGCTTTGGAGATTTCTGACCATGACATGGATGTAGCGTACGCAGCCGCGAAGCGCGAACTGGAGGACCACCCGGCCCCTCTAAGCCCTGAGGCAAAACAGATTCAGGCGCGGCTGAAACAAGCCGAGGATGCGCTTGCTCGAGACGACGCCTTGGTTCAGCGGCTGACCGCCGAAGAGGCCAAAGCCACCGGGACAAGAAAAGACGAACTGCACGAACAACTCGTCGTCGCGCAAGCCAACCAGCAGGAACACCAGGACGAGGTCGATGATGCGAAGGAAGATTTGGCCCGGGCCGGAGGCGATTCGAGCAGCCGCATCGAGGCGTTGACTCAGGAGCACGAGGCTTCTTCGAAGGTCGTTGATAGTTTGAAGGATAGTTTGAAAGCTACTGCGGGTGCGGCCGTCGAACAACCCGGCCTGATTCACCGCTTCTCGAAGTGGTCGGCTCTCCATAAAAAACAACTCCTGCTGTGGCAAGCCAAACAACAGGCGGAGTCCGCAGCGGCGGGTTTTTCGGCACGTCACAACGCGTTGGAGGCGAGGTCCCAGGCCGAAGCAGGGAACCTGGCCGGCTCCTGTTCGGCACCCGCGCGCCCCAGCCAAACAACAGCGAACGCAAGCGCGGAACAACGGAAATCCGCCGACTTGGTGAAAGCCGCCAAGCAGCGCGGTTCGCTCAAGAAAACCCTTGCTGGCCTGGACAAGAGAATCGAAGATCAAAAGCGACTCGCCGACAACTATTCGCGATGGATCGCGGTGGTTGCCGCCAGCCAACGGGCGGTCCTGCATCGTATCTTGATTGGCCTCGCGATCATCCTCTCGATCGTGCTGTTCGGCATCTACTTCGCCACATTGATGGATAAGGTCGTGAGCCGGCTCAACATGGACCGTCGCCAGCTGCAGAGCCTGCACACGGTGGCCCACGTGACCGTGCGTTTGGCGGCATTTCTGCTCATTTTGTTGGTCATCATCGGTCCGCCCGGACAACTTGGGACGTTTCTCGGCCTGGCCGGCGCCGGTCTGACGGTCGCGCTGAAGGATTTCATCGTCGGCTTCATCGGCTGGTTTGTGCTGATGGGCAAGAACGGCATTCGCCTAGGCGATTGGGTGGAAATCAATGGCGTCACCGGCGAAGTTGTCGAGATTGGACCGTTCCATACGGTCCTGCTCGAAACCGGCAACTGGACCGATTCCGGGCATCCCACGGGGCGGCGCGTCACGTTCACGAATAGTTTCGCCATCGAGGGCCACTACTTTAATTTCTCCACGTCCGGCCAGTGGCTGTGGGATGAATTGCAATTGGTGTTGCCCGCTGGGCAGGACCCCTACCCGATCGTGCAGGAAATTCGCAAGAGAGTTTCCGAAGCCACCAAAGAAGGGGCCAAGCAGGCGGAGCAAGAATGGCGGCGCGCGACGCGCTCGCGCGAGATGAGTTCCTTCTCGGTCGATCCCGCAATCAGCGTCAAACCCGTCGTTGGCGGTGTAGAAGTCGCCGTGCGCTACGTCACGCGGGCCAATGAACGTTATCAGTTGCGAGCTCAGCTTTACCAAGACGCCGTAGAACTGCTCGGCGGTAAGAAAGTCCCTGCCCCGGCGGAGTGAGCCGTTGACGCGGTTCTCCAACTTTTAGCGGATCAGTTGGCGCGCGCGGACTGCCGAAACGGTCGAGCCAGTATAAAGCAGCGCGAGCAATGCGTAGCCGGCGACCAGGCCCGCGCCTTGCGCCACCCAACCGAGCGCGAAGCTCATCAACAGCTGCACGCTCGTCGTCAGAATCGCCATTGCCGATTGCGTGCGCCCCATGAAATGCTTTGGGACAATCGACATTAAGGACGATTGCGCCACCACGCCGCCCAAAGCCCGGCAGAACCCGAAAATCATCTGCATCATCACCGCGCCCACAAGAAAGGCTACAAACGGCGTCGCCATATGCCCCGCGGCCAAAACCGCGCAGGCCGCGACGTATAACGGCATACGCTTGGCGCCGGGAAGCTGGCTCGCAATCAAGCCGCCGCAAACCGCGCCTGTGGCCCACCCGGCTTCCAGAAAACCTAATCCCCGTGCCCCTGCATGCAGGATGTCGTTCGCCAGCGCCACCAGCACGACGTTGGCGCTCACCACGCCCGCCATCATGATGGAATGCGTAATGCCCAGTGCCCGGACGAGCGGCTCCCGCTGCAGGTAGGCAAAGCCTTCCTTCATGTCCGCGTACACCGCCAACGAAAGCCCAGCTTCCGCGATCTCCGGGATCTCGCCGGTTTCTAGCGCTTCCGCCGTAGCCTCCGTCGCTTCACTGAACTCGCGCGGATATTTTTGGCGGTCGCTTGGCGAAACGTATCCGCTGCGCAGACGATACAGGCAATAGGCGGAAACAAAATAGGTCGCGCCGTCAATCGCCAAGATGCCTGCGATTCCTGCGGTGTTATAAAGGAAGCCCACAAGCGCACCGGCGATCAGCATCCCGCTCTGCACGCCAATCAACACGGCAGCATTCGCGCCGGTGAACTGGCTGGGCGGAATCACTTCCTGCACCAATGCGTTCACCGTCGCCCAATACATTGCCGAACCTGTCCCGGTAATCAGCGTCATGCCGTAGAGGTGCCAAAGCTGCAGATGCCCGCGCCACGCGATGTGCGCCGTGAGCAACACGAAAAATCCGCGCACCAGGTCCAGCATCACTCCCAGATAGCGCCGGTCGATGCGGTCAATCAGCACGCCGCCCAAAAACGGCACGAACAAACCGGGCAGGGTCATCACCATGACTTGCCAGCTGACTTTGACGGTGGAATGCGTGGCCGCGAGGATGTACCAGCTCACGCCGGCAAAATTCATGCCGCTGCCAAAAAGCGACACGAACATGGCCACAAAAAAGTAGCGGAACCCGCGCTGCGCCCAGATCAGGTTCCAGTCCACTCGATGTGCGGTTGCCGTGGCCATAAAAGTCTTTAGCTTACTATTGTGGCCGAAACTCGTGCGGACGCATGTCAAGAAGAGTTACACTCTTCCAACAATTTGGCCGGGAAGGTGTGCGTCGATGGGAAACGAAGCAACCTGCAAAGTACGCTTTGGCAAGCAGGAATCGGAAGGAAAGGCGCTGCTCGAAACGAGCGAGATTCTCTTCCGCGGCGATTTCCGCTTGAAGATTCCTTTCTCCACTATCAAGTCGGCAAGAGCCGTGGACGGCGAGCTCCGCCTGCAAACCGCCGAAGGTCGGTCCATCTTTCAGCTTGGGGCGTCAGCGGGGAAATGGCTCGACAAGATTCTTCATCCAAAATCCCGCGCCGAAAAGCTTGGCGTCAAACCGGGCGCAAAAGTTTCGCTGATCGGCCAATTTGAGGGCGAATTTTTCGGCGAAGTTCACGCTCTCGCCAAATCCGTCACCAAAGGCAAGACCGCTTCGGGTTCGGACGTCATTTTCTTCGCGGCTGAGTCGAAAGACGATTTTCCTGCTCTGGCCAAAATCGCTAAATCCGTTTCGGGAGCGGCCGCTCTCTGGATGGTCTATCCCAAAGGCCAGAAACACATCACCGAAAATGATATCCTCGCGGCAGGCCGCAAATCCGGCCTCAAAGACGTAAAGGTCGTCGCCTTTTCGGCCACCCACACCGCGCTCAAATTCGTTATTCCGGTTTCGAATCGTTAAGTCCGCGACATCAGCGTCCCCGCGCCTGATATAGAAAGAGGGGATCAGAGACCGAAGATCAGAGATCAGGGCGTTGGAAGGCACCTGGGACCAGGTTCTTCTTGAAACTGTGCTCCACAGAAAGTCGGCGTAAGTCTTGTGTAATCAACAGGCCGCTTTCAAGGCAAAAGCCGAATTTCTGAGTCCCATAACCGCCCGGAAAGAGGCGGCTCGCGCTCTGATCTCTGTCTGCGCTAGAATCCTGCCGCTGAAATTTTCTCCTGTTCCTGTGCGTATCCTTATCAAACAGCGGTGTTCCAAATCTTGTGGTGGAGGAGTCCTCGATGGCTACAACCCCTACCCCTGTGCCCGAAGCGCAGGCGGCAACGATCAGTCCCTTTGGCCGCGTATTGGGCGTCTTGTTTTCGCCGAAGAGCACTTTCGAAGACATCGTTCGAAAGCCCAGTTGGCTGCTGCCGGTGGTCATCTCAACTATTCTCGGTGTCCTCGTCGGTTTCTCGATCAATCAGCGCATCAACTGGCGCGACTTCATAAACCAGCAGATCGACAAGAACCCGCAAGCCGCTCAGCTGTCTCCCGAACAAAAGCAGCAGCGAGTCGAGGCCGGAGCCAAGTTCGCGCCTATTTCAACGTATGTGTTCGGCGCTATCGGCCCGGTGCTCGTTGCGTTGATCGTGGGCCTGGTCATGTGGGGCGCGTATAGTCTGCTCGGTGGGGTTAGCACGAATTTCTCGACCGCTTTCGGCATCACGGCCCACGCTTTTCTTACCGGGCTTGTGAGCAGTCCGCTGTTTATCCTCATTCTTTTTCTGAAGCCATTCGGCACAGCCGACCTCGAAAATCCCCTCGCCGCTAATTTGGCCGCGATTCTTCCTGAGGATTCGGCAAAATGGCTTTTCGCCCTCTGCAAATCGGTCGATATCTTTACCTTCTGGACGCTCATTCTCCTGGCCATCGGGTTTGCGGCCGTAAATCCCCAAAAACTGAAAGGCGCAAAGCCCTTTACCATCGCCTTCAGTGTTTGGGCCATCAACGTTCTGTGTCGCGTGGGTTGGGCCTTCATCTTCTCCTGATACACTGGGCGGGTGGCTTTTTCCTTTGAAGTCCTGAAGACCGATTCCTCCGGCGCGCGGCGTGGTCAGCTCGCCACGCCCCACGGCATTGTGGAGACGCCGTTCTTTCTGCCTGTAGGTACGCAAGCCTGTGTCAAAGCACTTACGCAGGAAGCGCTCGAAGAGCTTGGCGCGGAAATCCTTCTCGCGAACACTTATCATCTTTATTTGCGCCCCGGCCACGAACTGATTCGCCGCCTCGGCGGCTTGCATCATTTCATGTCCTGGCCCCGCGCCATCCTCACCGATTCCGGCGGTTACCAAGTCTTCAGCCTTTCGGAACTTCGTAAGGTTACAGCCGAGGGCGTGCGGTTCCGCTCGCATCTCGACGGTTCCGGACATCTCCTCACGCCGGAAAAAGCCGCCGAAATTCAACTTGCCCTGGGCTCGGACGTTGCCATGGTCCTCGACGAATGCATCGAAACTCCCGCCCCTCGTGAACATGCGGAAGCCGCGCTTCACCGCACCACCGCTTGGGCCCGCCGCGCGCGCGCCTATTTTCAGGAATCTGCCAAGCGCAATGGGGAGCCTGCAACTCAATGGCAGTTCGGCATCGTGCAAGGCGCTACGTTTCCCGATTTGCGCCGCGAAAGCGCCCGCCAGCTCCTCGATCTCGACTTTCCTGGCTATGCAGTCGGCGGACTCGCCGTCGGCGAGCCCCACGAGGTCACTTGCGTCATGACCGCCGAAGTGACGGCATTACTTCCCAAAGATCGCCCGCGCTATCTCATGGGCGTTGGCCGTCCCGAACAAATTGCGGACTATGTCGCGCTTGGCATTGACATGATGGATTGCGTTCTGCCCACGCGCGCCGCGCGCCACGCCTGCCTCTACACGAGCGAAGGCCGCGTGCTTATCAAGAACTCGCGCTACGCCGAAGACCAGCGGCCCATCGATTCACATTGCGCCTGCGCGGTTTGCCGCCGCTACACGCGCGCCTATCTTCGCCATCTTTTTGCCGCCGGCGAAATGACCGCCGCGGTTCTCGCCACCCACCATAATGTCCACTTTTACCTTGACATCATGCGGCAAATCCGAGAGGCTATCGAGTTTGGGAACCTGGCGAAATTCTCATCTGAGATGCACGCGCGCTACGCGGCGGACCCTGCTTGAGAATCTGTAGGATGGGGTTTCAGGCAGACGGTTTGGCTCCAGGTGAAGCGCGGGCCATCCACCGGGCATCACGTCAACCCCGGCTCGGCCGGGGTTGCCTATAAAGATGCAAAGGAAGTCGGCGGTAGAGTAGGGAAGCGGGCTGCTCGCCTGCCGGGCAGCCTTATTTATCTTCTCTGGGTGTGGCGCGGGGCGGCCAGCCGCGCGGGTCCTTTCGCAAGACTCGGGTCAGGAGTGAAGTTCGCGGTTAAGCCGTTGACGAAGTCTGGAAGGACGAAAGTCAAACGCGCAAGCGTTCCGGCATGGATTTAACTCAGAACTAAAAACTGGTAACGTAGAGCTGATGATGACAGCGGCGATCCTTCTTCAAGCTTCGAGCGGCGGCTTTGGCACCTTCTTGGTTCCCTTGGCGCTCATGTTCGGCATCATGTATCTCATGGTGATTCTGCCGCAGCAACGCCAGCGGAAGAAGACCCAGGCAATGCTCTCCGCGCTGAAAACCGGAGACAAGGTCATCACCGGAAGCGGCATTTACGGCACCATCAGCGGCATTGACGGAGACGCCGTGATTATGAAAATCTCTTCCGAGCCACAGGTGAAAATTCGCATCGCGCGCGCGGCGATTGCTCAGGTGGAGGCTCCCGAAAATGCAAAATAAGTCCACCGCTCGTTCGCTAACGCGCCTAAACTGTTAGCCATGAATCCAAACGTCAAGTGGAAAGCGTTGTTCATTGCCATAGTCATCGTTTTCTGTCTCTATTTCCTTTTTGGCTATCCCACGTTCCCCACCTCGTTGGCACAGGTCAAGGATAATTTCAAAAGGCAGATTAAACTCGGGCTCGACCTCCAGGGCGGCACGCACTTGGTCCTGCAGGTCCAGGTACAGGAAGCTGTGGCCCAGGAAACCGACACTACCGTCGACCGCCTCACCACAGCCTTGCGGGATAAAAATGTGCACTACGACGAAGTCCGTCGTATCGACGATACCCATATTCTCGTCCGCAACATTGATCCTTCCCAATACGGCGTGTTGAGCGAGATTGTGAGCGCGCAATACAACAATGTTTGGGACATGGCTCCGGCCGCCGGTGCGACCAACAGCTATACCCTGACGCTTCGGCCGGGCGCAGTCGCGGCCATTCAGGAACAGACCGTCACGCAGGCGAAAGAAACCATCGAGCAACGCATCAATGCCCTGGGCCTTACCGAACCCACGGTTCAGCTGCGGGGCGGAGCCAACGAAAACGAGATCATCGTGCAATTGCCCGGCGTCGGCGATCCCGCCGAAGCCAAAGCGGTAATTCAGGCTGGCGGTCAATTGGAGCTGAAGCTCGTCAACGACCCTCAGACCTACCCGTCCATCGCCGCTTATATGGCGCAGCACACCGTGCTTCCCGCGACTGACGAACTCGTGCCTGCTTGCGCCGACAACCGCGCCGCTGGTTCAAACGGCGGTGACACTTATTACGTGCTGAATCGCGCGCCCATGGTTACCGGCCGCGACCTGCGCAGCGCCGCCGAGAGTCGCAACACCACCAACCCCGGCACCTGGCAGGTGAACTTTACGCTTTCCCCGGAAGCCGCGCGACGCTTTGGGCCCTTCACCCAGCAAAACATCGGCCGCAACATGGCCATTGTCTTGGATCACTGTGTCAAATCGGATCCCGTCATCAACGGCCGCATCGATGATTCCGGAATGATTGAGGGCACTTTCAGCCAGCAGAGCGCGCACGACCTGGCGCTGGTTCTTCGCGCCGGGGCGCTCCCCGCTTCCATCAGGTATCTCAATGAGCGCACCGTTGGCCCCTCTTTGGGGGCGGACTCGATTCGTCACGGCGTGCAAGCCTCCATACTCAGCTTGCTGGTGGTGATGTTCTTCATGCTGATCTATTACCGCATGGCCGGAGGCAACGCGGTGCTTGCCTTGATCCTCAACCTCATTATTCTTTTGGCTTTTCTTGCCATGTCGGGCGCCGTGTTAACTCTGCCTGGCATCGCGGGCGTTATTTTGACCATCGGCATGGGTGTGGACTCGAACGTTCTGGTCTTCGAGCGTATCCGCGAAGAAATTCGCAATGGTAAGTCCTCTGCCGCAGCGGTCGACGCGGGCTTTGACAATGCCTTCCGGACCATCATTGACACCCACGTGACCACCGTCGTTTCGGCCGCCTTTTTGGGTTTCTTCGGAACTGGTCCGATCCGCGGCTTCGCCATCACACTCGTTGTCGGTCTCGTTGCCAATATCTTTACCGCGGTCTACGTGTCCAAGACGATTTTCCAGTACCACCTGACGAAGATGGATCGCCAGGCGGTCCTGAGTATCTAAATGCGTACTAGAACTGTCAATGCGCTCGACCTACTTGCCCGCAAACGAACGGGCCGTAGGTTTCACCTGGCCGATTCCTTTACTCTGGCTGACTTTAGAGTGAAGACTCCGGGCGGGAACATTTTGGCGCTGGCGGTGTCTAAGGAAGGGAAGTAAGGAAGGCATGCTCGAGCTCTTCAAGCAGCCCAATCTGGATTGGATGGGCAAGGCCAAGTATTTCTATGTCTTGAGCGGTATTCTTCTTCTCGCTGGATGGGCTTCGATTTTTTTCGGTCGCGGTATCAAGTACGGAATCGATTTTAGTGGTGGCACTAACGTGGACGTTCGTTTCGCCAACCCGCCCAATCTGGACAAACTGCGCAGTGCTCTTGCCGCCCAGGGGCTTGGCAACACGGAAATGCAACCTATTCATGACATTTCCAGCACCAGTAAGAACGAACTCCTCATTTTCGTCCAAGGCAAGGGCCAGGACGAAGCCATGATGGACTCCAGCCGGGCGAAAGTCCTCCAGGCTTTAAATGCTACTTATGGTGTAGCGTCCACCAAGCCTGATTTCAACCTCGCTACCCCTTCTTCGGTGGCCGCTGTTCTTACCGAGAGGGACCCTTTGTTCCTCAGAGTCAACGCGGGCGACCGCTATCAGCAACTGGCCAAGAACCTTCTCGACTACCGCGACTCCGATGCCAATGGCATTCTCACAAACTTCGATGACCTCTCTAAGGTGCCCGGAGTCACGCCCCCGGTGCTTAACGTCCTCAAATCGAGCTTTTCTCTGGGTCCCTTCGCCATTCGCGGTATAGAAATCGTCGGCCCTAAGGTCGGCGCCGAGCTCCGCAAGCAGGCCGTCTACGTTACCCTTTATGCGCTGGGCGGCATGCTGGTATATATTGCCTTCCGATTCGAATGGGTTTACGGGGCTGCCGCTGTTCTGGCTGTGTTCCACGACGTGCTGATTACCTTGGGATTTTTCTCGCTGACCGGTTACGAGATTTCTCTCACGGTCATCGCGGCGCTCCTTACGCTGGTCGGTTATTCCATGAACGACACCATCGTTATCTTCGATCGCATTCGTGAGAACAACCGCTTGCTGCGCAGAGAGCCGTTCGCGAGCGTGGTGAACAAATCCATCAATCAAACTCTTTCGCGAACCATCTTGACCAGCGGTTTGACCTTCCTTACCGTGCTCGTCCTGTTCCTGATGGGCGGCCAGGTGCTTCGTGCTTTCTCCTTTGCCCTGGTGGTAGGGATTGTGGTAGGAACATATTCTAGTTTTGGCATTGCTGCTCCCATTGTCGTCGCCTGGAATCGTTGGCGCGGCCATGGCGTGCTGGCAGGCACCGGAACCGCAGCCGGCAACAAAACCCGCGGAAGTGAAAACGTCTCCGGGCGTCTTGCTCCCGCCGGTAGGAGGTAGAAACACCTTTATGTTCGACGAGATGGTCATTTCGAGTCCGCATCCCACAAAGACCAAAACGTGGTGGACAGTCTTGCTCTCGACTGGTTTTGAGGTGGCATTCCTGGCGGTCCTAATTTTGATTCCGCTGATTTACACCGAAGCGTTGCCGAAGACCATGATGGCTACCATGCTGACTGCGCCCCCGCCTCCACCGCCACCGCCACCGCCTCCAGCGGCGGTTCAAGTGGTCCGCGTGAAGCCGCAGGTCCACTTGATCGAGGCGGGCAAACTGATGCAGCCCAAAGTCATTCCGAAGGAAGTCAAGATTATTAAGGAAGAAGCGGAGCCCGATATGGGTTCCATCGGAGCCGTGGGCGGCGTGCCCGGCGGTGTTGCCGGCGGTTCGATGGGCGGCGTGATTGGCGGTGTGATTGGCGGTGTGGGAACGGTTGCTCCGCCGAAGCCCAAGCCAACGGGGCCGGTACGCATCGGTGGAAACGTTCAGGCGGCGAAGCTCATAAATCGCATTACGCCCGTTTATCCGCCGCTGGCCCGTCAGACGCGTATTTCGGGCACGGTCCGCTTGCACGCCATCATCGATAAGGACGGCATGATCAAGCAACTGGAAGTGATTTCCGGCCACCCGCTCTTGCAGCAGGCGGCCCTCGACGCTGTTCGTCAGTGGCGCTATCAGCCGACTCTTCTTAACGGCGAGCCGGTGGAAGTCGACACCACGATCGATGTCATTTTCTCTCTGAACCAGTAGTACGGTCTGGCGCGCCGGTCGTGGGGCATGCGCGTCAGCCCGAGCAGTAAAATCAGCAAACACTCTCGCGGACCTTCCAGCTACCGCCGGAGGGTCGCTTGAAACTTAAGGAGCAAACGAATGGTAGCCGATCTGAATCTCTACTCAGCCCTGCTCCTGCAGGGCGCTAACTGGGACCTCCGCGGTCTGTTCCACAACATGGGAACCTTGGCGCTGATCGTGGTGGTCGTCCTGTTCCTTCTTTCCGTGTATTCTTTTGGGGTCATGATTGACCGCGCCTTGATGTACAGCGCAGCTCGCAAGCAGTCGCGCATCTTCGTGCAGCAGGTAGCGGGAGCGCTCAAAGACGGCAAGCTCGATGAAGCCATCGCCATCGCTGAGCGCAACAAGAAAAGCCATATCGCCAAGGTCGTGGCCACCGGTCTTTCGGAATTTCAGTCGGCTTCGCAGCAGGTCTCGGACTCCGACGTGATCGACGCGGCCAAGCGTGGTCTCGAGCGCTCCGTGGCCATCGTCCACGCCGAAATGAAGCGCGGGCTCTCCGCTCTGGCCACCATCGGTTCGACCGCACCGTTCGTGGGCTTGTTTGGCACGGTGGTCGGCATCTTGAACGCGTTTAAGGGCATCGAGGTCCAAAAAGCCACCGGTCTGTCGGCGGTGGCTGGCGGTATCGCGGAAGCCCTTGTTACCACCGCGCTGGGTTTGCTTGTCGCGATTCCTGCTGTCTGGGCTTACAACTATTTCACCAACAAAGTGGAAGCCTTCGACGTCGAGATGGACAACTCCTCGATGGAGCTCATCAACTACTTCATCCTGCGGCGCGGCGCCAAGAGGTAACGGGAGTTAACCATGGCTTACAAGCCTGTAGCCGGCGCGCAGATGGCGGCCCCCAACGTCATCCCCATGGCGGACATCATGCTCGTGCTGCTGATCATCTTCATGGTGGTCACGCCGCTGCTGACCAAGGACATTCCGGTCGACATGCCCAGCGCCGCGAATTCCCGCGAGATGCAGGATGCCGACAAGGACGACGCGATTGTCGTGGCCATCACTCGTGACGGCCGGATCTACCTGGGCAGTACGAACGTGCAAAAGGACGACCTCAGCGGGCAGATTAAGGACCGCATCGCCAACCGGCTCGACAAAACCGTCTACATCCGCAGCGATGCGCGCGCCAAGTACGGAGATGTCGTGGCCGCTGTGGATGAGGTCCGTTCTGCCGGCGTCGACCAATTGGGACTGCTGACGCAGAAAATGCTGGAGAAGTCCGCATCCGCTCGTCCGCCCGCGGATTGAGGTCTTTCGCGGCCAGCCGGCCGTTTTTTGGCCGCTGGAGGAGTCTGAAGCTGCCGTTTGTTTGCTGATGGTTGGAAGAAGCCGCGCTGGATCCTACCTGGCGTGGCTGCGTGGCCCGCGGAGATGTTCTATCGCGGGCCCAGAGGAGATTCACTATGGGAATGGAAGTTGGAGAGGGCCACGGCTCCATGTCGGTGCCGAATGTGGTGCCGCTCATCGATATTTTGCTGGTGCTGATCATCATCTTCATGGTCATTACGCCGCGCACGCCGAACGGCTTGGATGCGATTGTGCCGCAGCCCTCACCGAACAAGCAGCAAGACACCGAACTGGAGAACAAGACCGTCGTCGTTCAGGTCGAAATGAACGGCAAGCTCAAGATCAACCAGGAAGACACTACCTGGGACGGCCTCGGCCCTCGCATGGAAACGATTTTCAAAGAGCGCGCCGAAAAGGTTGCTTTCGTGAAGGGTGATAACGACGTGTTGTTTCAGGATGTCGCCCGCGCCATCGATATCATGCGCGGCGTGGGAATCGACAGGATCGGCTTGATTACTGCCAAGCTCGAAGCCGGTCAGTAGGTTTTTCGCAGGTTGTGAGAGTCCTCCTCGCAGAAGAATTGCCCTTCGACGAGGCGGCTCATGGGAATTGCGGCAGGCGGTAAGCGTGGTATTGTCCCCGACCCAAACATCGTTCCACTAATCGATATCCTGCTGGTGCTCCTGGTGATTTTTATGCTGATACCCCACTCGCAGGGGCTCCAGGCGCGAATTCCGCAAACGTGCGGGGCCCCGGGCTCGGAAACTTGTTCAGGGGGAGACAAAGCCCACATAGTTGTGGTACAAGTTCTCGCGGATGGCTCCCTGTGCGTCAACCAGGAACCTGTGCAGTGGGACAACCTGGACGCTCGGTTGCAGGAAGTCTTCAAGGTGCGTGCCGACCGTACTGCGTTTATCTGGGGCGATGCGTCGGTAGAATTCGCTGTGGTGGCCCGGGTCATTGATATCACCGCGGGAATTGCCCCGACTGGCCTATTGACACAAAAACCGGGGAACGATTTCTGAGCACCATGCTTTTTGCCCTTCGCAGGGCGGACGTGAATATTCCAGCGCCGGGCCGGCCACTCAGGCCTCGCGCTTAGCAGGGATGGATGCCTCGATGACTCACGCTTCATCGGTGACGCTTCACAGATCATTGCGTACCCCATCGGCCCGTGCCTTTCTCAAGATTGCAGCTGGCGCAGCTCTTCTCGTTCTCGTCGTCGGAGTCTCGGGATGCAGCAAACTGAAGGCTCGCGATCTCCTCAATAAGGGTGTTGGCGCCTTCAAGAACGGCCAGTACGATGAGGCCATCGAAGATTTTAAGAAGGCCAAGGACCTGGACCCGACGCTGGTAAACGCGCGCCTCTACCTGGCCACGGCGTATGCCAGCCAGTACATTCCGGGCGCACCTTCCGAAGCGAACACGCGGCTCGGCAATCAGGCCATTGCGGAATTCCAGGACGTCCTCAGCGTTGACCCGAACAACTTGAGCGCCATTGACGGCATCGGCTCCATTCTCTTTCAGATGGCCGGCACGCCTTACGATCCCAAGAAATTCGAAGAGTCCAAGAGCTACCACGAGAAGCACATCGCGCTGAAGCCCAACGATCCGGAGCCTTACTACTGGATTGGCGTCATTGATTGGACGCTGGCTTTCCGCGTCAACAACGAACTGCGCGCGGAATACAACAAGAACAACATCAAGAAGCAAGTCAAGGACACCGACCCGCTTCCCGCCTCCCTTCGCGCTGAATACGCCGCCAAGTATGGCAACCTCGTCGACGAGGGCATCGCCGACCTCCAGAAAGCCATTCAACTCAAGCCCGATTACGACGACGCCATGGCTTATCTGAGCCTGCTTGATCGCCGCAAGGCTGACATGGTTGAATCCGCCGAGGAGCAGGACAATCTTGTGAAACAGGCCGACGCGCTTCTCGACAAGATCAAGGAAATCAAGCAGAAGCGCGCCGAGCAGCCGCAACCCGCGAACTAAACCGCCTTGGCACTCGACCCTCTAGAGCCGGGCCCTCGGCTCTTTTCGTCGTCCATGCGAGCGCCCTCCACTCGCCGGTTTTTTGATCCGCCACTGTCTCGTTTTCGCAGGGAATGCTTTCGCCGCGCAATCGGTCTGCTACAATCTCGGTGATGAAACGACGCGCTTTGCTGCAATCGTTACCCGCGGCCGCGCTTTTCCCGGCGGCCAACTGGCTCTCCCCGTCTTGGGGCAATGTCCAAGACAAGTCCGCCCCCGGCCAAGCTTCCCCCACGATGGTTTACGAACTTCGTGTGTATCACACGTACGAGGGCAAGCTCGACGATCTGTTGCGCCGCTTCCGCGACCACACCATGCGCCTTTTCGAAAAGCATGGCATCCACAATGTCGCCTACTGGACGCCCCTGGACGAACCCCTGAAGGGCCGCACTCTGTTCTACATCCTCGCACATCCCAGCCGCGAGGCCGCCACGGCTAATTGGCAAGCCTTCCGTGACGATCCCGAATGGCAGGCCGTCCGCGACAAGTCCGAGGCCAACGGCAAGCTTGTCGAAAAAGTGGATTCCACTTTCCTTACCCTTACCGACTTCTCACCGCAGCCTCGTTGACCGCCCGTTCGAAAGCGACGGCAATCAACGTGATGTCGTCTTCGCGCGCCGCCGTTTCGCCTTTTCCGGACCAGCGCATCAGCTCCGCAAGCGACGCGCTAATCAGCGGGGCGGCCGCAAGATGCGACTGCGCTTCCAGGAATTTCAGCAAACGCGGCGAGCCAAATTCTTCCTGCGCGACATTCTTTGCTTCGAGCATTCCGTCGGTATAGAGCAAGCAGCGATCGCCGGGCCGGAACGGAAGTTCGAGCGAAGTGTACGCGGCGTCTTCCGTCAGCCCGAGCAACAGGCCGTTGGAATCGACTTCGCGAAAGGCGGTTTGCTTGCCGTCCATGGCTCCGAGCAACAGCGGCGCGTAGCCCGCTCCGGCATAGCGCAGAATCCGTTTCTCGGCATCCACGAACAGGTAGCCCGCGGTAACGAAATATTCTTCGAACTTCCCGCAAAGTGAGCGATTCAGTCCTGCAAGGACCTGGGCAGGATCGGCAGCTGAGGCGGACTGCGCGGCCAGCGCCGTCTTGAGCATCGAAGCAATCAGCGCGGCGGGCACCCCATGACCTGTAACGTCCGCCAGCAGAATGCCCAATCGTTTTTCGTCCACCACCAGGAAATCGTAGAAGTCTCCTGCGACCGCGGTCATGGGCACGTACTGCGCGGCAATATCCAGTCCCGTGACGCGCGGCACTTCACGGGGAAGAATCGACGACTGAATCTGCCGCGCGATTTCCAGTTCTTTCTGAATGGAAAGCAAGCGTTGTTCGTTGGAATGCGTGCGGAACGCTGCTACATAGCCGAGACAGCAGATAAGAGCAAGGAAGCCGATGGGCTCGAAGTTGGGCCCGTGATTTTTTGCGAGGTCCGCAAGGTTGTTCCAGGTCACGAAGAGTCCGAAAACGGCCAGTCCAGCGTATACCACCTTGGCTTGCCGCGGCATGCGGTGGGTGTGCGAGAAAGAGAAGGGATAAGCGACTAGCAGCGCGCAGCATGCCAGGATCACAACGTGGTACAGGATTTCGACGGGGTGTCGGCCTACATGAAAAAAGTTCGCACAAAAGCGTACTGTTGCGAACGCGATTTGAAATGCCAGCACCCAGCGCAGGAACGTTTTCCAGCGTTCTTGCACGAGTTCGATGATAAACAGCGTTAGGGGAACCACGATGAAATTGTCGATGAAGTTGTTGACGAGCACATCGGAGTACTTCCAGAAGCTCTCGGAAGCTGCCACCAGGGAATGCAAAAAGCTCTGGTGGAAGATGAGCCGAGTGGCATAGAGCAGCGAGAACACGCTGAAATACACCAGGCTGCGGTCGGCAGTCTTTCGCTGCAAGAAAAAACGCGACAAGCCAGCCACGCCAAAGGACAGAATTGCAACGCCGACGGTGAAACCCGCGAGTTGGCCACGCAGTTCGGGTACGGTCGGCCAATCCACCGTCGCGGCCAGCGGAAAAGGGATGGGCCCGTTCAAAAATAGGTGTGTGAGATTCATTATCGGGGCCGCCTGTCCTTTGCTAAATGGTGCTAAATGGCCAAGGATACCACCACATTCAGGCGGTTTTTCGCCACGTGTAGCTTTGTCCGCCATTCTCCAGAGACGCGAGAAATCCCTCTTCCGCTGCTGCTCACGGATTTTCTCATGTCGTCTTTCGAGGCAGCCTCCGGTTCTCACATTTCGTACTTTCGTACCTAAAACTCTACGCGTGCGAAGACGGAACTGGAAATTCTCCGTCGCCCCGCATCCTCGATCGCTAATTCGCCCGCAGTCGTCCTTGCTTGAAATCCTTCGAGCATCTTTTTCAGCACGGAACGCAACCCTTCAGCCTCCTTCTCAATCCGGCCTTGCGTCAGCACCGTCGAATATACATTCAACAAGATAAACACGGGCGTTTCATTCAAGATTTTTCTGCACGCGCTCAGCAATTCCAGCAGAGACTCTTCTAATTTCCAAATCTCGCCGTCCGGGCCGCGTCCGAACCGGGGCGGATCGAGCAGGATTGCGTCATAGCGGCTCCCGCGCCGCGCCTCCCGCCTCACAAACGTCATCGCGTCTTCCACAATCCACCGGATCGGCTGCTTCTGCAACCCCGATAGGCACTGATTCTCTCGCGCCAAAGTGACGGCTTTTCGCGAAGCATCCACGTGCGTTACTTCAGCACCCGTTGCAGCGGCCGCGAGGGTTGCCAGGCCGCTCGCTTCGTCCGTGCCTCGACCCAATCCCAATGACACGCTTGGTCTGGAAATAATCCCACGTGACCGGAAGGCGCAGGCTGCACCAAGAACTTCAGATTCTTCCGCTGCATCGTCCATCGCACAGGAAGGGGCTTGCGGAATCTCCACTCGCCCCGCTGGCTGCTTGTTGCCTTTACGAACTCGCCGTCGGCCGTCTCCCACCGTTGTGCCGGGAGTATCATTTCCCACTTCGCCTGGGGCTCGGGGCGGATCAGCGTAAATTCTCCGAAGCGCTCCAGCTTCTTTCCCGCGCCGCTGTCCACCAATTCGTATTCCGTCCAATCTGGCATCAGCGTTTCCATCTTTTCGCGTCGCTCCTTCACCCCAACTTCGGTTTAGCGTCTTGTCTCCGAGGGGTTTGACAAGGACCGCCTCACAGGCCCTTGCACGGATGGTCTTCTGTTTTACCCCGACCCGGTCGGGGAGACCGTCCGATCTTCCATGTACTTCGGCTGCCGGCTTTTTAAGGGATACTAGAGATGCACCCAAGAATATCTTAGAATCGAATCCCTCAGGTGCGCCCGTAGCTCAGTCTGGATAGAGCGTCTGGCTTCGAAGTGGACGCAAACTCAATCTAAGTCGTTGCTCCGGTTGCGCTTACGAGTTGCGAGCCATCCTTGACTTGCTCCAAA
>Ga0209577_10000275_pt1 | contig 52397 bp, 40 predicted proteins | sample GraSoiAngelo_109_FD_185874 | JGI IMG/M metagenome (GOLD analysis project Ga0209577, IMG submission 185874) | Grasslands soil microbial communities from the Angelo Coastal Reserve, California, USA - 14_0903_12_20cm (SPAdes) (version 2) | ecosystem: Environmental > Terrestrial > Soil > Grasslands... | reverse complement strand
TCGTTGCCTTCCTCAATCAACCTATGTAGTTCCTGAATTACATTGATGATGAGCCAGGGGCGGACGCGGTCCTCAGCATCGGGAACGCCATTTTCTAAGATGTAGATGGCTTACCGAGCCGGGCTGCACGCCGAACAGCTACCCTGATCGCGCCAGGGAAGGCCTCTCCGTACGGCTTTTCGACACCGCTATCACCTTGAGGAACGTGCTCGGGTACGAAGACATTTCCGAAGAGCCGAGATCGATGTTTAAGGCTGAACGCTACGTGAAACCCGCTGTAAACGTTTAAGCCCACAAAGTCGCAGGTCTCCTTCGCGTTCCGGAAGTTCCGATTGGTGAGATTAAATGGAAAGGCAGGCCGGCCCCTCTCAACTACGGCGAGAAAACTCTCATTGAAAAGCTGACTTAGGAGTCCGGCTATCCAACGAACGGGCGCAAACCAGGGATTCGACGGTTCAAATACCCCGTAATTGTGAGCCCAACCGACCAGCGCATGGTAGTGGAGTTCATGAATTGGGCGATAAGCGTGCGCATGGCACTGCGCCATGGCATTCACGACGCGCAACGACGTCCCTATTTCCCCTTTCCGCCCGGGCGGAAACTTCTCCCAGAACATAACCCAGCGCGCGGCGAAAACATCGGGTTCGTTGAAGGTCACCCAATATCTGCAGAGATCACCTAATTCGCCCACCACTGTCCGGGCAAAGCGCTCGAAAATTTCAACTGCGTTGGGCCCGAGGAAGGCACCTTGCCGCTCAAACCATTTCGGATGGGTGAAATGGTGCAGACAGACGATCAGTTGAATGCCGCGTTGCTGAAGGTCTTGCAGCATCTGCCGGTATCGCTGCAATGCTTCTCCGTTCCATTGCCCTGGTTGCGGCTCAAGGCCCTCCATTCGACGGAGAGCCGTAGGGCATTCAGACCCAGGTCGCGGGCGAGATCAAAATCGCGCTCGGCATTGTTCCACCAATCGCAAGCAAGGCCACAACGTTCACCCGACTCGATGCGTCCTGCGGCTTCCCAGTCGTACCACTGATTGTCTTTGTTTTCCGCTTCCACCTGGTGCGCCGCGGTCGAGACGCCCCAGAGAAAACCTTTGGGGAACTCCACCCCTAAGCTGGGGCCCCATGAGCCTTCTAATGCAGAATTGCTGATCGTGGCAGCCGGAGTCATTGGCTGGCATTCTAAGCGATGAACCTCCCCTCCGTAATCAACAACTCGAAGGAGATTCTGCTGCTTCTTGGACTCCCGGCGCGCACGATGCTGGTGCGCGGGAATGGCTAAGCCAGTTCGAGATCGATCTTCTTCGCCGGCCGGTCCAACTTCGTGATTCGAAAACTACGAACTTGTCCGCTGCGGACCTCTGGGGGCTTCGATGATTGCGCAACGGCGCCCCTTTTCCAATGCTCCTCGAGCATCGTACTGAGCGAAGCCAAGTCTGCGTTGGTTCCGGTCCGATCTGCCGCCGGAGTATCCACCCGGCTCTCTTCCGCCGAGACCCGGCATCGCGCTTGAATTCCTTCGCCCAGTTCCACCCGCACCGAGATCCCCGAAACCTCAATCACGCGGCCGCTTACAACGTCCCCTTCCTTGTGTTCGGCGAGATATTCGTCAATATCGGTCGGCACCAGCTGCTTTATTCCGAGTTTCAGGCGGCGTTTATCTTGATCGACTTCGAGCACCTGTGCTTTTAATGATTGCCCGAGTCTAAGCACGTCTTGTGGGTGGTTGATCCGCTTTTCCGCGCTAATATCGCTCACATGGATCATGCCTTCAACACCCTCGGCTAGCTGCACAAATGCCCCGAATTTCGTGAGGCTTGTGATGTGGCCCTCTACCACCGACCCGGCCTTAAACTTTTGTGCGGCATCCACCCACGGATCACCTAACGCCTGCTTCAGCCCCAACGAAATCCGCCGCTCGTCGGTTTTGACTCCCAGGATCACGGCTTCCACCGTTTCACCGGGCTTAACTAGGTCGCTCGCTTTTCGCACTTTCTTGACCCACGACATTTCCGAAACGTGAATCAATCCCTCGACGCCGGGCTCCAGCTCCACAAATGCTCCGAAATCGGTCACGCGAGTCACCCGTCCGCGAACGCGTTCTCCAGTCTTGTACTTGCCCGCAACCGAATCCCACGGATGCGGCAGCAGTTGCTTGATTCCCACTGATATGCGCCCCTTCTCGGCATTAACCTTCAGAACCTTTGCCTCGATCGTCTGTCCTATTGTGAGAACGTCCGACGGTTGATTGATTCGGGCCCATGAAATGTCGCTCACATGCAGCAAGGCGTCCACACCGCCAATGTCGATGAAGGCCCCGTAGTCGGTGAGGCTGCGAACGGTGCCGTTTACCGGGCCCCCTTCCTTCAATTCCGAGTAACGCTGTTGCTTGACGGCTTGCTCTTCCTCCTCCGCCACAATGCGACGATCCACCACAATGTCTTGTTCGGCGGCGTCGAGTTTTATAATACGGCAGCGAATCTCCTGCTCGATCAGCTTCTCCATCTCCGACGCGTCACGCACGCCGCTTCGCGAAGCCGGCATGAACGCGCGTACTCCCACGTCAACGTTCAGCCCACCTTTCACGATTCCTGTCACGATACCGATGATCGTGGTCCTGTCGTTAAAGGCCTTCTCCAGTGCCGCCCAGTCGGTTGGGCGAGCTGCTTGGCTGCGAGTCAGCTGGTAATAGCCCTGCGGATCGCGGCCCTTGATCGTAACCTGCAGCTTGTCCCCGGGATTCGGCGCCTCACGATCGCTGGGAAACTCCGATCGCGGCAAGACGCCTTCTGTCTTGAACCCAATGTCGAGAATCACTGACTCCGCGGACACGGAGACAACTGTCCCCTCTCGCCTGCCTTCCGATGTTTTGGCTGTATGGCCCTGCTCGAATTGCGAAAGGATGTTGCCGAACGATTCGTTAGTTTCGCCCGCCGGAGATTTTGTGGTTGGATCGGACATGATCGGCTACAGCCTTGTGGATTCGTAATGATTCAAGGATAACATCGCGCCACCCATAGTGCGGGTGCGTTTGCTGAAAACCGTGGCATGGGCAGATCTCGCCAGAGCGGCCGAGTTCGTCTACAGTATGAGTCGATGAAACCCACCCTCGGCATAATTTTCGGCGTAATTTTAGCTCTGTTCTCGACTCGCGCACTAGCCAGCGATACAACTGCTGATTTCGACATCAAGGCTGCTGAGCGCTTTGCGAATCTCGCACTCGCCTGTGTCCACAAAGAGTATCCCAATAAGATCAGCCATACCTTGAACGGCGATCGGGATGTGGCTCCGCCCAGGAAACTGACACCCACGTTCTACGGCTGTTACGACTGGCATTCTTCCGTACACGGGCACTGGTTGCTGGTGCGGCTCGTCAAAACTTTTCCTAACGCCGGCTTTGTCCGGTCTGCCCGCGAAGCACTGCGCCAGAGCTTGACTCGAGAACACATCGTGCAAGAGGCGGCGTATCTCCGAGGAGAAGGACGGGCCAGCTTCGAGCGCCCTTATGGGCTGGCTTGGCTATTGCAACTGGTAGCGGAACTCAGGCAATGGGACGATCCTCAAGCCCAAAAAATGGCCGCCAATCTCCGCCCCCTGGAAGAAGCAGCACTGGAACGGCTGAACCTCTGGCTGCCCAAGCTCCCGAATCCTGTGCGGATCGGCGAGCATGATCAGACCGCCTTTGCCCTCGGCCTGATGCTCGATTATGCGCGGGGGGGAGGCGATGAAAAATTTGCTGCACAGGTGCGATCGAAAGCCCGGCAATTCTATCTTAGCGACAAGAACTGCCCTTTGGCCTATGAGCCCTCCGGCGAGGATTTCCTTTCGCCTTGTCTCGGCGAGGCAGACGTGATGCGGCGTGTGCTGCCGAGCCGTGATTTTGCTCGCTGGTTGCAAGTTTTTCTGCCCCAAATCTCCTTGGCAAAGAGCGGCAACTGGTTACCGCCAGTCGTCTCGCCTGATCCCAGCGATCCCAAGTTAGCTCACTTGGATGGCCTAAACCTGAGTCGTGCGTGGATGCTGGAGGGCGTGCGCGCGGGCTTACCGGAAGGCGACAAGCGGCGCAAAGTAATCCAGGCGGCAGCCGAGATGCACAGGCGGGCGGGATTGGCGGCCGTCACGGGCGAGCACTACGAGGGTGGCCACTGGCTGGGAAGTTTTGCCGTGTACCTGGTTACCAAGAGCGGCATACCTCCGCAGTAGTACGGAGGGTTTATGAAGCGCGAGCATTTCGTCCGGATAGTCGAAGCGGCGCTCGACTCGCTTCCAGGAGAATTTCGCCGCTGCATTTCGAATGTCGCGGTTCTGGTAGAGGATGTCCCCCCGAACCAGCCGTCAACACAGTCGGGACCGCAAGCGCAGCCGCTTCTCGGCCTGTTCCATGGCGTGCCTAGGACCAAGAAGAGCACATTTAACCTGCCGACGGGCCCTGATTACATCGTGCTTTACCGGAAAAACATTAAGCGGTTTGCTCCAGCGACGCCGAAATCTGCGAACAAATCCGCCGGACCGTGGTTCAGGAACTGGGCCACTATTTCGGAATGGATGAGAGCCAACTGAAAGATGTTTAGCCGAGAAAGTGCCTGGAGGAGGCTCCCTAGTCACAACGGCAAGAACAAATGGGGAAGTTGAAGCCTCATTTTGCGGCCTCGGCCCATTCTTCCTCGCCTCGCCGCAGCAACGTCTCGCGGTCTTCTGGCAGAATCCAGCGTTGCCCTATCAGATCGTCCACTGCGTTTGCGTATCGCCGGATGTAGTCTTCTCGACCGGAATAGCGTTCCGCTATCGATTTGCGCGGATCGCCCAGCTTTTGACGCTCAACGGCAGTCCTGGGAAATGGGAGGTAGGACCCCTCGAACGAGACACGCTGATCGGGTGCGCCGGTCAAAGGATCGCGGAGATTCCAACTGGTGTAGGTTGCCAGAGGAACTGTGATCTCGGGCATGCGCACACCGTCACGTTCGTTTCCATCGTCATCGACTTGGGGCACCAGGACGGGGAAGGCCTGACCGACCTTGGGCGGCTGGAGGCTTAGAATTCCGTCCCGCCACCTTGGGCCAAAGTCGAGACGATAGGCCGCATTTGCTTCGTGCGGACGGTGCACAGCGGGGATCGCCGGCAACGCGTAATCTCTCAGAGGCACGAGGGTTCTGTTCGCAATCTTGGGATAACTGCTGGCGGGCGGAAGGGTGTTGTTGCGTACCCACGCGTCCAGGTTCGAGATCATGGCTCGCCAAAAATATTTCACCGGGATGGGCGATTGCGGCTGCTGTCCGAGCAGGTCGCCTTTGCCCTTTTCCGGAGGGAACGGGCCGGAGAAATGTTGCAAGCCAGTGAAGTGATAGATGCGGACATTCTCCGAGATAGCGGCGTCCTGTTGTCCATCCGGGCTGGTATGAAGCAAAGCAGCGGCTCGGCCCCAATATTCGTAGGATGTGTTGGAGAAGAAGATTTTGGGTACGACTTTGTCCGCCGCGGCGCGGTCGAGCAATCCGCCTTTCTCTGCCGTCAGAGGATCGATCTCAGATTCATCAGTAAAGGGAAAGATGTCGGTGGGGAAGAAGACCGACGAAGTGGGCTGCGCGTCCCGCGACGGCTGCGCGAAACGGTAGTTGAAGCTGCCGCGGCCCGCCCCCGCAACGTGGGCAAGCACGCCATCGAGCGCCATTCTTCCGTCTTCGTCGGTGTTGAAGCCCTGATAAAGAAAGTCGCGCAGGAAGCGTCCGTTCTGCGAAATGCCCTCGCCGTAGACCCGCGCTGCCGGAGTGATGGCATCGGGTGTGTGCTTGGCATAGGACGCAAAATCGCGTATGACGGCGAAGCCGGCCCCGGCTACGACCGGGTCAGTGACAACATAAACGTATTCGTATATTTTGCCGGGTTGAAAACCACTGTTCAGGTGGATATATCGGTTGCTCAGGGTGAGCTTGCCATTCACGGTATGAGCGAACTGCCACTCCGTGCGAGGAATGAGGGTACGTTGGCTGTCTCGGGAGTCCCGGACCGTCAGCACATTGAGGGGATCGTCCGGTGCGGCGACCGGGTATTCAAGCCCGCCGATATTACCGAGAATAAGGTGTCCCAGCGGAATCTCCGGCATCACCCTCGAGGGCATCAGATCGCCACGCAGCAGACCGGTGATGGCCTTTCCATTTTCTTTCGCGACAGGCGCAGAGAGACGCAGTGCGTCGGGACCGTCAGCATCCCATTGCCAACCGAGGCTCACGACGGTGAAGCCGTTACGCAGCAGCCAAGCATCTCCCGCGTCGCTCTTAAGATCGAAGTCCCCACCATCCGCAAGAGCAATAATGCGTGCGCGACCGCGGTTGGGCACCTCCAAAAGCAACGAGCCATTGCCCCTCTTTGCGTCCTTCGGGCGGACGGCAATGAAGTCGGAAGAGACCTCGACCTCGCCGTTCATCAAGGTCACAGCGTTGCTGAGATCGACGATCCGCAGGTTGTGTGGATTGGCCACCGGAAGCGAAAAGTAGACGCGCCCGATGATGCGCTCATAGGTCCCTGCGTCGCCCAACGCCCTACCGTTCCAAACATCTGTGCGGGAAGAGATCTCGACACGAGTGACCCGGGCATCGAGCGGCGGAACCAGGAGGGCGAGAACCAGGAGTGACGAAGCTAAGCCAGGGGGCAGCATGCGCCGAAGCATAGCATGTCCGGCTGCGTGTTGTTTTGCGCGGTCGTCGCGAATCGCTTTTTCTCGTGATATAGTTCACGGCCGCAACTAAACAGACTGAAGCCGATGCTTGCCTTTCGAGCCATGCCGATGGACACCCCATGAACAAGACGCTGAGGTCCGTCATCGCCGCCGCTCTTGCTAGTTGGTCATTCGTTCTCTTCGCACAAACAACGCTGAAGGACGCATTCAAGAATTCGTTCTTGGTGGGTGCGGCCGTCAATCGCGCCCAGATTTCCGGGGAAGACAGCCGCGGAATAAAACTTATCGAGTCACAGTTCAACTCCATTACGCCAGAAAACATGTTGAAGTGGACACTCGTACATCCTCAGCCCAATGTTTTCGACTTCCGAGCCGCCGATGGCTATGTCGAGTTTGGTGAGAGGCATCGCATGGTCGTGATAGGCCACACGCTGATTTGGCATAAGCAGACGCCGAATTGGGTTTTCGAAGACGAAAAGGGAAATCCGGTCACTCGTGACCTGCTTCTCAAGCGGATGCGAGACCATATCCACACTGTGGTAGGGCGATATCAAGGACGGATTCACGGCTGGGACGTGGTGAACGAAGCGCTTAATGAAGACGGGACCATGCGCCAGTCGCCTTGGATGACAATCATCGGCGCCGACTACGTCGAGAAGGCATTCCAGTTTGCGCATGAAGCCGACCCCAAGGCCGAGCTCTACTACAACGATTACTCGCTCGAAAACGAAGCTAAGCGGAAGGGGGCCGTGGCGCTGCTCAATAAACTGATGAAGGCAGGAATTCCGGTGACAGCCGTGGGCCTGCAAGGCCATGACACCCTGGATTGGCCCACCCCACAACAACAGGATGAGTCGATTGTGGCGTTTGAGAAGCTTGGCGTGAATGTGAACATTACGGAACTGGACATCACGGTATTGCCCCGTGTGACGAAGGAGCCGGCAGCGGAGCCAAACCCGAACGCGGAGAATACACCGGCATTGAATCCCTACCCGAATGGCCTGCCGGACTCAGTCCAACAGGCGCTTGCGAAGAGATACGCAGACCTTTTCGCCCTATTCCTGAAGCATCAGAAAGCCATTCGGCGGGTGACCTTCTGGGGCGTTACGGATGCGGATTCGTGGCGCAATAACTGGCCGGTTCGGGGAAGAACGGATTATCCACTTCTCTTCGACCGCCGTGGCGTGGAGAAACCGGCCTTTGAAGCCGTGATCCGCACCGCCCAGGCGAAGTAGAAGTAGTTCTGTGTTCACGATGCTGGTGAGGAACATGAAGAAGCTGACTTTTCCCATCATTCCGTTCATCTGCTCTCTGCTTTGCCTGCCGCAGTGGGCGCAGCAAGCAGAACAGAGTGCCTACAAGAATCCGCAGTTGCCAGTCGAGGAGCGAGTAAACGACCTCGTTTCGCGCATGACCTTGCAGGAAAAAGTGTCGCAGCTTGGTCATACGGCCGACGCGATTCCGCGATTGGGTGTTCCTCAGTATGACTGGTGGAATGAAGGCCTGCATGGCGTGGCGCGCGCGGGTAACGCGACGGTCTTCCCCCAAGCCATCGGAATGGCAGCCATGTTCGATGAGCCGCTCCTGCGCCAGATTGCAGACGTGATCAGCACTGAGTTTCGCGCCAAGTACGTTGAACGGATGCACTCGGATGGATCGACCGATTGGTACCGCGGTTTGACGGTATGGTCGCCCAATATCAATATCTTCCGCGACCCCCGTTGGGGAAGAGGACAGGAGACGTATGGAGAGGATCCATACCTGACTTCCCGCCTGGGCATGGCTTTTGTGAGTGGATTGCAAGGAGACGACTCAAAATATCTGAAGACGGTGGCGACTCCCAAGCACTTCGCCGTGCATAGCGGTCCCGAGACGACGCGTCATATTGTGGATGTAATTGCCTCGAAGCACGACATGGAAGACACATATCTTCCGGCTTTTCACGCGACGTTAATGGATGCGAAAGCCGAGTCGGTGATGTGCGCGTACAACTCCTTGAATGGTCAGCCGGCATGTGCGAATAACGATCTCCTGAAGACCCATCTGCGGGGTGACTGGGGTTTTAAAGGATATGTAGTTTCCGATTGCGGGGCGGTGACAGATATCTTCGCGGGGCACCACTATACGAAAACGCTTGAAGAGGCAGCCGCGGCTTCTTTCCGCGCCGGAACAGATCTGATTTGCGGCGTGCCTCCCCAGGAGCGCGTGAAATCCGAAAAAGATGCGCTGAAGAAGGCAGTGCAGCAGGGCATTCTGCCCGAGTCCGTACTCGATGGGGCCTTGCGGAGGTTGTTTTCGGCGCGCTTTCGACTGGGGCTGTTCGATCCTCCGCCGATGGTGACCTGGTCGAAGATCACGGCTGCAGAAAACGATACCCAAGAGCACCGTCAGTTGGCCCTACAGGCAGCTCGGGAATCGCTCGTGCTACTGAAGAACCAGAACGATTTCCTGCCGCTGAAAAAGACTTACAAGAATATCGCCGTGCTGGGGCCGAACGCCGATAGTGTCGACGCGCTGGTTGGAAACTACAACGGGACACCCTCGAAACCGGTCACCCTCCTGGCGGGCATCAAGAAGCGATTCGCAGGCTCGAATGTGGTGTATGTCAAAGGAACTGGTTTAACCGGCCCTGCAACGGAAGCGGTTCCATCGGACGCTCTCTTCACGGGCGTCGATCGCAAGCAACACGGGCTGAAGGCGGAATATTACTCGAACCCAAAGCTCGAGGGTACGCCAACGATGTCGCGGACGGATGCGAACGTCAATTTCGAGTGGGCATATTCTGGTGTCACATCGGAGCTGGTACGCAACTTCTCAGTGCGCTGGGCGGGTGTCGTCGTGCCGCCAAAAACAGGAGACTACCTGATCGGATTTACCGGAGAAGACGGCTATCGCGTATGGCTGGACGGAAACCTTATCGTCGAGGACTGGACACGGCATCGGCCAGCAACAAACCAGACAAAACAGCTGCACCTCGAAGCGGGCCATGCTTATCCGATAAAGATCGAGTACTTCCAGTTGATTCGCGGGTCGGAGGCTCGCCTGATTTGGGGCCTCCTCGGGAAAGCCCAGCAGGATGCGGTGGACGCGGCACGAAGAGCAGACTTGGTTGTGATGGCGATGGGGCTCTCACCCAGAATCGAAGGCGAAGAAATGAAGGTGGACGCGGAAGGCTTTGCGGGAGGCGATCGAACCACAATCGACCTGCCCGCTCCCCAGCAGAAATTGCTCGAGCGCGTGTACGCCATGGGAAAACCTGTGGTGCTGGTCCTGATGGGAGGAAGTGCCATCGCGGTGAATTGGGCTGACGAGAAGCTGCCGGCGATCGTGGACGCATGGTATTCGGGCGAGGAAGGCGGGACTGCGATCGCAGAAATGCTCGCCGGCGATTTCAGTCCAAGCGGACGCTTGCCGGTGACATTCTACAAATCAGTAGATCAGCTGCCTGCTTTTGAAGACTATGCCATGGCGAAGCGCACCTACCGGTATTTCGCCGGCGAGGCGTTGTACCCATTCGGTTATGGATTGACCTACACCTCATTTACCTACATGAACGCGAAGGTGAATCAGCCGAGTGTTCCGGCCGACGGGTCCGTCAGCGTCACCGTCGATGTATCGAATAGCGGCAGACTGGCCGGGGATGAAGTTGTCCAACTTTACTTAGCGCACCCTGGTGTCCCTGGTGCTCCCTTGCGCGCTCTGCAGGGCTTCCAGCGTGTGCATCTTGAACCGGGTCAGACAAAGACAGTGACGTTCGATTTGACGAACCGGCAACTTGGCGTCGTCGACGAGGCGGGCACGCACCGCATTCTGCCCGGGAAAGTGCAAGTGTGGATAGGCGGCGGGCAGCCGGTGTCGCGCGCCGGGCTAGGGAGGACAGGAGGCGCTGAAACGCAGTTCACCATAACCGGCGAGTCGACGCTTCCGGAGTAGGACTGATGCGGATCAGAATCGGCCGTGCCACTCGGAACTCTGAAAAATGAAAATTGTTGACGCCAAAGTAATCGTCTGTTGTCCAGGCAGAAACTTCGTAACCCTAAAGGTAATGACAGAAGACGGAGTTTACGGTCTGGGCGATGCGACTCTTAATGGACGCGAACTTGCAGTGGCCAGTTATCTCAGCGATCACGTGGTGCCGCTGCTGATCGGGCGTGATGCGCGGCGGATCGAAGATACTTGGCAGTATCTCTATAAAGGAGCGTATTGGCAGCGCGGTCCGGTAACCATGTCGGCGATTGCGGCCGTGGATGCGGCTTTGTGGGACATCAAGGGCAAATCATTGAACGCGCCGCTGTATCAGCTGCTCGGTGGCGCGTCGCGCGAGACGGTCCTCGTCTACGGGCATGCGAGCGGGGTAGGAATCGAAGAGACGGTTCAAGCCGTCGCGCAGTATCAAAAGGCTGGATACAAGGCCATACGAGCTCAGTCGGGGATTCCGGGCCTGCCGAGTACCTATGGTGTTGGCCGCGGATCGTTCTACTACGAGCCGGCGGAGAAGAATGCGCCACCTCAGAGCCGGTGGTCGTCGGAAGCGTACATGAATTTCATTCCGACCTTGTTCGCACGCTTGCGGAAGGAGTTCGGACCCGAGCCGCACTTGCTGCACGACGTCCATCACCGTTTGACGCCTATAGAAGCGGCAAGAGTAGGGAAGTCGCTGGAGCCCTACCACCTGTTTTGGATGGAAGACCCAACCCCCGCGGAGTTGCAGGAGAGCTTTCGATTGATTCGTCGGCACACGACTACACCGCTGGCGGTAGGCGAGGTTTGCAACTCCATTTTCGATTGCCAGACACTGATCCAGGAGCAGTTGATTGATTACATTCGAACCGCGGTGGTGCACTCGGGAGGCATCACTCACTTAAGGCGGATCGCGAACCTGGCGGAAATCTACCAGGTGCGAACCGGATCACACGGCGCGACGGACCTCAGTCCGGTCTGCATGGGAGCGGCGCTGCACTTCGACTTAAGTGTTCACAATTTCGGGATTCAGGAATACATGAAGCACACGGACGAGACCAATGCGGTATTTCCCCACGCCTACCAATTCGAGCACGGGATCATGCATCCCGGAGAAAAACCGGGGATCGGGGTGGATATCAACGAGGAACTGGCCGCGAAGTATCCATATCAACGCGCATATTTGCCGGTGAACCGGCGGCTCGACGGCACGATGCACAACTGGTAGCAACTGCAGAATCCGACAGCTCAGAAACCTCCTCGGCCTCAGGTGGTTCGTGCCATGGCTGCAGTGTCTGACGGCGATGCCGAGGGAGCCAACTCGAGGCCAAGATAGTCACGGGCATTTTGGAAGCAGATACGCCGAACCATCCCGCCAACGAGAGCTTCATCGTTCGGAAGATCGCCTTTCTCCATGTCGTTTCCCAGAAGGTTCGAGAGCACGCGCCGGAAATACTCATGTCGGGGAAACGACATGAAAGAGCGCGAATCGGTGACCATGCCTACGAATCGGGAAAGCAACCCGACGCTTGAGAGTACGTTCAGTTGCCTTTCGATTCCTTCTTTCTGATCAAGAAACCACCAGGCACTGCCGAACTGAATTTTTCCCGCCGTAGACTCATCCTGGAAGTTACCGGCCGCAGTCGCGAAAACATAGCTATCTGCCGGATTGCTGTTGTAAATGATCATCCGCGGCAGAGCGTGCTCCGCCTCCAACCGGTCAAGGTATGCGGAAAGCGCTAGCGCTTGCGGGAAGTCGCCAATGGAGTCAAAGCCCGTATCCGGCCCGAGTTCAGAAAGTTTGCGCGTGTTGAGGTTGCGAATCGGACCGAGGTGAAGCTGCTTGGTCCAGCCGCGCTTGGCATCGAGATGGCCGAAGTAAACCATCATGAAAGACGCGAAGCGCTCCTGCTCAACCGGTGATGCGCCACAGCGCGCACGTGCGCGGGCGTAAATTTGAGCGGCTTCGGTTTCAGAGCAGGGATTCGCATAGCAACGGGGCAGGCCGTGATCCGAGATGCGGCCCCCGTTGTCATGGAAATAAGCATGCCGAACGTCGAGAGCACGGAGTAATCCAGCAAGGCTCGAAGCATCGACGTTGGACGCGGCCTCAACCCGATCAACCCATGGATTGAAAAGATCGGGCTGGTCCACGAGAAGCGACTTGTCCGGGCGGAACGAGGGATAAATACGAAACCCAAGGTCCCGGGAGTTAATGACAATATGATGCTCGAGCGAGTCGGCAGGATCGTCGCTGGTGCAGATTACGCGGACCTGGAACTTCCGAAGGATGTTCTGCGCAGTGAATTCGTCAGTCTGCAACTGCTTGTTGGCGCGCTGCCATATGGATTCTGCGGTTCGATCGTTGAGCAAATCGTCGATATCGAAATAGCGCTTCAGTTCGAGGTGGGTCCAATGGTAGAGCGGGTTGCGCAATGTGTGTGGAACCGTGTGCGCCCAAGCGAGAAACTTTTCCTGGGGTGAAGCGGAGCCGGCGCAGAGTCGCTCGGAAATGCCGTTAGCGCGCATGGCCCGCCATTTATAGTGATCACCCTCAAGCCAGATCTCGAACAGGTTCTCGAAGCGACGGTTGATGGCGACATCGGCCGCGTGAAGGTGCGAGTGATAATCGATGATTGGTTGCGATTTAGCGTACTGATGATAAAGGCGCTGCGCAGTGCGGGAGTCGAGCAAGAAGTTGTCGTGGATGAAGTTCAACATTCGCTCCAATGTCGCCCGATTCTCTTACTGATGGAAGGGCGGCATTCTGCCGTCAGGGGAGCAACTAGAGCAGTCCAGACTAATTTCTCTTAAGTTTGATCGTCAAATTAAAAGGGTATCTTACCAGGAACCTTGCAGAGTACGAGCCGGAGTTCGCCGTCTACGCCGGTTTCTTCAGGCTGATCTTCGATCAACCGTCGCGGCAGCGATTGTTCCGCGATTTCCGCGATTGTTCCGGGTTGACAATCCCAGGGCAGGCCAATAGGCTTTCGCGTTAGTTTGAGGCTCAAACGAATGTAACGGGAAGAAGCGACGCCAAGATCAACCGTGATGCAACGAATTAGTCCTCTCCTGGGAGTTCTGTTTCTTCTTATTTCCGCCGGGCTCGCCGAGAACGGTGCGGATGGGTGGTTGCGCTATGCGCGACTCGATCCCGCAGTGGCTACCCAATATTCATCCCTGCCCCAGGTAGTGGTTGTTCTCAACCATTCGTCGCTCTTGCAAACCGCGCAGGCGGAGCTCCTGGGGGGAGTTCAGGGCATGCTGGGCCGTAGGTTGCGGGTCACCGCCGGAGCTCCTAGGGAAGCGGCGATTGTCATGGGAACGGTCGAGACGGTTCGCCAGCTGGAGGCGGGATTCAGGCCCGATCCCGGTTTGCAAGGGGATGCCTACGCGCTGATGTCTGCGCAACTTGGTGGCCAGAAGGCGCTTGTCATTACCGGTGCCACGGATCGCGGCGTTCTCTATGGAACCTTCGCGTTGTTGCGCAAAATTGCGCGGGGTGAGCGCATCGCGGCGGTTAACGAAGTCGAAAGGCCGTCGGCGCCGGTGAGGTGGGTAAATCAGTGGGATAACCTGGATGGATCGATCGAGCGCGGCTACGCGGGCAAATCCATTTTTTTTGAGAACCGACACGTGCGCGCAGACCTGTCGCGGGCGGCGAAATATGCCAGATTGCTTGCCTCGGTGGGAATTAACGGATGCAACCTCGGTAACGTGAATGCCGATCTTCATATTCTCGATCCCACTCTCCTTCCGCAACTGGCGCGAATTGCTACGGTGTTTCGTCCGTATGGCGTGCAACTGGGCGTTGCGGTGAACGTGAGCGTGCCGAAGCAGGGGGGAGGGTTGGACACGTTCGATCCGCTGGACAGGAGGGTGGCTGACTGGTGGCGCGCAAAATTCAATGAGGTTTACCGGCAGATCCCGGATTTCGGAGGAGTGGTGGTAAAAGCGGATTCCGAGGGCCAGCTGGGCCCCTCCGCGTATGGAAGAACTCCCGCGGAAGCTGCCAATGTAATTGCGAAAGCGCTGAAGCCGCACGGTGGCGTTGTTTTCTATCGTGCGTTTGTCTACAACCACCACCTAGACTGGAATGATCTGAAGGCGGATCGCGCCCGGGCTGCCTATGACATCTTTCATCCGCTGGACGGGAAATTCACCGACAACGTGATTGTGCAGATCAAGTATGGTCCCATCGATTTTCAGGTAAGGGAGCCGGCTTCGCCATTGTTCGGTGGACTGGAAAACACCAATGAAGCCATTGAAGTGCAGATCACCCAGGAATACACAGGCCAGCAGCGGCATACGGTGTTCCTGGTGCCGATGTGGAAGGAGATTCTGGACTTCGATACGGGCGTTGCCGGCCGGCACACGCCGGTCAAGGATATTGTCTCGGGCCACAGTTTTGATCGACCGACCGGAGGATACGTCGGCGTCGCGAATGTCGGGCTCAGCACAAACTGGCTGGCCAACCACCTTGCTATGGCCAACTTGTACGGGTTCGGACGGCTGGCCTGGAACCCGGATCTCAGTTCGCAAGCGATTGCCGAGGAGTGGACGCAGCTCACGTTTGGCGATGATCCGCATGTCGTGCGGAAGGTACCCGAGATCCAGCTGGCATCGTGGCATGCCTATGAAAGCTACACCGGTGTGCTCGGGTTGCAGACGCTGACCAATATTACCGGTCCGCATTATGGTCCGGCGCCCGAGTCGCAGGAACACAATGGCTGGGGACAGTGGATTCGCGCAGACCCTGACGCGGTTGGCATGGACCGCACCATCGCAACAGGAACGGGGTTCGTCGGACAGTATTCGCCGATGGTTCAGAGAATCTATGAGTCGCTGGCCAACACCCCGGATGAGCTCGTCCTGTTTTTCCATCATGTGCCCTACACGTATAAGTTGCACTCGGGGACGACGGTTATCCAGACCATCTATGACTCACATTATCAGGGCGCGTCGAAAGCGCACGATTTTGTGACCACGTGGAGGTCGCTGCAGGGTCACGTCGATGATGAGCGCTTTAAGGAGGTTCTGGCGCAGCTGGAGTATCAATCGGGCCACGCGATTGTGTGGCGCGACGCAATCGACGAGTGGTTCCATCGGATTTCCGGAATAGCCGACGAAAAGGGAAGAGTGGGACATCATCCGAATCGGGTAGAGGCGGAGGCGATGGAATTGAAGGGTTACCAGATCTTCGAACCGGCCTCTTGGGAGGGGGCTTCGGGCGGCAAGGGTGTGCTGTGTCCGGAATCATCACCATCATGCTCGGCACAAACGACATTTCGAGGTACTGCTGGCCGCTACCAGCTAGAGGTCGAATACTTTGATCTCAGCCATGGCGTCTCGCAATTCAGGGTGTTCATCGGAGATCGGGTCGTCGGTCAATGGCGCGCGGATGACGTGTTGCCAGGCCCAGCGCCTAGCGCGGATTCATCGGTACGACGGAAGATCAAGGGACTTGAGTTGCGTCCGGGTGAGGTGATCCGGATCGAGGGGATTCCCGATCAGGAGGAGCGAGCGCCCTTGGACTACATTGAAGTGATACCGGTAGTGCCGCGGTGATGGGCCGCTTCGGCCTCAAATTTTCCCCTCAAATTTTCCCCTTGACACCTTGCGGCCTAGGTATATAGTTCGCGACGCGAATTTAATGCTCCCTTAAGAACTGACGTTTGCGATTCCGGGCCGGCCCATGCGGCACGATTGCCGCATTAACTGAAAAATCGGTACTCGGCAATATCGAATGAGACGGCTCAACTTTACCAACACGCAGGTTGCTTCAAGCGAAACCGCTCGAGATATCAACCGCGGAGTTGTTCTCAACCTGATCCGGCGCCGCCAGCCGATTTCGCGCGCCGATCTGGCGCGAGTCTCAGGTCTGCAGAGAAGCACCGTGTCGCTTATCACCGAACAATTGATTCGTGAGAAGTGGGTGGTGAACGGACCTTTGGGACGATTGCCGCGCGGACGCCGGCCTACCTTTCTGCGCCTGAATGAACGGCGCGCGATCGTGGTGGCGGACCTGCGCCCCAAGCAGAGTACGGTGGCTGTGGCCGATGTGAACGGGCGGTTTCTGTCCCAGGAATCGATGCCAACCTGCAACCATCCCGCGAAAACAGCGGCGAAGCTGGCGGCGTCCATCCAGCACCAGATGCAGTCGCATCCGGAGTTGGTCTTCGAAGGGGTGGGTATCAGTTTGCCCGGCCGAGTGGAAGAAGGCACAGGACGAATCATTTTTGCGCCGAACTTGAAATGGCCGGAATTCGATCTCAAGAAGCCAATTGAGGAAGCCACGGGAATGCAGGTGGAGATGGAGAACGCCGCCAATGCCTGTGTTCTTGCCGAGGTGTGGTTTGGCGGCGGGGAGATCGTGCGCGACATGGTAGTGGTGACGGTGTCGGAGGGCATCGGCACTGGCTTGTTCGTGAATCATCAGCTGGCGAAAGGACTACATGGCGTGGCCGGCGAGTTCGGACACGTGCCGCTCGATGCCGATGGCCCGCAGTGCTCTTGTGGGGGCCGGGGTTGCTGGGAGATTCTTGGATCGAATCGGGCCGCCGTACGCTATTACTCTGAGTCCGCTGCAGATTCCGGGAGCATCACTTTCGAGGATCTGATGATGCTGGCGGAAACGGGTGACCCGCTCGCCCTCAAGGCGCTGGAAAAGATGGCGCATGCTATCGGCCGGGGTATGCGATCTATAGTGGCCGGGCTGGCGCCGGAAGAGATTGTGGTGGTCGGTGAGTTCACCCGTTTATGGCCGCGTGTGGGTCCAACTATCGAGGCGGAAGTGGCGGCGGCGGTCCTGGCTGGCAAACCCCCGCGGGTCCGTCCCGCAGCAGATCCCGGCATGGCGCGTTTGCGCGGAACGGTTGCGCTGGTGTTGCAGAAGCACTTTGGCGCTTCGTCTCCCTGACACCGTCCATCCAAGAACCCGGGGGGCTGGACTTCAACCAGCTAACAACACCTTCGGCGTTATCACCAGTACGCTTGGTGGGCGGCGGCAAGGCACGGACCTGGACGGCACCCGCCAGATCGTGAAGCCTTCCCGCAGCCGCTCTCACGCGAAGGACGCAGGCCGGGTTTCCGGCATACTAACTACTCGGTTGCTTCCTCGAGAATTCAACGCCTGCCGAGGAGAGAACCTGGATCGATGGGATATCCAGCACTGGACCTCAATTCGAAAACGGCCGTGGTCGTCGGCGGCACTTCAGGCATCGGACTGACCCTGGCGAAGGGGCTGGCGCGGGCAGGCGCGGATGTAATACCGACGGGACGTCGCAAGAAGTTAGTGCAGGATGCGGTTTGCGAGATAGCCAAGATGGGCCGCAAATCTGTGGCGATAGAGTGCGACGTCAGTGATCGTTCGTCCGTGGAAGGCTTGTGCAAGCGCGTGCACGACGAATTCGGAAAGGTGGATATCTTGGTGAATTGTGCCGGTATCACGCAGCGAACGCCGACGCTGGACCAGGACGAAGCTGAATGGAACCGGATTCTGGACACGAATTTGACTGGAACGCTGCGATCTTGCCAGATTTTTGGAAAGAAGATGGTTGAGCGGCAGTATGGGAGGATCATTAATATTGCTTCGCTTACGTCCCAGGTGGCCTTCTACGAGGTCGCGGCTTACGCTGCCAGCAAGGCTGCGGTTGCCTCGCTCACGAAGTCGCTCGCCGTGGAGTGGGCGCGACACGGCGTGTGCGTCAACGCGCTGGTTCCGGGCGTCTTCCGCACCGCCCTCAACGCAGAAATTCTCGATGGCACGGGACGCGGGCGGGAGTGCTTGATGCGAACGCCCACGGGTCGCTTCGGGGACGTGGAAGAATTAGTGGGCGCAGCGGCGTTCCTCGCCTCAGATGCTGCGAGCTTTGTAACCGGACATTTGCTGGTTGTTGATGGCGGGTTCCTGGCCAGTGGAACGAACCAGTGATCACCTTACCGGTTCGACTTTCGGTCATCACGGTTCGGTGCTTGCGTCATTTGCGCTTCAACTTGCTTTCCGAGTAGAGGGTGCAGCCTTTTCCGGGCCCGGCGAGTTCGAACTTTTCGTTTACCTGTCGCTTTACCACGATGGACGCCGCGCCGGACTTCTCGGAGTTTTCAGAAAAGACCCTCCATTTCGGCGCCGGTTTGCAACCTGCGAACGAATCCTCAAGGGCCCGCATAATTGCTGCACGTGCCAGCCCTCATTCGTCGGGAGCACCGCCCATGCCGAGGCCCACCTGGGTTGCGAGGGCGACGAATGCGAAGCGAGAGACCTTGAGGTCCGTGTTTTTGAGCTGGCGATATTCCACTGGCAGAAGACTCGTGTTGAAACTGCACCTGCAGCCCGGGCAGCAGCGTTATGGGCCAACCCAAAGCAAGGCGCTGGTGTGCCAATGGGAGGACGGAGCCGTGGAGGTGTACTACCGCGGCGCATGAATGGCCTTTACCGAGTTGCAGCAGCCCATAGCGAAGACATCTCGGCCTGGCGACAGGGTGCTTACGCTTCGCCCTAACTTCAGGGCTTCGCTTCAGTGCGCATGCCAACGACAACATCAACAGCAAAAAAGGGGACATTTCTCTAATCAATTTTGACCACTGGCAGCACTGGCAGAGGGTGACACTGGCAGAGGGTGACTTGACAAGAGCAGAAATGCTGGATAAATTATCCGCCCTTGCCCGAAAACTTTTCTCGTCCTTCTGCTCCGGAGGCGATTTATGAGTACTTCGCGTCTCGCTTGCCTAGCTTGGCACCCGTCGGACTGGATTCGCGCCGCCGTTCTGGCCGTGTTTTGCCTGCCCGCTCTATTGTCGGCACAAGTATCCACAACCGGAAAAATTACGGGTGTAGTCACTGATGCTTCCGGGGCCGTCGTGCCCAACGCGACCGTAGAGGTGAACAGCCCGGCCCTGATGGTTCCGCGAACCAGCCGCACCCACGCCGACGGCAGCTTCCTCTTTGACCTGCTGCCCCTCGGCGCTTATGAGCTGGGGGTGACCGCCAGCGGTTTCCAGACAGTTAAGCGCACCAACATCGTTCTGTCGGCAGGGTTCACGGCGACAGTAAACCCTCAGCTCACCGTCGGCGAGCTGAAACAGACGATTGAAGTGCAGAGCGAGCCCGTCATCGACGTGCAAACCGTCCAAACGCAAACCACTTTCGACCAGCGCTTGCTCCAGGAAATCCCCAGCGGCCGCGACCCCTGGTCCACGGTCGCGCAAATGCCGGGCGCCACGTTAGACAGGTTCGACGTTGGCGGCAACCAAAGCATGCAGCAGTCCACCATGCAGGTGCATGGTAGTACCCCAGGCGAGCAAGTATTCAGCTTCAATGGCCTTGACTTGAACTGGCCTGGCGCTAATGGTGGCTACACGCAGTTTTACACCAACCATGATTCTTTCCAGGAATTCCAGGTCGTGTCGGACAGCACGCCAAGTTCTGTTTCTATCAGCGGAATCTACATGAACATGGTGACCAGGTCCGGCTCAAACACGTTGCACGGAAATCTGGGGGCCTACTACGGCACTATGGCCCTTGAGGCCGGCACGAAATTCCCAACTTTCAAAGGTGCGGACGTCCCTGCAGGGTCGCCCACCGTCATGCTTCGCGATACAACCGCGAGCCTGGGCGGGCCGATTATTAAAGATCGGTGGTGGCTGTTCGGGTCGTATCGAAGGTACGACCTGCGCTCGATTTTTCTTGCCGTTACAGATAAGAACGGTAACCCGATCGCAGATCCCAACCACCAGACCAACACCGACTTGCGCAGTGATTGGCAGCTGAATTCCAAGAACAAGTTGAGCTTGATCTGGCTCTACAACGAGCAGAACCGGTTCTTCCGTCGGGATTCGGCATTGGTGAGCCCGGAGGCCTCCTGGCGGCAGATCGAGCCCGCCTACATTCTGCAGGCGCTGTGGACCAGTCAAGTCACGAACAACCTGCTGCTCGATGTTCGCGCCGGATACAACAAGGAAGTATTTCCTCTTGGTCCACAGCCCGAAGTCAAAGCCACCGACTTCAACCACACAGACCGCGTTACGGAAACCCAGACGGGGGCTGCGCAGAGCTATTTCTCAAATCCTGCGTGGCTGTTCAAAATTGCCGCGGGCGCTTCTTGGTACAAGGGCTCCCTGGCCGGCACGCACAACCTCAAGTTCGGCTTCGAATGGGGCGACAACTACAACCCGTACATCCAGACGGTGAACCAGGGAATCAACGCAATCTACGATCACGGCAATCCGGTAGAAGTGATAGCGTTTAACACTCCCTTCACCGCAAAGTCCTACTTCCATGACACCAGCGCCTACCTGCAGGACGCGTGGACTGTTCGCCGGAGGTTTACGCTGAACTTGGGTCTGCGCTTCGACCGTTTCATCAGCTTCTACCCCAGGGAAACCAGCGATCCCAATCTGACTTTCCCGGATCTGTTCCCTCCCAAAACTTACCCGGCATCGGGCAATTTGGTCACCTGGAACAACCTTGCTCCCCGCCTTGGCCTGGCCGTAGACATAACCGGTCGCGGTACTTCCGTTTTGCGCGTCAGTTACGGCCGCTTCTATAAGATGGAAGGCACCGGCCTGGTCGAGAGCGTAAACCCGGTAGGATTTAGCAGCAAGACCTTCACTTGGAACGATGCCAATGGTGACAAAATACCGCAGGTAAACGAGTGGAAGGTCGGCAATCCGATTTTGCAATCCGGTGGCGCGGTTGGTACCCACATCGATCGCGGTCTAACCCGGCCCTACTCGGATTCCGTCACTGTGAACTACGAACAACAGGTCTGGCAAGATCTGCGGCTCGGTGGAAGCTACTACTTCCGCAAGAAGAAGAATCTATTCGGAACCACGAACCTAGCCGCTCTCCCGTCTGACTACACGGCTGTGACACAGTACAATGATGGCACACCGATCGTTAATCCTCTCACTAACGCCCCGCTGACGCTTTTCAACCTCAAGCCGATCCTGGTCGGAGCATCCAACTTCGTGGTGACCAACATTCCCGCTCTGGACGACAACGCCTATCATGGATTGGAATTCACCGCGGTCAAACGCCTCTCACATCATTGGCAGGTCTTGGCTGGGTTTACTGTCCAGCGCCAAAAGGGCGCCTTCGGCCGTGGCTATTCCGATGATGCCTACTTCGACAACTTTAATGACCCCAATAACGACATCAATCGCCGCGATAACTACCTGAATTTTGATTCCACTTATGTGTTTAAGGTCGACAGCACCTATGAACTTCCATGGGGGCTCAGCACCAGCGTGAACTTTCAGCACGTCACGGGGTACCCCCTTCAGCCGGTTGCCTATCTAGGTGGTGGCACATTGCTCAACCAGGGGTCCGAGCAGATCATTCTCCGCCCCGCCGGTGGAGTGAGGCTGCCGGGCGTAAATCTGCTGAACTTGCGCCTGGCGCGCGATTTCAAGGTACGTGACCGTCTCACAGTTAAGCCGCTGATTGATTTGTTCAACCTGACCAACCAACAAACCCTAATAAACGTGAATGCGACTTTGCCCTCGACGTTCGGCGACCCGAGTTCGACTTATCTGAAGCCAATCAACACCATTAATCCGTTTATTGCACGAATTGGGTTGAGGGTTGACTTCTAGCGAGTCCCGCTGTTCCCGGCTCTAAGAATGTAGGGCGGATGTAGATGGCATCCGCCTTATCCGTGGGAGGGTCCATGTTCGGATTGAAGCTTCCAATCCTGTTGGCAGTCGTCAGTGTGGCGTGGATCGGGGCGGCTTCCGCACAAAACAACCCTGCTTCCCGACTCTCTATCGATCAGCTAGTCGACATCAAACATCCGTCGAATCCGGTCTGGTCGCCGGACGGTTCGCATATCGCATTCATTTGGAGCCGTGCAGGGGTTAGCAACGTATCCCTTGCTGCGACCAATGGGGTAGGCGCGCCGGTTCCGCTCACATCGTTTACGGAAGGGCGAGTTTCCCATGTGTTCTGGAATCGTAGCGGCGATAGACTCTATTTCGCGCGTAAGGGCAATTTGTGGGAGGTCGGGTTGGCTGGCGGACAGCCGCGCCCAGTGTGGAAGTCCCCAACGACGGAAGCCGACTTCGTGCCTTCGCCGGAGGGCACGCGTGTGGCTTTCGTGCGCGCGGGCGGCGGTGGAGCGGGTCAGGAGCAGGGAAGCGATTTAGTCGTGCGGTCTGTTGGCGACGGAACGGAGCTGAAACTAGCTCACGACGATTTCAGCATCCAACAACTCCTTTGGTCGCCCGACGGAACTCATCTCGCCTACGTTGCCGGCGCGAAGATCGTCCACCATGACGAGTCTCCGGCGTACTCGGGCGCAAAATTAATTTACTCGATTGAAGAGGAGCAGCCCGGTCAGCTTTCTGTCATTCCATCCAGCGGGGGGACCGCGACCCCTGTAGCCACGAAGGGCTGGCACGAAGCGCTATCCTGGGGAGATGCCGGGCATTTCGTTTTCGCGCGTCTGTCCAACGAGTATAAGAAGCGCACCATTTACGTCGCCGACGCTCGCGATGGCTCTCAGCGCGCCATCCGTGAGGATGCCGAAGATAAATTTTGGAGTCTACCCGATTGGGAAGCCGGGCCCGACCCGCTGCCATCCCCGGATGGTCGCTGGGTCGCATTCCTCAGCGACCAGGATGGCTGGGATCATCTGTATGTCATTCCCCTGACTGGCGGCGCCGCGGTTCAAATTACAAAAGGCAAATTTGAGGCCTGGCGTCCTGCCTGGTCGCACGACAGCACCCGCATTGCCTTCGATGCCAACGAGCCGGACCACCCGGGTGATCGGCGCATCGGCATCGCCGCCATTGGCACGGATCCCCGACATGCACGAGTGGAATACATAACCTCCGGCCAGGGCACAAATGTCGAACCCCAATGGTCGCTGGACGATCGTCGGCTCGTTTACCAGCACACCGATACGCGCAACTCCGCGGACCTTTTTGTCACTGACGCGAAAGCTGGCGGGAAGCCGGTGCGTCTCTCGGATTCCATGCCGTCCACCCTGGATCGTGAATCCTTCGTTGCACCGGAGTTTGTCCATTATCCGGGGCCGGACGGCCTCTCCGTACCGGGCTGGCTGTTCCTTCCCAAGGGCCTCGATCGCAGCAAAAAACATCCTGCTATCGTTTGGGTTCACGGAGATGGCATAAATCAGAACTACGACGGCTGGCACGTACAGCGGAACTACGCCGTGTACTACAGCTTCCACCAGCGCCTACTCCAGGAAGGCTATGTTGTATTCGCCCCCGACTATCGGGGCAGCATCGGTTACGGCCGGGAGTGGCGCAACGGCGTCTACATGGACGTGGGCGGCAATGACGCGAAAGACGCATGGATGGCGGCGAACTACCTGAAGACCCTGCCTTATGTGGATAGCGACCGGATCGGCATTTGGGGATTGAGCTATGGCGGGTTCTTTACGTTGATTGCGATGACCGACCAGCCCAAGCTGTTTCGTGCCGGCGTCGACGTTGCGGGCGTAGTCGATTATGTCATGTATTACGGCGATCCTTTCCACAATGACTGGACGGTAGGACGCATTGGCACTCCTGAGGAGAATCCTAAGGTGTACGCGAACGCCTCCCCGATCTCGCATATCGACCGGCTTGCACGCCCGTTGCTGGTCCTGCATGGTACTGCTGACGTAAACGTGCCCTTTGTCGAATCAGTCTGGCTCATGGACGAGGTCCTTAAGAAAGGAAAGGGCAATCTGGTCTCCTTCATGATCTACCCCGGGGAGTTTCATTACTTCGAACGCGAGCACGTTTTGCGCGATGCCTGGCAGCGGGTAGACGACTTCTTTGCCACGTACCTGCGGGGCGGCGGTTCACCGGCATCTTCAGTTACATTGCCGCCCCAGGGTGCGACGTCGCCATAAAGAGGATCGCTCGCAGGATACTACTTGGCCCACCAAAGTAGTGTTTCAACGTCGACGAACAGGACAGGCAGAACTCCCCTTCGGCTGCGCGTGACGAAATTGAGTGTCGCTATCAGTACCTGGTCCGCAAGTGGGGGCAGCGAATTACGCCGGAGGAGCAAAAGCGCCGCCTGCGAAGGATTCTGACGGAAAACGAGCGAATGCTCGAGCCTATTCGCACGCTTCAGCTCGCCAATGGCGATCCACCAGCACCCGTGCTGCGCTTCGCTAGTGACGAGGTCAACGAAGAGCGGTCGACTTCCAATAAGGCACTGATGCTCGCCGATAACGTCTTGTATCTTTCCATTCGCGAACTGGGCGAGCGCATTCGACGCCAGGAAATTTCGCCTGTCGAACTGACAGAAAGTTATCTCCGTCGCAGTGGGCGGCTTGGCCCAAGGTTCCAAGCCTACGTCAGCATCACGCGTGAGCTGGCGTTGGAGCAGGCGCGGGCCGCAGAGAAACAGATAGCGTCAGGCCACCGCCACGGCCCGCTGCACGGCATACCGTATGCCGCAAAAGATCTAGTTGCAGTCAAAGGTACCCGACCACCTGGGGCGCTCGTCCGTTCCAGCAACAACGGCTCGATTACAACGCCACAATCATAGAGAGGCTGAACAACGCTGGCTCGGTCCTGATCGGCAAAACGGTCATGATTGAATTGGCCGGAGATCTGGGATACTCCAACGCGCGGTTCGATCCTTTATCCGGCGGCGCATTGCGGCATCTGTGGTTTGCGGCCTAGCTTTGGCCGGGTCAGCCGCTTGGGTGCAATGGCAATCGCGTGGACTATGGATAAGCTTGGACCCATGTGCCGGACGGCGGACGATTGCGGCCTCGTACTGTCGGTCATTGCAGGGTATGACTCCAGAGACCACGACTCGCTCCCGCACGGTCTTGCAGAATTTGCCTATTCTGCCTCAAGCGACCCTCAGTTCCGTATCGGCAAGGTCACGAACGCACGGCCAAGACTGCCCGCAGGTTTCGAGATCGCTGTCGGTGACGCGCTGGCCGTGATTGAAAGCACGGAAGCGACGATTTCCGATGCCGAATTTCCGGATGGACCATACGAACAAGCCGCCGAGCTCACCATCCTGATGGAAGCAGCGGCATCGTTTCATGAACTCATCCATTCGGGACGCTGCGCGGAGCTAGACGATCCACTCGCCCGCATCAACGGCTACGCCAGCCTGGAATTCTCCGCCAACGACTATCTGCAACTAGACTAGAGCGAGTCCGCAAAGTTCTTCAAGAGCGCATGGGCAAGCTATTCGACAGATTTGATGTCTGGTTACTGCTTCTCAGTCGGGCGCGGCAGAACTGCTGCGTGAGCCGGAGGGGGGCGCGACGAAGCACCCTACTACTAAAGACGCCTCGAGCGCGCCACCCGAACGAAAGCCGTGCTCCGGATGGAGTTTCGAGTTTATGTGGATTGTCGGCCCTGACCGTGCCCTGCGGCTTCAGCAAAGAAAACCTGCCCTACGGTCTCGGCTTCATGGCGCGCGCTTTGCAGGACGGAAACATTCTGGCTGCGGCAAATCTTTTCCAAACCCACACCGATTGGCATCGTCAGTATCCGGCGATTGAAGCCTGATGGGCGGGTGCACGGCAATGGCTTGACGGTTTTCAAACCGATACGGAGGTTGCGCCCTTGCTGTTCGAAGTTTCTTCTTGCTTGCGCCGATGTTCGGCGACAAAGCGGCTCAGCGATTTCCCCGCGCTTCGGATGTGGCGAGCCAACAACTCACAGGCGGCTTCTACGTCGCGTTTACGACAAAGCTCGAGCAGCATTCGGTGTTCTTCACGAGCACGTTCCAGCGCGCGGGTTAGGTACAGTTGCAAGCGGATGTAACGTTCGCCGTTGAAATTGATATTGCGAATCACCGCCATGAATTGCGGACGGTGGGCGCCGTTATAAAGCGTCGAATGAAAGACCCAGTTGAGCCGGCCCCATTCGCCAACGTTGGTTTCATTGCGCAGGGCGGCGTCGTAGGTGTCTAGGACATCTTCTGCTTGCGCGAAGTCCGCATCGGTGAGGTTCGGGATGGAAGCGCGCAGGACTTCCGGCTCAAGGATGGCTCGCATTTCAAACAGCTCTTCGATTTCATCGCAGGAAAGAAGGGACACAACCGCGCCGCGATGCGGAACGATCGTGATGACGCCCTCGGCCTCGAGCTGGCGCAGCGCTTCCCGGACCGGAATGCGACTGACCTGGAATTCCTGTGCGATGGCGTCCTGGCGAAGCTGTTCGCCCTCACGAATGTCACCCCGCACGATTTTCTCGCGCAGCTTCTCGGCAACGGCTGAGGTGAGCGATTTGCGGGGAATCCCTCCCGAGAATGAGTTCTGTGTCATCGCGTAATCCAATATATATGTAGAAGCTACTGAAATCTGGAACCTACTACTGTAGGGAAATGCAACCCAATTGTGCAACGACCGGGTTGACACTGGATACTATATACACGAAAATCGGTCCTTTCTTAAATGAGTATCTGGCGACAGCATGGTGAGTTAAGTGACCCCACAGCGTATCCATATTATTGACTCCCACACCGGGGGTGAGCCCACCCGGGTGGTGATGGCGGGAGGCCCCGAGCTTGGCCGGGGTAGTATGTCCGAGCGCCTGGAATGCCTTCGGCGCGATTTTGACTGGTTTCGCTCGGCCGTTGTCAACGAGCCGCGCGGGTCAGACGCGGTGGTCGGGGCGTTGTTATGTGAGCCCGCCGATCTCACTTGTGTCGCGGGCGTTATCTTCTTTAACAACGTGGGCTATCTCGGCATGTGCGGTCACGGAACCATAGGCCTGGTCGTGACCCTCGCTTATACGGGCCGAATCGGTCCGGGAGTCCACAGGATCGTGACGCCTGCGGGAAGCGTAAGCGCCCAACTTCATCCGAGTGGTGCTGTTACCGTCCACAATGTGGCCAGTTATCGCTACCGGGCTGGCGTCACTGTGGATGTCCCCGGCCATGGCCGCTTGACCGGGGATGTAGCTTGGGGCGGCAACTGGTTCTTCCTGGTCAAGGAGCACGGGCTGAAGCTTTCTCTGGACAACATCGAGCAGCTTACCGAATTTACCTGGGCTGTTCGGAAGAGCCTGAGCGCTGCCGGAGTCAGCGGTGACGGCGGGGCTGAGATCGACCACGTCGAGCTGTTCGGCCCGCCTGATCGCAAAGATGCCCATTCCAAAAACTTCGTCCTCTGCCCGGGCAAAGCCTACGACCGTTCTCCGTGCGGCACGGGAACCAGCGCCAAGGCGGCATGCTTGTACGCCGATGGGAAGCTCAGGCCGGGTGAGGTTTGGCGTCAGGAGAGCATTGTCGGGAGCGTGTTTGAAGTCACCGTGGCTGTCGACGGCAGCAAGGTGATGCCCAGCATTACAGGTACCGCCTTCGTGACCGCTGAGGGCGACCTGATCCTTCAGGAAAAAGATCCATTTCGGCTCGGCATCCCGGCAAGCGCCGGGTCGGAACCCGCTGTATTGGCGAGGCACTGATGAGGCAGACTTTCGATGTCGCCATCGTGGGCGCCGGAATCGTTGGCGCCGCTTGTGCTCTGGAGTGTGCTCAGGCGGAACTAAAAGTTGCGATCATCGAATCGAGCATTGTAGGTGGCGGTGCGACCGCGGCCGCGATGGGCCACATCGTCGCGATGGACGACTCCGAAGCCCAGTTCTCGTTAACTCGCTTCTCGCAGCAACTTTGGAACACCCTGCGGACTGAGCTGCCACGCGAAGTGGAATTTGAGCTCACCGGCACGATCTGGGTAGCGGCGGATGAAGACGAGATGTCGGCGGTGCGCAACAAGAACCGTTATTTCACATCTCGCGGAGTGCCTGCCGAGGTCCTGGATGCCGCCGCATTGAAGCAAGCGGAGCCGAACCTGCGTCCCGGACTAGTTGGAGCGCTGCTAGTTCCGGAAGATAGCGTGATCTATCCGCCGACCGCCGCACGTTGGCTTGCGGAACGAGCACAACAGTGTGGCGCGTCATTGGTGCGTGGCAAAGCCATTCGTCTGCGCGGGGGCTCGGTAGAAATCGCCGACGGCACGGCGATCAGCAGCAGCCTGGTGGTGAATGCCACGGGGGCCTGGGCGCCGGAGCTTACGCCGGGCCTTGAGATCAGGAAACGCAAGGGCCATCTGGTCATCACCGATCGATACTCAGGTTTCTTGCGGCACCAGCTCGTCGAGCTCGGGTATCTGAAGAGTGCCCACTCCGTCACCAGCGACTCCTGCGCATTTAATGTGCAACCTCGGGCTACGGGCCAGATTTTAATTGGCTCTTCACGACAATACGGCGCGGAGCACAGTGCCATCGACCACAAGATCGTTGCCGGCATGCTGGCGCGCGCCTGCGAGTATATGCCGGCTCTGGGGAAGATGGCTGCGGTCCGCTGTTGGACAGGATTCCGTGCCGCCACTCCTGACAAGCTGCCCCTCATCGGCCCTTCGGTCACGGACCAGAAAATATGGCTGGCAACGGGGCATGAAGGGTTGGGGATCACGACCTCGCTAGGCACGGCAAAGCTGCTGGTCGATCAGATTGTCGGTCGTCGCTCCGCTATTCCCATTGAACCCTATTTGCCTGCGCGTGGCTCGCGGGAGCATGTGTATGCCTGAAATCATCCACGTCTCGGTGAACGGAATAGCCGTTGCGGTCGAGTCCGGAACCACGGTTGCCGCTGCCGTCCTGCAGTGCGGGATTTCCAGCTTTCGTCGCTCCGTCACCGGCGAACCGCGAGGCCCGCTGTGCGGCATGGGAATCTGTTTTGAATGCCGTGTCACGGTCGACCGCCTTGCCCACGCGAAGAGCTGCCAGACACTGTGCACGCCTGGCATGGAGATAACAACCGATGAGTAGTCCTCGCTGGGACATTGTGGTGGTCGGCGGCGGCCCGGCCGGCATTGCGGCGGCAGTGCGCGCTGCCGAAACTGGCGCGTCAGTGTTGCTCGTTGATGACAATCCCAGTTTGGGCGGGCAAATCTGGCGGGGCGCAGAGGACAATTCCTCACTTCGAGTGGCGCGCTCGTGGCGTGAGCGGCTGAAGCGCTCGCCTGCTCAGGTGCTGCGAGGGTTCCGCATCTTCGATCAGCCCGTGCCGGGTGTGTTACTCGCTGAGAGCGCGGAATCGGTTCGTGAAATTCCACACTCGCGGCTGATCATTTGCACGGGCGGGCGGGAATGCTTTCTACCGTTTCCCGGTTGGACCCTGCCCAACGTCATGGGCGCCGGCGGACTTGAGGCCATGGTGAAGTCCGGCGTGCCGGTAGCGGGAAAAAGTGTGGTAGTTGCCGGAACTGGTCCGCTGCTTCTGCCGGTCGCGGCTTACCTGCGAAAACGTGGAGCAAGGGTGCGCCTGATCGCAGAGCAGGCTTCGCGCGCTGCGATGCTACGTTTCGCGACCGCGTTTGCTTCCCAGCCGCAAAAGGGAGTGCAAGCAATTGGGCTCATGTGGCAGCTTGTCGGCGTCCCGTATCGCCTTGGCTGCTGGCCGGTCGAAGCGAAGGGTGCTGGAAAAGTGAGGGCAGTCGTGTTGCAGCAGGGGGGTCGCCGGTTCGAGGTCGAGTGCGACTATCTTGCTTGCGGTTTTCATCTGGTCCCCAACACGGAGCTGGCCGCGCTTCTGGGATGCGAACTACGCGATGGCGCAGTTTGGGTCGACGATGCACAACAGACTTCTGTGCCGAATGTCTATTGCGCGGGTGAACCCACTGGCATTGGCGGAGTCGATCTTGCGCTCGTGGAAGGCCAGATCGCCGCTCTTGCCGCCACGGACAAGCCCCGAGAGGCTCAGCAGCTGCACCAGCTTCGTGCCCGCCATCGCGCGTTCGCAGCTGCCCTGCAACGAGCTTTCGCTTTGCGCGAGGAGTTGAGAAAACTACCGTGCCCGGATACTTTGCTGTGCCGCTGCGAAGACGTGACCTTTCACCGGGTCGCCAAGTGCCAGAGCTGGCGCGAGGCCAAGTTGCACACGCGCTGTGGTATGGGTCCGTGCCAGGGACGCGTTTGTGGTGCGGCAGTCGAGTTCCTGCTTCGCTGGAATATCGAGTCGGTTCGGCCGCCGCTATTTGAGGTGCGGGTAGAAAGCATAGCGATTGAACTGACCGTCGGGCCCACGCCCCAGGTCTCCCAAGGAGCGGAAGGATGAAGTGGCGAGGTGTAATGCCGGCAATCACGACCTGTTTCGACAAGTCCCTGGGCGTCGACCATGGCTTTGTGGCGGAGCACTGCCGCTGGCTGCTCGACAACGGATGTACCGGAATCGTCGCGCTCGGCTCGCTCGGCGAAGGTTCGACGCTGAGCTTTGACGACAAGCTGACGATTGTTCGCACCTGTGTACGGGCCGTCGGCAATCGCGCTCCCGTGGTGGCCTCGATCTCATCGTTGAGCACCTCAGAGGCGACAGCTCTGGCGCAGCAAACTGCCGACCTGGGATGCGATGGCCTCATGGTATTGCCGCCCTACGTCTACCGCGGCGACGCGCGCGAAATGCTAGCCTTTGTGTCTTCTGTCCTGTGCGCCACCAGTCTTTCCTGCATGCTGTACAACAACCCGATCGCCTACGGCACCGACTTTCTGCCCGAACACATTGCCCAGCTTGCCGGCGAGCATTCGAATCTTCACGCGGTGAAAGAATCCAGTGCCGACGTGCGCCGCATCAGTGCGATTCGCGCTCTGGTTGGCGACGGTCTCGAGATCTTCGTGGGCGTTGATGACGTGATCGTGGAGGGTGTCGGAGCAGGCGCGGTGGGCTGGATCGCAGGGCTGGCGAACGCATTACCGCGTGAGTCGGTGGACCTGTTCAATTACGCGGTCGAAGGTGAACGCGAAAAAGCTTTCGAACTTTACCGCTGGTTCCTGCCCCTGCTGCGCCTGGACACGGTTCCTAAATTCGTGCAGCTCGTCAAGCTGGTGCAGGAGATGGTGGGTATGGGAAACAGCCGGGTGCGCCCTCCGCGTTTGCCGCTTGCAGGCGCTGAACTGGAAGAGGCTCGGAACCTGATCCGGACCGCAATGGCGAATCGTCCGAAAGTAGCAGCCGGATCCAGCAAGCCGGCCGCCCTACAAAGGCAATAACTACGAAAGCCATGGATCTGCGCGGGCAGTCTGTCGTGAATTTCGAAGTATCGCGGAATGGGCGGACGTTCACCGCTTTCAATCCGGTGAACGGGCAGGCTCTTGCGCCGGAGTTCCGCTCCGCCGGCCCGGAGGACGTGGACCGCGCTGCCGGTTTCGCGGAGCGCGCCTTTAAGTCGTATAGCCGTTGGAGCGGCAAGCAGAAAGCTGAACTCCTGCGGCGCATGGCAGCTGATATCGAAGTGCTGAGAAATGATCTGATCGAGCGCACTGCGCTGGAGACTGCGTTGTCCGAGGATCGGCTGCACGGCGAACTGACGCGCACTTGCCATCAATTACTACTCTTCGCGTCTCTCGTGGAGGAAGGTTCGTGGGTAGGAGCGCAAATCGACCGCGCCGACCCCGAACGAAAGCCTGCTCCGAAGCCCGACCTCCGATCGATACTGCGCCCGCTCGGGCCAGTTGCTGTTTTCGGAGCCAGCAATTTCCCACTCGCATTTTCCGTGGCTGGTGGCGACACTGCTTCCGCATTAGCCGCCGGCAATCCGGTGGTGGTCAAGGCACATCCGGCACACCCCGGCGCCAGTGAGATGGTTGGCCGCGCCATGGCTGAAGCTGTGCGCAAAACTGGCGCTCCGGATGGCACCTTCGCGCTTCTGTTTGATGCCGGCACTGAAGTGGGCCGCGCGCTGGTCGAGCATCCGGCAATCAAGGCGGCCGGATTCACAGGCTCCCGCGCCGCCGGACGCGCATTGGCGGACCTGGCCGCTAGGCGACCCGCCCCCATTCCTTTTTTTGCGGAAATGAGCAGTACCAATCCGGTTTTCATTCTGCCGCGAGCGATGGCGGGGCGAGGCGAACAGATTGCCGCAGGCCTGCATGGTTCCGTCACTCTCGGCGCAGGTCAGTTTTGCACCAAGCCGGGCCTCGTGCTGGTCGGCACCGATTCGGCTTCGGAGCGATTCGTAGGTAGGCTCGGCGAACTGATTGCAGCCACTCCGCAGAGCGTTCTGTTAACCGCAGGCATTGGTAAATCCTACGCAACGGGCGTGGAACATCGTGCGCGGTTGCGGCGTGTCGCTGGCCCCGCCGGATCGGGGAAAGGGTTTGGCGCGTCCGCAACGCTGTTCGAAACCGATATAGACAGGCTGACTCGTCAGCCCGATCTGGCTGAGGAGTTATTTGGACCTTCGACTGTGATTGTTCGTCACAGCAGCCGTGAGCAGTTGCTTCGCTTCGCTGATGGCCTTGAAGGTCATCTCACGGCCGCCATTCACGGCACCGAGGAAGACCTCCGCGAGGCGGCGGACCTGGTGGCGATCCTGGAACAGAAAGTCGGCAGAATCGTTTTCAACGGCTATCCCACCGGCGTGGAAGTCTCTCACGCCATGGTTCACGGCGGCCCGCATCCGGCGACTTCCGATGCGCGCTTCACATCGGTAGGAACGCAGGCCATCCTGCGCTTTGCGCGGCCCGTATGCTTCCAGAACTTCCCCGATGAAGCGCTGCCACACGAATTGCAAAGGGCCAATCCGCTGGGCATCTGGCGTAGGCTTGATGGACGATTGACGCAAGAACGCGGCTAACAGTTGCTGGACTGATTAGATGGAGGGAGGCGGCTGATGAGATCATCACATCGATGGATGCTGGGTTTCGCGATGTTTGCCAGTATTTTTCTGCTGATAACTGGCAGCGTAGCCCAGGACGAAAACGAAGAGAAGCATGAAGAACCCGGCTTCCACTTTCGTTTCATTGGTCCGGTAGTCGGAAATCGCATCGCCGCGATCGCCGGCATCGCCGGCGACCCGAACACGTACTATGCCGGCGCGGCCTCCGGTGGCGTGTGGAAGACCGTGGACGGCGGCAATCGTTGGCAGCCCATCTTCGACGACCAGCCTGTACAGGCGATCGGTGCACTGGCGGTTGCGCCCTCCGATACCTCCATCGTGTGGGCCGGTACCGGCGAAGCTTGGGCCATCCGCGACAGTGATGTGGGCGGCAACGGCGTCTATCGCTCCATGGACGCGGGTAAGACATGGACGCACATGGGCCTGGACGAGACTGGGCGAATCGCACGCATCGTCATCAATCCTATTGATCCGAAAATGGTCTTTGTGTGCGCCGCAGGCCGCTTAACCGGTCCTCAGCAGGAGCGTGGCGTCTATCGCACGGCCGACGGCGGCGAGCACTGGCAACGGGTTTTGTTCGTCAACGAAAACACAGGCTGCTCGGGTCTCTCCATGGATCCGCAAAATCCTCGAACCATGTTTGCGGGCACCTGGGAAGTTGTGATGCATACCTACGCCGAACTGAGCGGCGGCCCGGGTAGCGGCGTCTATGTTACGAACGACGGCGGCGACACCTGGGCGCACATCGAGGGCCATGGCCTTCCCCATTCGCCCGTAGGCAAGATTGACGTGGCGGTTGCCCCCACCGATTCAAACCGCGTCTACGCCCTCATCCAGACGCCCGACCAGGGGTCAGTTTGGCGATCGGACGATGGCGGCCAGAAGTGGAAAGTCGTCAACTGGGATCGATCGCTCATCGGACGCGCTGGCTACTACATCCGCATTCAAGTCTCGCCCACGAATGAGAACGAAGTGTTCGTCGCCAACAGCAGCTTTCATCATTCGGTGGACGGCGGCGAGATCTTCGCAACCGTGAGATGGGGCGGCGACACTCACGACATCTGGATCGATCCCAGGAATGCTGATCGATTTGTGATCACCGATGACGCTGGCCTCATCATCACGCAAGCGCACGGGCGTGGTTTTCACCGGGTAACGTTCCCGATCGGCCAGATGTATCACGTTGCTGTCGATGACCAGGTTCCCTACTACGTCTACAGCAACATGCAGGACGACGGCACCATGCGCGGACCAAGTACTTCGGCTCCCAGCACTGGCTACGAGCCCGAGGAGGAGGAATCTGGTTGGGAACACAGGCTGGGAGGATGCGAATCAGGCTTTACCTTACCTGATCTGACCGATCCCAACATCATCTGGGCGTCCTGCTATGGCGATGAAGTAACCCGCTATGACGCGCGCCTGAAGAAAGCGCACTCCGTAAGCCCGTGGCGTCACACCCTGGACTCCCCGCCAAATGAGAGCAAGTACCGCTGCCACTGGACTCCGCCGCTCGCTATAGACCCGTTCGACCATAACACCGTTTATTACGGATGTCAGGTGATCTTCCAAACGTCCAATGGCGGTCAGAGTTGGGCGGTGATTAGTCCGGATTTGTCAACCCAGGATCCGAGCCGCATTATTTCATCCGGTGGAATCGTGGGTGACAATCTGGGACAGTTCTATGGCGAAGTCGTGTTCGCGATCGCGCCTTCTACGTTGGAGAAAGGACTGATTTGGGCTGGCACCAATGACGGCAAGGTCTGGTACACGAACGACGGCGGCAGCCATTGGAATGATGTAACGAGAAACCTCAAAATGCCGGCCTGGGGAGCCGTCACCAGCATTCAGCCTTCTTTCTTCGACGCCGGAACGGCCTACCTTTCGGCTGACTACCACCTGATGGATAACCGCGATCCCTTCATTTACAAGACCACCAACTTTGGGCAGTCCTGGACGCTGATCTCAGGCGGCATTCCGAAGGGTCCGCTTTCGTACGTGCGAGTGCTTGCGGAAGATCCCAACAGGAAAGGCCTGCTGTTCGCAGGAACCGGCAACGCCCTCTACTACTCGCTTGACGACGGCGGACACTGGACCAATCTTCAGGGCGGGCTGCCTCATGCCACAGTATCGTGGGCGGTCGTGCAGAAGAATTTCCATGACCTCGTGGTGTCGACCTACGGCCGCGGTCTTTACATTCTGGATGACATTACGCCTCTTGAGCAGATGGGCGCTCGAGCTCCGCAGCAGCCAATCCGGCTGTACATGCCGCGTTCTGCCTACCGTTTCTCGCGCCACTCACGTGCGTTCGTCAATTACGAACTCGAGACCGCACCAAAAAAGCCGGTGCAGATCGACATCCTCGATTCTTCCGGCCAACTGGTGCGGCACCTCGAGGAACCCGCGCGTCAGGGATTTAATCGTACCGCCTGGGACCTGCACTACGACGGTCCTCGTCTGGTAAGGCTACGCACGACGCCGCCGGAAAACCCGTACATTTGGGAAGAGCCTCGTTTCCACGGAAAAGATTGGCGTCCCATCACGCACTGGGGCATGCGAACGAAGCTGCCCGGGCCCCTCGTCCTGCCCGGACAATACACGGTTAAGCTTACGGTCGACGATCAATCGGTCACTGCGCCGCTCGAGGTGGTGCGCGATCCCAAGACTCCCGCCACCGATACTGAACTGGCTGCGTCCGTGAAGTTGCAGCTGCGCATTCGCGACGACGTCAGCAAGGCCGCGGACATGGTCAACAATATCGAGTGGGCGCGCAGGCAACTCTCTTTCTTGGACAAGATGTACAGCGAGGCGAAAAAGACTGACATCGCAAAGACGATCCAGGAGATGGACCAGAAGATGCAGAAGGTCGAATACATGCTGGTGTCACGAGCCCTCACCACCAGCGACGATAAGTACTACAGCGCAAGCTACAAGGTCTACTACAACCTGCTGTGGTTGAATGCGGAGATCGGTCCCGGCGCCGGGGACGTGGCCGGCGGCAGCGATTACGGACCTACCGATACCGAACTCGCTCTCCTCAACGACAACGAGCAGGAGTTGAGCGCAATCGAACCGGAGTATCGAACGCTGATGCAGCAGGATCTACCGGCATTTAACCATGCCATGCTTGAGCGCGGTGGTACTCCCATCATCGCCGGAGCTGAAGCGCCGGCAAAAGCGGTTGCCGGATCGAACCAATGACCTTGCCCACGTAAGGCCTGATGAGTAGCGATGGAAGTGACGGCAGCGTCACAGTCGGGGCTCCGGCTTCCGCCCCTCGCCAGTTCGCGCAAGGTCTTGGTCTGTTCGATGCCATCACCGTTGTCGTCGGAGTGATGATCGGTTCGGGCATCTTCATTGTATCCGCCGACATGGCGCGTCTCGTCGGCAGCGCGGGGTGGCTGCTGGTAGCGTGGGCAATCGCGGGCCTGCTCACTATCGCCGGCGCCCTGTCCTATGGCGAACTTTCCGCGCTCATGCCGCGGGCAGGGGGCATGTACATCTATTTGCGGGAAGCCTTCTCGCCGTTGCTCGGATTTCTTTACGGCTGGACGCTCTTTACCGTCATTCAGACCGGGACGATTGCTGCGGTTTCGGTGGCCTTCGCGCGCTTTCTGGGCGTGTTGTGGCCGGCTATCTCCGAGGATCGCTACCTCATCCCGCCCCAACCCATCAGCCAGCGATACGCGGTCTCGTTGTCCAGCTCGCAACTGCTCGCGCTCGCCATCATCGTTCTGGTGACCTTCACCAACACTCGGGGACTTCAGTACGGAAAAATCATCCAAAACATCTTTACCATCGCCAAGACCGGGGCGCTTCTTGCGCTTATCATGTTGGGACTTTTTCTGGGCCGGAACTCGGCTGCTGTGCATACAAATTTCGCGCATACCTGGACGACGCAGGCCGTCAAGCCCATCGTTCCCGGCTTGGCCGCGACTACCTTTTTCGGACTGCTGGTCGCCTTGTGCATTTCACAGACGGGCTCGCTGTTTGCCGCCGACTCATGGCACAACATCGCATTCACCGCTTCCGAAGTGCGTAACGCACGCCGAAACGTGACCCTGGCCATGGTGATCGGCACCGTCGTGGTGATATCGCTTTATATGCTCGCCAATGTTGCGTATCTGGTGACGCTGCCCTTGCCGGCCATCCAGCATGCCGCTGGGGACCGCGTCGCGACTGCCATGCTGCAGGCCATTTTCCCCGGCGCGGGCACTCTCGCTATGGCGGTCGCAATCATGGTTTCGACATTTGGCTGCGTGAACGCGCTGATCATGACCGGTGCCCGCGCCTACTACGCGATGGCTTGCGAAGGGCTGTTTTTCTCGCGCGCCGGCCGGCTGAATACCGCGCGTGTTCCTGGGTGGTCGCTCATCGCCCAGGGGCTCTGGTCGGTGCTGCTGGTACTTGCTCGAACCTACAATCCGGCGAGCGGCGAGTATGGAAATCTGTATAGCAACCTGCTGGAATACATCATCTCAGCGGCCCTGTTATTTTACATCATGACGGTTTTGGGATTGTTCCGGCTGCGCGTCATCCAGCCGGACCTGGAGCGCCCCTATCGTGCCGTGGGTTATCCAGTCGTACCAGCGCTGTACGTCATCGGCGCCAGCGCCATTCTGCTGTTCCTACTGGTTTATCGCCCGGCCACAACCTGGCCGGGATTGTTTATTGTGGCTCTGGGCATTCCGGTTTACGCATGGGTGCGAGCAGCGAAATCACCTGCTAGGAACGACGGAACGGGAACGTAATACTCTGGACATGAGCACAATTCACCCTGCTCCAGCACCACTGCGACTACGGGGATCCTACTCGCGACTTTATTGCGGTTACAACCCGTTCAACGATCTCGCCGATGGCGGAGTGCAGCTCCACGGAGTTAGCATCCAGCAGCAGCAGGACGCGGCGGGGGTATACCGCGTTCCGGGTGCAAGTTTTGTGACTTTCGTTAACCCGAAATATCTGCGTTCCAGTAGGGCCGGCGCGAATACTTCGATCCTGTCGCCGAACACCACGCCCGGCACGATTGCGCCACCCATCTACCTTTATGGGCCACACGGTTTCTATGACGATATAGCCATCACCAAGGAAATTCCATTCAGCGAACGTTGGCGATTCAAATTCCAGGGCGAGTTGCTCAATGCGTTCAACCATCCCGTGTTTGGACAGGCATGCCCTTCAGCAACCGTAACGTTCGCAGCTCCATTTGGGGACAGGGGGATTGGAACGATCCCCGATACGGCAACATCGCCGGGTTCAATCGCCAAATTGAGTTTCGAGCGAATATTGAATTTTAAGTTGGCTGATCTCCCCCACGACTAGCATTCACTGGGTCCACGACAACCATCGGGAGCCAGTGAATGCTCTTTTCCGGGCTTGGCACGTGCGGCAGCCCACGTCATGGCGAGTGGTGTGGGCATCGGACCGTGTCCGAATGGCACAAAACTTCAGGCTTACTTTACTTTGCGGTTTTGAAGTTGGCCGTGCCCACCACGATCACGGTTCCGTGTGTTCGCAGGTACTCAGCAGATTTGCGACTCTCGGGGACCGTGCCGGTTGGCTCCGGCGCGACTGGCGGTTTCTCAGTCCAGATGCCGTACACACGTCCGTCGCGCGCGCTAATGCCCGTGTAATCGCCTAGAAACGTATCTCCCGAGGTGAATTCATGGCGTGACCACGAGTAATTGCGGAACGTGCGCCCGCCATCGGTTGAGCGGGCCAGGGTCACGGTCTGCGATCGGTTTTCTGAGTCGTTTCGGCGGTCATAAAACAGCACGTTGACGCTGCCATCCACTGGATCGGAAGCGAGCCATTGGAAGAACTGGTCAGAGCCGTCGTGTGGTTCGTCGTCATTCACCCTGACGGCCTCCGACCACGTCGTACCGCCGTCCACCGACGCGGCGCAGAAAACGTCCACGTCTCCGTTGCGATAGTCGCTCCAGGTGACGTAGAGCCGCTCCGTTCTACTCTTGCCGTTCGGTCCGATTGCGATTTGCGGGAAGCCATTCCCCCGCGAAAGATCCTGAAGGCGGAACATGATGGGTGCGGTTTGGATCACGTTGCGCGGCTCGGAGAAGCTTCGGCCGCCATCTCGCGAAGTTGTAAGCACGATATTGCCGTTGTCGGCCCACACCACGTACAGGGTGCCCTCGCGACCGACTGCCCCGGCGAAGCCTTCGAGCGCTCCGTTATCATCGCGCGGCAGCCCGCGGCGCTTATCGATCTCGACCGGCTGCGACCAGCTCTTGCCGGCATCGGTCGAACGTGAAAACAGAATCTCGGAATCGGCGACGGTCCAGCGCGTCCAGCCAACGTACAGGTTGCCGAAGTAGGGACTTGAGGAGTTGTTGTCAGCGACGATATATGGCTTGTCTTCCCACGGCACAGTAGGACTCTCGGGTTGCTGAACGATGGCAATATCGTTCTCGTCCCAGGTTGCGCCTCCGTCGGGTGAACGACGTACGTAGAGTCCGTTGCGCGAAGAATTCTTTGCCCAGTAGTTGAACCTGCCCAGCCGATTGAAAGCCATGTAGCAGATGTAGGCCTTACCTTTGCCGTCGTACGCCACGGAAACGTCTCCGGAAACGCGATACTGCGGCGGTTCCACCGATCGAACCGCCCAGTGCCGGCCGCCGTCGATGGAATAGCCGACGTGTGCATTGTCCTGATAGGCGGCCAGCACGTGAAGCGGATTGCGTGGGTCCACGGCAATGGCTGGTTCGGTGAAATAACCGCGCTCCGGCGTGATGACGACCGTCGTCGCCCCCGGAGCTATGGGCAGTTGCTGCGCTGCCGCGCTGCTGATCGCAGCGACGGTAAGAAACAGAAGCAAATGAGCCCCACACGGCAATTGGGCAACATCGGCAGCTCTCATGCCTTCTTGGGTGTGACCTTCCAGTAGACGGTGTACTGCTCATGCAGGATGCGCGCCATAGGCACCAGCGTCATCGGCTGCGACTGGCCTACGGCTCGGAATGTCAACGGCTCCTTTTCTGCCTGAACCCAACTTCCGGGGTCGTCGGGATCAGCAACTATCGCCGGCGCGGTTGCGGGCTGGTCCTTGCGTTCGTATTCAGCGTCGTACCAGCGCTCGCGTGGTGCTTCGCCGAATCGGCCGGCCAGCACCAGTGGACCGTACATCACCGCTTGCACGGATTCGTCATCGGGCATGGGGGCGACATGAAGATCCATGGGAAGCGTCAATTCGACGGTATCGCCGTTCTTCCAGGGCCCGAGCAGCGCCAGGTAGCTCGCCGGGCTCGCAGACACCGGCAGTGGCCGACGGTTCAGCTTCACTTGGGCATCGCGACACCAATATGGAATGCGAAAACGCAACGCGACCTGGCTTGGCTGCTCCGTCAGGACGGTGAGCTTGGTCCCCTGCTGGCGGGGAAAGTCCGTCTCCTGGCGCAGGCGCACTTTCTTCTCTTGCCAGTCCAGTTCGGAGGCAATGTACAGGTTCACGTACACCGAGTCGTTATCGTGGAAGTAGATTGAATCGTTGAATTTTGCGAACTCTTCCACGCCCGTTCCGTTGCAGCACCAAAAGGAGTCGTAGGGCTTGGCGTAGATCTTCCAGTACCCCGAGGCCAGGGGGTAGTAATACATCGTGGTGCCGGTCTCGGGATCCATGGTTCCCAACCGATGGTTGAGGACGAGCCGCTCGTAGTAATCCATGTAACGCGCCTCGGGCGACCAGCCGAACAGGTGGCGTGTGAGTTTCATCATGTTGTAGGCGCAGCAGTCCTCGGCGGTGTACGGACCGAGGGCGGCGGACAGCTTCCCCGGATCGGTGTCCCAGCCCTCACCGTTGCTGGTGCCGCCGTTTGCGTAGGAGCGTTCGCGGGTTACTTCGTTCCAGAAGTACTCCGCAATGTTGCGGTACTTGGTGTCGCCCGTAAGTTCATAAATTCGCGCCGCCGCGATCACCTGCGGGATGTGCGTGTTCACATGTAATCCTTTTAGCTTGTCTTCATGGGCGGCCAGGAGGTCGAAAAACGAATTCTTATCAAAACGGCGCGCCATGTACAGGCGCCGGCGTTCTCCGCTGACGGCCGCGAGATTGGCCATGACCTCGCCCATTCCGCCGTATTCGGTCGTGAGGATTCGCTGCCAGTGGTCGTAACTTATGGGGCCGCTATAGGCGCCAACCCACTGCGCCATCTTCTCTGCCGTCGCAACGGCTTGGTGGTTTCCAGTGAGGGTGTACATGTCGAGGTGACCGGCCATGATCTTGTGAAGAGTGTAGAACGGCGCCCAGACTTTCTGGCGTTCTCGCAACCGGTCGAAGAACTCAACTGGAAATGCGCTCAGATATCCATTGCGGGCTTGGCATTTTGCAAGTTCTGCGACTAGCGAATCGCCGCGCTGCTTGATCTCCTCATCGCCCGTGCTGGCGTAGGCGAACGCACAAGCCGACAGGTAATGACCGCCGCAGAAGTGCCCACGCAGCTCCGAATCGGGCTTCTCCCACCCTCCGAACGGCTGCGCCGACGACGACAGTTCCGCCGTAACCCGGAAGCTGTGCAACAGCCGGTCTTCAGGCAGACTCTTCAGATATTCAAGGTTCCGATCAGAGGCGTTCTGGAAAATCCCTGGTAGCAGGCGCACCTGCTTCATGGGGAAGGGAAGCGCCTTCCAAGAAACCCTTTCTGCGCTTGCCGCGTGGTTGCGCGGGACATCAAGGATGGGGTCCTGGGCCGCACCGAGAGCACGCCAAGGTAGGAGCCAGACACCGGCGCCGGTGATCAGCGAGGCGACAAACTGTCGGCGAGAACAAGGATCGCAAGACATCGTTCCTCCTGTGAAGGCGACTTGCCTGCGCAGATGATCAGAGCTCAGCTGCGACGCGCGCCCGTCTGAGTGGGTAATTTCCAGTACACGTCGTAGCGCTCGTGCAAAATGGAGCTGATCGGCACCAACGGGACCTCGCCCCCCAGTCCTTTGGCTGTGAATGTGAGCGAGTCGTTGGACAAAGCCGCTTCGATCCACGTCGCCGGATTCTCCAGTTCACCGTTCGCTCCCGGCAATGGCGCGGTTCCGGATTCGTCCTTCTCGAATGGTCCTGTCTCGCCGTACCAGCGTTCCTTCGGCGCGTTGTCGTATTTGGCCGCCAGCACCAGCGGACCGTACATCGGCGCCTGCACGCTGTCGTCGTCCGGCATGCGCCAGGTGTGCAGGCTCATGGGCAGGTTCAACTCGATAGTGTCGCCATTTTTCCACGGTCCGCGCAAAGTCAAATAGCTGCTCGGACTGGCGAACGCCGGTAAGGCCTGCCCGTTGACCTTCACGCTGCCGCTCCGCGCCCAGTAGGGAATCCGCAAGTGAATCGCAACCTGGCTTCCGTGGGGCGCCAGGACCGTAAGCTTCGTCCCTTGCTGGCGGGGAAAATCAGTCTGTTGCTGGAGCTTGAGCCCTTTTTCCGGCCAGCTAACCTCTGACGCGATGGACAGGTTTACATAAACCGAATTGGCATCGTGGAAGTAGATCGTGTCGTTGAATTTCGCGAACTCCTCCACCCCGGTTCCGCTGCAGCACCAAAACGAATCGGTGGGAATAGCGTAGGTCTTCCACAGCTTCACTCCCTGGGGGTAGTAATACATCGTGGTGCCGGTTTCCGGATCCATCGTGCCAAGCCGATGATTGAACAGGGTGCGCTCGTAATAATCCATGTAGCGCGCATCGGGCGACCAGCCAAACAAGTGACGTGTAAGCTTCAGCATGTTGTATGCGCAACAATCTTCCGTGGTTGACGGTCCCAGTTCCTTCGACAGCTTACCCGCATCCGTCAGCCAGCGCTCGCCGTTACTTGTGCCGCCGTTGGCGTAGGAGCGCTGGTCGTGGATCTCATCCCAGAAATACTGCGCGATGTCGCGATACCGGGTCTCGCGCGTGAGTTCGTACAATCGTGCCGCTGCGATCACCTGGGGAATATGGGTATTGGCGTGCAGGCCGCGGAGTTCATCCCTGTGCTCCGCCAGAGGATCGAAAAAGGCCTGCTTATCGAAGCGGCGTGCGACCACCATGTAGTTGTCCTTGCCCGTGCCCGCGTAAAGATTGGCGAGCACCTCGCCCATTCCGCCGTACTCGGTTTCCAGGACACGCTGCATGTGCTCGTAGCTGAGCCGAGCGGTGTAGGAATCGACCCAGCCCGCCATCCTTTCAACGACGTCCAGCGCCTGGGCATTGCCGGTGTGCACGTACATGTCGAGCAGGCCGGCCATGATTTTGTGAATGGTGTAGAACGGAGCCCACACGCGCACCCGCTCCCGCAAACGGTCGAAAAACTCCGCCGGGAACGCGCTCAGATAGCCATTCTTGTTTGCGTCTTGGCATTGCGCCAGCGCAGCCACCAGCGCGTCGCCCTTCTTCTTAAGGTCACCGTCGCCCGTGCCGGCGTAGGCCAGTGCCACTGCCGAGAGATAGTGGCCGCCGCAAAAGTGGCCGCGCAGTTCTGAATCGGGCGCCTCCCACCCTCCAAAAGGCTGCGCCGAGGATGACAGCCCCGACGTCAAACGGAACGAGTGCAGCAACCGGTCATCGGGTAAGGAATGCAAGTAGACCTGGTTGCGTTCCTGACCCGCTAGAAACGGGCCGGGTAACAGACGCACCTGCTTCAGAGGGAAAGGAACAGCTTTCCATGGCACGCGCTCACGGCTGACCGCATTCCCCTTCTGATCGACGGAATCAACGACCGGGTCCTCGATGAAGCCGGAAGTCGAGGGAGAAACGAAGCTGGCGCCAGCGATCGCCGCCGCTCCCGCAAGAAAATGACGGCGCGAAAGACCACGCTTCTGAGACATGGAAGAGCAGCCCCTGACGAAGATGGCAAGCTACGTATACATTATCCATAGTTCCGCACCGTCAACCAGCAAAAATTTGCAAGTCTAGCTGTGTCTAAAGGGTCCCTTAGCAGTCGGAGAATCGCCCTACGATCTGAAACTGTTTTTCATTAGCGGTGCCCTTCGTAGCTGTGAAGTCGGTCAGATAGTTGTCGAGCATCTTCCGTGCCGGCTCGAATCGCCCCCACTCAAGATTGGTGGCCAGCGCCATGGTGAAGACGTCTTGGAACCCGCCATACTCCGATCCGTAGTAGTCACGATCCACGGCGCCATACTTGGGGTAAACGCCGCCGGGTCGGACCATGAGTTCCTTGGCGAAGCAATGTTTCGACATGTCGGCCCAGGACTGGTCAGGAAGAGAGAGGGGCGTGAAATCGTGCAACTGCCTGCTTCTGCAGCCGGCGGGTCGAAGGCTAGCGGCTGGGCGGAGCTACCGATTGCCAAGACCGCCGCCGAAGAGGCCGCACTCCGGAGAAACCCTCTGCGACCACAGCCCGGGAACTTTACCGAAGAAACGGCTAAAATGAAAGCGCTTTCAGCCCGTCTGGCAAACCGGGGATTACACCTTACCTTAGGGTGTGCCGCCTGCCGCAACGCCAAGCCATAAGGATGGTTCGATGAAGCGTTCCTTCTCTCCTTGCGCAACATCAGCAGCTTGTCGTTTTGCGCTGATCCTGCTGCTAACCTCGTCGTCGAAGCTTGCCGCACAACCGAATCAACATCCTCCACAGCCCCCCAACCCTGGCCCCATGCTGGCGCAGGGAGTCCAGGACTTCCAAATGCCGGATCTCACGCTAAGTCTGGTGCGCTCGTCTCAGACCGTTGCGGGGCTGAAGCCCAAGGGTGCGAACGGATTCGACTTTGCCCCGGGCGACCTGCTCATTGAGCGTTCGAACGATGGCTACTACCACCTCGGCGACGTCACATTGCGCCTGCGACGTGGCAACTCCGGCGATTGGAGGGACTACTCCACGGCCATTGCGCGGCAGCCCGTATCCCCCTTGCCGGCTGTCGGCAATGTGCTTGCGGCCGCCGACCTGGCTCCTACGCTCCCTGCCGATATTCCCCTCAAGATCACGCGTACCTGGGTGCTCGTCGACGGCAAGCTCGTCCTTCTTTACGCCCTGAAGAACAAGACAAGCGAAACCGTACAGGTGGGCGCGCTCGGCATTCCGCTGGTCTTCAATAATGTCATGAACCACCGGACCCTGAGCGAGGCGCACGAGAAGTGCTCGTTCTACGATCCCTATATCGGCGAAGAGGCGGGCTATGTGCAGGTCACACGCCTGAATGGTCAGGGTCCCACGCTGATCGTGGTGCCATTCGGGAAGACACCGCTGGAAGCGTACAGCCCCATCGTCAACCCGCATGACGAGACGGAGACGGCAACATTCGTCTATACCGACCGCACCCCGCGAGGCGTCACGTTTGAGGGCTTCTACAACTGGATGGTGCACAGCCAAGCCTTTGCCGAAAACGAGTGGAAGAAGGCGCGCCAGTGGAATGCGCCGACCATGTTGACCCTCGCTCCGGGCGAATCGAAAGCCTACGGTCTGAAATTTCTGATTTCACCCGAGATCCGTGACATCGAGAAGATATTAGCCACGAATCAGCGTCCGGTAGCCCTGGGAATTCCCGGATACGTGCTGCCCATGGACCTCGAAGCGCGCTTGTTTCTGCAATATGCCCGCTCCGTCAAGTCGATCACGGTTGAACCGGCGGGGGCGGTCACAATCCAAAAGGATACTTCCACGTCTGAGCAATGGAAGGCCTATACCCTGCGCGGCCAGAGGCGGGGACGAGCGCGAATCTCGATAACCTATGCTGACGGATTATTGCAAACTGTGCACTATGACGTGATCAAGCCCGAAGAGGAGGCCGTGGCGGACATGGGTCGCTTCCTCACCGACAATCAGTGGTTCTCAGACAGCAATGATCCGTTTCATCGGGCTCCGTCGGTCATCAGTTACGACCGTGAGCTGAACCATATCGTGACCCAGGACCGTCGTGTCTGGATAGCCGGACTGAGCGACGAAGGTGGCGCGGGATCCTGGCTGGCTGCGTTTATGAAGCAGTTGGGAGCGCCGGAAAAGACGGAGGTAGACAGGCTTCAGCAGTTTGTCGACGGCGTGCTGTGGGGGAAGCTGCAGTACAGCGAAGGTGACAAGCAGTTCGGCGTTTGCAAGAGCTTGTTCTATTACCAGCCGGACGCTTTCCCGGCCAACTACTACCGCAATGACCTGAACTGGAAGACTTGGACCAGCTGGAACAAGAAAGCCTCAGAGGCTGTAGACCGCTCCTTCAATTACCCGCACGTCGCAGCCGCATACTGGGTGCTATACCGGCTGGCCCGCAACCACGAAGGCCTGGTCACCCAGCACGGGTGGGACTGGTACCTGAAACACGCGTACGAGACCGCCATGGCAATGATGAAGTACGCGCCGGGGTATGCGGTGTTCGGACAAATGGAAGGCGACGTGTTCGTGGCCATACTCGACGACCTCAAGCGCGAGCAAATCGCCGACCTCGCCAGCCCGCTCGAAGCCGCTATGCGACAGCGCGCCGAGCACTGGAAGCAGGAGGCTTATCCATTCGGCAGCGAGATGCCCTGGGATTCGACGGGACAGGAAGAAGTCTATGCATGGACCAAGTATTTCGGCTATCTCGATAAAGCAAAGGTGACGCTGAACGCGATTCTGGGCTATACGCCGACTGTCCCGCATTGGGGTTACAACGGCAGCGCGCGGCGGTACTGGGACTTCATCTACGCTGGAAAATACACGCGCCTCGAACGCCAGCTTCATCATTATGGCTCGGGTATTAATGCCATTCCTGTTTTGTCGGAATACCGTGATCACCCGGAGGATTTTTACCTGCTGCGCATCGGTTACGGTGGCACGATGGGAGTTTTGACCAACATCGATCAGGAAGGATTCCTGGCGCCAGCGTTCCATGCCTATCCCGACCTGCTGCGGCCCGACCCGCTGTCGGGCGATAACGGACCGAACTTTTTCGGGTTCGCCTTCGCCACGGCGACCTACATGTTGGATCATCCCGAATTCGGTTGGCTCGCGTTTGGCGGCAACGTCAGCGAAAGAGGCGGTGTGGTTGAGGTCAAGCCGCTGGACGCCTTTCGCGCCCGCGTGTACGTCGCGCCGCTCGGATTGTGGCTCACGCTCGAGTCGGGCAAGTTTGACAGTGTGGGATTAAATCCCCAGACGCGCACCCTGCGCATCGGGCTCGCAGCCAGGACGCGGTTTACTCCTCAGGCGCGACTGCGAGTCGAACAACCCGCCAAAGTACCGGGAGTCGGCATGTATCGACCTTCAGCGGAAACAGTCAAGGCCAATCGTGACGCCTATGAGATTCCACTGGGAGCAAGCACTACTTGGGTTGAACTGAGTCCTAAGTAGACCGTTCTAGAACGTTTAGAACGTTAGCTGCTCGTGACCATATTGGTGCCACAATGGTAGGATTCTGCCGCGCGCGCGGTGGGATGAGGAAGCTGCTTTCCAATCGATCGATGCTTCTGGGCGGCGAAATGCTCCATGACCGGCGAAGGGCCCGCTGGTTGCTTGCTGCCTTCGCGGTGTGGTGCGCGTGGTATTTGAATGCCCAAGTCGCGCCGGATCGCCTGTTGCGCGGCACCATCACTGGCAAAGACAATCTTACCTACAAGCTCGTCCCCTTCACCGTTCCGGCGGGCGTAAAGCGGATCACGGTGGAGTTTGCGCACACCGGCGCCGAGCAGAAGACCGTCATCGACCTGGGCCTGATTGGTCCTCGCGGATTGCGCGGTTGGAGCGGCGGACGGACGGGCACGGTTGTGATCGCGGAGACTGACGCCACACCGTCGTATCTTCCCGGCAAAATCGTCCCCGGAACTTGGAATCTGTTGATGGGAATTCCCAACATCCGGCCAAACGTGACCGCTACCTACACGGCGAAAATTTATTTTTCGCGCTCTGGCCGCGCGGAGGAGGCTCCCGCGGATGTCTACCCGGTGATCAGCAAGCAGGCGCGATGGTATCGCGGCGACCTCCACATGCATACCGCGCACAGCGACGGCGGCTGCAAAAGTCAGAACGGCAAGCCCGTACCCTGCCCGGTGTTCTTCACCGTCCAGGCGGCCGCGCAGCGAGGGCTCGATTTCATTGCCATCACAGATCACAACACCATGTCGCAGTACGATGCAATGCGGGAATTGCAGCCCTATTTCGATGATGTCCTGCTGATTCCGGGGCGCGAATTGACCACCTTTCAAGGGCACGCGAACGTCTTTGGCACGACCGACTTCCTCGATTTTCGCGTCGGCAGCACCGAGGTGCCGACGTGGAACACGCTGCTGAAGAAAATCCATTCCGCTGGCGGACTGGTTTCGATCAATCATCCTAAAGACCCCACCGGGGAAGCCTGCCTGGGCTGCGGCTGGGATCCAAAACCGCCGGCCGATATGCATCTGGTCGAGGCCATCGAAGCCATCAACGGAGTTGTCGCCGAAGGCCCGACCGCCGGCATTCCGTTTTGGCAAGAACAACTCAATCGCGGCTACCGGATTACCGCGATCGCTGGTAGTGACAATCACAATGGGTTGGCTCCTGTGCCCGCTCCCGGATCGGTTGGTTATCCCACAACCGTGGTGTGGGCCAGCGAGCTATCGATTCCTCGGGTATTGCAGGCGATTCGCGCGGGGCATGTGTTCATCGACGCGACCGGCAGCAAAGACCGCCTGCTGGAAATGTCGGCGAGACTGGGCAACCTCAAGTCAAGCATGGGTGACGCGCTGCGGGTTCCGAGTGGCCTGACGGCTGAGTTCACGGTACATACGGCGGGCGCAGCCGGCGGACGAGTTGAAATCATCGAGGACGGCACATCGGCATCCTTGCTGGCCGACTCCAGGATCTCCCAAGACAACCAATCATTCACCTTCCCGTTCAGGAGCGACGGACAACGGCATTGGTTGCGCGCCAATGTTCGCGACCGGCAGGGCCGGTTACTGCTCGTAGGCAATCCCATCTACGTCAACCTTCCGGAAAAGGCTCGGCGCCTAGCAACCCATCGGCGGGCACGATGAGAGCAAGACCCATAGCATTGCTGGTCTGGTGCTGGGTCGTGATTGTAACTGCGTCCCAAGTGTTGGCGCAGCAACCGACTCTCGACGCGGCGCAGCCTGGGTCACGCGTCCTGATGGACGCGCACAACTGCTATCCCTATGGCGAATGGTGGTATGACCGCATCGACCGAGCACTCTCGGCGGGCACGCCGCTGGCCATTGAGCAGGACTTAACCTGGTATAGGGATCCGCACACCGGAAAATCTTGGCCGGTTCTCAGTCATGATCGGCACGCGAACGGCCACGAGCCCACGATCCAGCAATACTTTTTCGAGCGGGTGCGGCCGGTCATCGAGAAAGCACTGCGCGATGGCAACGGCTCCGAGTGGCCGCTGATCACCCTCAACCTTGATTTCAAGTCAGAAGAGCCGGCTCTCTTGCGCGCAGTGTGGGGCCTGCTCACCCAGTACAAAGGCTGGATTACCGCCGCGCCCCGGACTGCCCATCGTTCGACGGTCGAGCCCCTCGACGTGAAACCGATTCTCGTGCTGACCGGCGAATCGGACGCCCAGCAGGCCGCATTCTACGATGCCGTACCGGTTGGTGGGAAGTTATTGGTATTCGGCGCTGTACATACCAACACGCGCGACCTGATGGCTGCTCCTGAAGTGATCGAGCCGGCGACAGCCGACAATTATCGCCGCTGGTGGAACAATAGCTGGAGCGTGGTCGAGGCCGGCGGTCCGGCACAGGCGGGCGACTGGACTAACGCAAAAAACCTTCGCCTGCAGCAACTCGTCGCGCATGCGCACCAAAACCATCTCTGGATCAGGTTCTACACCTTGGATGGCGCTGCGAGTGCCGAACTGAGCTCGCATGGCTGGTTTCGCAGTTACAACTTCGGGTCCAGACTCGCGGTCCAGACTCGATGGATGGCTGCGGCGCGCGCCGGAGTCGACTACATCGCCAGTGACGAGTACGAAGATCTCGGTGCTTACCTGAAGGCGAGAGCGCTGGTTTCACCCGCCGGCAAGGATTCTGGTCGGTGACCAGCAAAATCACGACCTAAACGGAAAGCACCTTACCTTATCGGCGGTGCCAGCCTAGCCTTCTTCGTCCGGCGGTCCGGCGGCCCCGGCGAGATCCTGAGGACGGACCTTCTCCGTGTTGAACTTTGCTGCGCGGTCGCGCATGGTCTTGAGCACTTCTTCAAGCGCCGGCGGTTCATCCTTAATCCACCGCAGCGGGTTGATGCGCGCCACCACGAATGCGCGCAGGTACGGGCTGACCAGTCCTCGGTCCTTGAGCTTGTTGACTACGGCCGCAACTTTCTCTTCGAGATCGAGCACCATCGAAGCGCGCTTCTCATGATCCTTGAGGGCTGAGCGCAACGATTCATCGGTAAACGTTTCGAGCCGCCGCAGAATGGGGTGGTAAACTCCGCCACCAAAGCGGGGCACTCGCTCGTAACACACACCGAGAGTGACCAGAGCGGCTTGCTCGAGATAAAAACTAAACTGCGATTCTGGCCGCGTGCCGTCCTCCTCGACCAGCCCTCGGTAAATGCGGATGACCTCTAGCGAGCGCTCTTTGAGGTTATGTGCTTTCTCGGTATTCAGGGCCAGGATCTGCCACGCCACCTCGCGATCGGCTACCACCAGAGCAGTGATGGACTTAGCGCCCAGCCGACGCATGGCTTCCAGGCGATGTCGTCCATTGGGAGTCCAGAAACCGCCGCCCGGCGCGACGACTGCAATGATGGGGTCCAGAAAACGTCCGGTTTTGTTGATGACGTCGGCCAACCGTTTGTGATGCGCATCCGACAAGTCACGCTGAAAGGGCGTGGGCTCGATAGCATCGATCGGCAGAATCGAAATTATGACCGGATGGCCGGCAAGCGGTTCTTTGTATTGCCCCGCTACACATCCACCGACGTTCTCGATTTCCTTGGCGACGCTGGCGGCGGATCCTTCCGGTTGCACGAGCTGACACTCTGCTGGTTTCAGGCCCACGGTACCGGGCTTAGCTTTGCGAGGACGTCGTCGGGCAGGGGCACGTTTTGCCATGGCGGAGACTCCATTTTTCCGGGGATCAACTTCTCAATCTCAAGGTGCTGGTTCCCTACAGCGACTTCTTCGCTCTAGTCACCCAAGACCGTGATTACGACAGTGCGCTTACGCCCGCGCACATCGCATTCCAAATGAAAGATCTGCTGCCACGTTCCCAGCACCAGCTTGCCATCGGCGATCGGCACCGTCAGGGACGGCCCCAGCATCGTCGCCTGAAGATGTGAATGCCCATTGCCGTCGTGCCACGCTTGCTCGTGGCCGTAACTGCGGCTGGGTGGGATGAGCCTGTCCAGGATGGCAGGCAAGTCCTCGAGCAGTCCGGGTTCGAACTCAAGGGTGCCAACCGCCGCCGTGCTACCAACGTTGAAGACATTCACGCTGCCGGTACGAACGCCGGATGCGGCAACCGCCGCCGCTACTTGCCCCGTCAAATCGTGCATGTCGCCATGGCCCTTTGTGCTGATGGAAATCTGCTGCTGATAGTTCATAATTGGGCGCCCTTCAGCCAAACACGGTAACGCAGGCAACGCGACGGTCACGATGTCAGCGTCAACCGCAAGCCCTGGTCACTGACCCGGTCGACTGTGATCGCAGCGCAGTTTTTCACCACCCAGTCCGCTCCGGCCGCTACCAGTTCGTCACTCGCAACTGTCGTTGAAAAGCCGATCACCCGTGCGCCGGCAGCCTTCCCTGATCGGATGCCGGTGGGGACATCCTCAACCACGACGCAATTCTGCACAGGAAAGCCGACGACGGACGCTGCTTTCAGATACGGCTCGGGGTGCGGCTTTCCGTTGACCACGTCGCTGGAGGTGATCAACCGTTCTGGAAGTGGCAGTCCGGCAGCTCGCAACCGCACTTCGGCCAAGGGACGCGTGGACGAGGTCACTATGGTCCAACGATTCGCTGGCAGTTCGGCAAGCAACTCGCGAGCGCCAGGCAGCGGCACCACACCTTCGAGATCTGTCATCTCGCGGCGTTCGACTTCTCGATTCTCTTGCTCGTGATCGGCGTTGGGGAGATAATCCCGCACCGTGGCCAGACTTGGCCGGCCGTGCGCCCGGGTAACGACTTCTTCCGGGTGAAATCCGTGCTCAATAGCCCATCGCCTCCAGACCCTTGCCACGGCTGGAGTGGAATTAATTAATACTCCATCCATATCGAACAATAACGCGTCAGTTGCGATCTGGATTGA
>Ga0209577_10000273_pt1 | contig 52530 bp, 55 predicted proteins | sample GraSoiAngelo_109_FD_185874 | JGI IMG/M metagenome (GOLD analysis project Ga0209577, IMG submission 185874) | Grasslands soil microbial communities from the Angelo Coastal Reserve, California, USA - 14_0903_12_20cm (SPAdes) (version 2) | ecosystem: Environmental > Terrestrial > Soil > Grasslands... | reverse complement strand
CCCGTCCACTGCCGGCTGGTCGCCAGCGACAGCGTGGCGACGCGGGAGCCGTTGTTGGTGCTCCGCACCTCGGGATCGGCCCCTAAGTTCCCGATTAGCATGACCTTATTCAGACTGCGGCTCACGAAAAACCTCCGAACGCTGGGCGGGTCCGGAACCAAGGGCGACAACAGTATATGACCCGCAAGTCATTCTGTCAATCAAAGATACGCCACTTGGGCTAAAGTTTTGCAGACACCCCGGCCGGGTCAATCGCAGCGCATAGCACGACCGCGTCCTCGACCGGCCTGCGGTAGTACCGCGCCCGTCGGGCCACCTCTCCGAACCCCAGAGCTTCGTAAAGCCGCCGGGCGCCGGCGTTCGACTCGCGCACCTCGAGATACACCACGCGCACGCCCCGGGCCCCCAGCGCGGCGAGCACGTGCTCCACCAGCGCCCGTCCCACCCCGTGGCGCCGATGGGCCAGGGCCACCCCAAGGTTGAGGACCTCACCTTCGTCCGCCGCGCAGTGCGCAATCACGTAGCCCACGACCAGGCCGTCCGCTTCGGCGACGAGGAACGGCACACCAGAGGTGACGCACTCCGCGAAGTCGCGACGTGACCAGGGATCGGAGAATACGGCGCGCTCGATCGCCGCGACGTCGTCGACGTCAGCCGGCGCGGCCGGACGAATCCGGGAAGGGGCGGCCGTGGCGCGCCTCCCATTGGGCCTGCGCTTCGGCAGGACGTCCGTAGACCGGCTCGGCGGTGGCGGGATCGTCGAGGGTACGACCGACGCCGGGGCGCCCGAGCAGAGCGAGCAGCATCGTCGCGGCGGGGGGGAGGCTTTCGAGGGGTACGGGAGGGGCGCCGGCCCAATCGGTCATCTGATCCGCGAAACCGGGGCCACCGCCGCCCACCACGAGGCGGGGGCGCACCGGGGCGACACGCACGAACTCGGCCGGCGTCAGCAGGGCGGGTTCCACCAAGCTGTCCACGCGGTCGGGGTGGAAGGCGTACATCGCGCCGTACACCTGACCGCGCAGCGCGTCGAAACAGGCCGCCACCGGATCGGTGCCGAGGCGCAGCGACGCCCCGGCGGCTGCGGCCATGAGCGACGGCATGGTTCGAATGTCGAGCCCGGCCTCATGCGCCAGCCCCTTCGCCGCCGACCAGCCGATGCGCAGCCCGGTGAAGCTCCCCGGCCCGTCCCCGACCACGATGCCTTCCAGGTCCCGGGGGCGGAGGCTCAGCCGGTCGAGCACGAAGTCGACCAACCGGATGATCTCCGCGGCGTGCCGGCGGGCTCCCTGCACGTGCGCCCCGCTCTCGGCGACCGGCGGCCGCCCAGCGGCGACGCTGGCGATGTCCGTCGCAGTGTCGATCGCCAACCAGCGACCGCTCATCGGAGCACGGACCATTGCGGATTGCGGATTTCGGATTGCGGATTGGACGGTCGCGCTTCGATTCCGCAATCCACAATCCGCAATCCGCAATCCAGAACCGCGAGCCTGGTCGTCACCGTATCTCCTCCAGCTCCCGGATATCCGGGCCATCACCGTAGCTCAGCTTGAAGTGCCGATCCAGCGGGGGTGCCCACGGTCCCGCGCGTTCGGGCCATTCGATCAGGAGGATCGCGCCGTCGCGCATCATGTCGTCGAACGCGAGGTCGCGGGCTTCGTCGGGCGACTTGAGCCGGTAGCAGTCCACGTGGTAGACCGGCCGGCCGTCGGAGGTTACGTAGTGATGCACGAGGGCGTAGGTGGGACTGGTGGCCAGTACGCGAGCGCCGAGGCCCGCGCAGATCGCCTGGACCAGAGTCGTCTTCCCCGTCCCGAGCTCGCCGGAGAGCCCGATCACCACGGGGCCCGCGAGGTCGCGCCCGAGCGCGTCACCGAACCGCTGGAGCTCGTCCGCGGACAGGCGCATGACGCCCGGTGTCGGCTTCGGCCCGGAGCTCGAGGATCTGGTCGCGCAGCACGGCGGCGAGCTCGAAGTCGAGCTCTTCGGCGGCGGCCTGCATCTGACCTTCCAGCAGCTTGATGAGGGCGTCGCGCTCCTTGGCGTCGGCCGGGCGCGGTACGCCGCCCTCGGCGGGGCGCGCCGTCTTGGCGTCCGCGAAACGGGTCGCGAAGCGGACCTGGTCCACGGATTTGACGATCGAACGGGGCGTGATACCGTGCTGCGCGTTGTGGGCCACCTGCGTCTCGCGCCGGCGGGTCATTTCTGCGAGGGCGCGCTGCATGGAGCCGGTGACGCGGTCGGCGTAGAGAAGCGCGCGCCCCTGCAGGTTGCGCGCAGCGCGGCCGACGGTCTGGATGAGCGACCGGTCGGACCGCAGGAACCCTTCCTGGTCCGCGTCCAGGATGGCCACGAGCGACACCTCCGGCAGATCGAGCCCCTCGCGCAGCAGATTGATTCCCACGAGCACGTCGAATTCCCCGAGCCGCAGGCCCCGAATGATCTCGACCCGCTCGATCGCGTCGATCTCCGAATGCAGGTAGCGCACGCGCACGCCGTGCTGCTGCAGATAGTCGGTGAGGTCCTCGGCCATCCGCTTGGTGAGCGTGGTGACGAGCACGCGCTCGCCCTTCTTCTCGCGCAGCCGGATCTCGTGCAGCAGGTCGTCGACCTGCCCCTTCACGGGACGGACTTCCACCTCGGGGTCCACGAGGCCGGTCGGGCGGATGATCTGCTCGACGACGACGCCGCCCGCCAGCCGCAGCTCCTCCTCGCCCGGCGTGGCCGACACGAACACGATCCGCGGCACGAGCTGCATGAACTCGTCGATGCGCAACGGGCGATTGTCGAGGGCGGAGGGGAGGCGGAACCCGTAGTCCACCAGTGTCTGCTTGCGGGAGCGGTCTCCCTCGTACATTCCGGCGACCTGCGGCAGGGTCTGGTGCGACTCGTCGAGGATGCACAGGTAGTCGGCGGGGAAGTAGTCGAGCAGGCACGCAGGGCGCTCCCCCGCCGCGCGGCCGGTCAAGTGGCGCGAGTAGTTCTCGATCCCCGTGCATCGCCCGACCTCGAGCAGCATGTCGATGTCGAAGTTGGTGCGCGACTCGAGGCGCTGTGCCTCAAGCAGCTTGTTCCGGGCGCGCAGCTCCGCGAGACGGCCCGTGAGCTCGGCCCGGATGGCCGCGACGGCACGCTGGATGGTGGGGCGCTCGGTCACGAAATGGGTGGCGGGATAGACGGCGGCGCGCGGTAGCTCGGTGATGGTGTCGCCCGTGAGCGGGTCGATCTTCGCGATGCGCTCCACCGTGTCGCCCCAGAATTCGATGCGCACCGCCTGCTCGTCGTAGGCGGGGAACACCTCGATCGTATCGCCCCGTACGCGGAACGTGCCGCGTTCGAATGCGACGTCGTTCCGCTGATATTGCACGCCCACCAGCTGCTCGAGCAGCGCGTCCCGGCCGCGCTCCTCGCCCACGCTCGCCGTCACGAGGCGCTGTCGGTACATCTCGGGATCGCCCAGGCCGTAAATGGCCGAGACGCTCGCGACGATCACCACGTCCTCGCGCTCCATCAGGCTCGACGTGGCCCGCAGCCGCAACCGGTCGATGTCGTCGTTGATCGACGAGTCCTTGGCGATGTAGGTGTCGGTCTGCGGGACGTACGCCTCGGGCTGGTAGTAGTCGTAGTAGGAGATGAAGAATTCGACGGCGCTCCGCGGGAAGAACGACTTCAGCTCCCCGTACAGCTGGGCCGCGAGGGTCTTGTTGTGCGACAGCACGAGCGTGGGGCGCCCGAACCGGGCGATGACGTGCGCCATCGTCATCGTCTTCCCCGAGCCGGTGACGCCGAGCAGCGTCTGGTAGCGGTCGTCCCGGGCGAGGCCCGCCGACAGCTCCCGGATGGCGCGCGGCTGATCCCCCGCCGGCGTGAACGGGGACACGAGGTCGAACGGCATCGACGAAAGTTAACCGACCACGGGCTGCGTCTGGGGGCCCGATTCCCGGCGCGATACCTCCATCACGCCTTTCACCCGTCGGATCGCCCGGATCACTTTGCTCAGGTGGGTCTGGTTCTCCACCTCGACCAGCACGGAGCCGAACACTGCCCCGTCCCGGGTCGAGATCTCGGCCGAGCGGATGTTGGTGCCGGACTCGCTGATGGCCGTGCAGATGTCGGCATACAAACCGCGCCGGTCTTCGCCGCTCACCGCCAGGCGGACGACGAACGTCTCGCCCTCCGACTCCTGCCAATCGATGTCGATGCGGCGCTCCGCCTCGGTCGACAACACGAGCAGGTTGGGGCAGTCCGAGCGGTGGATCGAGATGCCGCGCCCCTGGGTGACATACCCGACCACGGTGTCGCCCGGGACCGGCTGGCAGCACTGGGCGTACCGCACCATCAGCCCGTCCACCCCCTGGATCTTGATGCCCCGGCCGAGCCGCAGCCGCTCGATCACGCGCCCGAAGGCCGTGGGCTTCGGCGCCTGCAGGTCGTCGGCGGGCAGGTCGGGGTAGAGCGCCCGCATCAGCGTGCCCAGCGCCAGGTCGCCGCGCCCGAGCGCGGCCTGGAGCTGCTCCGCCGTGCCCACCGACAGCGTCGCGGCGGCCCGCTCCAGCCGCTCCTCGTCGGGGGCGTCGAGCCGGCGGCGCCGTACTTCGCGCGCCAGGATCTCCCGACCCAACTCCAGGCTCTTCTCATGCTCTTCCTGGCGGATCCACTGACGGACCTTGTGGCGGGCTCGCGCGGTCTGGACGTGAGCCAGCCAGTCACGCGAGGGCTTGGCCTGGGGGCTCGTCATCACCTCCACCGTGTCGCCGTTCTTGAGCGGCCGGTGCAGCGGCGCGATGCGGCCGTTGATGCGGGCGCCCTGGCAGCGTTGGCCGACCTCGGTGTGCACGGCGAACGCGAAATCGATGGGCGTGGCGCCTTTCGGGAGCCGCTTCACGTCCCCGCGCGGGGTGAACACGAAGATCTCGTCCTGGTACAGGTCGACCTTGAGGAACTCGAGGAATTCCTCGGGCGTGTGCGCGTCCTGCTGCAGCTCGAGCAGCTGCCGGAACCACGCGAGATGGCGGTCCAGCTCGTCGGGGCTCTTGCGCCCTTCCTTGAAGAGCCAGTGGGCCGCGATGCCGTATTCCGCCGTGTGATGCATCTCGCGCGTGCGGATCTGAATCTCGTACAGCTGCCCCCCGGGGCCGAACACGGTGGTGTGGAGCGACTGATAGCCGTTGGACTTGGGGCTCGCGATGTAATCCTTGATCCGCTCCTGGAGCGGGGTCCAGCTGTGGTGAATGGCGCCGAGCACGTGGTAGCACTCGGGGATGTCGTTCACGAGCACGCGCACGGCGAGCAGGTCGTAGATCTCCTCGAACGGCTTGCCCCGTTTGCGCATCTTCTTGTAGATCGACCACAGGTTCTTCGGCCGACCGGTGATCTCGATGTCGGCGAGCCCTGCCTCGCGCAGCGCGTCGCCCAGCGGCCCTCGCAACCGCTCGATCGTCTGCTCGCGCTCGACCTTCTTCGCCTTGACCTTGCGCGCCAGCGTGCGGTAGTCGTCGGGCTCGAGGAACTTGAACGCCAGGTCCTCGAGCTCGGCCTTGACGCCGGCCATGCCGAAGCGGTGGGCCAGCGGGGCGTAGATCTCGCGCGTTTCGAGCGCGATGCGGTGGCGCTTGTCGGCATCGAGGTGCTCCAGGGTCCGCATGTTGTGCAGCCGGTCCGCGAGCTTGATGATGATGACGCGGGCGTCCTTCGCGACCGAGAGGAGCAGCTTGCGGTAGTTCTCGGCCTGCTCCTCGGCGGTCGAGCGGAACGTGAGGGTCGAGAGCTTGGTGAGCCCGTCGACGAGCTCGGCGACTTCGGGCCCGAAGGTGCGGCGGATGTCCTCGACCGAGACGTCGGAGTCTTCCACGACGTCGTGCAGCAGCGCCGCCGCGATGGTGACCGAGTCCATTTGTTGCTCCGCCAGAATCGTGGCCACGGCGACGCTGTGCGACACGTAATCGTCGCCCGATTGGCGCTTCTGGCCGCGGTGCGCCTGCGCGCTCAGGCCATAGGCGCGCGCCAGGAGGTCGACGTCGAGGCGGTCGCGCTGCAGCGCGACCGCCCGGGCGAGCTCCGGGGCGAGGAGGGGAGCGGTGCTGGTCACCTGTGGAGGATGGCGAGCCGCGGTCACCGCGTCAACGCGGGCACGGGAAACACACGGCCCCTCCTATAATGCGCGATCCCTCAATGGCTTAGCTGGTTACGCGAGGACCTCTCGCCGCGACGGGTCCGGCGACCTATGATGGAGCGACTTCCTCGGAGGCACCGCATGCGATCCAGCTCGACCGTCTCACGCCGCGCGCTGCTCGTAGTTGCAGCCGTCGTGTCCATCCTGGCCTGTCAGCCCGACGCGGACCCGACCGGCGTCACGGCACCCCTCGTCGCATCGCGCAGCGCCGCCGCCACGGAAGAACTGGCCAGCCCGGCGTGGCAGGGGACGGCCGCAACCTTCGTCGCGCAGGGCAACCTCGCAGCTGTCGTGTCGACCCGCGCGTACTCCCTCCTCGGGGTCGCGCAATATCTGGCGGTGCAACGGGCCGAAGGCAGCAGGCGGGACGGGCGCAGCCGTGATGCGTCCGATGCCGGCGCCGTCGCGGGCGCGTCGGCAACTGTGCTGAGCTACCTGTTCCCCCTCAAGACGCAGGCGCTCGAGGACATGGTGAAGGCACAGCGGGGCGCAGGTCCCGGGTTTGCGCGCGGCGAAGTGATCGGCCGCGCGGCAGGCGCCGAGATCGTGGCCCGAGCGCAAGCCGACGGCTTCTCCACTCCGTTCACCGGTACCATTCCCGTGGGCGCAGGGTTGTGGATCAGTAACACGACGCCGGCGACCATCGCCGGCGGGCCATTGCCCGGCGTGCGTCCCTGGTTCCTCAAGTCCGCGCGTCAGTTTCGGCCGGGCCCTCCGCCGGCGTTTGGGTCCGCAGACTTCCTCGCCGCGCTGGCGGAGATCCGGCACATCTCCGATACACGCACGGACGAGCAGGTCCAGATCGCCACGGTTTGGGCGCAGGGCGCGGGCACGGCCACCACTGCGGGATTCTGGCTCCAGGTCGCGACGGACGGCATCAATTCGCACAGATTGTCGGAGCGGCAGGCGACACACCTGTACGCGTTGCTCGGCGCCTCGATGTTCGACGCGCAGATCGGTTGCTGGGACGCGAAGGAGACCTACTGGTTCATTCGGCCGTGGCAGGCGGATCCCGGGATCACGGTCGTTGCCGCGGTCGGGAAGCCCAACCACCCCTCCTATCCGTCGGGACACAGCTGTATCTCCTCGTCGGCCGCGGCGGTGCTGAGCGGGTTCTTCCCTGACCAGCGCAGGCAATTGGACGCGATGGTCACCGAGGCGGGGCTTTCACGCATGTACGGCGGCATCCATTACCCCTTCGACATCGAAGCCGGGCAGCGGCTCGGGCGGAGCGTGGCGCGGTTCACGATGCGGGCCGACAGATCGGGCCACTCGGTGCTGACGCCGGGCGACGAAAAGGGGGGCCACGGACGGCGCTAGCCGCCGCGTCCTACAGCAGCCCCGCCTCCGCGAAACTGACGTAGCGGTCGCCTGCGACGATCACGTGGTCGTACACCGGGAGGTCGAGCAGGCGGCCGGCGTCGACGAGCTGCCGCGTCACGGCCCGGTCGTCCGCCGACGGCGTGGGGTCGCCGCTCGGGTGATTATGGACGACGATGATGCCCGCCGCGGCCTCCGCGATGGCGGCCCGGAACACCTCGCGCGGGTGGACCAGCGAGCTGTTGAGGATGCCCCGCGTGATCAGCAGGTCGCCCAGGATCTGGCTCTGGCTCCCCAGCGCCAGCACGTGGAACTCCTCCACCGCGAGGTCCCGCAGCCGCGTCCCATAAAAGCGCTGCACGTCCGCGGGTCCCCGCACGCGCTCCGGCGGCGGCTCCGTCTCGCTCTCCACGCGGCGCCCCAGCTCGAGCGCCGCGGCGACGCGCGCGGCCTTGATTCGTCCCACGCCAGCGACCTTGGCCAATTCCGCTGAGGGCCGCCCCGCGAGGCGCCGCAGCGAGCCGTCCACGCGGGCCAGCACGGCGCCCGCAACGGCGAGCGCGTCACGACCGCTGCACCCCGTCCCCAGCAGAATGGCCAGGAGCTCCTGCCCCGTCAACGCGGCGGGGCCCACGCTCCAGAGGCGCTCGCGCGGCCGGTCGTATTCGGGATGCTCGGAAAGGCGCAGGGGCATGGGGGAAGAATAGGTGGCGAAGGGAGATGTCCGGCACCGGAATAATGCGAAATGGGGAATGCGGAATGCGGAATGCGGAATGCGGAATGTCAGGACCTGCGTCCTACCGCGAGCGGACCTCCACGGTCAATTCCGCATTCCCCATTCCGCATTAGATCGCTGCCCCGTGGCACTTCTTGAACTTCTTGCCGCTGCCGCAGGGGCATGGGTCGTTGCGGCCGACCCCGGCGTAGGGATTGGGAACTGGCGCGCCCGGGGCGGGCTTCGGCGCCGCAGCCGTGTCGCCCCGGATCAGCCCGTCGGCCTCCGCCTTCGATGCCACCATGGGGGTGGGGCGCCGCGGACCGCCGACAGGCCCGGGACGAGGGCCCCGCACGCCCGGGCCGCCGACGTCGCCCGGGGGCGGGCCGAGCTCGATCTGCAGCTTGAGCCAGCGCTCGGCGAAGGTGGCATGCACGTCCCGCATCAGCCCGACGAACATGTCGTAGCCTTCCGTCTTGTACTCGATCAGCGGGTCTTTCTGGCCCCAGGCGCGGTACTGTATCGCCGCCTTGAGCTGGTCCAGATCGTACAAGTGATCCTTCCACTTCTCGTCGATCACCGTCAGCATGATGTGCGACAGCGCCTGGCCTCCCAGGTTCTGGGCCCCGACCTTCGCCTCGATTTCCTTGAAATACTCGAGCTTGGCCTCGAACGCCGCCCGCCCCGCGTGCTGGGCGGCCCGCACCAGCTCGTCGCGGCTGCGGATCTTCGCGGGGTCGGTCAGCCCCGGGATCGAAATCAGGAACTTGAGCAGGAACTCGGTTTCCATGAGCGCCCGATCCCACTGGTACGCGTCCTTGGCGTCGCCGATCAGCTCGTCCGCCAGGCGCTCGACCGCCTGCTCGATCATGCGTACGGCTTCGGCCCTCAGCTCTTCGCCCCCCTCGAGCGCGAACAACCGAAGTGAATAGATCACCTCGCGCTGCTGGTTCATCACGTCGTCGTACTCGAGCAGCTTCTTGCGGGCCTGGAAGTTCTGGAGCTCGACCCGCTTCTGCGCCTGGCCGATGGCGCTCGTCACCCACGGGTGGGTGATGACCTCGCCCTCCTCGGCGCCGGTGCGGTCCATCCAGCGCGCGATGCGGTCCGAGCCGAACAGGCGCATCAGGTCGTCTTCGAGCGACAGGAAGAACACGCTCTGTCCCGGATCGCCCTGACGGCCCGAGCGGCCGCGCAGCTGGCGGTCGATGCGCCGCGCCTCGTGCCGCTCGGTGCCCACGATGACCAGGCCACACGGCGGGTCCTCCTGGCATTGCAGCCGCTTGATCTCCTCCGGACTCAAGTCGGGCTTCTCGATCTGCTGCCCGAACGGCGCCTGGTGGGCGGTGATACCGCATACCTGACACTTCTTGACGCCGGGGCCGAGTTTGATGTCGGTGCCGCGGCCGGCCATGTTGGTGGCGATCGTGATGGCGGCCGGCTGGCCCGCCTGCGCGACGATCTCGGCCTCGCGCTCGTGGTACTTGGCGTTGAGCACTTCGTGGCGGAGACCGCGCCGCTTGAGCATGCGCGACAGCGTCTCCGAGACGTCCACGCTCACCGTCCCCACCAGCACCGGCAGCCCGCGCTTGTGCTGTCGCTCCACTTCGTCCATGATGGCGTTGTACTTCTCGCGCCGCGTCTTATAGATGAGGTCGTGCTTGTCGACGCGCCGCACGGGACGGTTGGTGGGAATGACCACCACCTCGAGCCCGTAGATCTGGAAGAACTCGGTCTCTTCGGTTTCGGCCGTGCCCGTCATGCCGGCCAGCTTATCGTACATCCGGAAGTAGTTCTGGATCGTGATGGTCGCGAGCGTCTGGCTCTCCTCCTGTACGGCGACGCCCTCTTTCGCCTCCACGGCCTGATGCAGCCCCTCCGACCAGCGCCGCCCGTGCATCAGCCGCCCGGTGAACTCGTCGACGATCAGCACCTTGCCTTCCTGCACGACGTAATCCACCTCGCGCTCGTACAGCGCGTGCGCCTGCAGCAGTTTGTGGATGATGTGCAGCGTCTCGCTCTTCTGGGCGTACTCGGCCTCCACCTGACGACGGCGCTCGATCTTCTCCTTGGGAGAGAGGTGCTCGTCGTGCTCGATCTCGTGCACGGCGTGCGAGATGTCCGGCACGACGAACAGGTCGGGGTCCTGGGGCGACATCGTCTCGACGCCCTTCTCGGTGAGGTGGACCGAGTGGCCTCGCTCGTCGAGCACGAAGTAGAGGTCCTCCTCGATATGGCGCAGCTTTTGCTCGCGGGCCGGAAGCTTGCGATCCGCCAGCACGTCGAGCTCCACCCGCTGCACCAGCGACTTCACGCCGGGCTCCTGCAACAGCTTCAGCAGTTTCTTGTTCTTCGGCGTCCCCAGCTGCGCCTGGTACAACAGCGTCGCGCCCTCATAGGCGGTCTTCTCGGTGCCGATCAGGGGCTCCGCACGGGCGATGAGGTCGTTCGCGACGGCGGTCTGCTTGCGGACGAGCTGCACGACCTGGGTGTTGAACTGCGCGTACTTTTCGTCCGACTCGCTGCCCACCGGTCCGGAGATGATCAGCGGCGTGCGGGCCTCGTCGATCAGGATCGAGTCCACCTCGTCGATCATCGCGTAGGCATGGGTCCGCTGGACGCGCTGCTCGAGCGTGAACACCATGTTGTCGCGCAGGTAGTCGAACCCGAACTCGTTGTTCGTCCCGTACGTGATGTCGCACTGGTACGCGGCGCGGCGCGCCGGTGTGGACGGCTCCGTGTCGTCGATGCAGCCCACGGTGAGGCCGAGCCAGGTGAACAGGTGGCCCATCCACTGCGAGTCGCGTCGGGCGAGGTAGTTGTTGACCGTGACGAGGTGCGCGCCGCGCCCCGCCAGGGCGTTCAGGTACAACGGCAGCGTGGCGACGAGGGTCTTGCCCTCGCCGGTGGCCATCTCGGCGATCTTGCCCTGGTGCAGAACGATGCCGCCGATCAGCTGCACGTCGTAGGGCACCATGTCCCACTTGAGGGAGTGCCCCGTGACCACGACGTCGCCGCCCACCAGCCGGCGGCACGCCTCGCGCACCGTGGCGAAGGCCTCCGGCAGCACATCGTTGAGCGTCGTCTGCAGCTCCTTCACGTAGGCCGACTCGGCCCGGGAGAGCTGCTCGCTCAGCGCGGCACGCTGTTCCGCCTCGGGACAGTCGTGTTTCTCGCGCTTGAGACGCTCCACCTCCGCCGCCAGCGCGCCGGTGCGCTCTGCGACGAGTCCGCGCAGCTTGGGGGTCTGCGCCTGCAGCTCCGCGTCCGACAGCGTCTTGAGGCGCTCCTCGTGACGATGAATCGCGTCCACGACGGGGCGGATGCGTTTCATCTCGCGCTGGAAGCGGGTGCCGACGATCTTCGTAAACCAGCTCTTGACCATCAGTCCTCTATTTCCCGTACAGCCCCCGCGCCGCGATGTAGTCGCGCACGGCGTCGGGCACGAGATAGCGAATCGACCGGGCCTGCCGCACGCGCTCCCGGATCATCGTCGCGGAGACGTCGAGCGCCGGCACCTCGACGCTCCGGGTGATCGCGGGATGGCGCGGCAGCGGCGCCCCCGGCCGCGCGAACACCACGACGTCGGCGAGCTGCGGCAGCGCGTCGACCTCGAACCAGGACGCGAGCTCCGCCGCCGCATCGGCCCCCAGCAGTAACGTGAAGCGGTTCCCGGGCTCCCGCTGAGCGAGTGCCCGCAGCGTCCGGACCGTGTACGAGGGGGCCGGGAGCGTCAGCTCGATCCGCTCGACCGTGAGCCGCGCGTTCCCGGCCACCGCGAGCTCCAACATCTCGGCCCGCTGCTCGGGGCTGGCCCCATGGACGGCGTGGGCCGCGCGCTTGAGCGGTTGCTCCCGCGCCGGCAGGAACCGGATCGTCGCGCCGAGCGCTTCGCCCACCGTCTCTGCCGCGACCAGGTGCCCGACGTGCACCGGATCGAACGAGCCGCCGAACAGCGCCTGCACCGAGGTCAGGAGGGCGTCGCAGTGGTCGAGTCGGCCGGGCAGGACGCGCCGAGCCCCGCGGTCTGCGGGTAGTACTTGCGCAAGGTCCCGCACGTCTCCTTCAGCTCGTCCGCGTACCCGATCGCGCGGTAGGAGTCCACCAATCGCAGCAGGGCGTCGGGGACGCGCGCGGTCCCCTGGTAGTTGGCGATGACGTCCTTGAAGTAGATGATGGCGGAATCGAAGGCGCGCCGCCGGAAGTAGAACAGGCCGTTCTTGTAGTCCTTTTGGGCGAACCACTCCCGCAGCTGCTGGACGTGCACCTGGGCGCGAGCCGCGGCGTCGGTTCCCGGATATCGCCCCGCGAGCTCCTGGTAGATGGCGAGGGCGCTCTCCCCGTACGAGGGATCGAGCTCCGGTTTGCGCCACAGCCGCAGGTTCGCGTCCCCCGCGCGCAGCAACGCGAGGGGGGCGTACGGGCTCGCGGGAAACTGATCGGCGACCTGTCGAAAGTCGTGCGCCGCCTGCACTCGATCACCCGTCTGGAACGAGCATTCCGCGAGGTCGTACTTCACCTCCGCCAACTCGGGGTCGGTGGGGCCGAGCTCGTAGCTCAAGCGCCGGAAGGAGACGAGCGCTTTGCCGAAGTCGCCGCGGTGAAACTGGGCGCGCGCCCGGGCCAGCTCCGCGACGGGATCGGGGGCGGGCTGTATGCGCGGTCCATGGTGGCATGCCGCCGCTGCGGCGCAGCCGATCAGCAGAAGATGACGCATCGTCCTCATGGTTGTTTGGGCGGGGCGGGCGACGGCGCGTCTGCCTTCCCCAACGCATTGATCTTGTCCTGCGCGCGCTGCGTGAGCGTATCGCCGGGCGTGCCGCCCACGAGCGCCTGCTGGTAGCTCTCGAGCGCCCCCGCGACGTCGCCCTGCGCGAGCTTCACGTCCCCGAGTCCCAGAAACGCCCCCCGCACCACGTCGGCCGGTGCACCGGGGGCCGTCGCTCGGCGGAACCAGTCTTCGGCGTCGGCCGGCTTGCCGGCGGCGACCAGCCGTTGTCCCTCGACCAGCGCGCACAAGCCCAGCCCCTCGCGCGCTCCGTCCGCGACGGCGGGCTCACGCTGGCGCCGGATGACGCCTTCGAACACCGGCACCGCGGTACTGCAGGCGCGCACCCGCACGGCGACCATGCCGTACACGTACAGGAGTGAGTCGGTCATCCGCCCGTCACCCGCGGCGGCGACGGCGGCCGGCAAAAGCGCCAGGGCGCCGGCCGTATCGCCCCGATCCGCGGCGTCGAGCGCCGCGAGGCGGGCGTAGCGGCCCAGCGGCCGCGTGGGGGCCACCGCGTGCAGTCCGGCGAGCCCTCGGGCGGCGTCGCTCCGGTCATTCGCCCCGAGGGCGGCCCGGGCGCTGCGCTCGAGCCCGTCGGCGGCCTCGCCGGCGCGCGAGCGGTCCCCCTCGCCCAGGGCGATGTAGGCGTTCACTGCGGTCGCGTAGTCGCCCACATGCAGCGCGGCCGCCCCCAGCTTCGCTTCGAGGTCCGCGTCTCCAGGGCGCGCCTTCAGGCCGAGTTGGTATTCGGCGAGCGCGTCACGGTACGCACCACCTCCGTACCAGCGATCGCCGAGCTCCTCGTGGTCGGCGGCGCTCGGCTGGCACGCGAGCGCCAGCGCGACGCCTACAACCGCCCAGCCCCTCACACGCGCGTCTTTCGTCCGCCGAGCCCCCGCCCCCCCGCTCCTTCGGGACCGCCGTCTCCGGATCGCGGGGGCGGCGGATCGGTGTCCGGCGACGCCGCCGCGCCGGCCGGAACCTGGGGCGAGGCGGCGTTGTCGTTCCGGGCCAGCATGGCGAGGTAGGCTTCCACGCGGGGATCTTCGGGCCGGCGCTCGCGGCAGTCTTCCCACACGGCCTTGGCGGCGAGCCCGTCGCCCGCGAGATAACAGGCGAGCCCCAGCATCGCGGCGGCATCCAGGTAGTTGGGACGCGCCCGGACGATGATCTCGAAATGCTCTCGTGCGTCCAACGCGCGTCCCGCCTCGAGCAGCATGCGCCCCAGCTTGTACCGCAGGTCGTGAAACGCGGGTCCCAGCGCGAGCGCCGCCTGGTACTGGTCGATCGCGGTCGCCAGGCCTCCCGACTCGAGGTAGGCGTCCCCCAGGCGCGCGTGGTGGTTCGCGAGCTTGGCGGCGACGTGGGCCGGAAAGCCCTGCCGCGGCACGCCGCCGATTTGCGCCGCGCGCCGGAACGCCGCGTCGGCCTCCGCTTCGCGACCCAGCTCGTTCAAGACGAGGGCGCGGTGCACCAGCGCCTCGACGTAGTACGGGTTCAACGCGAGGGCGCGGTCCAGCTGCGCCAGCGCCGGGTCCTGCTGGCCCACCAGCGAGTACGACAGCCCGAGCAGGTGGTGCGCGTCGGCAAACGCCCGGCCCGTCGCGATCACCTCTTCCAGAAGGTGAATCGCGCCGTAATAGTCCTGGAGCTGAAACCGCTCCCGGGCCTGCCCGACGAGATGCTCAGGACTGACGTCCATGGGTCGCCTCGTACCAGCGGACGAAGAGCCGAATCCCTTCCTCGATCCCGACCTTGGGCCGGAAGCCGAGCTCGCGGCCGGCGCGCCGCAGGTCGGCATCCGTGAGCCGGACGTCTCCCGGCTGGTCGCCGTGGCGCTCGATCCGCACCTCGCGGCCGAGCGTGCGCGCAATCAGCTCGATCAGCCGATCGAGCCGCACCCGGGCGCCGCCGCCGATGTTGATCGGCTGGGCGATCCCGCCGGGACGGGCACGCTCGGTCCAGGCCATGGCCGCCAGGACGCCGTCGACGCAATCCGTAATATAGGTATAGTCCCGCTCGCTCGACCCGTCGCCGTGCATGCGCACCGGCTGCCCCCGGGCGACCAGGTCCGTGAACCGGTGTATGGCCAGATCGGGCCGCTGGCGCGGGCCGTACACGGTGAAGAACCGCAGGCAGGCGATCTGCATGCCGTACAGGTGCGCGAAGGCGTGCGCCACCAGCTCGCCGGCGCGCTTGCTCGCGGCGTAGGGGGAGATCGGCTCGACGGCGGGAGCCTCCTCGCTGAACGGGGCGGGCGTGGTGTCGCCGTACACGGAGGACGACGAACCGAACACCACGCGCCGGATCCCGACGCGCCGGGCCGCCTCGAGCACACGCACCGTCCCGGTCACGTTCGTCTCGCTGTACGACGCGGGATCTTCGAGCGAGGGGCGCACGCCCGGGCGTGCCGCGAGGTGCACCACCACCGACACGCCGTCGAGCGGCAGCGGGTCGCGCACGATGTCGGCCTCCACGAAGCGGCATCCCTTGCTGCGCCGCAGCGTTTCGAGGTTCCGCTCTTTCACCGCGCGGGGGTAGAACGGGTCGAAGTTGTCGAGGGCCACGACTTCGTCGCCCCGCGCCACCAGGGCCTCGGCCACGTGCGATGCGATGAACCCCGCTGCGCCCGTGACGAGCACGCGCGGGCTCACGCCACGATCCCACGAAAGTACTCGATCGTACGGCGTAATCCGTCCTCGAGCGGCACCCGCGGCTCCCAGTCCAGCGTTTCGCGGGCGTAGCGGATGTCCGGCTGGCGCACCTTGGGATCGTCGGTGGGCAGCGGCTGCTCGACGATGGCGCTCCGGCTACCGGTGAGCCGCAGCACCAGCTCGGCGAGCTGGCGCACGGTGAACTCGTGGGGGTTGCCGATGTTCGTCGGGTCCGACCCGCCGCGCTCGAACAGCCGCACGATGCCCTCGATCAAGTCGTCCACGTAGCAGAACGAGCGGGTCTGCGACCCGTCGCCGTACACGGTGAGCGGATCGCCCTTGATCGCCTGCACGATGAAGTTGGACACCACCCGGCCGTCCTTGGGGCGCATGCGCGGCCCGTACGTATTGAAAATACGCACGATACGCGTGTCGAGCTTGTGGTAGCGGTGATAGGCCATCGTCAGGGCTTCCGCAAAGCGCTTGGCTTCGTCGTACACGCCGCGCGGGCCCACCGGGTTCACGTTGCCCCAGTAGCTCTCGGGTTGGGGATGCACCAGGGGGTCGCCGTAGACTTCGGACGTGGACGCGAGCAGGAAGCGAGCCTCTTTGGCCCGCGACAACCCGAGCGCCTTGTGGGTGCCGAGCGAGCCGACTTTGAGCGTCTGAATCGGGTAGTCGAGGTAGTCGACCGGGCTCGCCGGACTCGCGAAGTGGAGCACCCCGTCGAGCGGACCCTGGACCTCGACGAAGTTCGCGACATCGTGCAGCACGAACTGAAAGCTGGGATGCTTGCGGAGGTGGGCGATATTGACGGGGTTACCGGTGAGGAAATTGTCCATTCCGACGACGCGGTGACCCTCTGCCAGCAACCGGTCACACAGGTGCGACCCGAGAAACCCTGCGGCCCCGGTTACGAGGACGCGCATGCGACCGGGCGGCCGATGCTTTCGTACACGAACCCGAGGCGCGCGAGACGCTGCGGGTCGTAGAGGTTGCGTCCATCCACGATCAACGGCCGCGACAACAGCTTCTTGATCCGGCCGAAATCGGGGTTGCGATACTCGAGCCACTCGGTCACGACGACGAGCGCGGCCGCGCCCTCGAGCGCCTCGTACGCGGTGCCCGCGTACGTGACCCGGTCGCCGAGGTGGCGGCGGGCGCTGTCCATCGCCGCGGGGTCGTGCGTGCGCACGTGCGCGCCCGCTTCGAGCAGCTGCTCCGCGAGCACCAGCGCCGGGCTCTCCCGCACGTCGTCGGTCTCCGCCTTGAAGGCGAGCCCCCATACCGCCACGGCGACGTTGCGCAGCTTGCCGCCGAAGTGGCGGGCCAGCTTCTCGTACAGCACGCGTTTCTGGCGCTCGTTCGCGGTCTCCACCGCCTCAAGCACGTCGAGCGAGACGCCGCAGTCCTGGCCGGTGCGGATCAGTGCCTTGACATCCTTGGGGAAGCACGATCCGCCGTAGCCGGGACCCGGGAAGAGGAACGCCGGCCCGATGCGCCGGTCGGTCCCGATGCCCTTCCGGACCAGCGTGACGTCGGCCCCGGCCGCGTCGCACAGCCGCGCGATCTGGTTCATGAACGAGATCCGCGTGGCGAGCATCGCGTTGGCTGCGTACTTCGTCATCTCGGCCGAAGCGAGGTCCATGAAGATGATGGGGTTGCCCGTCCGCACGAAGGGCGCGTACAGCTCTCCGATCGTCTGCGCGGCTTCCGGTGAATCGACGCCGACGATGACGCGGTCCGGTTTCATGAAGTCCTCGACCGCCGCGCCTTCCTTCAGGAACTCGGGGTTGGCGCACACCTGAAACGGCGTGGTCGTGTGTGCGGCGACCGCCGCCCGGACCTTCTGCGCCGTGCCCACGGGGACCGTGCTCTTGGTGACCACCAGCTTGGGCCGGTTCATGTGGCGGCCGATGGTGGCGGCGACGTCGAGCACATGGGTCAGGTCGGCGGAGCCGTCCTCGTCGGGCGGCGTTCCGACGGCGATGAAGATCACATCGGAGCTCTCGATGGCGGCGCCGACATCGGTCGTGAATTGCAGACGCCCGTCGCGCTGGTTGCGCGTCACCAGCGGCTCGAGCCCCGGCTCGTAGATCGGCAGACGATTCTGGCGGAGCGCCTCGATCTTCGCGACGTCCAGGTCCGCGCCCACGACGTCGTTCCCGGTCTCCGCCAGGCAGGCACCGGCGACTAGGCCGACGTACCCCGTGCCCACGACGGCAACTCTCATCGCTCCTGCCCCCGCCGCCGCTGCCGCGCGAGCGCGTTGCGCGTGTCCACGACCAGCCGCGCGCTGCGCGCGACCAGCCCGTAATCGACGTCCGAGTGGTCCGTGACGATCACCACGCAGTCCGCGGCGGCGAGCGTCTCCGCCGTGAGCGGCGTGGAGGTCAGGTCGATGTCCTCGTCCCTGAGCTTGCGCACGTGCGGATCGTGATATGCCACCACCGCACCGCGTTGCTGCAACAGACGGATCACGTCGAGCGCCGGGCTCTCCCGGACATCGGCGATGTCCTTCTTGTACGCGACGCCGAGCACCAGCACCTTGCTGCCCCGCGCCGCGCGGCCCTGTTCGTTGAGGCGGTCCACGATCCGCCCCACCCAGTGCTCCGGCATCGCGGCGTTGATCTCCCCGGCCAGCTCGATGAAGCGGGTGCGGTAGTTCAAGGTGCGCATCTTCCAGGCGAGGTAGTGAGGGTCGAGCGGGATGCAGTGCCCGCCGACACCGGGCCCGGGCGTGAATTTCATGAACCCGAACGGCTTGGTCGCGGCGGCTTCGATCACCTCCCACACGTCCACCCCGAGCTTCTCGCACACGATCGCCATCTCGTTGACGAGCCCGATGTTGACGCTGCGGTATGTGTTCTCGAGGATCTTCACCAGCTCGGCCGCCTCGGTGGACGAGACCGCAATGAGCGTCTCAATGGCCGGCTCGTATACGGCTATCGCCACGCGCCGACAGGTCTCCGTGATCCCGCCCACCACCTTCGGTGTGTTGTGCGTGTTCCACTTGCCGTTGCCCGGGTCCACCCGCTCGGGCGAGAACGCGAGGAAGAAGTCCTCCCCGACTTTGAGACCGGTCTCCTCGAGCGCGGGGAGCATGAGCTCGCGCGTAGTGCCGGGGTACGTGGTCGATTCCAGGACGATGAGCTGACCGCGCCGCAGCGCCTGCTTGATGGAATTCGTCGCCGCGAGCACATAGCTCACGTCGGGGTCCTTCGTCTTGGACAACGGCGTCGGCACGCACACCGACACGACGTCGGGCTCACGCAGCCGTGCCAGATCCGTCGTCGCCGCAAACTTCCCCACCTGGGCGAAGCGGGCCACGTCGGCGCTCGCCACGTCCTGGACGTGCGACCGCCCCTGATTCAGGCCCTCGACCACGCCCCGGCTCACGTCGAAGCCGAGGACGCGGAACCCGGCCCGCGCGAACTCCATGGCGAGCGGCAGGCCGACGTATCCCAGCCCGACGATGCCGATCAGCGCCGAGCGGTCCTGCGTCTTGGCGACCAGCAGGTCGGCGGCGGACGATGCCGTGGCGGTCACAGGTCCACCGGCGCTCCGCCCGTGGCCAGCGAGCGGGACGCCGCCTCCAGCACGCGCACGACGCGGACACCGTCGTCGGCGCCGGCGCGCGGCGGCTCCGCGCCGCGCGCCACGCGAACGAAGTGACTCAGCTCCGCGGCGAGGGGCTCCACATTGGGAATCTTGGGGATGAAGATGTCGCCCTCCCGGATCGACAGCGCTTCACCGTACGACCCGTACTCCGGTGGGCGCTCCACGCCTTTGTCGTAGATGCGGAGCTTCTCACGCGCTTCCATATCGTCGAACACCACCATCTTTTTCGCTCCGACGACCGTCAGCTTTCGCTCCTTGTGGGGGTCCAACCATGAGAGCTGCACATGGGCGAGCACCCCGGAGCCGAACTCCATCGTGAGGAACACCACATCTTCAACCTGGCGTTGGAGATAGCTCTTGCCATGCGCGGCGACGCGCACCGGCGCCTCACCAAGCAAGTACAATGCCACGGATACGTCGTGGGGGCCGAAGCTCCACAGGGCGTTCTCGTCCGCGCGAACCTGGCCCAGGTTCACCCGGAGACCATAAAGATAGTAGATGCGACCCAGCTCCCCGCCCTGCACCAGGGCCCGCAGCCGCTCGACCGCCGGATGGAACACGAGCAGGTGGCCAGCGAGGACGGGCACCCGGCGCTCGCCCGCCGCGCGAGCCACCGCCTCCGCATCGCGCGTGCTCAAAGCGAACGGTTTCTCCACCAGGCATGGCTTCCCCGCCTCGACACACTGCAGCGCCAGCCCTGCGTGTGTGGCCGCGGGTGCCGCGATGACGACGGCCTCCACCCGGCCGAGCAGATCGGTCACGTCGGCGGTGACGTGCACGCCCGGGTATTGGCGGCACAGCTGCTCGCGCCGCTTGGCGTCGGTGTCGCACACCGCGGCGAGCTCGCCTTCGGCGAGGCTCGCGGCTGTGCGCACGTGGTTCCTCCCCCACGTGCCGGCTCCAATCACGCCGAGCTTGAGCCGGCTCACCGGTAGAATCCACGAATCGTCTCGATCACGTAGTCCAGCTGCTGCCGGGTCAGCTCGGGGAACACCGGAAGCGAGAGCACCTCCCGGCACGCCCGCTCCGCCTGCGGCAGCCGGCCGGCCTTGTAGCCCAGGTGCGCGAAACAGTTCTGGAGGTGGAGCGGCACGGGATAGTAGACCGCGGTTCCGATGCCTTTGGCCTTGAGGTGCGCCTGCAACTCGTCGCGGCGCTCGACCCGCACCGTGTACTGGTGATAGATGTGCTCGTTCGCTGGGTCCAGCACGGGAGGACGCACGCCCGGAACGTCGCTCAACCCCTGGCTGTAATAGGCCGCGTGCTTGCGCCGCGTGGCCGACCAGGACGCGAGGTGCGGCAGCTTGGCGAGCAGCACGGCGGCCTGCAGCGAATCGAGCCGCGAGTTGGTGCCGACCTCGTCGTGGTGGTACTGCTTCGCGCCGCCGTGCAGCCGCAGCTTCCGCAGCCGCTCGGCCAGCGCGTCGTCGGACGTCACCATCATGCCGCCGTCGCCCCAGGCGCCCAGATTCTTGCTCGGGAAGAAGGAATAGCCCGTCGCCCAGCCCAGCTCGCCCGCCATCCGCCACTGCCCGTCGATCCGACGCCGTGCCCCGATCGCCTGCGCGGCATCCTCGATGACGCGGAGCCCCTGCCCCGCGCGCGCCAGCGGGAACAACCGTTCCAGAGCGGCCATCTGGCCGTACAAGTGCACCGGCATGACCGCCCGCGTACGGGGCGTGATGGCCGCCTCCACGGCGGCGGGATCGATATTGAACGTGCCCGGCTCGATGTCCACGAACACCGGCGTCCCGCCGGCGTTGTGGATGGTTCCGGCGCTCGCGAAGAACGTGAACGGCGTGGTGACCACCTCGTCCCCGGGTCTCAAGGCGAGCGCTTTCAGGGGCAGGAGCAGCGCGTCGGTGCCGCTGGCGCACGCGATGCCGTGCTTCGCGTGAGCGAGCTCGGCGACGGCGGTCTCGAGGCGCGGGACGCTCGGGCCCATCACGAACTGCTGGGATTCGATCACCGCCTGGACCGCGGGCAGGACATCGTCCTTGATCGCGCGGTACTGCGCCACCAGATCGAGGAGCGGCACGTTCACGACGCCCGTGTCCGAAAGTAGGGCCACGAAGCTATCCGACGCGGCTGGGTTGGGCAATCGCGCGCAAGCTGCCGTTCGTCTCCTGGTAGCGGGAGCCGCACACGGGGCACGCCGCTTGCCCCGACGCCACGGAGAGACGCTCGCCGCATTGGCACATCCAGCCGACGCGGCGGGCCGGCACACCCACCATGAGCGCGTACGACGGGACGTCCGACGTCACCACGGCACCCGCGCCGATGAACGCGTACTCGCCGAGGGTGACGCCGCACACGATCGTCGCGTTCGCGCCGATCGACGAGCCCCGCTTCACGAGCGTGGGGCGATACTCGTGCTTGCGCGACACGTGGCTGCGGGGGTTCATCACGTTGGTGAAAACGCACGACGGCCCGCAGAACACGTCGTCCTCGAGAGTGACACCCTCGTAAATCGACACGTTGTTCTGGATCTTCACGTTGTTGCCGATGCGCGTGCCGGGCATGACCACGACGTTCTGGCCGAGGCTGCAGCGCTCGCCGATGACGGCGCCGGGCATGACGTGGCAAAAATGCCAGATCTTGGTATCCTTGCCGATGCGGGCGCCGGCGTCGACGTAGCTCGATTCGTGGACGAAGGAGTCCGCCATCTAGCCGATCACCTTGACCTCGAGCTCGAGCTCGACCCCGGTCTTCTTGACGACCGTCTTCCGCACGTGGTCGATGGCCTTGAGCACGTCGCCGGCGGAGGCATTGCCCGTATTGACGATATAGTTCGCGTGCAGCGGCGACACCTGGGCGCCGCCGATCGTGAAGCCCTTCAGGCCGCTCTCGTCGATCAGCATCCCGGCCGTGCGGGGGCCGCCCGGGTTCTTGAACACGGAGCCGCAGCAGGGCTGGTCGAATGGCGTGCCGGCCTTGCGCCAGCGGAACAGGCGCGCCTGCATCTCCTTGAGCTTCGCCGGCGGCTCCTCGATCAGCGCGAGCTTCGCTTCGAGCACGACCACCGTACCGAGGTTGGACGAGCGATACTTGAACGAGATCTGCTTGCGGGGCACCTGCTTGATCTTGCCCTTCGCATCCATCACGGTCGCCTCGGTCAGCACTTCGGCGAACTCCGCCCCGTGCGCGCCGGCGTTCATGTACACGCCCCCGCCCACCGTCCCCGGAATGCCGATGAAGCGCTCCACACCCGCGAATCCCGCCTCCGCGGTGCGCCGCGCCAGGAGCGGCGTGGCGAGACCGGCACCGACGATCGCCGTGGCCCCTTTCATCTCGAAGCGGTCGAGCCCTTTCCCGATGCGGATCACGACGCCCGGGAAGCCGGCGTCCTTCACCAGCACGTTCGATCCCAGCCCCAGAGCCAGCCACGGGAGCCCGCGGTCCTGCGCCAGATCGAGCGCCTTGGCGACGTCGTCCGGGTCGGCCGGCATCACGAAAAAGCGCGCGGGGCCGCCCAGCCGGTACGTGGTGTAGCGCCCCAGGGGCTCGTTCTCGAGCACCCGGCCCCGGAACTTGACTTTGGCCGGCGGCGGCGGGGCGGCGGCCGCCGGCTTGGCGCCCCCCTTGGCAGTCTTCGCCGCCGGCTTTACCGCCGCCTTGGCCGCGCTGACGCCCGGCGGTTTGCCTACGCCCGCACGGCCGGCGTGGGGCTTGGCTCCGGCGCCTTTGCGCCCGCTCGCGGCTGTTTTTCGGCCGTCGTTCTTTCGTGCCATTCTTGTAGGCTCCTCACGCTGCCCGTTCGGCTCCGCAGAGCGATGATCGCGTCGCAGGCCGCACTCGCTGCCGACATCGTCGTGGTGTACGGCACGCGGTGCATCAGCGCCGCACGCCGGATCGCGTAATCGTCCGCCTGCGTGAACTTCCCGAGGGGCGTGTTGATCAGCAATTGCGCCTCGCCCGACACGATCAGGTCGATCGCGTTGGGCCGCCCCTCGTGCACTTTCGCCACGCGCTCGGCCGGGACCCCCCGAGCCCGGAGGTAGCGCGCGGTGCCTTCCGTGGCGACGATGCGGAAGCCCATCTCGTGGAACCGCCGCACGATCGGCAGCACGGTGGGCTTATCCGAATCGTTCACCGTCACGAAGATCGCGCCCGTCGACGGGAGGCTCCCATCGGCGGCGATCTGCGCCTTGGCGAACGCCATCCCGAAGCTGTCCGCCAGCCCCATCACTTCCCCGGTGGAGCGCATCTCCGGGCCCAGGATGGTATCCACCCCCGGGAGCTTCGTGAAGGGGAAGACCGCTTCCTTGACCGCCACCCCGGGGAGCGGAAGGTCATCGGGAATGCCCAGTTCGTCCAGGGTGTGCCCGACCATGACCGCCGCCGCGAGCTTGGCGAGGGACACCCCCGTCGCTTTGCTCACGAATGGGACGGTGCGCGAAGCCCGCGGGTTGACCTCCAGCACGTAGACGACGCCGTCCTTGATGGCATACTGGACGTTGATGAGCCCCACCACGCCGAGCGCCTGCGCGAAGGCCTGCGTATAGCGGCGCATCTCCTCCACCTGGCGGTCCCCGATGAGATAGGGCGGCAGCACGCACGCCGAGTCTCCCGAATGCACGCCGGCGTCCTCGATGTGCTGCATCACGCCGCCGATCACGCAGCGCCGGCCGTCGGCGATCGCGTCCACGTCCCCTTCGAACGCGTCCTCGAGGAAGCGGTCGATGAGCACCGGGTGCTCCGGCGCCACGCGGGCCGCCTTGTCGAAATAGGCCCGCAGCGAGCCCTCGTCGTACACGATTTCCATCGCGCGTCCGCCGAGCACGTACGACGGGCGCACCAGCACCGGGTATCCGATCCGCTGCGCCGCGGCGACCGCTTCGTCCACGGACCGAGCGATGCCGTTGGCGGGCTGGGTGACGCCGAGCCGCCGGGCGAGCGCCTCGAACCGCTCGCGATCTTCGGCGATGTCGATGGAATCGGGCGGCGTACCGAGGATCGGGATGCCGGCCGCTTCGAGCGGCTTGGTGAGGCGCAGCGGGGTCTGACCGCCCAGCTGGACGACCACGCCTTTGGGGCGCTCCCAGCGCACGATCTCCAACACGTCCTCGAGCGTCAACGGCTCGAAGTACAGCTTGTCCGAGATGTCGAAGTCCGTCGACACGGTTTCCGGGTTCGAGTTGATCATGATGGTCTTGAAGCCCAGCTCGCGGAACGCGAGGCCGGCCCGGACGCAGCAATAGTCGAACTCGACGCCCTGCCCGATGCGGTTGGGCCCGCTGCCCAGGATCACGATCCCCTGCTCGCCCAGCGGCTCCGACTCGTTCTCGTCGTCGTACGAGCTGTAGAGGTACGGCGTGCGCGATGGAAACTCGCCGGCGCAGGTGTCGACCGTCTTGTACGCGGGGTGCACGCCCCAGCGCCAACGGGCCTCGCGGATCGCCTGCTCGGGAGTGCCGCGGAGCGCGGCGAGCTGGCGGTCCGAAAACCCCATGCGCTTCATCCGGCGCAGGTCCGCGGCGCCCGGCTGCGACAGGGCGGCGAACTCGCGCTCGGCGACGAGCAGCTCCGCGAGCTGAAACAGGAACCAGGGATCGATCCCGGAAGCGACCGCGATATCGTCGACCGACACGCCGGCGACGAGCGCCCGCTTGATCTGGAAGATGCGCTCCGGCGTGGGGGTGCGCAGCGCGACGCGCAGGTCCTCGGGGCTGTCGCTCGTGAGGCGATCATCCCCCAGGCTTTGTCCCACCTCCCAGCCGGCACGGCCGGCCTCGAGCGCGCGCAGGCCCTTCTGGAACGCCTCTTTGAAGGTGCGACCGATCGCCATCGCCTCGCCCACCGATTTCATTTGCGTGGTGAGCCGGTAGTCGGCGGTGGGAAACTTTTCGAACGCGAACCGCGGCACCTTCACGACCACGTAGTCGAGCACCGGCTCGAACGACGCCGGAGTCGTCCGCGTGATGTCGTTGGGCAGCTCGTCCAGGGTGTACCCCACGGCCAGCTTGGCGCCGATGCGTGCGATCGGGAACCCCGTCGCCTTCGACGCCAGCGCCGACGACCGGGAGACGCGCGGATTCATCTCGATCACCAGCATCTCCCCGTCCGCGGGGTTCACCGCGAACTGGATGTTGCACCCGCCGGCCTCGACGCCGATCTCGCGGATGATGGCGATCGCCGCGTCGCGCATGCGCTGGTACTCCCGGTCCGTGAGCGTCATCGCGGGGGCCACGGTGATCGAGTCGCCGGTGTGCACGCCCATCGGGTCGACGTTTTCGATGGAACACACGATCACCACGTTGTCGCGCCGGTCGCGCATCACCTCGAGCTCGAACTCCTTCCATCCGAGCACGCTGCGCTCGATCAGAGTGGTGTGCACCGGCGACAGCTCGAGCGCGCGCTCCACCATCTCTTCGAGCTCCGCGCGATTGTAGGCGACGCCGCCCCCCGTGCCCCCCAGCGTGAACGACGGCCGCAGGATCGCGGGGTAGCCCGTCTCGGCCACCTCGTCCACCGCCTCGGCCAGGCTACTCACCGTCTTGCCCACCGGCGTCGCGAGCCCGATCCGGTGCATCGCCGCCGCGAACTGCGCCCGGTCTTCGGCCATCTGAATGGCGCGCGCGTTCGCCCCGATCAGCTCGACCCCGAACCGCTCGAGCGTTCCGTCGCGCACCAGCGCCATCGCCACGTTCAGCGCGGTCTGACCGCCCATGGTGGGGAGCAGGGCGTCGGGCCGCTCGCGCTCGATCACCTTGCGGACCCACTCCGGCGTGACCGGCTCGACGTAGGTCCGATCCGCGAGCTCGGGGTCCGTCATGATGGTCGCGGGATTCGAGTTCACCAGCACGACCGCGTAGCCCTCTTCCTTGAGGGCCTTCACCGCTTGCGTTCCCGAATAGTCGAATTCGGCGGCCTGGCCGATCACGATCGGTCCGGAGCCGAGCAGCAGGATCCGCTGGAGGTCAGTCCGCTTGGGCATCGACTACCTCCCGCAGGGTGTCGTCGAGCGAATAGCGCGGCGCCCACCCCGTCGCCGCACGCAGCTTCGTCGCATCGCCCACCAGGTGGAGAATGTCCCCGCCGCGCACCAGGTCCGGGTCCGCCTCCGTGAGCGGGTGCGCGCCGATCAGGCCGGCGAGTCGGTCGAACAGCTGCTCCAGGGAGACCCCCTCTCCCGATGCCACGTTGTAGGTCTCACCGGCCTGTCCCCGCACGAGCAGCCGCACGTAGGCGTCCACCACGTCCCGGACGTGCAGGAACTCCCGGACCGGCTCGAGGTTGCCGACCTTCACCACGGGCGCGCCGACCCGTTTGGCGAAGCGCAGCCGCTCGGCGAAGGCGGGCACCACGAAGCGCGCATCCTGGCCCGGTCCGGTATGGGCGAACGCCCGCGCCACCACGACGCGCAGCCCGGCGCGCCGCCACGCTTCGAGCGCCGCCAGCTCGGCGCCGGCTTTGCTCGCCGCATACGGAGACGCGGGGACCACCGGATCGGTCTCGCGGCGCGGTCGCCGCTCGGCGCACGCGCCGTACACCTCTCCGGTCGAGACCACCAGGACCACCGGATCCGCGCGCCCAACGCGCTTCGCCTCGGCGAGCACCTGGACGATGCGCGCGGTACCGGCCGCATTCACCGTCCAGGCGAAGCCGGGATCGCGCGTCGCGTCGACGCCAGACGACACGGCGGCGAGGTGCACCACCGCGTCGTAGGGGAGGTCCACCGCCCGGCGTACCGATGCGGCGTCCGTGAGCTCGAGCGGCAGCCAGCGCACCGCGTCGCGCTCGGCGGGCGTCAAGTCCGCCGCTGGAGCTACCGGCGGCGGGCTCTGCCCCGGCCGCACGGCGCCGTATACCTCGCGCCCGTCGGCGAGCAGCCGCCGGGCGAGCCAGCGGCCGACGAACCCGTCGGCGCCCGTCACCAGCACCTTCACGACAATCGCTCCAGGTCGGCGTCGACCATCATGCGGACCAGCTCGGCGAAGCTCGTCCCCGGCGTCCACTGCAGCTCGCGCCGCGCCTTGCTCGGGTCGGCCTGCAGCGTATCCACCTCCGCCGGCCGCACGAAGCGCGGATCCACCGTGACGTACTTTTGCCAGTCGAGACCGGCGTGCGAGAAGGCCAGCTCGCACAGCTCCCGGACCGCGTGCATCTCGCCCGTCCCGATCACGTAATCGGCCGGCCGGGGCGGCTGCAGCATGCGCCACATGGCGTCCACGTAATCGCCCGCGAATCCCCAGTCGCGCCGCGCCTCGAGATTGCCGAGATGCAAGTCCCGCGCCTTGCCTTTCACGATGCGGGCCACGCCATGCGTCACCTTGCGCGTGACGAACTCGAGGCCGCGCCGGGGAGACTCGTGGTTGAACAGGATGCCGCTGACGGCGTACAGGCCGTAGGACTCGCGATAGTTGACGGTGATCCAGTGCCCGTAGACCTTGGCCACACCGTAGGGAGAGCGCGGGTAGAACGGCGTCGTCTCGCGCTGCGGGGTCTCTTGCGCCTTGCCGAACATCTCGGACGAGCTGGCCTGGTAGAAGCGGGCCGTCGGGTGCGCGAGACGGACCGCCTCGAGCAGCCGGGTGACGCCGAGCGCCGTGAACTCCCCCGTCAGGACGGGCTGGGTCCAGGAGGTGGGGACGAAGCTCTGAGCCGCCAGGTTGTAGACCTCGTCCGGACGAGCGTCGCGCACCACCGACGTGAGCGAATGCTGATCCAGGAGATCCGCGGGCACGATGTGGACGCGGTCCAGCAGGTGTCCGATCCGCTCGTAGGAGTCGTGCGACGTGCGGCGCACGACGCCCACGACTTCGTAGCCCTTGGCGAGCAACAGCTCCGCCAGGTAGGAGCCGTCTTGCCCGGTGATTCCGGTGATCAGCGCGGTGCGCCGGGGTTGCCCCGCCGCGCTCGCCGGTTTAGGTTTGCTCGCCCCGCCCTTGCGGGCGGCCTCGCCCTTACGGGCGGGGGTATGCTTCTGGACGGTCATTCTTTGTCGGACGGTTCCGATGGCGCGAGTGTGTGAGATCTGTGGCAAGGGCCCCATCGTGGGGCACAACGTCAGCCACGCGAACAACAAGACGAACCGGCGCTGGTACCCGAATCTGCAGCGCGTGCGCGCGGTCGTGAACGGGACGACGCGCCGGCTGCGCGTCTGCACCCGGTGCCTCAAGGCCAATCGGGTGACCAAGGCGGCCTAATGAAAAGGGGGACCGAGGTCCCCCTTGCCGCTCCCGCCGGTCTCCCGCCGCTCCGTCACGCACCCAGCAGTTCGATCCGAGCCACGTCGGCGCCGTCGCCCGCGCGATGGCCCAACTTGATGATCCGCGTGTAGCCCCCCGGTCGCGCCGCGAAGCGCGGTCCCAAATCCTTGAAGAGCCGATGCGTCACCTCGCGGTCCTTGAGCCGCCGCTCCACCAGGCGGCGGGCATGGAGATCGCCGCGCCGCGCCAGGGTGATGAGCCGCTCGGCGTAGGGACGCAGCTCCTTCGCCTTCGCCTCCGTGGTCACGATCCTGTCGTGCCGGAACAGGCTCGTCGCCAGATTCGCGAGCAGCGCCTTCTTGTGGCTCGCGGTGCGCGAGAGCTGGCGACCCTTGGCGCGGTGGCGCATTACTCCAGGTCTCCCTCGGTCGCCTGCGCCTGCGGCGCGACGCCCGGATCCACCACCCTGAGCTCGTCCGCCGCCTCCTCGAACTTCATGCCGAAGTTGAGGCCTTCGCGGCGCAGCAGCTCGGCGATTTCGCCCAGGGCCTTCTCGCCCACGTTCTTCACCTTGAGCAGATCCTCTTCGCGGTACTGCACCAGGTCGGCCAGCGTGCGGATGTTGGAGTTCTTGAGCGAGTTGACCGAGCGGACGGAGAGCCCGACGTCGTCAATCGAGCGTCCCAGCACCTCGCGCAGCCGGCTGGTCGCGGCGCCGCCGTTGCCCGCCGGCTGGGCAGCCACCATCGGCACCTTGCCGAAGTCGACGAAGAAGCGGAAGTGCTCCTGGGCGAGCGCGGCCGCGTAGGCGACGGCGTCTTCGGGAGAGATCGTGCCGTTGGTCTCGACGGTCAGCGTGAGCCGATCGTAATCGGTGCGCTGTCCCACGCGCGTCTCCGCCACCGTGAAGTTGGCGCGCCGCACGGGATTGTAGATCGAATCCACGCGCACGACGTCCACCGGCATGGTGCGGTCGATCGGGTGCTGCTCCGCCTCGACGTAGCCGCGGCCCTTGTTCACGTACAGCTCGCCCCCGATGTCGCGGTCGTCCTGAACCGTGAACAGCAGCTGATCGGGATTGACGATCGTGACGGCACTATGCGCCTCGATATCGCGCGCGTATACCGGGCCGGCTTTGTCGTGCTTGATGTGCATCACCGCCTCGTCCACATCGGGCGAGAGGACCAGCGTGAGCTGCTTCAAGCGCTGAATGATCTGGTGCACGTCCTCCACCACACCGGGAATGGTCTGGTGCTCGTGCACCACCCCGTCGAGCCGGAAGGCCCACACGGCGGCGCCCCGCAGGGACGAGAGCAGCATGCGGCGCAGCGAGTTGCCGAGGGTGTAACCGTAGCCCCGCTCCAGCGGCTGGAGCCGGAACTCGGCCGCATTGGGGTTGTCTTCCCGCTTGGTCATCTCGACCAGGTGTGGACGGACCAACCCGGTCAGATCGAGTGTCGTCATCACTTGGAATAGAGCTCGACGATTAACTGTTCTTGCGCGGCGATCGGAATGGCGTCGCGGGTCGGCCGCTCGGTCATCTTGCCGGTCGCCTTGTCGGTATCGACGTGGATCCAGGTCACAGGTTGCTGCCGGCCGAACTGCTCGAGCGCGAGCTTGACCTGCACCAGCTCGCGGCTCGCCTCGGTGAGCTTCACTTCGTCCCCCGGGCGCACCCGGTAGGAGGGAATGTCCACCGTGCGGGCGTTCACCTGCACGTGGCGGTGTCGCACCAGCTGGCGCGCCTGGCGGCGCGACACGGCGAAGCCCATCCGGTACACGAGATTGTCGAGCCGACTCTCGAGCGCGACGAGCAGGGCTTCACCCGTCACGCCCGGCTCCTTGAGCACGGCGTCGAAGATGTTGCGGAACTGACGCTCCGAGAGCCCGTAGATCCGCTTTACCTTCTGCTTCTCGCGCAGCTGGCGCTGATAGTCGGACGCCTTGCGGCGCCGTCCCGACGACTGGCCGTGCTGACCGGGCGCGTAGGGACGCCGCTCGACCGCGCATTTCTCCGTGAGGCAGCGCGTGCCCTTGAGAAACAGCTTGGTGCCTTCGCGGCGGCACAGTTTGCAGGCGGGCCCGGTGTAGCGCGCCATGGCTCAGACCCGCCGTTTCTTGGGCGGGCGGCACCCGTTGTGGGGAATCGGGGTCACGTCGCGGATCGAGCGGATCTGCAGGCCCGCGGTGGCGAGCGCCTGGATCGCGGACTCGCGGCCCGAGCCGGGGCCCTGCACGCGCACGTGCACCCGCCGCACGCCGAGGTTCATGGCCTCGCGCGCCGCCTGCTCGGCGGCCACCGTCGCCGCGAACGGCGTCGATTTCTTCGAGCCCTGAAATCCCGCCTTGCCCGAGGAACCCCACGTGATGGTGTTCCCCTGCATGTCGGTGATCGTGATGAGCGTGTTGTTGAACGTGGCCGTGATGTGCGCGATGCCTTCGGCCTCCACCACCTTTTTCGCGCGCTTCGCGCCCGCTGCTTTCGCCTGGGCCATTTACTTTTTCAGCAGGGGCTTTTTCTTCCCCGCGATCGCGCGCCGCGGCCCCTTCTTGGTGCGCGCGTTGGTGTGCGTGCGCTGGCCGCGCACCGGCAAGTTCTTGCGATGGCGCGAGCCGCGATACGTCCCGATGTCCATCAGCCGCTTGATGTTCATCGCGACTTCGGTGCGCAGCGCGCCTTCGACTTTGTAGTCCCGCTCGATCACCTGCCGCAACCGCGCCACCTCGGCGTCCCGCAGATCGCGCACCCGCGCGTCCGCGCTCACCCCCGTCTCCGCGAGGATCTTCTTCGCGTTGTTGGGGCCGATGCCGTAAATGTACGGGAGGGCGTACTGGATTTTCTTGTCGCGCGGCAGATCCACGCCCGCAATGCGTGCCATGTGCTACCCCTGCCGCTGCTTGTGTTTGGGACTGCGCTTGCAGATGACGCGGATCACACCCCGCCGCTTGATCACCTTGCAATGTTCGCAGATCGGTTTGACGCTGGTCCGAACCTTCAAACGGCACGCTCCGGAGGAAAAAATTCCAGTTAAGTCTCGAACTATAGACGGGGTCGTAAGTTCGCGCAAGGGGCGCGATTACGGCGCACTCCGCAACTCCGTCAGCAGCCAGTCCGCGCCCGGCTTCTGAAACCGCAGGAAGATCGTCTCGCGTCGCTCGTCGCTCGTCCCGGCGACGAAATAGCGGCGCTCCAGCTCGACATAGCCGTGCCCCGGCTCCACCTCCCGAACCGTCCCGACCGCGAGCGCCCGCTCCACCACTCGCTGGAGGTGACGGCGCAGCAGCTCCGCCGCCTGCGCGCGCGCGAGCGGCGCCGACGGATCCGCCCCGGGAATCTGGACCACCACCCTAGGGCTTTGCCCGACAATTGCTTGCACGTCGTGGGCCAGCCACGCCCGCCGCACGCGCTCCGCCGCTCGCACGAGCGAGTCCTGGCCTGACGCCGCCCCGGCAACGCCGCAGCTCGCGATCAGCAACGCCGTCAACACCCGGCCGGTCATAGGCTGTCCACCAACCGCTGGTACACCCCGGTCGGGTCCCCGGCCCTGGTCAGGTGCCGGCCCACCACCAGGTGGGTCGCGCCCAACCGCACCGCGTCTGCAGCAGTGACGGTGCGCCGCTGGTCGGCGGTCGAGTCGCCGGCCTCCCGGATCCCCGGGACGACGATCCACAGATCCGCGCCCAGGGCCGCGCGCAACAGCGCCAGCTCCCGACCCGAGGCCACCACGCCGCGCAATCGCGCCTCGACGGCGAGCCGCGCCAAGCGCTCCGCCTCAAACCCCAGGTCCGGTACGCCGCGGCCGAGCACGCGCTCCACCTCCGCCGTGTCGTGCGAGGTGAGGATCGTGACGCCCACGAGCGCGACGTTCCCCGCCGCGCCGGACGCGGCGGTGAGCATCGCGGGTCCTCCCAGCGTGTGCACGGTGGCCATGGCGACTCCCTGCTCCGCCGCCGCGGCGACGGCCTCCTCCACGATGCTGGGAATGTCGTGCCACTTGAGGTCGAGAAATACACGCAGCCCTCGGGCCACGAACTCGCGCACGATCGCCGGCCCTTCCCTCGTGTACAGGACCGGTCCGATCTTGGCCCAGCGCAACCCGGGGAGGCGGGCCGCGAGGGCCAGCGCCTCGCGTCCGCTCGGCAGGTCGAAGGCGACGATGAGCTCAGCCACGGGCGAGGTCCCTCGCGATGCGCTCGGGCACGCGCGGATCGGCGAGCGCGGCGGTGCCGATCGCGACCAGCGACGCGCCGGCGGCGAGATACTCGCGCGCGTCGCCGGCCGTACGGATCCCTCCGACACCGATGACCGGGATGGCCACCGTCTCCCGCACGCGACGCGTCGCCAGCACGCCGATGGGCAGGAGCGCCGGCCCGCTCACGCCGCCGGAGCCGTTGCCGAGGCGACGGTCGAGCATGCCGGGGATGGTGTTCACGAGCGTCACGGCGTCGGCGCCTTCATCCCTGGCCACTTGCGCCATGGCGGCGATGTCCGGTAGCACGGGCGAGAGCTTGACCGCGAGCGGGCGGGTCGCAACCATGCGACACCGCCGCACCAGCGCACGGAGACTGTCGGCGCTCGCCCCGAACTCCAGGCCGCCGGCACTGGTGTTGGGACAGGACGCGTTGATCTCGAACGCGGTTACGACCGGCAGATCGGTGAGGCCGGCGATCACCCGCGCGTAGTCGTCGAGCGTGGCGCCCGCGACGTTCACGAGCACGCGGGCGTGCCGCAGCGTCGTCGCCAGCCAGGGAAGCTCGTGCGCCCGCACGGCGGCGAGGCCCGGATTCGCGAGTCCCACCGCGTTGAGCATGCCCCCCTGGAATTCGGCGACGCGCGGCGCGGCATGCCCGCGCCGCTCCTCCGGCGTGACGGCCTTGGACACGATGCCGCCCAGTGCGTCGAGGTCGATCACGCCGCGCACCTCGCGGCCGAAGCCGGCGGTGCCGGAGGCGAGGAGCACGGGGTTCTGAAACGAGACGCCGAACAGCTGGACCGGCGTCACCGGCCGCCCGCCGGCGCCACGACCGCGAGCTTGCGCTCGAATTCGAGCAGGTACGCGACGATCCCCTCGGCGATGGCGCTGGCGAGCTTGTGCTGGCCCAGGCTCGAAGCGAGGAACGCGCCGTCGGTGCGGTTCGTGGCAAAGCCGGTTTCGACCAAAATCGCGGGTCGCCGCGCGGTCGTGAGCACCATGAAGGCCGCCTGCTGCACACCGTGATCGCCGCCCGGATGAACCTTGGCGACGGAGTCCTGCACGAGGGCCGCCAGCTGGGCGGACTCCCGCAGGTATTCGTTGAGCTGCAGGTCGCGCAGGATGTAGCCGAGCGGCCCCGTCGCCCCGCTCGGGGCGCCGGTCTCGAACCGGATGACCTCGTTTTCCATCTTGGCGACCCGCTCCTGGTCTTCGGTCTTCGCGTCGGAGAGGAAGTAGGTCTCGGCCCCGCTGGCCCGGTCCGCGCGCCGTCCCGCGGGCATGGAGTTCACGTGAATGCTGATGAAGAGATCGCACTCCGCCTTGCAGAACGCTCCGCGATCTGCCAGGTCGATCAGGGTGTCGGTCGCGCGCGTGAGCAGCGCCCCGATGCCACGGCGCACGAGCTCGGCCCGGAGCAGGCGCGCGATGGCGAGGGTGATGTCCTTCTCGACGAGCCCGTCGGGGAAGTAGCGTCCCGGGTTTCCCGGATCCACGCCCCCGTGTCCCGGATCGATCACGACCACATGGCGCAGCCGTAACCCCGTGAGAGGGTTCGGCGCCGCCGCGTGCATCGTCCCGGGGGCGGGTGGCGCCCCGGCCGGCCGCGCGGCCGCCACGGGCCCGGCGACCGGCAGCTCTTCGAGCCGCGGTGGGACGGGGTCCCAGCGGTAGCGCGCCCCCATCGTCCGGGGCACACAGTCGGCGAGCCAGCTGAGTGGCAGGAACAGGGTGTCCCGCGTCAGGTAGGGCTCCCCCACGAGCGCGCAGACGACACCGCCGGCGCGCACGAAGGGGGCTCCCAGCTGGAACACGAACACCGTCCCCCCGAGCCCGACCGTAGCACGCGGGCCGTCGAGCGCCACCGTCAATTCGAGCGGCGCCACGAGCCGGGACGCCGCCACCGCGGCCTGACCGCGCTCCGTCGTCACGGGAATGGTCGTGTGGCCGCGCGGCGTGGCGATGACGACGGCCTGCGACGGGCTCGCGAGCGCGACCAGCAGCAGCCCGATCATGGGCGCTTGCCCTTGATGCCGCGGGCCAGCTCCCGCTCCGCCACGCGGCGTTTCAGGTCTTCGCGCTTGTCGTACAGCTTCTTGGCCTTGGCGAGCGCGATCGCCACCTTGGCGGTGCCGTCCTTGAAGTACAGCTCGAGTGGGACGAGCGTGAGTCCCTTGCGGCTCGTGCCGCCGATGAGCTTGCGGATCTCGTGTGTGTGCAGCAGCAGCTTGCGGGAGCGGGCGGGCGGCGGGTTGTTGTAGCTCCCGGGCAGGTAGGCCGAGATGCTCATTCCCTCGAGCCACACCTCGCCGTTGCGGACGTGAGCGTACGCCTCTCCCAGGCTGGCCTTGCCGGCTCGCAGCGACTTGACTTCCGTTCCCGTGAGCACGAGGCCGGCCTCCCAAGTCTCCAGGAGGTGGTAGTCATGTCGCGCCCGCGGGTTGCGGGCGATTGAGACTTTGTCCACTCGAGCCAGGGCAAGATAGAAACCGCGGTAGAAGCGGTCAAGCCAAGAGTTGACTTGGGGTTATACCGCGCCTTAGATTCGCCGTTCCGCACCCCTCGCCGAAGTGGTGGAACTGGTAGACGCGCTGGCTTCAGGAGCCAGTGGGCGCAAGCCCGTGGGGGTTCGAGTCCCCCCTTCGGCACTACGACCCAGACGGGTAGGCGGCGAGACGTCTAGTATCTAGGAATCCCGGGGTCCACGTTCACCGCCCACGCATCGATTCCACCGCGCAGGCTGCGCACCTTCGAGAAACCCGCCGCCTTCAGAATCTCGAGCGCCTTGAGCGAGCGCGCCCCGTGATGGCAGTGCGTGACGATCTCGCGGTGGCCGTCGAGCTCACCTAGGCGGGTCGGCAGCTCGGAGAGCGGAATCAGCACGGCACCGTCGATGTGGGCAATCTCGTACTCGTGCGGCTCGCGCACGTCGATCACGAGCAGATCGGGGCTCCGGTCCCACTCCGTTCTCAAGTCCTGCGCCGTGATCTCGGCTCCGTCGTACGACGGCTCGGCGCCGATGCCGCAGAACGCCTCGTAGTCGATCAGCTCCGTGACGGTCGGGTGGGTCCCGCACACCGGGCAGTCGGGGTCTTTCTCGAGCTTGAGCTCGCGGAATTGCAGTTTCAGGGCGTCGAACAGGACGAGGCGCCCGATCAAGGGTTCGCCCACGCCCAGAATGAGCTTGATGGTCTCCATCGCCTGGATCGACCCGATGATGCCGGGCAGCACGCCGAGCACGCCCCCCTCCGCGCACGAGGGCACGAGCCCCGGAGGCGGCGGCTCCGAGTAGAGGCAGCGGTAGCAGGGGCCCTGCCTGGCATGAAACACCGAGGCCTGGCCCTCGAACCGGAAGATCGAGCCGTACACGTTGGGCTTGTCGAGCAGCACGCACGCGTCGTTCACCAGGTAGCGCGTGGGGAAGTTGTCGGTCCCGTCCGCGACGATGTCGAAGTCGCGCATGATGTCGAGCGCGTTCTCCGCGGTCAGCCGCGTTTCGAACGTCTCCACCCGGACGTTCGGGTTCAGATCGTGGATGCGCTGCTTGGCGGACTCGAGCTTCGGCATGCCGACCGTGGACGTGCCGTGCAGCACTTGCCGCTGCAGATTGGTCTTGTCGACGACGTCGAAGTCCACGATGCCTAGGGTCCCGACGCCCGCGGCGGCGAGATACAGCGCGGCCGGCGAGCCAAGTCCTCCCGCGCCGACCAGCAGCACACGCGCCGCCTTGAGCTTCTTCTGTCCTTCAACCCCGACATCGGGAAGGATCAGGTGGCGCGAGTACCGGAGAATTTCCTCGTGCGACAGGAGGGGCGCAGCGTGCTGCGCCCCTACACCCACCGCCGTCGCACCTCCCGCGATGCTCGGAATGATGGACACGGTGTCGCCGGCCTTGACCGGTGTCTCGCGCTGCGCCAGCTGCCGGATGTCGCGATCGTTCACGTACACGTTCACGAAGCTGCGCAGCCGGCCGTCGTCCGCAAACAGATGCCGCTTGAGCCCGGCGTGCTCGCCCGCGAGCTGCTCCAGCAACTCGCCGACGCTCCCGCCTTCGAGCTCGAGCGCGTCGCGACCGCCCACGTAGGGGCGCAGCGGCGTGGGAATCAATATCGTCACTGCCATACGGCCTTCCGTTCTTCGATGGTGATGGACTCCTCATCGAACACCCCGCGATCGTCCGCGAGGACCCAGCTCTTCAGGTCAGCGGCGTGACCGGCGCCGACCCCGACGATGACGTACGAGAGCCACGGCCACGCATGGTCGCGATCGAACGCGGACGGTGCGGGCGGGTGGTCCGGGTGCGAATGATACACCCCGATCACCTCGAGTCCGTCGCGATCCAGGCGCTCCTGGGCGCGCCGGAACGACGTCGGGTCGATCAGGTAGCGGTTGCGCGCCGAGTCGGTCCGCTGGTTGGCCAGCGGGACGAGCTGCAGCGCGACTTTGCGGTCGCCCTCGACCGCTCCGCCGATGAGGCCGCACGCCTCGGCCGGATAAGCCGCCTCGCCGTGGCGGCGGATCGCCGCCAGCTGCCGCGGGTCGAGCACCAGCGTCATCGACGCTCCCCCGCGAGCCGCCCCTGCTCGCTCAAGTAGCGGTCCCCCGAATCGGGGGCGATGGCCACGACAAGGGCGGACGACGGCGCACCAAGCCGCTCGGCCGCGACCAGAGCCGCGCCCGTGGACCAGCCCACGAACAATCCCGTCTGCTTCGCCAGGCGTCGCACCGCCTCCTCTGCTTCCTCTGTCGCCACGAACTCCGTCCGGTCGGGCAGCACCGGATCGTAGATCCCCGGGACGATCGCACTCGCAAGGTGCTTCAGCCCCTCGAGCCCGTGGAAGGGGCCGTCTGGTTGGACCGCGACCAGCTCCACTTTCGGGTTGAACTCCCTCAAACGTCGACCGGTTCCCATCAGGGTCCCGGTCGTACCGAGTCCCGCCACCAGGTGCGTGATCCGGCCTGCCGTCTGGCGCCAAATCTCCTCGGCGGTCGTCAGATAGTGCGCCCGCGGATTGGCCGGGTGGTTGTATTGATCCGCGTACCAATAGCGCTGCGGGTGCGCCGCGGCGAGCTGACGTGCCCGACGGATCGCCCCGTCCGACCCGTCGAGCGGGTCGGTGAAGACCACCTCGGCGCCGTAGGCCTCGAGCAGTGCCTTGCGCTCGACGCTCGCGTTCGCGGGCACGCACACCGTCACCCCGATCCCCGCCGCAGCCCCGAGCATCGCATACGCGATGGCGGTGTTGCCGCTGGACGCGTCCAGCAGGCGCTTGGCCGGCAGCTCACCGCGCGCGATGCCATCGCGCAAGATGAACAGCGCGGGCCGGTCCTTTACCGAGCCCCCGGGGTTGAGCCACTCGGCCTTGAGAAACAAGGGCGGTGGAGGGCGGTGGAGGGCGGTGGAGGGCGGTAGAGGTATGAGCGGCGTATTGCCGACAAGACTCCACAGCGCAGGCTCGCGGGCGCTTACCTCCGCCGCCTTCCACCGCCCTTCACCGCCCTTCACCGCCGTCGTTTTCACTCCGCTCCCTTCGCGATCGGCGCGCCGACCAGATTTCCCCACTCCGTCCACGACCCGTCGTAGTTACGCACCTTCTTCACGCCAAGCAGGTACTTGAGGGCGAACCAGGTGTGGCTCGAACGCTCGCCGATGCGGCAGTAGGCGATCACCTCGTTCTTTCCGTCGATCACCTTCGCACCCTTGTAGAGTTGCACCAACTCGTCATACGGCTTGAACGTGCCGTCTGTCGCGACCGCCTTGCTCCAGGGAACGTTCTTGGCGCGGGGGATGTGCCCCGCGCGCTGCGCGGTCTCCGTCATACCGGGGGGGGCGATGATCTCGCCCACGAACTCCGGCGTCGACCGCACGTCCACCAGCGCGGTCTGCTTGGTCTTCAGCGCCTTCTCGACGTCGGGGCGCTTGGCGCGGATCGCGGCGTTCACCTTCTTGGGCACGGGGTAGTTCGTGGCGCGAACGCTCACCCGCTCGGTCACCAGCGGCCGTCCCTCGGCGACCCACTTCGCCCGCCCGCCGTTCATCAGCTTGACGCCCGTGTGGCCGTACAGCTGCAACAGCCAGAACGCGAACGCCGCGAACCAGTTGTTGTTGTCGCCGTACAGCACGACCGTCGTCTTGGGGGTCACGCCCGCGTCCGACAGCAGCTTCGCGAACGCTTTCTTGTCGGGAATGTCGCGGCGCACGGGATCGTTGAGTTGCGACTGCCAGTTCCAGCCGACCGCGCCGGCGAGGTGCCCCGAGTCGTATGCGGTGGTGTCCACGTCGACTTCGATCAAGCGAACACCCTGGTCCGCGAGATGCCCTGCCACCCACTCGGTGGAAACGAGCACGTCGGGATGTGCGTATGCCACACTTGCCTCCAATCGGTTTAAACCCGACAGTGCCGGTCGGGTTTCAGTTCAAAAAAAACGAACGGGAAGGCGGGACTAGTTCCCGGCCAGGACCCCGGCGATGTGGTAGAGCTCGGGCTCGTCGTGCGTCAAGTCCGCCAGCGAGATACCGGCCAACAGATCGTTGATCCGTTGTTCCAGCATTCGCCAGACGGGCCGGATGCTGCACGACGCCTCCGGACTACATCGCTGGGGATCGACCGGATGGAGATCGCAGTTCACTTCGAAGGTGACGTGCTCCGAGGCCTCGATCACATCTTTGACCGAGATGGCCTGCGGCTCACGGGCGAGGTGGTAGCCGCCTTTGGCACCGCGCACCGAATCGACCAGGCCGGCGCGCCGCAGGCGCAGCAGGATCTGCTCGACGTAGTCGTGCGGCAACCGCTCCTGCTCGGCGAGCTCGCGCGCCGCGACCGGGCCCTGCCCCGCACGCTTCGCGAGGTTGACCGAGACGATCAGCCCGTATTCGGCCCAGGTGGTGACACGCATATGAGCAATATGCGATCTTGGTTTCCGGGATTCAATGGGCGGTGGCCGTAGCCCGGATTCTCGGGCTCAAGCTGAGCCCGACCTGCACTGCGAAGACGTTCTCGCCGGAGTTGCGCTGCAACCACAGGAGCCGCCCATTGACGTTCCACATCAGCGCACCGCCATAAAAATCCGCCCCCAACCCGCCGTGCGCCCCCTGGGCAATGCCGCGGTCCGAGCCCTGGGAATAAACGCCCGCGAGCAGGAAGCCCGCCTCCCCATAGAGTCGTCCCCACGCCGGCCGCACCGAGCGTTCGTACCCGGGGGCGAAGAGGATGGCGTCTTCCTCGCATCCGGTGGGTGGGCAAGCGGCCGTCATTTTCAGGGGGGCGAAGTCGATCTGCAGGCCGAGCGTGCCCGCCCGTTTCGTCTCACGCCGGAACCGCGCGCCGACGAACGGCGCACGCGCCCGCAGCTCGCCCGAGATCGGGATCAGCACGCTGGCCGCTGGCCCGACGGTTCCTTCGAGGAACTCGCCTTTGCGCACACCGCCGAATGCGATGGACGCGTTGGCGACCGCTTCGAGCGCCTGGATCTGGCTCCCCGGCACCTCGAGGAATCGGCCCGCGACGGTTGCGGCGGCCGCGCGGCCGACATTCACCCGCACCCCGATGCCGAACGCGAGCGCGAGCTGGCTGCTCGGCGGGGGAGTGGCGGAACAGGTGATGAACAGGACGCACAGCGAGTCGCCCTCGGTCACCCGCGCGAGGCCCAGGGTCGTCAGCGCGAAGGGCGCGACGACTCCTCGGGTCCCCACGGGATAGTAGTAGGAGTCGAGCGCAAACAGGCTCATGCGCCGGATGCCTTTGTCGGTGGATAGATCGTGATAGCGGGCGATCGTGAGACCGGTCTCGCCGTCGTCGCCGGTAATGAGGGCGGCCGATCCGCCCCACGCCGAGAAACTGTGGCTCGCGCCGGAGCCATCATCCAAGCCGAGCGACGAGTACGTCGGGCCGATGCGAAACCGTCGCTGCGCGTGCGCGGAGGACATTCCGGCGAGCCACAGCGCGGCGAAGAGCCAGCAGGTCGTGCGCATGGGGAACGGATAACGAGCGAGAGGGGCCGGATTCGGTGACTCGAATCACGACCCCTCGCGTGACGGCGCTTACTTGACGAGCAATCCGACGATGAATCCCGCGACGTTCAGGCGCACCAGCCACGACCAGAAGGTCGCTTTCAGCAGCGGCCGCACTTTGTCGTACCACACACCGCTGCCCAGCGTCGAGAGCGCGATGGTGGGCAGCCAAAGCATCGTGGCGAACTCCATCCCCGCCAGGGGACCGCCGCCCTTGGCCCACAGGCCGGCCTTGAGCTGATGATAAAACCACGCGAGCACCACACCGAACGCCAGTGCCAGCGCCCCAGTCTTCAACATGGCCGGCAACATCATCTCCTTTTGCGCCTCAGGCGTGGGCGGCATCGTCCCGAACGCGCGCATTTCCGGCCCGGTGAACACCTTCCCCCACATCACGTAGTCTGCGAAGAACGCGCCGACGCCTGCGATCAGCCCAGCGACGATCCAATGCATACGTGCTCCTTCAGAAAGAGAGTGTGCACTGCAGACGGCCGTCCCCGGCTACTTGCGCTGCCCCGGCACTCCCAGCTCGGTCATGGCGAGGAGATCGAGCACCTCGTCCAGGTCTTTGCCCTTGAGCACGCCTTTCTCCATCACCAGCTGGCGCACCGTGACGTTCTTCGCCACCGCCTCCTTGGCGAGCTGGGCGGCTGCGGCGTACCCGATTTTCGGAGCCAGCGCCGTCACGAGCGCGGGGCTGCGCTCGAGCCAGTGCTCGCACTGCGCGGGGTCGGCTTCGATCCCCGGCACGCAGCGCTCGGCCAGCACGGTCGACGCGCTCGTGAGGATCCGCATCGAGAACAGCAGGTTGTGGGCGATCACAGGCATCATCACGTTGAGCTCGAGCTGCCCCGCCTCGGCCGCGGCCGCGACGGTCACGTCGTTGCCGAGCACCTGGTAGCACACCATGTTCACCATTTCGGGGATCGACGGATTGACCTTGCCCGGCATGATGCTCGACCCGGGCTGCACCGGCGGGAGCAGGATCTCAGCGAGCCCGGTTCGCGGTCCGGACGCGAGCAGCCGCAGGTCGCTTGCGATCTTGCCGAGGTCCATGGCGTAGGTGCGCAGCGCGCTCGAGCAGGCGGCCGCATCGCCCATCGACTGCATCAACTGCACGCGGTCATTGCCCTCGCGGAGGTCGAGCCCCGTGATCGCCCGCAACTGTTTCACCATCAGCGCCGGATACTCGGGCTCGGCGTTCAGCCCCGTCCCGACCGCCGTGCCGCCGATCCCGAGGTCGCGCAGGGCGTCCGCCGCCTGGGCGACGCGATCGCGATTGCGCGCGACGGTGTGCCCGTAGGCGGTGAACTCCTGACCGAGCCGGATCGGCGTCGCGTCCTGCAGGTGCGTCCGCCCGGACTTGAGAATCCCGTCGAAAGCGCGGCCCTTCGTGAGGAAGGCCGCGGCGAGCCGGTCCAGGGCATCGAGCAGCGCCGGCAGCTCCGCCAGCGCCGCGAGCCGGATGGCAGTCGGGATCACGTCGTTCGTGGACTGGGCCATGTTCACGTGATCGTTGGGATGCAGCGGCTGGTACACGCCGCGCTTCCCGCCCAACAGCTCGTTCGCGCGATTGGCGAGCACCTCGTTACAGTTCATGTTGTGCGAGGTCCCCGCCCCCGCCTGGTAGGGGTCGACGACGAACTGGTCGCGGTGCTGTCCGGCCAACACTTCGTCCGCCGCCCGCACGATCGCGTCGGCCAGCTTCGGATCGAGACGTTTCGTCTGCTTGTGCGTCAGCGCGGCGGCCTTCTTGATGCGGATGACGGCGTCGACGAACGGGGCCAGGGGCGCGAGATGGGAGATGGGAAAGTTGCGGCGGGCGCGCTCGGTCTGGATGCCGTACAGCGCTTCGGCCGGCACCGCCAGCTCGCCCAGCGGATCACGCTCGATACGCGTCGCGCTCATCGCCTCGGTCTCGAATCAGGAATCGCCCATGACGGACGAATAGTACGCATTCGCACCTACTTGGTCGGCTCAACCCTGAGACTGTCATTGAACCGGTTGAAGTACTCCGTCATCCCGATCACCAGCGTGATCTCGACGATCTGTCCCTCGTCCCACGCCGCGCGCAGCCTCCCGTACAACTGGTCCGTGACGTCGTGCCCCGAGCGATGGATGACGTCCGCGTACTCGAGGGCCGCGCGCCATCCGGGCTCGAGCGCCGCGATCGCTTCGCGCTCACCTCGGTCCTGCACGGCCTCCACCAGGGCGTCGCTCGCTCCCCGCTGTCTTGCCAAGACAGTGTGGGAGCTGAGTCAGTAGCGGCAGCGGTTCAGGTGCGAGATCCGCACCCACAAGAGCTCCTTGAGCAAGGGCGGCACTGTGCCCTCGTTCATGACCGTACGGAAGTGCGCGATCATGGTGCGCAGGTGCGCCGGACGCAGCGCCACCGTGCGAAACATGTTCGGAATGTTGCCGCGCTCCCGCAGGTAGGTCTCGAAAATGGGGCGCACCTCGGGTGCGGCCTGGTCCGGCGTGAGCGGCGTGATCCGCGGATCGCTCATGGTGTCTCCCTTCGCTTGCCCCAGCCGATCTTGAACACCTCGACGGCGGCCCGATAGCCGATGGACCGGACCAGAGCGTACACGCCGAGCCCGGTCAGGAGGATGGCCGTGTAGAACCGCCACAGCAACAGCATGGTCACCTGGCGCGCACCGAAATCTCCGGCGAAACCGTTCAGGAAGGCGACCTCGAGGCCGCCGCCCCCGGATGGGAGCGGCACCACCAGGGGCGCGTGCAGCAGCGCCAGCGCGCCGTAGAACATCTCCGCGAACGGGGGTCGGCCCGGCATGCCCCACGCGAGCGCCGGCAGGATGAGGGCACGCGCGACGATGCTCACCACGGTGAGGAGCGCCCCCGCGCCCAGCGCCCACCGCGGGGCGCGGCGCACGTGCGCCCACGCGACGCGCCACTGGCGACGCACCCGGTGGCGGATGAACCCCGCACGCGCCAGCCGCTGCAACAGATACACCGTCACGAGGACGATGAGCGCGATGATCTCGACGGTGACGAGCTCACCCGCCCGGTGGCGGTGCAGCCAGGTCCGGGCGGCGTCCCGCCAATCGGGCACGTAGTAGCCGAACAGCGCCGCACCCGCCAGCAGGAACACGGGCCACTCGCAGGCGACTTCGACGCCGATCGCCACGATGCCCGTGACGGGTCGCAGCCCCGCTTCGGTGAGACCGAGGAACCGCGCCGGCTCGCCTCCCAGGCGGTTGGGGGTGAGCTGCGAGGCGGCCTCGCCGTACAGATTGAGACGGAACGCGTCGCTGAACGACAGCCGGCCACCCGCCGTCCACGTGGCGAGCTGGATGCGCCAGGCGCGGACGACGCTGTCCAGAGCCAGAAGCGCCAAGGCGAGCAGGTGACTCATGCGAATGCGGAATGTGAAATGTGGAATGCGGAATTGTCGCGCGGGCGTCGGGCGCAGTACGGCGCTCGTCCATTCCGCACTCCGCATTCCGCATTCCGCATTGGCCTAGTCGGAGCAGTCGCCCAGCGGATAATTGAAGCCGCAATTCGGGCACGGGTTTCGGCAACCCCACGGCCGGGGCCGGACTTCGACCCCGCAGCGCAGGCAGGTCGGTCGCGGCGCTCTAGCCGAGCCGATGGGCGCTGGTGAGGAAGGGGTTGGCTCGGCGCTCGCGTCCCACGGTGGTTTCCGGTCCATGTCCGCAGTACACGATGGTCGAATCGGGCAGCGTAAGCAACTCGCGCTCGATGCTGCGGAGCAACGTCTCGAAGTCGCCTCCGGGCAGGTCGGTCCGTCCGATCGAGCCCTGGAACAGCACGTCCCCACTGAACGCCACGCCCTGTCCCTCGAACACGACGCTTCCCGGCGAGTGACCGGGGGCGTGGCGCACCCGGAACTCGAGCGCGCCCACCCGCAACACCTCGCCGTGCACGAGCGCGCGATCGGGCGCGGGCAGCGGAGCGGCCTGCATGCCGAAGGCGACCGCCTGTGCGGGGACGTGATCGTACAGCATCCGGTCACCGGGGTGAAGGTAGACCGGCGCTCCGGTGTCGGCCTTGAGCCGAGGGACGCCGACCACGTGATCGATGTGGGCGTGCGTCAGCCAGATCGCGACGGGCTTTACGCCCGCCGCCGCGACCTCGTGGGCGATCACGCCCGCTTCCTCGCCCGGGTCGATGACCGCGCATTCACCGCTGGCCTCGTCGATGACGAGATAGCAGTTCTCGGCGAACCGGCCGTTCGGGATCGGCACGACCTTCATGAGGCGACGCGCGCCTTCTCCCGCTCCCGCAAGGCCGCGAGATACTTTTCCACGGCGATCGCCGCGGTGGTCGCGTCGCCCACCGCCGTGGTGATCTGGCGCGTGAGCTGGCTGCGCACGTCGCCCGCGGCGAACAGCCCCGGGATGGAGGTCATCATGCGTTCGTCGGTGATGAAGTACCCCCCGGCGTCGTGCTTCGCGTGCCCCTCGACCAGTCCAGCGTTCGGCGTGAAGCCGACGAAGATGAAGACGCCCCCGACCGCCAGCGTGGCCCGCTCGCCCGTCACCGTGTCCTCGAGGACGAGGTGATCGGTGCCGCGCTCGGTGCCCCTGATCTCGAGCACGCGCTTGTTCCAGACCATCTCGATCTTGGGGTTCGCGAACGCGCGCTCTTGAATGATCTTGGACGCCCGCAGCTGGTCGCGCCGATGCACGATGTACACCTTGGTCGCGTAGCGTGTGAGATAGTCCGCCTCCTCGACGGCCGCGTCGCCGCCGCCCACGACGGCGAGCACTTCACCCTTGAAGAACGCGCCGTCGCACACCGCGCAGTACGACACGCCCTTTCCCGCGTGCTCTTTCTCCCCCGGCACCCCGAGCTTCACGGGCGTGCCGCCGGCGGTGAGGATCACCGCGGGCGCACGATACGTGATGCCCCGCCCGGTGGCGACGTCGAACCAGCCGTCGGCACCGCGGCGGATGCGCTCCACCGTGTCGGTGATGATCTCCGCACCGAACTTCTTGGCGTGCTCGGTCATCTTCTGGGCCAGCTCCCAGCCCTTGATGCTCTCGAACCCGATGTAGTCCTCGATCAGGTCCGTGTTCAGCAGCTCGCCGCCCGGCGCGCCGCGCTCGATCGTGAGCGTCTTCAGCATGCCCCGCCCGGCGTACATCGCCGCGCACAGCCCTGCGGGCCCCGCACCGACGACGATCACATCGTATCCGTTGGGTGCGTTGGGAGTCATCGGTCCTCAGGCCTCCGTCTGCAACTCGAGTCGCGGCGGCTCGGCTTCGTCCGCGAGCGCCCGCGCCAGGTCCGCTCGGAACCGCACAGTTTCGAACTCCACGTCGGACCGCTGAGCGCCTGCCAGCTTTTCGAGCGCGGCGCGGCCCACCACCGCGACGCCGTGCCGGTTGCCACGACGCCGATGCAACAGCGCCGCGGCCGCCTGGATGAGCCCTTGCCAAACCCGTGCCGCATCGCGGTTCCCGTCGCTAATAATAGAACGCCACACGGTTTCCAGCGCCTCGTGGGCTTCCCAGTAGGCGCCGGTGTTGAACAGCTCGCGGGCGCGCCGGACGGAGGCCCGGCGATCCTCTGGAGTCATGGGCGGGACGTCTTCTACCGGCCTATCGTCAGCAGGTTCACCGCTCCGTGGCAGCTCGAGATCGTCCCGACCAACACGGCGGCCTCCGCCCCGGTCTCCCCCGCCGCCCGTACGATCTCGTCCCCCGCCAGCACCGTCTCCACCGCGAAGGTGCCGACGCCGAACACGTGATGGCGACACACGAACAACGCCGGCCCGTGGACCGGCTGGCCGGCGGCACGCAGCCGACCGGCGAGCGCGCGCACGGCGTCACTCATCTCCCAGGTCCGCGTGCCGCCGATCGCCGGACAGATGGCGGGCTCGATGCAATGCGTGGGGCAGATCCAGTCCGCGAACGAAACGTAGCGCGTCTGGTCGGGGGCGGGGGCCGTGCGATCGTAGGGCGTGCCCAGGGTGTCGGGGACCGGGGCGACGTCGATCGGGCGTCCGGGCCACCGCTCGCGCGCACGCTCGAGCACCCACTCGAACATGAGATGCGGCATGAGCGGCGACGGCACGATGTAATCCTGCGGCTCGGCGGACCGCGCGGGAGCGGCCGCGCCGAGGAACTCGTGGAAGTAGGCGCCCCAGTCGCGCACCACGAAGGTGCGGTCCGGTGCGTCACCCAGCTCGCGACGGGCGCGGCACTCGGGCTCCCGATCCACCACCACCACCCGCCGGAAGCGGGCCTTGCCCCGCGCTTTGGCCCGGGCGAGCTGGGCGGCGTAGAAGCTGCCGTAGCACCCTCCCCCGACCACGATGACGTCGCGCATCACGACCGGAGCGCTCAGACGTCGCCTCCGGCCACGGGGAGGATCTCGCCGCTCACCGCCCGCGCGTCGTCGCTCGCCAGGTACAGCACCGCGGCGACCAGATCATCGAGCTCCACCCAGCGCACCTTCGCATCCTTCATCTGTGCGAGGTTGTCGGCGGTCCGCATGGTCCCGGGCGCCACCGCGTTCACGCGGATCCGGTCGCCGGAGAGCTCGCGCGCCAGGGCGCGGGTGAGCCCCGCGACCGCAGCCTTGGCCGCGATGTAGCCGGCCATCTGGGTCTGGGGCTTCAGGACGGCCATCGAGGCGAAGTTGACGATGGCACCGCCGCCGCGCTCCCGCAGGAGCGGGATGGCCGCCTGCGACACGAAGAAGGTCGTCTTGATGTTGACGGCGAGCTCGCGCTCGAGCTGCTCGGGCGCGAGGTCGAGCACGGGCCCGTAGTTGAGGAGCCCACCCGCGACGTTCACGACGACGTCGAGCCCCCCGAAGCGCTGCCGCGCCGTCGCCACGGCACGGCGCGCCGGCTCGGGCGTCGTGAGATCGCCCGCCGCAGCCTGGACCACGAACCCCTGGGCCGCGAACTCCTGCGCACGCCCGGCGAGCCCGGCCGCGTTCACGTCGGCGATGACGAGCTGCGCGCCGGCCCGGCCAAACCCGACGGCGACGGCGTGACCGATCTGGCCCACCCGGCCGACACCCGTGACGAGCGCCACCTTGCCGCGAAAGTCAGGGGGCACTGGCGACGATCTCGTCGACCGGCGGTGCGCCGCGCTGCGCGAACGCGATCGTCCCGTCCTTGCTCACGACGTAGACGGTGCGCTGGATCCCCTTGCCGTCGTCCTTGAGCGCGTGGTAGGCGCGCGCGATGGCGCGGTCCGGGTCGGAGAGCAGCGGAAAATTGAATCCCAGCTTGCGGACGTAGCCGGCATGGCTCTCCACGCCGGCGGGGTTCACACCGAAGGGCTGGATGCCGGCTGCCTGGAACGTGGCCATCTCGTCGCGCACGGCGGAGAGTTGGCGGTTTCAGCCGGGCGTGTTGTTTCCCGGGTAGAACACCAAGGCGACGTGCGTGACCTTGAGAACGTCCGTCAGACGATAGGTCTCGCCGTCCGAGGCCGGGGCGGTGAACGCGGGTGCGTTGCTGCCGATTGCCAACAGCTCGCTCATGAGTCGTCCTTACGGTTCTGCGCGATGGTTTCGCGAGACGCCGTGGCTCGACGCTGTTCGAGTTTTTCGAGCCATTCGAGCGGAACGTCCATATCGCCCAACCCGGCGTGTGAATCGCCGAGCTCGATGTCCCCGTGCCAGTCCGAGCCGCCGCTGATGACCAGCCCCAGGCGCTCGGCGAGCGCAGCGAGCCGCCGCTCGGTCGCCTCCGAATGACTGGGATGTCTCACCTCGAGCCCGTCGAGACCATCCGCCTGAAACTGCCGAATCTGGCCTTCGCTGCCGCGGTCGCCCAGATGCGCCGCGACGGCGACTCCGCCCACCGCGTGGACGAGGTCGGTGACCTGGCGCAGCGTCGGCAGGGGCTTCTCCACGTACGCCGGCCGCCCGCGGCCCAGGTAGCGTCCGAACGCGTCGTTGATGTCGGTGCTGACGCCGCGCTCGACCAGCACCCGGGCCACATGCGGGCGGCCGAGCGCCCCGCCGTCCGCCGCCGCCATCACGTCCGCCAGGTCGATGGCGACACCGAGTCGGCGCAGGTGGGCGACGATCTGCTCGGCGCGGCGCTGGCGCGCAGCGCGGGTGCCGGCGAGGAAGGCCTCGAGCCGCTCGTGCCCGGGCGGCAGGAAGTAACCGAGCAGGTGCAGCTCGCCCCAGGGCGCCTTGACGCTGAACTCGCACCCCGACACGACGCGGACGCCGAGCGCTTCGCCCGCGCGCGCGGCTTCCGGCACGCCGCCCGTGGTGTCGTGATCGGTCAGCGCGATCGCGACGAGACCCGCCCCGTGCGCGCGCTGCGACACCTCGGCCGGAGGATACTCTCCATCCGACGCGGTGGAGTGACAGTGCAGATCAACGTGCGCCGTAGGCACTCTCCGGCGCCGTCCACGCCGGTTGCGACTGGTGAAACAGCTGGACCAGCTCCCGCTCGGCCAGCTCGGCCAGCGCCGCGTCGGGGCTGCGGTGGCCGACCGGCGCGAAGCGGGTAAACCGGCGGCGCCGTTCGGGCCCCGTCCCCTGCTGGAACACGATCCCGAACTGGTCGCGGCCGTACACGGTGACGCGGCCCGAGAGAGACACCTCCCACGTCCCCCCATCCACGACGATCTCGCGCCGCGCCATCGCCCGCGCCTACGCCTCCGCCCCGGCCGCGAGCGACACTTCGGTCCACAGCTCCCAGCCGTCGGGGGCGTACGTGCCGAGGCCCTGCAGCCGCTTTTCGAGCTTGATCTCCTCGGGGAGCCGGGACGCCTGGGCCCGGTGCGACATCTCCGTCTGGCTCTCGGAGAACTCGGTGAACAGGTGCGGATCCTTGGCGTTGCGGAACAGCCAGATGCGCTGGCCCCGGGCCTCGGCGAACTGGCACAGCTCGCGCAACGTGGCGAGGTAGTCCGTCTCGTTGGTCGGGGGCACGCGTACACGCGCCGCCGTGAGCACCTTGGGCATGCTAGATCGCTCCCTCGGGGAAGTTCTCGAGCGTCCGCTTCACGTCGGCGAGGAACCGATCCGCGTCGGCGCCGTCCACCACGCGGTGGTCGTAGGACATGGATACCATTCCCATGGTGCGGATCGCGATCGTGTCCGTGCCGTCGGGCAACGTGACGACCTTGGGACGCTTCTCGATGGCGCCGACCCCGAGGATCGCCACTTGCGGCTGATTGATGATCGGGGCCCCCGCGTACGATCCGAACACGCCGGGATTGGTGATGGTGAAGGTGCCGCGCTGGATGTCGTCGGGCGACAGCTTCTTGGTGCGGGCCCGCTCGCCGAGATCACTGATCGCGCGCGCGAGCCCCGACAGCGACAGCTCGTCGGCGCGCTTCACCACCGGAACGATCAGCCCCCACTCGAGCGCCACCGCGATCCCGATGTTCACGTCCTGGCGGTAGATGATGTTGTCGCCCGAGACCGCCGCGTTCACGACGGCGTGTTTGCGCAGATTCTCGGCGCACGCTTTCGCGATGAAGGCGAGGTACGTGAGGGTCACGCCGCGCTCCGCGTTGGCCGCCTTGTGTTTCCGGCGCAGCTCGGCGACGCGGCTGTAATCGACCTCGAAGAAGCTCGTCACGTGCGCCGACACGCGCCGCGACATGATCATGTGATCGGCCGTGATCTTGCGGATCTTGGAGAACGGCTCGACCCGGTCGCCGGGCCACGGCGCGACGGCGGGGGCCGCAACAGCCGGGGCTAGGGGCTGGGGGCTGGGGGTCGGGGAGACGAGCGACGTGCCGCGCTCGATCACTCCGAGTATGTCCTGCTTCGTGACCCGTCCGGCGAAGCCGGTCCCCGGGATGGTGGCGATGTCCACTTGATGCTCCGCCGCGATTTTGCGGACCAGGGGCGTGGACTTGCGGCGGAGGCGCTCCTCGGAGGTCTCGGCCCCGTCGCCCTTGGGAGGGACGGGGGACGAGGGACGAGGGACGGGTGGCGCCGCAGCGGCAACGGCGCCTCCGGGAGCAGCGGGCGCCCGTTGGGCTGCTGCGACGGGAGGCGCCGTGACAGCTGCGGCCTTGGGCGTCGTCGCCGCCGCGCTCTTGTCGGTTTCGATCACCGCCACGAGCGTCTGCACCGGGACCGTCTGCCCTTCCTGCACCTTTATCTCGGCGAGCACGCCGGCCTGCGGCGCGGGTATCTCCGCGTCCACCTTGTCGGTGGAGATCTCGAACAGCGGCTCGTCACGCTTCACCTCGTCGCCGAGCCGCTTGAGCCACTTGCTGAGCGTGCCCTCGGCGATCGACTCGCCCATCTGGGGCATCAACACGTCAATACGAGCCATGCAGTCTCCTCAATACGCCGCGAGCCATCTCGCCGCCTTGACGATATCCTCCGTCTGCGGCAGCACGAAGTCCTCGAGCGTCGGCGCGTACGGCAGGGGCACGTCGTGCGCCGTCACGCGGATGATCGGGCCGTCGAGCCACTCGAATGCCTGCTCGTTGATGCGCGCCGCGATCTCGCCGGCCACGCCGCCCGTGCGGGTGTCTTCGTGCACGATCACCACCTTGTTCGTCTTCTCGACCGTCCGCATGATCGCGGCGTCATCCATCGGCAGGAGCGTCCGCAGGTCGAGCACCTCTACCGACAGGCGGTCGTCCCTGGCGAGCTGCTCGGCCGCCTCGAGCGCCTTCCACACGGTCGCTCCGTAGGTGACGATCGACAAGTCCTTCCCTTCCCGGGCGAGTCGCGCCTCGCCGATCGGCGTAAGGAGATCCTCCCCTTCGGGGAGCTGCTCCTTGATGCGGCGGTAGAGCCACTTGTGCTCGAGATAGATCACGGGGTCGTCGTCGCGGATCGACGCCTTGATCAGGCCCTTCGCGTCGCGGGCGGTGGCCGGATAGACGATTTTCAGGCCCGGGGTGTGGAAGAACGCCGCCTCCGGGTTCTGCGAATGGAACGGGCCACCCCGCACGTAGCCGCCGCACGGCCCCCGCACCACCATCGGAGTCGCGAGCCCCGCGCGATAGCGCGCGGTCGCCACGTAGTTGGTCAGCATGTCATAGGCGCACGAGATGAAGTCGATGAATTGCATCTCCGCGACGGGCCGCATTCCCATGTGGGCCGCTCCCGCCGCCGCGCCCACGATCGCCGCTTCCGAGATCGGCGTGTCGATCACGCGCTCCTCGCCGAACCGCTTCGCGAATCCTTCGGTCACCTTGAAGGCGCCACCGTAGGCCCCGACGTCCTCCCCCAGAATGAAAACGCTGGGATCGCGCTCCATTTCCTCCCACAGGCCCTGGCGCAGCGCCTCCAAGTAGGTGACCTCGGCCATCACAGGCTCCGGTACCAGTGCGGCGTCAGGGCGGGCGGATCGGCGTACACCCCCGCCAGGGCGGAGTCGCCTGGGGGCAGGGGCTCGTCCACGCACGCGTCCGTCGCTCGGTCGATCTCCGCCTTCGCCTGCCCGTCGATCGCCTTCAACTCGCGCTCCTCGACCCATTCGCCCTGCAGCAGCCGCTTCACGTAGCGGTCGACCGGATCATTCTCCTTGGCCCACCAATCGAGCTCGTCCTTCGGCACGTAGTGCTGGTCGTCGTGCTCGGCGTGGCCCTTGCGGCGGTACGTCTTCACCTCGATGACGTGCACGCCGTGGCCGCCGCGCGCCCGCTCGACGGCGAACCGGGTCGCCTCGTACACCGCGAGCACGTCGTTCCCGTCCACCGTGACGCCCGGAACGCCGTATCCCTTCGCCTTCTCCGCCAGGTCCTTGACCGCGAATTGTTTCTCGGGGGGGGTCGAGTACGCCCAGCGGTTGTATTCCGCGATCACCACCAGGGGCACCCGCTGCACGGCCGCGAAGTTCAGGCCTTCGTGGAAGGTACCGGTGGAGGTCGCCCCATCCCCGATGTAGACGAGCCCCACCCGCGGCTCGCCCCGCAGCTTGAACGTCAGGGCGATGCCCGCCATGACGGGGACCATGTCGCCCAGGTGCGAAA
>Ga0209577_10000272_pt1 | contig 52554 bp, 42 predicted proteins | sample GraSoiAngelo_109_FD_185874 | JGI IMG/M metagenome (GOLD analysis project Ga0209577, IMG submission 185874) | Grasslands soil microbial communities from the Angelo Coastal Reserve, California, USA - 14_0903_12_20cm (SPAdes) (version 2) | ecosystem: Environmental > Terrestrial > Soil > Grasslands... | reverse complement strand
GGCGCCGCCGACGGGCGCCTTTCCCCATAACGGGGCTCCGCTGACCGGGAGCGCCTACGTCGGCTGCATTACCGCACGGGTGCCGAATCGCCTGAAGGCCACCTATCGGCTGTACGCCTGGTCGCCTGCCCCCGGGCTATCGCCCCCCTGGCTGTTCGCCGGGACGGGGTTCACGCCCGGGGCGCGGGTGATGGGCATCCTCGGTTACGAGCTCGACCAGCGCGTGGCGGCCAGCCCGCCCGGGACCCAGGTGCTGGGATCGGGCAGCGCGCCGTGCATGTCTGGCGTGGGCCTGGGGCAGACCACCCTGTACCGGGCGGCGTCGGGGGCCCTGGTGTTCGCCACCGGGACGGTGGGGTGGGCGCTGGGTCTAGATCCCCAGCCTGACGTCTCCCCGGATGCTCCCCGGCGCGAGGATCCGCGCCTCATACGCCTCACCCGCAACCTGCTCGAGCGCGTCGTTCAGGGCCCGGCGGGCGCCTGACGCCGCCCGGCCGGTGGGCCACCGGGGGTGACGCGCCGGGGCGGGGGCGGCGCTCCGGCCACACGGAACCTGACGGTGACTGCGGCGAAGCGGTTCTGGCGCACGCGGGCTTCGACGTCGCGTCCGGTGGGGGCGCCCGGGCGCGCCTCGCGGACCGGGTGCAGGATGTAGAACCCTGGAGCCAGGCGCAGGCGGAAGTGCCCGTCGACGCCGGCGCGGTGCCCGGTGACCACCTCGTGCGCGCCGCGGCGCGTGACCGTGACCAGGCCGGCGTAGGGGCGCCCGCCGAGCCGCACGTAGACGTCCAGGCCCGAAGTGGGCTCCGTAGATAGCAGGGCGACGACCACCATCGCCGCGATCAGCAGCCCGGGGACCACCGGCGAGCGCCACAGCCAGCTGCGTACCCCGCCGGCGTCTGCGCTCATCATCGCACCGTACCCGCGGCCGGCGCACCTGCGGGGCGTGCGCCCGACAGGCCCCCGAGCCACAGGGAGAAAGACAGCAGTCCCCACAGCTGACGGCTGAGGTCCTCGCGGCCGCTGACGTGGGCCTCGAGCACGCGTCCCACCACCGCCGGATCGAAGTAGCCCTCACGGCGAACCCGCTCGGGTGAAAGCACCTCGCGCGCGAAGGGGACGAGCTCACCCCGCAGCCACGCGGCGGCGGGGATCGAAAACCCGCGCTTCTTGGCCCGGTAGACGTCGCGCGGCACGAGCGGCGCCACCGCCCGGCGCAGCAGCCACTTCTTCTGCCAGCCGCGGACCTTGTGCCGGGTGGCGAGGCCGTGGGCGAAGTCCGCCACCTCGTGATCGAGGAACGGAACCCGCACCTCCAGCGAGTGGGCCATGCTCATGCGGTCGGTTTTCACCAGCAGGTCGTCGACGAGGTAGACGCCGACGTCGACGTCCTGCAGCCGGGCGAGCTCGTCGGCGCCCTCGGTCTCGGCGTAGCGGGCGCGCAGCAGGTCGACCGGGTCGAAGACGTCGTGGGCGCCGTCCTGACCCTTGGCGGCGGCCAGCAGCTCGGCGCGAACGTCGGCGGCGAAGATCTCCTTAAAGCCGTGGTGGCGCTCGAGCGCGGGCAGGTGGGCGGCCCGTACGAAGCGCTTGGCCTTGTAGTCGAAGCTGGCCTTGGCGTCGGAGCTGGGCAGCCGCTCGACCAGCGGTCGCAGCGCCCGGGCGGCCGGCCCGGTGCGCTGAGCGATCAGGTCGGCGAGGTAGGTCTCATAGCCCCCGAACAGCTCGTCGCCACCCTCTCCCGAGATCGCGACTTTGACGTGGGAGGCGGCCAGGCGCGAGACCAGGTAGGTGGGCAGGGAGGACGAGTCGGCGAACGGCTCGTCGAAGCAGGCCGCGATCTCGGCGATCAGCTCGGCGCCGTTGGGGGAGACCACCAGCTCGTGGTGGTCGGTGCCATAGCGGCGGGCCACCAGACCGGCGAGGTCGAGCTCGTTGAACGAGCGCTCGCGAAAGCCGATCGAGAACGTGCTGATGCGCTGACGCGACTCGCTAGCCGCCAGCGCGGCCAACATCGAGGAGTCGATCCCGCCCGACAGCAGAACGCCGACCGGGACGTCGGAGACCAGGTGAGCCCGCACCGAGTCGCGCAGTCGTTCGCGCAGCTCGGCGGCAAGCCCTCGCGCCGGCTCGCGCCGCAGCGCGCTCGCCCGCCGCGGGGCCGGACGCGCCCAGCGCGCCACGACCGGCTCCTGCCCCGGGCGCCAGCGCAGGAGGTGCCCGGCGGGGAGCTTGCGCGCCGCGGCGAAGATGGTCATCGGCGCCGGCACGGAGTTGAAGGTCAAAAACGACTCCAGCGCGTGGGGATCGACCTCGCGCGAGAATCCGGGCAGGGCGACCAGCGCCTTGAGCTCGGAGGCGAAGGCCAGGCGCTCTGGCTCGGCGCTGTAGTAGAGGGGTTTGATCCCGAACGGGTCGCGCGCGAGCAGCAGCTGGCGTTCGCCACTGTCCCACAGGGCGATCGCGAACATGCCGCGCAGCCGGGCGAGGAATTCCTCGCCCTCTTGCTCGTAGAGGTGGGCGAGCACCTCGGTGTCGCCGCGCGAGGCGAAGCGGTGGCCTCGGGCCTGCAGCTCGCGGTGCAGCTCCTGGTGGTTGTAGATCTCGCCGTTCTGGACCACGCAGATGCGGCGGTCCTCGCTGTAGACGGGCTGGTCCCCGTGCTCGAGGTCGATGATCGCCAGTCTTCGCGCGGCCAGCGCCACCGGGCCGTCGATTGTCAGGCCGGTGCTGTCGGGCCCCCGGTGCACGAGCGTGGCGCTCATCGTCTCCACGGCGGCGCGGTCGGGTGGTGCGCCGGCCCGCGCGGCGATCCCGCAGATGCCGCACATGCTCAGTGGCCCTCGAGTGTGCGGCGCAAGACCGTCGAGCTGGCCCGGCCGAGGATGTGCGCTGCGGTCGCGGCGGCTACCGCCAGATAGAGGCGGACCGAGCGGTCGGCGATGTACTCGAAGTCGTGGTGCAGCTTCTCCGACCAGGTCATCTCCCGGGTCACCCGCAGCTGGGCCAGGCCCGTCACCCCGGGCCGCACGACCAGCCGCTGCCAGTAGGCAGGGATCTCCTCGGCCAGCTCGCCGAAGAAGGTCGGGCGGATGGGGCGCGGACCGACCAGGCTCATGTCGCCAGCGAGCACGTTGAGCAGTTGCGGCATCTCATCGACGTGGGTGGCTCGCAGGACGCGGCCTAGGCGGGTGACCTCCTCGCCGGTCAGCCGTGTGAGCTCTTGCCCCAGGAACGGCCCCAGGCGAGACTCGGCGTCGGGGCGCAGGGTGCGGAACTTGCGCATGACGAAGATGCGTCCACCTCGGCCAACGCGCGCACCTCGATAGAGGGCCGGCGGTCCTGAGGTGATCCTGATCGCCCCGGCGACCAGGATCAGCAGCGGCCCGAGCATGGCCAACGCGGCCCCAGCGAGGACGAGGTCCAACGCCCGCAGCACCGTGTCGACCGGCCGGCGCTCGAACGTGTGCGCCATCCGCTCGTAGCGCTCTACGAGCGACGGCTCGGCCTCATCCGCTGCCTGCACCACGCGGAGCGTCGGCTTGTGCTCGGCGGGCGCTTGATCACGGCGCGGGCGGCGCATCCGGTTCAGTGCTCCCATCGTCGTTTCAGGCCACGGCCTCGGTGATCATCGACGCCAGCAGGGCGGGATCGCGGCGCGTGGGCCCCCAGGTGACCGAACGCTTGGAGATCTCTATTGCGCGGGGATCGGCCAGCGGGCGCAGCCGCCCTTCGCGCATGAGCGCCTCGTCGACGCCTCCGAGGCGCCCGCCGTAGGTGGTGTAGACCGGGGTGCCGAGGGCCACCGCCTCGCGGTTCATGGTCCCGCCGGCCGAGATGACCAGGTCGGCGAGCGCGATCAGGCTCTGGGCGTCGACGGCGCCTCCGGGTACGACGACCGAGGGCAGTGCCAGTGCGCGGACGTAGGCGCGCTGGGCCTCTGTGCGGGGGATCACGACGGCCTGAACGTCGTCCCGGTGGCCGAGGAGGTCGAGCACCTGGGGGAATAGGCGATTGGAGCGCCGGTGATACAGGGACACGTCGGGCGGGGGGCGGACCACGACCAGCACACGCGACGTGTCCAGTGAGAGCCGCTCAAGGACGGCGGGGTCGGGCTCGAAGTCACTGAGGTAGTACTCCTCCTTGAGCCCAGGGAATTGGGCCAGCTTGCTCGGTCCGACGCCGTAGCGGCGCAGCCGCTCGGGTGGAATCCGGTCAGGCGTCATCACCCGGCGGGCCAAGCGACAGCCGATCTGGTGCTGCTGGGTTGCCCACTCGTAGTCGAACATGTTCACCGCGGGGATCCGCAGGGTCGCAGCGGCCAGGGCCAGGTCGTTGGAGCCGTGCGCAACGGCCAGGTCAAATCCCGAGCGGCCCAGGCGACGCATCGACAGAGTGCGTCGGAGTAGAGCAGTGAGCTTGCGCGTGCGCGAGGCCCCACCGTGCTCGCCGACTGCGCGGTAGGGGATTCCCAGGCGCTCGAGCAGTGGCAGCGTCTGCGCGTAGTCCCGGGCGGTCACCTCCGTCTCGTGCCCCGCCTCCCGCAGTCGGTCGAGGATGGGCCGGAAGACGATCGGATGGGCGGGGGCGGTCATGTCGACCCAGATCCTCACCTCGGTCCCGGCACGTTAGCCGACCTCACCGACGGGGCCGGGGGGACGGTCGGGAGCGTCCTCGATCGCGCCCTCCGGGCCGCCATCAGGGAATGATCTTCTGGAGTTGGCCCGACGGATGGTGCCGGCGCCTGTGGGGTCGCCGCGGCGCGGGCCGAGGGGCCGGGCGGGGAGCCGGGCGGGGGGCCGGCTTGGGCGCGGCGGGCGCCGGCCTGGGCGGCACCGGGGTAAACGTCGCGAGCGAGGTGGCCGGGTATCCGGGCAGACCCCCTTGCGCGGCGGAAACCGGGGGCTTGGCCGGGGGTTTGGCCGGCGCGGGTGGCTTGGCCGGGGGCTTGGCCGGGGCGGGTGGCTTAGCCGGAGGCTTGGCCGGCGCGGGTGGCTTGGCCGGGGGCTTGGCCGGCGCGGGTGGCTTGGCCGGGGGTTTGGCCGGCGCGGGTGGCTTGGCCGGGGGTTTGGCCGGCGCGGGTGGCTTGGCCGGGGGCTTGGCCGGCGCGGGAGGCTTGGCCGGCGCGGGTGGCTTGGCCGGAGGCTTGGCCGGGGCGGGGGGCTTGCTTGGGGGTTTGGCCGGCGCGGGTGGCTTGGCCGGGGGCTTGGCCGGGGCGGGTGGCGGCGCGGGTGGCTTGGACGGAGGCTTGGCCGGGGCGGGCGGCTTGCTTGGGGCCACGGGCCGTGGCTTGGGCAGGAGGCTGGTGGGAACCAGCGCGGTAAGCCCGGTGGTCCCGGTCAGGTACAGCCATTTGCCGTCCGAGATCACGGGGTCAAATGAGCCCGCGTGCCGCTCGTACTGGAGATGACCTGTGCGCGTGTCGAGCCCGAGCGTCGAGCGCCGACCGAGATCGGCGAAGTACACGATGTTGCCGACAATCGTGGGGGAGCCCGAGATGCGACCGCGGGCATCTCGCTGCCACCGGATACCGCCGGTGTGCGCGTCGAGCGCATAGAAGTTTCCGTCGTAGGAGCCGATGTAGACGGTCGGGCCGAGACCGGGAGTCTCGGTCACGGCGGGCGACGAGTACACGTATGCGCCCGTCTGATGAGCCCAGTCGAGCTTGCCGCTACCCGCGTCGAATGCGTACACCCGGCCATTGGTGTTGCCGATGAAGACGCGTCCGTAGCGCAGCGCGGGGGTGGAGTAGAACTCGCCGTCGCCGAGCAGCCCACCGCCGCCGGAGGTGACCCATACCCGATGCCCGTCGTTCTCGCGGACCGCCTGCACGTGGCCCCCGTAGTCGCCGAAGTAGAGCAGTCCGTGGCGCAGCGTCGGGCTTGCCTTGACCGCCCCCCCGGCGTGGTAGGTCCAGACGACATGACCGTTGCGAGCGTCCATCGCGTAGACGGTTCCGCCTTCGGAGCCGAAGTAGAGCCGGCCCCCGTCCAGCAGGGGAGAGGATTCGGTTCGCGAGACGATGTCGCGTGTCCACTTGATCCGGCCGCTGTTGGCGTCGAGTGACATGACGCGTCCGGCGCTTCCGCCGCGATCGCGCTCGAGGATGGTGACGTAGACGGCGTCGCCCCCGGCGGCGGGCGCGGAGGCCGACAGAGCGCCGAGCTTGCGCGCCCAGCGAAGCTTGCCGGTTTCCTTGTCGACGGCGTTGAGGATCGCGTCGTCGTTGAGCTGAAAGAGCTTGCCTCCGCTGATGACCGGCGGAAACTCCAACAGCGCGTGGGTGCCGGCAAACGTCCACCGCTTCTGAAACGGGGGACGAACCTGGGTGCTCGGAAAGAACCGCGTGTGGTCCTTGGTGTAGCCGTACAGGGGCCAGGCGAAGCGGTCCGGGCCCTTGGGGGGAGCCTTCGGCGCCGCCTCGGGGATAAACCGAGCGTGGGGATGCAGGACATCCCCCCGCTGGGCGCGGTAGTAGGCGTAGGCGGCGACCGCGGTCGCGGCCACGGCGAGTGCAAGCGCGATCAGGACCACCCGCCCTCGCCTACTCGCAATCATGCGGAGAGGCCGGATCATGAGAAATCGGCCGCCGCGGCGCATGCGGCGACTAAGGACCGGGCCACCGGTTTTGGCGCCCAGACCAATCCCGGAACATAGCGGACGCGGCGGCTGTCGCCGCCGTGCTCAGGCGGCGATGCGTCCGCCCGAATCCTCGCTGCGACGACGTCGCCCACGCCGGCGCACCCGCCGCACGCCTCGCCGCCCCAGGACTCGTCGCGGTCGCCACGGGGTCTTGCGGGTGGCGCTGTCGGCGGCTGGAGGGCGCTCGGCCGGAGTCGTCAGGCGCCGATGGGCACCCTGCCCTACCCGCAGCAACGCGCTCAGCACGGCCAGCACCCCGGTCCACAGCAGCAGGATGCAGAGGGGCACGAGCGCCACGCCGGCCACCATGGCGATCGTGTCGTCGGCCCCGGACGCCCACCGCCACGCGAGGAAGTCGAGTCCCGCGACTAAGAGGACGACCGCCGGTACTCGGGCAGGCATCGCACAGGACCTTACCCGGGCCGCCCGACGGGGACGATTTTTTTACGGTCCGCAGGCCAAGCGACGGCGCCGCAATCGCCGTGCTCCAGCAGCTTTACCCCTTCTTTGGGCCTGCGTTCCTAGACTGCCGCCGCAATGGCGGATCTGCTCGCTCGTTCGGTCCTCCTGGCTCCCGCCGCGGTGGCGCGCGCGGCCGCGCGCCGGATGCCCGATGACGAACAGCGCTGGATGCTTCACCAGCCGCGCCAAGTGCGGGCGAGCTATGTACGTCAGGTCCTCGAGCCGGGTGACGGGGACCCACTGCACCAGCAGGTCTGGATGCTGCGCCAGCCTAGGAGCGTGCGGCAGAGCTTCATCCGCGAAGTCCTTAGCCGGCTTCCCGAGCCGCCCCGGCAGGAGATGTGGATGCTGCGCCAGCCCGATCGCGTGCGGGAGAGCTTCATCCGCGAGGTGCTGGAGCCGCGTGCACGCTGAGACCCGTTCGGCGACCTTTGTGCCCGGGCTGCTGGACGGACAGGTGGCGCTGGTCACCGGGGGCGGCACCGGGCTCGGACTAGCGACCGCGCGTGAGCTCGCGGCGTGTGGCGCCAGCGTTCTGATAACCGGACGTCGCCAAGAGCCGTTGGAACGGGCCGCCGGAGAGATCGGCGCGCCCTGCTCATGGGCGACCGGCGACGTTCGCGATCCGAGCGACGCCGCCAAGGTGATCGACACCGCGCTCGAGCGCCACGGCCGGCTGGACACGTTGGTTAACAACGCCGGCGGCCAGTACTTCGTCCCCGCCGAGGCGATCGCCGGCAAGGGCTGGCAGGCGGTGATGGCGCTTAATGTGTCGGGGACCTTGCTGATGGCGCGCACCGCGGCCGAGCGGGCCATGCGGCCGGCCGGCGGGGGCATGATCGTCAACGTGACGCTCTCGCCCCATCACGGGCTTCCGGGGATGACGCACTCGAGCGCTGCGCGCGCCGCGGTCGAGGGTCTGACCCGAGCGTTGGCGGCCGAGTGGGTGCCGCACAGGATCGCGGTGACCGCCGCCGCGGCCGGACACTTCGAGACCGAGGCGATTCGCAAGTACCCCGAGCAGGTTCGCCGCGGCGCCGCGCGCACGGTGCCACTACAGCGGCTGGGGCGCCCCGAGGAGCACGCGTGGCTAATCGCCTTGCTCGCGTCACCGCTCGGACGGGCACTCAACGGCTCGGTGGTCACCCTCGACGGCGGACGTGACAACTGGTTCGGTCCCTGGCCGCCCCCGACGCTCACCGACGAGACCGGTCAGGTGCCGACCGAGGAGCGCCGGGCCGCGACGGGGGGAGAGGCGGGACCCGCCGGCTGAGCAGCGACGAGTGGTGGCTCGTCCGGCCGGGTGGTGCGCGGTCAGCCCGAGGAGACCGCTTCGGAGGATTCCGGCGCGCTTGCCCCGGCGCCGTTCGTCCGGCCAAGCGGGCGAAAGGCGGGAGCTCGCCGCTCCACGAAGCTGGCCACTCCCTCGGCGAAATCGGGCGCGCTGAACGATTTCGCCATTAGCCGGTTTGCGTTCTCGAGCGCCGCGCCCAGGTCGCGAGCGAGATCGGCATAGACCTGACTCTTCATCGCGGCCATGCTGGACGGCGCGCAGTTCGTCGCCAGCTCACCGGCGTAGGCGACGGCCTCATCAAGCACGCGCTCGGCGGGGAGCGCCCGGTTGACCATCCCCAGCTGGGCGGCCTCGGCGCCCAGCACGACGCGCCCGGACAGGAGCAGGTCCAGAGCCCGCGCGGGCCCAATCAGGCGGGGCAGGATCCAGGAGATCCCGTGCTCGGCCACCAGCCCGCGGCGAGCGAACGCCGTGGTCAGCTTGGCGTCCTCGGCGGCCAGGCGTAGATCGCACATCAAGGCGTGGACCAAACCCAGCCCGGCGCACGGGCCATTGATCGCGGCAATGATCGGCTTGGGGATGGTGAGCGGAAATGTGTGCGGCCGGGGATCCTGCTGGGCGCGAGCGCCTTCGAGCTCGCCTGCGCCGATTGCTTGCAGGTCGTCCATGTCGGCGCCGGCGCAAAATCCACGGCCGGCGCCGGTGAGGACGATCGCCCGGACGTCGGGCGACGCGGCGCACTCGGAGAGAAGGTCGAAATAACAGCGGTGCATCTCGGCCGTCCAGGCATTGAGCCGCTCCGGCCGATTGAGCGTGAGCACGGCCACTCCGTCGTTGACTTCCTCAAGCACCACTGTGGTCATGCGCCCTCCTCGTTCATGCGCCCGCTCATGCGCTCGGCGTCTCGGGATGCGTAGCCTAAGCCAGGTGAACACGGCTGGAGTGCGTCTGCGCCAGGCGGTCATCGTCGCCGCCGAGCTTGAACCGGCGGTCGAGCGCCTGCGGGCCGAACTTGGTCTGGGCGACCCCTACGCCGATCCGGGCGTCGGGGCGTTCGGGCTGGTCAACGCGGTGATGCCTATCGGCGACTGCTTCATCGAGGTGATCTCCCCTGCGCAGGCGGACACGACGGCCGGACGCTACCTCGAGCGCCACGGGGGTGACGGCGGCTACATGGTCATCTTCCAGCTCGATGACCTGGCTGGCGCCCGGGAGCGCGCGGCGCGAATGGGTATCCGCACCGTGTGGCAGCTCGACCTGCCGGACATATCGGGCACGCACCTGCATCCGGCCGACACGCGCGGAGCGATCGTCTCGCTGGACCGCGCCGACCCACCGGGATCCTGGCGTTGGGCGGGACCCGAGTGGATCGGCCGCACCGGATCGCGGGCGCCGGGAGAGCTGCTTTCGGTGGGAATCGCCGTCGCCGACCCGGGCGCCACGCGTGCCCGTTGGGCCGAGGTCCTGGGCCTCGGTGCTACGCCATCGGAACCGACTAGCGCGTCGCTTCGGCTCGACCGCTCTGAGATCCGCTTCCTGCCCGCCGATCCGTCTGCCGAGCGGCTGGTGGAGATCGGGGTTGCTGTCCCGGATGGGGTGCGGCGCGGTCGCGAGTCCGTCGAGGCTTGCGGTGTGCGCTTCCAGTTGAGCGCCGAATAGGCGGCCACTGCGAACGCGGGGGGAGCAAGCGGCGGACGGGAGTCGAACCCGCGTCATCGCCTTGGAAGGGCGAGGCTCTACCATTGAGCTACCGCCGCGCGTATGAGCCATCCGCGTGGAGCGGGGCTGGCGAAGGCGACAGTTTGGCAGCTTGCCTAGCCGCTTCAGCATCGACGCCTTGGCTTGCTCGGATTGCTCTTAGAATCGGGTGGAGCACCACGGGGAGTGGCGCAGTCTGGTAGCGCACCCGGCTGGGGGCCGGGCGGTCGCAGGTTCAAATCCTGTCTCCCCGATCGAAACCGCAGGTTCAAAAATCCTGGGGTCGACGAGGCATAGGCGTGTCTCTCGCGTAGGAGTGCCTGGGACGTCCTCGGGTGCGGTGTCTGGGGACCGAAAGCCTCTGCCCCGGCGGCGGGCCATCATGGAGACCCATCCGGCGCGGAGAGCGAGCACGAGCTCGTCGGCGCTCAACTCCAGCGTTTTGAGGGCTGCGACGAGACACCCTCGCGATCGAGCACCGGTTCAAACACCAACGGCGGCCCGGTGTCAGCCCATCCGTCGACCTCCGAGCAACGGCCGCTCGCCGTCCGGAGCGGACACGGGCGGACCGAGACTCTCGCGCTCGGATCTGTCGAGAACGACACTCGCTCCCCGCGAGCTGCGCGGCGCCCAGGCTGCCCCGGACTAAGAGCGCGCGGCTCCTGCAACGGACGACCAGGGCAGCGCCATGGCGCAGCGCCCTCGCAGCTCGTTGCGCGACGAGGAGCAACGCGGCCCTGCCCCCCATACGCGGAAGGAGGCGTCGCTCAGCGCGTGCCATCGCTGCTGCTCGTCCGTCGCAGCGAGTGCTCCACGAACATCTTCAACGCCGTAGACGGCTCCCAGCCAAACCTAATGCCAAGCTATCTCATGTGAACCGGTCGGCCTCGGTCCGGCCGCAAGGGGTCAGCTTTCGCCCAGGCGCTTTGCGACCGACCCCTCGGCGAGCGCCGCCTCGCCATCGGGGGCTATTGAGTAGCTCTGCACGCCCGTGCCGACTCCAGAGGAGGTGGCCTTGAGCAGACCGGCGCCTGCCAGCCGTTGCAGGGCCACCGGGACGGAGTCGGCCAGCGGGCGCAAGCTGGGGTGCCTGGGATAGTCGGCCATCAGCCACTGGATGACCTGCATCGCAGCGGTGCCGGAGCGCCCCTTAGCCTTCGCGCCGTTGGGACCGAAGGCAGGCATCAGCTCGGCGGCGAGCTCGGCGGTCGACAGCGATGTGAGGCGCTCGACCTCGGCCTTGCCCTCCGCCTCTTCGGCAGCCTTCTTCTCCTTGTTTCCGAACAGCCCCATGGCACGGCCACGTTAGCGCGAACCAGTCGGCGAGCGGGGCGATAGCCCCGCACTCGCCTCGCCAGGGCGAGGAGAAGCGCTCGCCCAGCTCACTGCACAACCGCAAATGGACGACCAGCGGTCGTCTGGCCGGCCACCGCCCGGGCGCTCCTTTCGCTTGAAGGCCGACAGCGAGTAGGTGGCGTGCCGACGCTCAACGCGTATAGGTCTTAGACCACCTGACGACTGGTCCTCCCTGCCAGCTCCACAGCCGCCAGTAGAAGCGATAGCCGTCGGGTGCGCGCCACTGCGTCACGAGCAGTACGTTGGCTCGGCGCTTTCCGCGAAAGCGCCCCACCATCTCCTGCGAGAGCGGCTCGGGCGCATGCGCCCGCAGCACGCGCCAGCCGGTGCGCCCACCCCAGGAGACCTCCCAGCGGCCGCCGTGGCTGCGCGCGATGTCGGTGCGGCCGTCGCCGTTGAAGTCCGCGAACACGAGCCCGCCCAGGCCCGCGGACATCGGGCGGCGGTTCAGCGGGCGGGGCTGCGTGCGTCCACCCCACGACACCCGCCACTGGCCCCCGCCGCCGGCGGTGAGGACGTCGGTGCGTCCGTCGCCGTTGAAGTCACCGAAGCGCAGCTGGCTCAGCGTCAGCCGCGAGTCCAGCAGCGCACGCCAGGCGCTGGCGGCCCCCGCCGAGTAGTACCAAGCCTTACCGTTGGTTCGGAAGATGTCCGTCTCCCGACCGCCGTCGAAGCTGGGCACGAAGGCGTACTGGGACATAGGGATGTTCGAGCCCGCCGGCCGGGGCCGGAACGGGCCGGTCCCGCCGGACGAGGAGAACCAGGTGTCTCCCACCTGGGTGAAGACGTCGGTGCGCCCGTCGCCGTTGAAGTCGCCCAGGCGCACCTGGTCGAGCGTCCGGGTGGCCTGGTTCAGAAAGCGCCAGGGCGCGCGCCCGGTCCCCGAGTACCACCACCCGGCGCCGGTGGCCTGGAAGACGTCGGTCCGGCCGTCGCCGTCGAAATCGCCCACCGCCAGCTGGCCCCCGGTGTTGGTCCCGTAGCGGTTGGGCGACAGCGTGAGCTTGGACTGGTCGACCGACGGGTCGATCTTGACCGCCGCGCCTAGGTCGGGATGCGTGAGCACGTTGTCCGAGAACACGGCCCCGAGCCTCGGCGGGCCCCGAAGCTGGAACGCGCGGCGTGTGTCGCCCCCCACGCAGACGATGAAGCACGAAGCGCCGTAGTGCTGATCGCCGCGGATCGTGTTCCAGCGGATCTCCTCGTACTCGCCGCCCTGGCCCCCGTAGCCGCTGACGGTGCCGTGCATGTCGAAATGCTGGTTGAAGCTACCCTGGCACGGGAGCTGGTCGTAGAGCAGGAAGTTGCGGTCGGCGATGTAGCCGGTCTGGCCGACTCCGTCGCCGGCGACGGAGTGGCGGTTGTAGTCGAAGAGGTTGCCGTCGATGTAGGCGTAGGCCTTCGCCGAGGGCACGTAACCGCCGCCCACCCCGACGCCATAGCCGCCGCCGGCACACGACACCTGGTTGTGGACGTAGTTGCCGGTGATGCGGATGTGGTCGGCCGTGTCGCGGGTGTTGCCGGCGGCCGTCACGCCGATCCCGGTGTTGGGCCACCCCCAGACCTCGTTGTTGTCGACCACCACGCCGTCTACGAGCACGGGCTTGTTGTCGCCGACCGGATTGCCATCGGGACCGACGACGAAGTACTGCCCCCCGATCTCGATCCCCGAGCTGAAATCGCCGGGGACGCCCTTGGCGTCGGACACGTCGTCGCCTCGCAGCCGCAGCCCGGTCACGCGCGTGTGCGAGCCCAGGTCGAGCATGAACCGCTGCGCGATCTGGTGGTCGAGGAACAGCAACGCACCGTCGGCGGTCGCCGAGCGCCCACTCGCGAGCGTCACACCGTCGGGGATCCGAAGGACCGAACAGTGCTGCGCATCCGGCCCCCCGCGCGAGATCACGTCCGTCGGCGAAGGGCAGTCGGGCTCCATGGGCCTGACCATGGCCAGGTCGATGCGGGCGGAGTTCTCGATCCAGATGTAGCGCTTGGCGGCACACAGGGCGGCCACCAGCTGGTCGCCGGTGCTCACCCGCGCGTCGGGCGTGGCCGCCGGCGCAGCCGCCATCGGCGGGCTGCCCAGCGGAGCGCCGGCGCCCGGGGCGGGTACGGCCCGGGACGGGGCCGCGGTCGGCGGCGGACAGCCGGGCGCAACGCTGGTGCCGGCTCCCCCGGCGCCTGCCGCGGCGGCGTGCGCGCCGGGCGCGCACAGCGCACTCACGGCGCAGACCCACACAAGCACCGCCGGGCGCCCACGGCCCGCCGACCACCTAGCGTCCGAATCCGGCCTCGGCCGGCCACGACACCCAAACACCGCATGAACCTCCGTGTCGGACGGACTCTCTCAGGGGCCTCCATCCGTGTCAATCGCCGAGCGCTCCAAGGTTCGAAACATCGAGCCGCGATGGCACACGACCGCCTTCGCCCATTCCCCGCTCACCTCTCCTCCATCCCGTCTGTCCGTGACTCGCGAAGCGACCACGCGGGCGAAGGCCAATCGTCCGGCTAGTCCTCCCAGCGCCGAGTCGGCTGGTCGACCTTGCCGGCCGACTTATTTCAAATTCCCTGGGAGGACGGCGCCCTACGCCAGGGCGAACGGCGTGCGGCGCGAGGCGGCTTGCCCCGCGGTTGCCGCCCAGCCGACACAAGGCGACGCGCGTAGGAGACATCAAAACAGCCGCCGGATTGCGCGGGCGAATCGCTGGGCGGCTAGGCCCGACAACGGCCCGGCCGCAAGCTCGACCACGAACGACACGGTTCCGGGGAAGCGATGGTTCTGCCAGTTTGAGACGGTCCCGCTGGGCCAACGGATGCGGCGAAAGTGCGCCCCGGCAAGTCGCGCAAAGCGCCGCGCGACGGGGATGCTCTGACCCCAGGCGCGCACTACGTCCTGGGGCTGGTGAAACCAGATCGACACGCTCGGGCGCAGTCGCTCGACCGCCCGCACCGCAAGGCGGCTCTCGCGCTCAGACAGCGGACGCGGTCCCGAGTACTGCGGATCGCCTTGCTGGCCGATCGGTCGCCACTGCGATGGGAAGTTGCGGTTCAGATCGACCCCGCGCGCGTTGCCTCGGACGCCCAGCGCGTGCCCGTCGGGATTGAGGCTCGGGATTAGCCACAGCTGACCGCGGTTCGGGGGCGGCCCCGACAGCAGCCGGTCGATGACACCGAGCCCCGCGCACTCGGTGCCATGGATGCAGCCCACCACCAGCACGACGCTGCCTGACCGGCCGCTGCCGCGCTCGACCAGCCAGATCGGACGGCCGCGCGTGGAGCGACCGAGCAACAACCGCCGCCGCACGGCGCCGCTGGCAGGTGAAGCGCCGCTTGATGCGCCCACCGGGCCCGGCGAGCCCTTTGACCCGCCCGACCGGGCCCCGCTACCGCAGCTTGCGAGACAGACCAGCGTGAGCATCGCCACGGAGGTCACAAGGGCGACCCCGACGGTCGACTGCGTCCCCATCCACCGGTGAGAGAACTGGGCCACCGAACCGCCCGCAAGCTTCACCCCGCGAGCGTACGGGAGAGACGCCGGGTCGGGCCGCGGAGCGCGCGGACCAATCACCCAGGGGTGAGCGTGACGATGGGGTCAGCCGTTAGCGCAGCGGCCTAGTTGTGAGCCCGGTCGCCTAGAAGCTCCTCAACGCTGATCCGGAACGCCGCTCGATAGGACTCTCCTGGCGAAGCGACGATGAGCTCCGGGCCGCCGGCCAGCAGCGCGTTGGTCGGCGCCGTCATCGGCTCCGGGCAGGCGAAGGCTTGGTCGGCGGGCGCATAGAACTGGGCGTAGCCGTAGCCCTGGCAGAACTCGGCGACGATCTGGCGTCTGGGGCCCGCGATCACGAAGCGCCGCGGGGGCCTGAGGTCGGCGAAGCCGTCGTCCCACGACCCATCACCCAGGCGGATCGCGCTGCCATCGAAGGCCTCACTCTCACCGGTGGGAATCATGTGCGCGTCGAGCTCCAGACGCGTCGTGGCCGGGATGCTGATCACACACCGCTCGCGCTCATCGTCGGGCAGGCGCAGGTAGGGGTGATAGCCGAAGCTCACCGGGGTGGGTACGTCTCCGGTGGGCGTCACCGTGGTGGCGATCGTCGCGTCTCGATCGGTGACCCTCACCCGGCAGGAGAGGTGGTGCGGGTAGGGGAAGACCTCCAGGAGCTCGGCCCGCTCCCAGGCGAGGCGGGCGGCGAGCCGCACGCCCCCGTCCTGATGGCCCGCCTCCTCGACCGTAAACGGCAACGCGCTCGGGATCACGCCGTGTATGGGAAGGCCCTTGCCGTCGCCTCGTAGCAGGCGCGAGTCGCGCGAGAGCTGCACCTGACGACCCGCTGCGGAGTAGCCCCAACCGGCCAGCCGGTTGGCCCAGGGATACAGCAGCGGAATACCCATGGTGGCGCCGCGCTCGGCATAAGCCGTCAACCCGCGACGGCGATCGAGCAGCTCGTGGCCGCGGTATCGCAGCGACACGCCGACGAGTGCGGCGTCGGGGACGAGGCTGATGGTCAGGTCCCCGCCGGGGGAGGCCAGTTCGATCGTCGGGTAACCCTCGGCGACGCCCTCGATGACGTGACCGCCCATGCCGACAGCGTGCCCTATGCGGCCGGTGGGCGCCGGACGACCGGCTGCTCAGGGCGGAGAGCCCAGCAAATCGTCGCGCCTTCGGGCCGGCGGGGTTAGGGTTGGGTTCCCATGAGACGGCGGGCGCCAAATCGGGCGCGCCCCGGCGAGGTGAGCCGGTGAGCGGCGATCCCCTGGCCGTCGCCAGCCTGTGCGAGGCGTTTCAGCGCACCGCGGCGAGGCGGCCTCACTCCCCGGCACTCAGGACGCTGGGCGGCGACGTGGAGCTCACCTGGGGCGACTACGCCGACCGTGTGCGGCGCATCGCCACAGGCCTGGCGTCGCTTGGCGTCGGCCGGAGCGACACGGTGGCGCTGATGATGGTCAACTGCCCCGAGTTTCACGTCTGTGACACCGCCGCGCTGCACGTGGGGGCGGTTCCGTTCTCGGTCTACAACACCTCGCCGGCGGACCAGATCGCCCAGCTGTTCGCCAACGCCGCCAACCGAGTGGTGATCTGCGAGCGCCAGTTCCTGGAGCGAGTCATGCAGGCGGTGGCGAACACGGGGGTCGAGCACGTGTTGTGCGTCGACGGCGCCGCCGACGGGGCGACGCCGCTGGGCGACCTCGAGCGCGTTGAGGAAAGCGGCTTCGACTTCGAGGCGGCATGGCGAGCGGTGCGCCCGGACGACCTGCTCACGCTGATCTATACCTCGGGCACGACCGGACCCCCCAAGGGGGTCGAGATCACGCACGCCAACATGCTGGCCGAGCTGCGCGCCACGCAGTCCGTCCTGCCCGTCCAGCCCGGCGATCGCATGATCAGCCACCTACCGGCGGCCCACATCGCCGATCGCTGGGGGTCGCACTACCAGGGGATGACCTTCGGCACCCAGCTGACGTGCGTGGCCGACCCCCGAGCGGTGGCCGCCGCCCTGCCCCAGGTCCGGCCCACGGTCTGGGGCGCCGTGCCCCGCGTCTGGGAGAAGATCCACGCCGCGGTGCAGGCTCGGGTCAAGACCGAGCCCGACCCCGAGCGCGCCCGCGCCCTGGGGTGGGCGATCGAGGCCGGCGCGCGCAAGGTCAGGGCCGAGCAGGCCGCGCTGACCGGCTCAGGCCCCGCCCCCGACGCCGACCTGTTGGCCGAGTACGCGCGCGCCGATGAATTGGTGCTGGGCCCGATGCGCGAGCAGCTCGGGCTCGACGCGGTGCGGGTCGCGGTCTCGGGCGCCGCGCCCACCCCCGTCGCCCTGCTCGAGTTCTTCGCCGCGCTGGGAATCGAGATCTGCGAGCTGTGGGGCATGTCGGAGACCTCCTGCTGCGCCACGATCAACCCGCCGGAGAAGATCAAGATCGGCACCGTCGGCCCCGCCGTCCCCGGCCTCGAGCTGCGGCTGGACGTCGACGGCGAGCTGCTGTGCCGCGGCCCGCTGATCATGCGCGGCTACCGGGGGGAGCCGGCCAAGACGGCCGAGGCCATCGACGCCGACGGCTGGCTGCACACCGGCGACATCGCCGCCATCGACAGCGAGGGCTACGTGACGATCGTCGACCGCAAGAAGGAGCTGATCATCAATGCGGCGGGAAAGAACATGTCCCCGGCCAACATCGAGGCCAAGCTGAAGTCCTCGAGCCCCCTGATCGGTCAGGCCGTCGCCGTCGGTGACGGCCGCCCCTACAACGTCGCGCTGCTGGTGCTCGACCCCGACGCCGCCACCGCCTTTGCCGCCGAGCACCAGCTCCACGACGCCGCGCTGGCCGCCTTGGCCCAGGACGAACGCGTGCGCGCCGCCGTCAAGGCCGGCGTCGGCGCCGCCAACGAGCAGCTGTCGCGCGTCGAGCAGATCAAGCGCTTTGAGATCCTCGCGGTGGACTGGGAGCCCGGGGGCGACGAGCTGACCCCGACGATGAAGCTCAAGCGCAAGCCGATCGCCATGAAGTACGCCGCCGAGATCGACACCCTCTACGCCGAGCGCGCGCCGCGGGCGGCGACCGCCGCCTAGGCCTAGGCGTGGCGGAACAGCGCCCGGGCCACGTTTCTGATCTGGATCTCCTCCGAGCCCTCGGTGATCCGGTAGCGGCGGTGGTGGCGATAGACGTGCTCGAACGGCTTGGCCCGTGTGTAGCCGATGCCACCGTGGACCTGGATCGCGCGGTCGGCGGCTTCGCACGCCAGGCGGTTGGCGCGGTAGTTGCACATCGACACCCGGTCGGGCACTCCCGAGATTCCCTCGCGGTCCATCTCCCAGGCGGTGCGGCGCACGAGCGTGCGCACCAGCTCGGCGTCGGTGTGCAGTTCGACCAGCGGCCACTGGATCGCCTGGCGCTCTGACAGCGGTCGCCCGAACGTGACGCGCTCGCGCGCGTAGCGGACGCTCTCGTCGATGCAGAACTGCGCCGCACCCACTCCCGAGGCGGCCTGGCGGATGCGGTTCTCGTTGACGAACACGAGCATCGCCGCCAGCCCGCCGTCGAGCTGGCCGACGACCGCATCGTCGGGCACGCGCACGTCGGTCAGCCGCACCTCGGAGTGGTCAGAGGGCATGTTGAACGTCCAGTGCTGATAAAGGACCTCGAAGCCGGGGGTGTCGGTGGGGACCAGGAACGCCGTGATCCCGCGCGGCGAGCCCGCCTCGCCTGACGTCCGGGCGAACACCAGGTCGTGGGTGGCCCGGTGCATTCCGGTGTTGAATCGCTTGGCCCCGTTGATGACCCAGTCGCCCCCGTCCGGGGCGGCGGTCGTCTCCAGCCAGGTCGCGTCGCTGCCGTGTCCCGGCTCGGTCAGCCCGAAGCCGATCAGCACTTGGCGTCTGATGATCGGCTCGATCAGCTCGCGCTGGGCGGACGTCCCGACCGCCTCGAGCACCCGTACGATGGGGAAGTTGCCCACGATCGCCGACTCGGTCTGGAGATCGGAGTGCAGGCCGAGCGGCTTGTTGGCCAGGTGCTCGCGCACGCAGGCCATGGCCAGGTTGGTCCCGCCCGCGCCGCCGTGCTCGCGCGCGAGCGAGTAGCGGTAAAGGCCGGCCCGGTCGGCTCGGCCCATCATCTCCTCGAGCAGGTCCTCCCACTCGCGCCGGGGGATGCCGCCGTGCTCGACGTCGGTGCGCGCGAACTCGCGCCGGTGGTCGAAGTACTGCGGATGCTCGGCCTCGAGCGGCGCGATCTCCCGGGCGATGAACTCGTCCAGGTCGGTCAGCAGCCGACCGATCTCCGCTGGGATCTCGAAGTCCATGCTCGCCGGGGCCCCGGCGGCGATCCTAGACGGCCGCGGCGCGGGAGGGGAAGGGCATCGGGCTAGGCTGCGCCGTCAGTGCGCGCCCTCGTCATCTCCGACACGCACTTTGGCGCCTGGACCGGCGAAGACCTGCTGCGCGAACGCCAGAGCCTCGACGTGCTGGCGCCCCACCTCGACGCCATCGACGAGGTCGTCGTCCTGGGCGACCTCTTCGATCTGCTGTTCGCTCGCGCGCGAGACGCCTTCGGCGCGGCCGGCGGCCTGCTCGACCTCCTGCGCGACAAGCTCCAGGGCAAGCGGCTGGTGTTCGTGGCGGGCAACCACGACCATCACGTGATCACCCGCGAGGCCGAGGTCGAGCTCGAGCTCGAGCTCGCCACGGGGGAGACACCCGAGCGCGCGCGCGAGCGCCTGGATGAGCACTCCTACTTCCGCCGCTTTCTGGCCCGGCGGCTGGAGGGCGTCGCGGTCGAGCACCGCTACCCGGTCTATGTGTTCGGCGGCGTGCTGTGCACGCACGGGCACTATCTGGACCCCCACGCGCGCCGCTCGGGCTCGCTGGGCAGCCGCCTGCTGGGGCGCGCGATCTGGAGGATCGCGCTCGGCGGCCGGGGACTGCCCCGGACGCTCGCGGACTACGAAGCGGTCATCACCCTGCTGACCGAGGAGCTGTACACGCTCGCCCAGCTTCCGCACGGCACCCAGGCCCAGCGCAACGTCTACGCCTGGGCTCAGCGGCTGGGGGCGGTCGCCCGAGCGCTCAAGAGCCCCGGAAGCCTGGTCGGGGCGATCGCGTCGCGCCTCGGGAGCGCGCTGGGCCCCCGAGCTGTCTCCCCGGCCTCGGCGCCCGCGGCGAACGGGCCGGACTCCGGGCGTCAATACCGGGAGGCCCTGGCCCGCGAGGTGAAGCGGCGCGCCGCCGTCGGTGCCCCCGGAAATCCCCTGGACACCAGCTACCCGCTGGCGCGGATGGTCGCCCCCAGCGATCCCCGCGAGCACGCCCTCGAGGCCTTTGACCGGGTCGTCCACACCCTGGGCTGGGACCGCGAGGCGCGGCAGATCGTCTTTGCCCACACCCACCAGCCCGTGGCCGACGTGACCGTGCCCGGGAGCTCGGTCCGCTACTGGAACACCGGGTCCTGGATCTATGAGCCCGACCTCTCCTCGGCTCAGGCCTACCTGGGCTATCTGCGGCGCGCGTGGCCGGGCAGCGTGGTGATCATCGACACCGACGAGCCCCAGCCGCAGCTGCTCGAGCTGCGCCGCCACCTCAACCCCCTGTTCGCCGAAGCCAAGTAGCGTCCCGGCGGTGCGCATCGTCGACCTGTCGGCCCCGATCGTCCCCTCGTCTCCCGAGACGCCCGAGCCGCTGCGCACCGAGCTGACCTTCCGCGACCACGCCGAGGGCGCGGGGACGATCGAGGCGATGTTCGGCGTGCCGGCGCGCCTCCTGCGCGACGGAGAAGGTTGGGCGGTGGAGGAGTTCACCCGCCTGGGCACCCACAACAGCACCCACGTGGACGCCCCCTGGCACTACAACTCGACCATCGGCGGCCAGCCGGCCCAGACCATCGACCAGCTTCCCCTGGAGTGGTTTCTGGGCCCGGGCGTGGTGCTCGACTTCTCGGCCAAGGCCGACGGCGATGCGGTTGGCGCCGCCGAGGTGGAGGCCGAGCTCGGTCGCCTCGGTCATCCCCTGGCCGAGGGCGACATCGTCCTGGTGCGCACCGACCGCGACCGCTACCTCGAGGCTCCGGACTACATCGCCCGCGGCCCCGGCGTGAGCGCCCAGGCCACCCGCTGGCTGTTCGAGCACGGGGTGCGGGTGATGGGCATCGACGCCTGGGGCTGGGACGCGCCGTTGGGGATGCAGGCCGAGGAGGCGCGCAAGCGCGACGAGCCCGGCGTCTTCTGGGCCGCCCACCAGGCCGACCTGCCCTACTGTCAGATCGAGCGGCTGGCCGGCCTCGACCAGCTTCCCCCCACCGGGTTTGAGGTCGCCTGCTTTCCCCTGCGGATCGTGGGGGCGAGCGCGGGACCGGCGCGCGTGGTAGCGATCCTCGAGCGCTGAGCCGGCGGCGCCCGTGACCAACCGGCGACCGCCGCAGCGCTGGCTATCTTCGGACAGCGTGCCACTGCCCTGTAGATCCGTCGCGCGCCGCCCGACCGCAAAGGCCGTCGCCGGTCTGCTTTTGGCCGCGGCCGGGGCGGGATGCGCGCTGGTGGGCGGCGCGGTCGCCGGCGCCGCTCCCCGCCACCCCGCCCCGCCGCGTCGGGCGGCCGCCCGCCGCCCGCCGCCGCCCCCGCCCCTGGCGCCCACCGCGGCCTGGCGGCGGATCGTGTGGGGGATGGGGGATCAGAACTACGAGCTGTTCAGCGACCGGCGCTGGCGCCAGATGCCAATGCGTCACGTGCGCTACTTCGTCCCCTGGGACCTGCGGCGCGAGCCCCGCTACCTGCGCGCAGCCGACCGCTGGCTGCGCACGGCGCGCCGGGCCCACGCCATTCCCCTGATCGCCTTCACCCAGTCCGATCGCCGCGGCCACAGCCGCGACCTGCCCACCCGGGCGCAGTACCGCCATAACGTCGGCTGGATCGTGCATCGCTACTCCTGGGTGCGCGAGTGGACGCCGTGGAATGAGGCCAACCTGCTCGACCAGCCGACCCTGCGCAGCCCGGGCCGGACCGCCGAGTTTTGGAAATACCTGCGCCACCGCTGTCCCACCTGTACCGTCACCTCCCCGTCGCTGGTCGGCTACTCGCACTCGCCGACCCGGTGGCTGCACCGCTTCCTGCGGGCGGCCAAGGGACTCAACGGCCCGTGGGCATTGCACCTCTACAACGACGTCAACGAGTTTCACCCCTACGCCCTCAGCCGCTTCGTGCGACTGCTGCGTGGCCCCCTGTGGGTGACCGAAGCCAACGGCTGGCTGCGCTTCTTTCCTCGGCTCAAGCTCAACTACCGCCGCCAAGAGCGCGCCGTGCGCTACCTGTTTACCCTCGCCGCCCAGGCGTACCCGCGCGTGCAGCGCTGGTACCTGTACCAGTGGTTCGGGTCGCCCGGGCATCTGCGCTGGGACAGCGGGCTGGTCGACCGCCACGCCCGCGCGCGCCCCGCCATGCGCGTCGTCCAGCGCCGCGTGCTTCCCCGCGGCGTGGCGGGCATCCGCTGAGGCCTCGGCGCCGCGGGCCGGGGGCCGGGGGCTTGGCTCCCGCCCCCCTCCGCCTCGCCCCCTCCCGCGCTCAGGGCGCCGGGGCCAGGGCCGCCCGGTGCACCTCGGCCAGCGAGCGGCAGCCGGCCAGCCCCATCGTCAGGTCGAACTCGGCGAGCAGGTTCTCGAGCACCTCGCCAACCCCGGCGGCGCCGGCGATCGCCAGCCCGTACACGTAGGGGCGCCCCACCAGCACCGCGGTCGCCCCCAGGGCCAGCGCCTTGAACGCGTCCGCCCCCGTGCGCACCCCGCTGTCGAGCAGCACCGGCACGCGCCCGCCCACCACCTCGACGATCGCCGGCAGGGCGTCCAGGGTGGCGATCGCCCCGTCCACCTGGCGGCCACCGTGGTTGGAGACGACGATCCCGTCCACGCCCGCCTCCAGGGCGCGGGCGGCGTCGTCGCGATGCAGGATGCCCTTGAGCAGGATCGGCAGCCGGGTGCGCTCGCGCAGGAAGGGCAGGTTCTCCCAGGTCAGCGACGGGCGCGAGTACAGCGCCACGAAGCGTTCGACGGCGGCACGCCCGCGCCCCGAGCGAAGCGTCCTCCAGAACGGCTCCGGATACGCGCGCGTGAGCGAGATCAAGGTCCTTAAGGCCGACAGAGTCGGCCGGGGTCGCGGGGCGTCGGAGGCGCTGCGGGCCGCCCGTTCGACCTCGGCCCCAAAGACCGGGTCTGAGGTGTACTGAGCGATCCCCTGCCCGCGCAGGAAGGGCAAGAAGGCCAGCTCCAGGTCGCCCGGGCGCCAGCCCACGATGGTGGTGTCCAGCGTGACCACGATCGCCTCGCAGCCACAGCGCTCGGCGCGGGTGGCCAGGCTCTCCACCAGCTCGTCGGAGCTGCTCCAGTAAAGCTGCATCCAGCGGGGGCTCTCGCCCAGCGCCCGCGCGCACTCCTCCATCGGCCGCGAGGCCTGGTTGGAGAAGATCATGGGGACGCCCAGCTCGCGCCCGGCGCGGGCCACGGCGGCGTCGGCCTCGCGGTGGGCGAGCTCGAGGACCCCGATGGGGGCGAGCAAAAACGGCGCCGGCAGGCGACGCCCGAACAGCTCCAGCGAGGTGTCGCGCCCGGAGACGTCGCGCAGCATCCGCGGCACGATCCGCCACCGCTCGAATGCCGCTCGGTTGGCCCGCAGCGTCGATCCCGCGCCCGCCCCGGCCCAGATGTAGGCCGCCGCCTCGCGCGACATCGCCGCGCGCGCGCGCTGCTCGAGGCGCTGGGGGTCCAGCGGCACGCCCGGCCGGCGACCGCCCACGCCGCCCAGGTAGATCGCCGTCTGGCGGGCGAGCCCGTTCACGGAGCCGAGCTCTGGCGCGCGGCCGGGTCCAGCAGCGCCGCGCGCAGGACGCGGCCCTCCTCCTCCATCAGCTGCAGCCAGCCGGCGCCGGCGCCGTGGAGGAGGATGCGGCGCTTGACCTCGGCGGTGGCGGCGGGTGGGGCGGCGGCCACCTCGTCGAGCGCCTCGCGTCCGCCGATGCGCGAGACCACCCCGGTGCCCAGCGCCTCCTCGGCGTCGAGCACCCGCCCGCTCAGGCACAGGTCGGCCGCCAGGCCCGGCCCCAGCGCTCGCACCGCCGCCGCGTAGGCGGGCGGGATATGGCGACCGAGCTCGGGAAAGCCAAACCGCGCCGAGGGGGCCGCCACGCGCACGTCGCACACCAGCGCCAGGGCAAAGCCGCCCGCCAGCGCCGGCCCGTTGACCAGGGCCACGGTGGGCTTGGGGCACCGGGCCAGGGCCGAGAAGCAGCGCTCGCTGGAGTCCACCAGGCGCTGCTTGTGGGGCCGGTCGCCGCCGAACTGGGTGACGTCCATGCCCGAGCAGAAGGCGCTGCCCGCGCCGGTGAGCCCAACGGCGGCCACGTCGACGTCGCTCCCGAGACGCTGCAGCGCCTCGGCCAGCCGCTCGCGCAGGTCGATCGACAGCGCGTTTCGCTTCTCCGGGCGGTTGAGCGTCAGCAGCGCGGCGGCGCCGGTGCGCTCCGTGAGCAGGGGCCCGTCCACGCCGCGGCCTAGGAGCCCTCGAGCGCCGACCGGCGCGCGGAGGCGAAGAACATGCGGTAGGCGAAGAAGAAGTAGCCGGCGGCCAGCGCCATGCCCAGCGGCCACCACACCAGCGCGGTTAGCAGCGCGTGGTGGCCGGCGGCCGCGTTGTCCACGGTCAGGCCGTGGGGCCGGTGCTGGCGGGCGGGCAGCACGCTGGGATACAGGCCGGCGGCCATCGTGGTGAGCAGGCCGACGATGAACAGGCCCGAGGCCAAGAACGACGCCAGCCACCGCCCGACGCGGGCCAGGAGCGGCTGGGAGACCAGCGCGCCCACCGCCACGGCGGGGAACACCAGCGTCCACGGGTGGTCGATCAGCTTGTCGAGCATCGCGTGGCGCACGGCGTAGGTGGGGCCGATCAGGGCGACGAACAGCAGCGCCTGGGGCCACCACAGGATCCGGGTCGCTCGCCGGGCGCGTCCGGCCAGGGGGCCCTCGGCGCGAAAGGCCAGGAACGCCGCCCCGTGGCAGGCCAGCACGACCACCCCGAAGGCCCCGATGAGCAGCGCGTACCAGTTGAGGATGTGAAACAGGGACAGGCTGAAGTAGCCGGCGGCGTCGAGGGGCACGCCGCGCACGACGTTGCCCAGGGCCACGCCGAACACCAGCGCCAGGGCGGCCGAGGACAGGCAGAACACGGTGTCGCACGCCCCCCGCCACAGCGGGTGATCGAGCTGGTGGCGCAGCTCGAGCGCCAGCCCGCGCCCCACCAGGAGCCACAGGACGATGATCAGGCCGAAGTAGATGCCGCTGAACGCGGCCGCGTAGGCCCGGGGAAAGGCCAGGAACAGCACTCCGCCGCCGGCGATCAGCCACACCTCGTTGCCGTTCCAGACCGGGCCGATCGCCGCGGTCGCCTGCTCGCGCTCCTCCCCGTCGCGGGCCAGCAGCAGGTGCAGCGCGCCGACGCCGAGGTCAAAGCCGTCGAGCACCACGTACAGGGCGACCATCAGGGCCAAAAAGCAGAACCAGGCGGTGGCCATCATCCCCCTCCCGCCGCGGCGGCGGCTGGGCTGGTGGGCAGGGCGCCGTCGTCGGGCCCCTGGTTGACGATGCGCAGCATCAGGGCCAGGAAGAGGATGCCCACGAACAGGTACAGCCCGCAGAAGCCCAGCAGCGTGAAGATCCCTGTGCCCGCCGGCACCGAGCTGGCGGGCGAGGCGGCGTCGCGGGTGTGCAGCAGGCCGTAGATCACCCATGGCTGGCGGCCAGCCTCGGCCGTCGTCCACCCGGCGATGTTGGCGATGTAGGTGAAGGGGAAGGCGAGCATCAGCGCCCACAGCATCGGCCGCGACCGATACAGCCGCCCGCGCCATAACAGGAACACTGCGAGCCCGGCGATGAGCGCCAGGATGGTCCCCAGCCCGACCATGATGTGGTAGGCGTAATAGACCAGGGGGACCGAGTCGGGCCACTGGTTGGTGGGGATCTGGTTGAGCCCGGTCAGGCGCTCGTTCCAGTTGCGCGAGGTCAGAAACGAGAGGAAGTCGGGCAGGGCCAGGCTGGAGTCCAATCGGCGCGCCTGGGTATCGGGGTTGCCGATGATCACCAGCGGCGCCCCCTTGGCGGTCGGGAACAGCCCCTCCATGGCCGCGAACGCCGACGGCTGCATCTGGGCCACGTTGTGGGCCGAACGGTCCCCGGTGGGGTAGATCTGCAGCGCGCAGAAGATCAGCGCCCCGACCACCCCCACCCGCACCGACAGGCGGGCAAAGCGCTCGTGGCGCCCGGTGAGCAGGAACAAGGCCCCCATGGCGGCGAGCACGAACGCCCCGGTGATGGCGGCGCCGCTCATGTTGTGGGCGTACTGCCAGCCCACCCACCGGTTGGTCAGCAGTCCCCAGAACGAGTTGAGCTGAGCCTGGCCGTGGGGACCGTGGTCCCAGGCGACCGGATGCTGCATCCAGGCGTCGGTGGCGATGATGAAGAACCCCGACAGCCACGATCCGGCGAACACCAGCAGCGAGGAGAGCCAGTGCACCCGGGCGGAGACCCGGTCGCGCCCGGCCAGGAAGATGCCCAGGAACACCGACTCGGCGAAGAACGCGAACACGCCCTCCATGGCCAGCGTCTGTCCGATCACGCCGCCGGCGTAGTTGGAGAAGCTCGCCCAGTTGGTGCCGAACTGGAACTCCATGGGGATGCCGGTGACCACCCCCACGGCGAAGTTGACCGCGAAGATCTTGGCCCAAAAGCGGGCCGCCGCCTCGTGGTCCTCGCGCTCGACGGCGGTCCTGCGCAGCAGCGCAAAGCGCCGGTCCTCGCGCCCCAGATAGGAGACCGTCTTGAGGTAGGCGATGAAGATCGCCAGCCCCATGGTGAGAATCGGGAACAGGTAGTGGAACGTGACGGTGAAGGCGAACTGCAACCGGTCCACCAGCACGTGGCTGCTCACGCATCACCTCCCGCTCGCGTTGGGACGCCGCCCGGCGCCGGGCCGGAAGGCTACTGGGCGCGGATAATGGGGAGATGGCCGACATGACCAGCCCGAGCGGGCGCCAGGAGACCGAGGTCGAGCGCGCGGACCGCAACCTAAACGAGCTGCTCCAGGAGCTGCGGGTGGCGCTGCCGGGGGTCCAGGTCCTGTTCGGTTTCTTGCTCGTGGTCCCGTTCAACCAGGGCTACGGGCGGATGACCGCGTTCGAGCAGAAGCTGTACTTCGGCGCCCTGCTGTGCACGGCGCTCTCCTCGGTCCTGCTGATCGCCCCCACCGTCCACCACCGACTCGAGTTCCGCACCCAGGACAAGGAGTACCTCGTCCTCACCGCCAACCGGCTGACCATCGCCGGGCTCGCCGCGCTGGCTCTGGCCATGTGCGCCGCGCTGCTGCTGATCGCCCACCTGATCTTCGGCGAGGCCGCGGCGATCGTCACCGCGATCGCGGCGGCGGTGGTCTTCGCGGTGATCTGGTACGGGCTCCCCGTGTGGCGGGTCAGGCGGCGCCGGCTCCCCCACCGAGAAGGGGCGTCCGGCCCCGGCGGGCGACGGGGGTCGGACCCTAGGGGGCGGGGAGTCGGACCCTAGGGGGCCGCAAGGGTTCGGCGGATAGGAGCCGCCCGGTGGCGCTCGCCGCGGAGGCGAACGGCGCAGCGCCCCGCCGCGGGCGCCCGGGCGCTTGCGGTTGACTTCCGCCCCTGGCACCGATGCGCCCCCCGATCCGTCGCGCTCGCCCGGCCGCCCCGCGCGCGGCGCTGGCCGTCGCCCTCACCGCCGCGCTGACCGGCGTCCTGTCCGCGGTGCCGGCGCCGGGGGCGCGCGCGGGCATCCCCTTGCCCGGCGGGGGCGGGGCCGGGCCGCCGACCGGCGGGGCGCGCGCACTGATGGCGTTCGTCGAGCCCCCCAACGCGCCGCTTCGGCGCAACTCCTCGGCCCCCGACGACGCGGTGGAGCGTGTGCTCGCCGCCCAGCCGCAACTGGCGCTGGGGATCATCAGCGCCGCCCAGGGGGTCTACTTCCGCGAGCAGGCGTTGCTCGACGTCACCCAGGGCACGCGCGTAGCCGACTCCAGCTACGACCCCTCGGCGCCGCCGCTGCTGGACCTGAGCACGTTCGACCACCGGGGGGCGATCAAGGAGTGGCCGCTGGTCGCGCGCCGCGCCCAGAGCGCGCCCCAGACGATCGTGCCCGGCCTGCTCGCCGCCTCGGTTCCCGGCGGGGCCGCCTACGTGGGCATCAGCCACCAGCGGCCGCTGCCCGCCGTGCTCGCCGCCGATCGCTCCGGGCGCCTGGCGGCGGTGTCGCTGGGCCCCGCCCGCACCCTGCTCGCGCGGGTGGCGGGCGCCCGCGGCCACGCGCTGGTGGTCGTCGACCTGCCCCATGGGCGGGCGGGCCAGCGCCTGCTCGGCGAGCTGCTGGGGAGGCGGCCGCCCTCCGAGCTGGTGCTGGCGATGGAGCGCCCGCCCACCGGGGTGGGCCACGAGCTGGAGTGGATCGGCGCCGCCGGCCTGGGCTCGGGAGAGCTCGAGTCCAAGACCACCAACGTGCGCGGGATGGTGGCCACCATCGACGTGGCACCCACCGTGCTTGGCCATCTGGGGCGGCCGGTGCCCGACGCCATGCGCGGGCGGGCCATGACCGCCGGCGGGGGGCGCGACGCTGGCTCGCTGCGCGCGTTCCGGCGGCGCCTGGCGATCGTCCAGCCGCGGCGCATCGCCACCCTCAAGGCGCTTGCCGCGGCGTGGCTGGCGCTGGCGCTGCTCGCCGGCGCCGTCGGGCGGGGCGTCGGCGTGCGGTGGGCAGGACGCGTGGGGGCGCTGGCCTTCCTGTGGGCGCCGGTCGGCGCCATGGCCGGCGCGCTGGCCGACACCACGCTGCGCCGGGAAGAGCTGCTGATCGGGGCAGTCTGCTTCGGGCTGGGTGCGATCACCGACCGGGTCTTGCCGTGGCCGCGAGGACCGTTCCTGCCCGCCGTGATCGGAATCGCGGCGGTCGCCATCGACGCCCTGGCCGGAACCCATCTGCTGCTGCGCTCCTTGCTCGGTCCCAACCCCAGTTTCGGGGCGCGCTTTTACGGGATCGGCAACGAGCTGAAGTCGGGGTTGACCGTGCTCGCGCTCGCCGGCGCCGCGAGCGCCCTATACCCGGCGCGCCCGTCTCGACGCGCCGCGGCGTGGATGGCCGCGACCGGAGTGGTGGTCGCGGTGCTGCTGGGCTCGGCGCGCCTGGGCGCCGGCGTGGGCGGTGTGGTGATCGCCGGGGTGGCCACCGCGGTGGCAGCGGCGATGCTCCTGCCGGGCGGCTTTACCCCCCGGCGGGCGGCCGTCGTGCTGGTCAGCCCGGTGATCGCCCTCGGGGCTTTGGTCGTGCTCGACTTGGCCACCGCCGGCGGCCGCGGCCACCTCACCCACAACGTGGTGGAGGCGCACACGCGGACCAACCTGCACGACACGATCGTGCGACGCCTGAACTCAGCCGTCGATGCGCTCGAGCTGGGCCTGATGCCGTTTGCCGTCGCGGCCGCCGTGCTCGTGGTCGTGCTGGCGTTGGTGCTGCGCCGGCGGCTGTTCGGGCCGCTGCCCGACCCGGCCTGGCGGGCGGCGCTGGTGGCCGGGCTGGTCGGTGGGCTGGTGGGGGCGGTGGTGGAGGACTCGGGCCCCGTGCTGTTCGTGGTGGCGGTCTTCGCGCTGGGCTGCCTGACCCTCTACATCCAGGGCGCGCCGGCGCGGCGGCGGCGCTCGACCCGCTTGGCCGGCCCGGGCGCAGACCGCGGTCAAGGACGCGCGGCAGCGGCTACGCGCGCCGGACCCTGATCCGGACGGTGCCCGCGGCGGCGAGCTTGTGGCCGCGGCGGTCGCGCGGAGAGGCGAAGATGCGCACCACGCCGAGCGGGAGGTCGCGCACGCTGGCGCTCCACAGGCTGCCGCGCACACGACGCGCGCTGGCGAAGGCGTCGCGCAGCTGGATGCAGCGCGCGCGCCGGCCGCGCCTCGTGCGTCCACACACGGGCATCGGATGGATCCGCACCAGCACGCTGGACAGCCGGGCGTTGGAGCCGAGGAGCGTGACCGCGATCCGGCACCCCTTAAGGCCGCAGGTGACGTTGGTCACCCGTGTGCGCAGGGGCGAGCTCGTGGCGTGCGACGGAGTAGGGGTCGGCGGCGGTGAAGGCGCCGGGGCGGGGGTGGGGAGCCCGACCTGGGAGGAGATCCACCCCGCCTCAGCGGCCACGCGGGTGTAGACCCCCGGGATCGTGGGGTCGCCGCAGGTGGCTCCCCCGAACGCGACGAGCCCCACCTCGCGGACGATGGCTCCGTCGGAGGCGACCAGGGGACCCCCGCTGTCGCCGCGGCAGGAGTCGGGCACGCCCGCCGGGCTGCCCGCGCACATCATCACGCTCGGGTCGTAGCCGTCGCCGTAGTAGCCGTCGCAGCGCGAGTCGGGGAACGCCTGGATCGAGCCCACCTGCAGGGCGTCCGAGGTGGTGCTGGCGTCGTTGCTGGTCAGGCCCCAGCCCGCCACCAGCAGGGGGTTGCCGGCGGCGTAGAGCCCCACTTGCGAGGGCTGGGCGAGCGCCACCGGGGGGGCGCTGGTCGGGGCGGCGAGCGTGAGCACGGCGGCGTCGTGCTGATCGGTATCGGCGTTGTAGCCGGGCTCGACGGCGATGTTGGTCACGGCGACGCGGTCCCCGCCGGCGCCCGACAGCAGCTGGCGACCGGCGACGACGTCGAGCTCGCCGGGGGAGGATCCGTTGACGCAGTGGGCGGCGGTCAGGACCGCGGTGGGGGAGATCACGCTTCCGCCGCAGAAGGTGCTCCGCTCGGCGGGCACGTCGTGCTGGACCAGGGCGACGGCGAAGGGAAACTGGCCGGGAAGGGCCGGGGCGCCGCCGACGACGCGCGGGGTGGCGCTGGCGGCGGCGGTGGAGGCGAGCGCGGCGCCGGCCAGGGCGGTCGCCCAAGCCACCCCTGCCCCCTGAAGGAACCGTCCAACCTTCACACCGACTCCTTTCGGCAATCTCAGCGTCCTGCTTGAGGACCACCCTAGTCGGTGGGGGCCTAAAGACAGGAGCGCAGGCCGACGGGGAATGCTCCGGGGCGCCGCCGCGCCGGTGCCGGTACCTAGCCGAAGTCAAACGGCGGGTAGACGGTGACCATCCAGTCGGCGTAGGCGCTGGCCCGGGTCTGGAGCTGAAGAGCGCCCCGGGTGAGGTTGAAGATGCCCTCCGGGAACTGCTTGGTGAACAGGATCGAGAAGAACGTGAGGATCGAGGCGATGTAGGCGACGAACAAGACCACCTGGGCCACCAGGTTGATCGGGTAGGCGAGGATCCAGGCAAACAGCGGCCGCCAGCGGTCGACGCCGTGCTCCGGGTACTCGATGCTGAGGCGCACCGGGTAGCTCGGGTCGTCCTGGAGCGAGAAGGGGGGGTACTTGTCGGTCATCAGCAGGCCGTAGGCGCTCACCCGCAGGGCCCACCGTTGAAAGCCCACCAGGAAGTTGAACAGGCCCTCGGGGTAGCGGCGAGTGAACAGGACGGCAAACCACGCCAGGATCAGGGCGATGAACGCGCCGATCGCCACGAACCCCAGCACGAGCCAGTGCGGGATCAGCAACAGCCACTTGACCAGCGGCAGCAGGCGGTTGTACTCGGCCTGGGGGGTGATCTGGACGTTGACCGGATAGGGCACCGCGGTCGACGCCGCGAGCGGGGGCGTAGCGGGCGGGGGCGTTCCCGGCGGGGGCGTTCCCGGCGGGGGCGCTCCCGGCGGGGGAGTGGCGGGCGGGGGGGTGCCGGGAGGAGGTTGAGCGTCCACGGAAGATGTCCTCCAGTCTCAGATCGGGCGCGGGGCGTAGGGCCCCTCAGGGACAACCAGAGCGGTATCGCATCAGGGGGACCGGACAGAGGGCCGGACAGAGGGCCCGGCGCCGAACCGGCCGGCGCATGGGCCGGGCCGTTCGGCGGGAGCGGCGCGGGCCGCCGCCCAGGCTTGCCTGTCGTCTCCTAGCCGAGCTCGAACGGCGGGTAGCGGGTCACCAGGAACGTCGCGTAGGCCTGTCCGCGTGCGTACAGGCGCAGGCCGCCGCGGATGAAGTTGAATATGCCCTCGGGATACTTGCCGGTGAAGATGATCGCCAGCTGGATGAAGCCCGGGATGAAGGGGGGCAGGACCAGCAGGAGATAGCCGAGGATGAGGACGACCTCGGCGACGATCGTCACCGGAAGCGCCATGATGCCCGTGAGCAGCGGGATCCCCCGCCAACGTGCCACTCCCTCCTCCGGGTACTGGACGTCGAACCGAAGTGGGTGCGCGTCGGGGTCAAACGAGAACGGCGGATAGGCGTCGCTGAGGATGAACTGCCACGCCGCCACCCGGTGGGACCAGCGTTGCACGCCGACCATGAAGTCCCACATCCCCCGCGGGTAGCGGCCGGTGAACAGGACGGCAAAGCAGGAGATGAGGTAGATGACGATGGCGACCACGCCGAGGACGAGCAGGCAGATCGCGTGCGGCAGGAGCACCAGTGCGTTGATGATGTTCAGGACGAAGGCGTAGGGAGACCTGATGAGCGCCCTGAACTTGTCGTACTCCGGCTGGCGCTCGACCTGCAGGTTGGCCGGATAGGAGACCGCAGGGACGGGCGGTGGAGCCTGGGGCGGAGGCGGCGGCGGGGGGGTGGCGGACGGCGGAGGTTGAGCGTTCACGACTGGACATCCTCCAATCTCGAAGGGGCGGGGACGGACGCCCCCGGCACGACGGGGCAAAGAATCGGCTGTAGCGGGGACCCATTCGACCGGACATCCGTCCATCAAGTCAAGTACCGACTTCTGGGGAAGGTCCGGCGACGAACGCTCCTTGCGGCCACTTGAGCGCCCGGTGGCGCGGCGGGCATAAGATGCTTCGCCCACAAAAACGGAGGAGAGAGCGCGATGGCCGGCGAGTTCAGCGACGCGCAGCGCGAGACCCTGACGGCGGTGTGCGACACGATCGTACCCCGCATCGAGCGCGGCGAGGATCCCTCCGGCTTCTGGGCCCGCACCGCCTCGGACATCGGCGTCGATGAGGGCGTGGCGCAGCTCATCTCCGAGCTGCCCGACGAGACGGTCAGGGCGGGGCTGGCGCAGCTGCTGGACGCGCTCGCCGATTCCGGGCTCCAGACCGCGCCCACCCAGCTTTCCCGCGAGCAGATCCTGCGCAATGTGGCGCTGGCCTCGGCCGACGCGGCGGCGGGGGTCTCGGCGCTGGCGGGGATGACCCTGTTCCTGGCCTACGGAGCCCCCGACCCGGCCAGCGGGCGCAATCCCAACTGGGAGATCCTCGGCTACGCCGGGCCGATCAGCGCCCCGCCCGAGGCGCCCAAGGAGATCGTCCCGCTCGTGCCCCAAGGCGACCCCGCCGAGCTCGAGGCCGACGTGTGCGTGATCGGCTCGGGCGCCGGCGGCGGCGTCGTCGCCGGCACGCTGGCCCAGCAGGGAAAGAAGGTGATCGTGCTCGAGGCGGGCGACTACTTCAACGAGGCCGACTTCGCCCAGCTCGAGCTCAAGGCCTACCAGGAGATGTACTGGCGCGGGGGGCCGACCCCGACCGCCGAGGGCAACGTCGCGCTCTACGCCGGCTACACCCTCGGCGGGGGAACCACGGTCAACTGGACCAACTGCCTGCGCACCAAGCCGTGGGTGCGCGAGCAGTGGGCCCGGGAGCACGGGCTAGAGGGAGTGGACGGCGAGGAGTACGACCGCCATCTGGACTTCGTGCTGGGGCGGATCGGCGCCACCGACGCGCTCTCGGACCTCAACGGGCCCCACCAGCGGATGCGGGAGGCGTGCGAGCGGCTGGACTGGTCGTTTCAAACCATCGTCAGAAACGCCGACCCGGCCACGTACACCCCGGAGAGCGCGGGCTACCTGGGCTTCGGCGATCAATCGGGCTCCAAGCAGAGCACGGTCAAGACGTTCTTGCGCGACGCCGTCGAGCACGGCGCCGACGTCGTCGTGCGCTGCCGGGCCCAGCGGGTGCTGGTGGAGGGCGGACGCGCCGCGGGGGTCGAGGCCGTCTACGGGGGTGCGGAGGGGCCGTTCACGCGCGTGCTGGTGCGCGCCCCCCAGGTGGTCGTGGCCGGCGGCGCGCTGGAGTCCCCGGCGCTGCTCTTGCGCTCGGGCATCGGCGGCCCGGCGGTGGGCGACTACCTGCGCCTGCACCCCTGCGTAGCGGTGTTCGGGATCTACGCCGAGGACCAGCAGGCGTGGTGGGGGGCCCCGCAGACCGGGCTATGCGACGAGTTCGCCGACAACGGCGGCGGCTATGGCTTTCTGATCGAGAGCGCCCAGTACGCCCCCGCGGTCACCGGGTCGGCGATCCCCTGGACCTCGGGGCGCGCCCACAAGGAGCTGATGGCCAACGCGCGCAACGGCGCGAGCTTCATCGCCCTGGCCCGCGACCGCGGCCACGGGCGGGTGTCGATCGACGCCTCCGGCGAGGCCGTTCCCGCCTACTCGATCACCGACGAGCTGGACGTCGCCAACCTGTGCCGCGGCATGGAGGCCATGGCCCGCATGCACGACGCCGCCGGCGCGCGCCAGATCGTCTCGCTCGCCGCCGGCATGCCGACCTGGCACGCGGGCGAGGACCTCGACGCCTTCGTCGCGCGCCTCCAGCGCCTCCCGCTGCGCTTCGGCGGTCACCGCCTGTTCAGCGCCCACCAGATGGGGACCTGCCGGATGGGCACCGACCCCCAGACCTCGGTGGCCGGGCCGTGGGGCCAGCTGCACGACGTCCCCGGCGTGTGGATCGGGGACGGCTCGGCCTTCCCCACCCCGACGGGCACCAACCCGATGGTCTCGATCATGGCCCTCGCCCACCGGACCGCCGAAGCGATGGCGGGGGTCACCGAGCCCCGCGGCGAGGCGGTGGCGACCCCCGCCGGCTGAGACCCCGACCGCGGCGCCCGACCGGGCACGCCGCCGACCAACCCCCATTTTCAAAATGACGAGCAATCACTAGAGGATCCGAGGAGGACCCCCGTGGCCACCGAAACCCAGAGCCAGAGCACCGTCCCCACCCGCCCGCCGGCCGAGCCGATCGTCCGCGACCGCCTGTACATCGGCGGAGAGTGGAGCGAGCCCGCGGGCAAGGGCAAGATCGAGGTGCTCGACTCGACCACCGAGGAGGTCATCGGCTCGGTCCCCGAAGGGACCCCCGAGGACATCGCCCGCGCCGCGCGCGCCGCGCGCGAGGGGTTCGCGCAGTGGTCGCAGACCGCCCCCGCCGAGCGCGCTCAGGCGTGTCAGGCGATCGCCCAGGCGCTGGGCGAGCGCGCCGAGGAGATCGCCACCCTGATTGCCCGCGAGGTCGGCATGCCGCTGGGCCTGGCGCGCGCGATCCAGGCCGGTCTGCCGGCGATGGACTTCGGCTCTATTCCCCAGGTGGTGGAGGAGACCAGGTGGGAGGAGGAGGTCGGCAACTCGCTGATCGTGCGCGAGCCGGTCGGGGTGGTGGGGTGCATCACGCCGTGGAACTACCCCCTGCACCAGATCTCGGCCAAGGTGGCCGCCGCGCTGGCCGCCGGCTGCACGGTGATCGTCAAGCCGTCGGAGGTCACCCCGCTGAACGCCTACGTGCTCGCCGAGATCATCGACGGGCTCGACCTGCCGGCGGGGACGTTCAACCTGGTCACTGGGTTTGGACCGGTGGTGGGAGAGGCGATGGCCGCGAGCCCCGACGTGGACATGGTCTCGTTCACCGGCTCCACCCGGGCGGGGCGTCGCGTGGCTGAGGTCGCGTCGGCGACGGTCAAGCGGGTGGCGCTCGAGCTGGGCGGCAAGTCGGCCAACGTGGTCCTGGACGACGCCGACCTGCAGAAGGCGGTAGCCGACGGGATCAACAAGTGCTATCTGAACTCGGGGCAGACCTGCTCGGCGCTGACCCGGATGCTGGTGCCGCGCTCTCGGCTTGCCGAGGCCGAGCAGATCGCCGCGGCGGTGGTCTCCCAGATCAAGGTCGGCGACCCGTTCGACGGCGAGACCATGCTCGGCCCGCTGGTCTCCGACGCCCAGCGCGAGCGCGTGCAGGGCTACATCAAGCGCGGCCGGGAGGAGGGGGCCAAGCTGGTGGTCGGCGGCGAAGATCCACCCGAGGGGGCAGAGCGGGGCTACTTCGTCTCCCCCACCGTCTTCTCGGAGGTAAAGCCGGACATGACGATCGCCCAGGAGGAGATCTTCGGCCCGGTGCTGTGCGTGATGCCCTACGACGACGAGGACGAGGCGGTGGAGATCGCCAATGGCACCATCTACGGGCTGGCCGGCGGCGTGTGGTCGGGCTCCGAGGAGCACGCCCAGAGCGTGGCCCGGCGCCTGCGCACCGGGCAGGTGGAGATCAACGGCGCCACGTTTAACCCGCTGGCCCCGTTCGGCGGCTACAAGCAGTCGGGCTGCGGGCGCGAGCTGGGCAAGTTCGGCCTGGAGGAGTTCCTGGAGGTCAAGGCGATCCAGCGCTAGCAAGCCCCGTGGCCCGGATCGGAATCCTCACCGGGGGCGGAGACTGCCCCGGTCTGAACGCCGTCATTCGCGCCGTCGTGCGCAGCGGCGTGCGCGAGCACGGCTACTCGCTGGTGGGCTTTCGCAACGGCTGGGCGGGGGTGCTCGAGGGCAACCAGTTCGATCTCACGATCCAGAACACGGCCGGGATCCTGCCCCGGGGGGGCACCATCCTCGGCACGTCGCGGACCAACCCGTTCTCGGGCGAGGTGGCCGACGGCGCCGCCCAGATCCGCGAGAGCCTGGCGGAAACCGGGGTCGACGCGCTTATCGCGATAGGCGGGGAGGACACGCTCGGGGTGGCGCTGCGCCTCAGCCAGGAGGGGATCGGCGTGGTCGGCGTGCCCAAGACGATCGACAACGACCTGGCGCAGACCGACTTCACCTTCGGCTTTCACACCGCGGTGCAGATCGCCACCGACGCCATCGACCGGCTACACACCACCGCCGAGTCGCACCATCGCGTGATCGTGCTCGAGGTCATGGGCCGCCACGCCGGGTGGATCGCGCTGTACAGCGGGATGGCCGGCGGCGCCGACGCGATCCTGGTCCCCGAGCGGCCGTTCGATATCGAGGAGGTCTGCGACCGCCTGCGGCGCCGCCACGCCGGCGGGCGGACGTTCTCGATCGTGGTGGTGGCCGAGGGCGCCCAGCCGGCCGGGGGCGAGCTGGCCGGGCGGCAGGCCACCGACGCGTTCGGGCACGTGCGCCTGGGCGGGATCGCAGTCGAGCTCGAGCGCGAGCTCGAGCAGCGGACCGGCTTTGAGACTCGCATGACCATCCTCGGCCACGTACAGCGGGGCGGCACCCCGACCGCCTATGACCGGGTGCTCGCCACCCGCTTCGGGGTGGCGGCCATGGAGGCGGCGGTCCACGGGCGCTTCGGGCAGATGGTCGCCCTGCAGGGGTCAGAGATCGAGCTGGTCGAGCTCGAGCGGGCGCTGGCCGAGCCCAAGCTGCTCGATCCGGCGCTGTATGAGACGGCCGAGATCTTCTTCGGCTGAGCCCCGATCGGGCTGGGGGGGCGGGCGGGAGGGAGCGGACGGAATCGGCCCGGCCCCCTGGGGCAGGGTCAGCCGACGACCAGCGTGCCCTGCATGCCCGCCTGACGGTGGGCGTCCACCGAGCAGAAGTAGGTGTAGGTCCCGGGCGCGAGGGCGAGGGCGACCTTGGTGGCCGACCCGGTGATGGTCTGGGTCGCGCCCACCGTCTTGCCCGCCGATTCGACGGTCACGTTATGGGGCACGGGGGCCTGGTTGGCGAACGCGACCGTGACCTTGCCCGGGCGCGTCTTGAGCGAGCTCTTGTCGTAGCGCAGCTGGCCGCTCGGGTCGGCGGCCAGGCTCACGGTCGAGGGACGCCCGGCCGGGGTGGGGCGGCCGCCCGGTGGGGCGGGGGCTCCCGGCGGCGGGCTCGCCGCGCTGGCCTCGTTGGGCCGCTCGTGGCGGCTGGCGGTGACCAGGGCCATCGCGATCGCCGTGGCCACCAGCACCGCGCTGACCCCCATCACGGCGCGCGAGGCCCGGCGCGAGCCGGGGAACTCGGCCCGGCGCAGTCCCATGGCGGATACCAGCACCGCCCAGGCGGCGAGCGCCGCGCCGGCTATGTAGAAGGGGGTCTTGCTCTTCTCGCTGACCGCGGCCAGCACCAGTAGCGAGGCGATCTTGGCGACCGGCACCATCGGGGGCCGCGAGCCTAGCGGATGGCCTGGGGCAGGCCGCTGGCCAGGCGGCGCCTTCCCCGGTCGGCCGGGGCGGCGGCGCCGGAGGAGCCCTGGTCGGGCAGCGACATGGACGAATGGTCGTGTTTAGGAGCGCGCCGGACGGTCCGATGATGCATATGTCGGAGCGCATCGGCTCCGACATACGAGGGGAGATCATCCGCTGTGAGCCAGAACGGCCTCGACGAGCAGGTCCACCGCAACAGCTCGGACCATCCGGCCCGCGTCAGCTGCGTGGACTGCCGGTTTCGCTGGTACGGGCTGACCGCCGCCCACGGCCTGTCCATAATCGGACGCTGCCCGCGGTGCGGTGGCGAACTGGCCTTCTCCGAGCGGGTGCCCACCGTCCCGGTCACGCTCGCCGACGCCGAGTTCGAGGTGCCGGTGGTCGACGGGGCCCCGGAGGCATCCGGGTCCCCAGCGCCCGCCCGCCGCGACCGGCCATCGGTGACGGAGCCCTCGCGGGTGCTCGGTGTGCCGCTGACCTGGGGCCGCTGAGGCCCGATCTGGACGCACTGGATGCCGGCCGGTCCCGGCAGATAGGGGGACGGCGGGCCCCTTTTCGGGGCTCTATCCCGCGGTGGCCCCGCCCGCCGTACTCGCCGGCCCGGACGAGCCCGACGGGGTGCTGGACCCCCCGTCGGGTCCCGGGGCGCCCCCGCCGACCGGGCTCTTGGGCGGTGCCGCCGGCGGCGGGTTGGGGGCGGGCCTGGCCGGGGTGTGGGGCGGGATCACGTAGATGCGCTGGCCGCTGAGGGAGTTGCCGGGGTCGGTGGGCGACGCCGGCGGGGGGCGAAAGACGTCGACGTGGCGGCCCCGGATCGCGCCGCCGGTGTCCGAAGCGACGAACCAGCCACTGGCGCCGCCGACGCCGTGGTAGGCCGGGATGTAGATCCGGCTGCCCATGGGGATCAGCGTCGGATCGACGGCGATCGAGCGGTAGTAGGTCAGCGACCGCGACGGCCCGGGGGCGAAGGTCACCCCCCGCAGGGGCACGTACTTGACCCCGGCACCCGCCGACCAGCCGCCCGCCTCGAGCGGGAAGGTGGGCCGGCGCGAGGAATTGAGCCAGTAGGCGCCTGCTCGCCAGTACGGTCCACCGCCGCTCCAGCCGCCCCGCCCCGGCGCGGTGGGATGGCCCGCCGAGTCGATCCATCCTCCGTGGCCCAGGGACTCGATGTGCACCTGGTGGCCGGACAGGTCGATGCCGTCGCCCTCCATCGCTACTCCGTGGGCCGAGAACAGCCAGTCGATGCGGTGGGTGCCCGGCAGCCCGGGCGCGGTGACCCGACGCCCGACGAACCAGCCCTCGGGCACGGGAAAGTACTCGGTGATTCTCACACCGGAAAGCCATGTCGGCCGCCGCAGAAGGTGCGAGCGCTGCGGACGACGATGGTGCCTTTGTCCTGGGCTGGCCAGTCCGGGTGAGCCCAGCAGGGCACATCCGCAGACGATCACGCCGGCCAGCCCCAGGACCCGTCCCAGGGGCGCCATGCAGCAGCAGGATAGCCGGACCTCGCAAAGTGGCCACCTGCGCGGCCTACTTGGGCGCGCGCGCCCGCGGCGCGACGTATGGTGGGTGCGTGGACAGGGACTGTCCATCCTCTGCCCGAGGCGTTCGGCGGGTCGCCGTGGTTGCCCTGCTTGCCCTGGGCCCGTGGGCGGCGCCTACCGCCCCCGCCGCCGCCAGCGAGAGCTCGCTGCACGCGGTCTGGCCGGGGGAGATCACGCTCACCGGCCAGGCGCCCTCCTTCGCCTCGGTGCAGCCGCGCCCGTCCGCCTCCGCTGCCGTCGCCCCGGTCGCGGCGGCGCCCGCCCGGGGCCGTACGCCGGCGTCGCGGGGGCGGGGCCTGGCCACCGGTTGCGACATCCACGGGGCCACCGTGCGCAGCTCGGGCTCGGCCCGCCGGCGCGAGGTGGCCCTGTCCTTCGACGACGGGCCGTGGTCAGACACCCCCCAGTTCCTGGGGGTGCTCGAGCGCGAGCGGGTTCCCGCCACCTTCTTCATGATCGGGCGCCAGGTGCCGGGGCACGAGGACGTGCTCCGGCGCATGCTGCGCGACGGCGACGCGATCGGCAACCACACCTTCGACCACGCCGACCTGCGGCGCCTGTCGGCGGCCGGTGTGCGCCACGAGCTGTCGGCGACCAACGACGCGATCCATCACGCGGTCGGCTACCGACCCTGCCTGTTTCGGCCCCCCTACGGCTCCTATGACCGGACGGTCGTCCGGCTCGCCGTCGGCCGCCACATGACCACCGTCATCTGGGACGTGGACCCGCGCGACTGGTCGCGTCCCGGCACGGGGACGATCGAGCAGCGCGTGCGCGCTCAGACGCGGTCGGGATCGATCGTGCTCATGCACGACGGCGGCGGCCCGCGCGAGCAGACGCTCGCCGCCCTGCCCCACATCATCCACTCCCTGCGCGGCCGGGGAATGCGTTTGGTCACCGTCCCCGACCTGCTCGGCTTCCGGGTGCGCTACCGGTCCCGCTAGCGCGGCTCGCGCCGGGCGACGTCGCGCGTGTCCTGCGGAGCGAAGCCGGGTCAGTCCCCGGCCACGTCGCGGCGCAGGAACACTAGGAACGCCGCGCTCACGCAGACCACGGCATAGATCGCGCACACCCACGCGGCGTGGCCGATCGGCGCCCAGTCGGTGGGCACGCGCAGGAACCCCTGCCAGGCGTTGAACTGCTCGGGCAGCAGGTAGGGCCGCAGACCTCCAAGGCCGGGAAGAATCGTCACCAGCTGCAGCAGCAACGAGAACAACAGCGTGCCCACCACGGCCCCGGCGCTGTTGCGGGTGACGGTCGAGAGCAGGAGCCCGATGGAGGCGATCGCGAGCAACGGCAACATGTACACCAGGGCGCTGGCGCCCATGAGCACGAACGCGCGACCTACGCTCACCCGGGTGCCCGAGAGCGTGGTGAGCGGATGCAGGCCCGACTTCAGCCCCCCGGCCGCGACCGCCACCAGGCCCATCACCACCAGGGCCAGCCCCGCGTAGGTGAACGTCGCCAGCGCCTTGGCCGCGAACACGCGCCCGCGGCCGACCGAGCGAGTGAGGATCGTCTTGAGGGTACCGTTGTGATCCTCGGCCGCCACGATGTCCCCCGCTACCAGCGCGGTGATCAGCGGGAACAGCCAGAACGAGCCGAACACCAGGAGCACGAGGGGGATGGCCAGCCCCGACTGGCGCACGTAGCGTCCAAACGCGACGTCCGGTCCGGCGCCGTGGCGGCGCAGCGTGAGGGCGAGCACGAACAGCAACGGCATGGCGATGGCGAAGGCGAGGCCGAGGTAGGTGCGCTTCTGAGAGACGAGCTTGCGCAGCTCCCAGCGGTAGACGGTCGCGGTCGAGGGCATCAGGCGGCCTCTTCCACGGCGTCGGACGCCGGGATGGGCGCCCGGCCGTCGTCCTCGGTCAACCGGAAGAAGAGGTCCTCGAGCGTGGCGGCGTGGGGGGTGAGCGCGGTTAGCCCTATCCCGGCCTGCACGAGGGCGATCGACAGATCGGCGACCGCCGCCTCCGGGGCGCGGAAGGAGATCCCCGATGCCGTGGCCCGGGCCTCCTCGATCCCCGGCGCCGAGCGGCACACGCGCAGGGCGACGTCGTCGTCGGTGGTGCGCAGCTGCCAGGCGCCCGCGGCGCTGGCGCGCAGGTCGGTGAGCGTGCCCTCGAAAACCATCTTGCCCCGGCGGATGATCCCCACGCGATTGCACAGCTCCTCGACCTCGACGAGCAGGTGGCTGGACAGGACCACGGTCATGCCGCTGTCGGCGAGGTTGCGAATCAGCCCGCGCATGTCTCGCATGCCGGCCGGGTCAAGCCCGGTGGCCGGCTCGTCGAGCAGCATCAGGCGCGGCGCACGCAGCAGTGCGCCCGCGATGCCCAGCCGCTGGCGCATGCCGTGCGAGTAGCCACCGACCTTGTCGCGTGCGCGGTCGCTGAGCTCGACGGTCTCCAGCGCATCGTCGATGCGCCCGGCGGCCTGACCCCCGTCGAGGGCGGCGACCAGCTCGAGGTTCTTGCGGCCTGAGAGATAGGGGTAAAAGGACGGCGCCTCGACGAACCCGGCCACCGACTCGAGCGCCTGGACACCGTGCAGGAGGGGATCGCGGCCGAACAGGGCGACGCTTCCGGCGTGCGGGCGGACGAGTCCGAGGAGTATGCGCAGGGCCGTGGTCTTGCCCGCTCCGTTGGGACCGAGGAAACCGTAGACATCGCCGGGCGCGACGGTCAGGTCGACGCCGTCGACCGCGACCACATCGCCGTAGCGCTTGACCAGCCCCCGGGCGCACAGCGGTGCGTCGAGGTCCTGGGGGGGAACCCTCATCGCTCGCGGGCGCCGGGGTCCGCGACTAGAGCGCTCGCGCCGCGCTCTCGGCGGTGGCTTGCGTGACCGAGCCGACCACCACGTAGTCCACGCCGCCGCGCTGGAAGGTGACCAGCGTGCCCAGCGCCGTGGACAGCTCGTGCCCGCTGGCCCCGTTGATCGAGACCGCGGGCAGCCCGCCGCGGTGCTCACCATCGCCGCCATCCGAGGAGGCGGCCGGCGCCGACGAGCCCGGCTTGGCCGGGGCGGCCGCGCGCTCGATCACGGCGATGCCGCCTAGGCCCTCGCCGTAGCCGACGACCGCGACCGGCTTGTTCCCGATGGTGAACAGCTTGACGTCGTTGCGGGCCTGCCCGGCGACGCTGTCGGGGGCGCTTAGCCTGAACGGCAGCTTGGCCTGGACGGCATCCAGGCCGCTGACCGGGGCGGGGTGGCGCCTGCCGGCGGTGCGGCCGCGGCGTTCGCGCGCCTTGGCGCGGGCGGTGGCGGCGTTGGGCCGCTTGACCTCGACCACCTTGGCGCCGGCGGGCGGCGTCACGGCGAACACCGAGGCGGGGACCCGCCCGAAGCTGATGTCGGTGACCTTGAGCTCGAGCACAGGCTGGTCGCTGCCGCGCGCATAGAGGGCCACCCGCAGCGGTATCCCGCGGACCGCGTCCCAGGCGAGCTGGGCGGGGCCGATCAGGCCCGGGTTGGCACGCGGGCTGACGCTCACCGTGTAGGCCGGCCGCCCGGCGACGTCGCCGGGTTGGGCGCCGCTGACGTTGGCGTGCTTGGACAGCTCGTCGATGTGGCGCTGGATGACAGCGAGGCTCGGCGGGGCGTGGCGCTCCTTGGGCTTGCCGGCTGCGCCGTCGCGGCGGGGCAGGCTGCCCTGGTAGGCCGTGTTCGAGCCCGCGTCGTAGGCCCAGAACGCGCCGTCGTGGACGACCAACTGGGAGTCGCCGCGGCTGGACTGGAGCTCCAGACGCAGCCCATGGCCCGGGGCCAGCCAGAGCCGACCGGTGGCGCCGTTGAGCAGCGGGTTGCCGGGGAGCCCGCGCGTGTCCACCACCCCGGGGTCGATCAGATGGTTGGTGTACTCGATGCGCGCGGTGATGCCCGGCACCGGCCGGGCGTCGATCGCCTGCCTGATAGCGACGGCCAGCGACTCGGCGGCCGGTACCGGCCCACCCGCGGTGAGCGCGGAGGCGATCGCGGTGACGCCGGCCGAGAAGGCCAGCACCGCGGCGCACAGCAGCAGCAGGCGAGGCGTGGGAATCCGGCGCAGCAGGCTCATCTCGCGCCCCGAGTCTAGGTCCTCAACCTAAAGGATCATGAAGATCCGCGGGCCGACGCGAGCCTCGTCCCGCGGCCGAATCCGCTCAGCGCACGCGGAAGAAAAGCCGGCTCGAGCGCAGCGCGCGGCTCTCGAAGTGGCCCTGGGCGTCGTAGGCCCGGGTCAGCGCCTCGTAGCGGCCGTGGGGGAGGCGTCGCCGAAGCGGCAGCGACCACGTCACCGACCCATCCCGGCGCGCCCGCACTCGGGCAGTGAGGTAGACCGGCCGCTGGCAGCTGCGCGGGCGCGTGAGCCGTCCGCCGGTGGTGACGAACTGGCAGCGCCGGTGGCGCAGCAGCCGGGCGACCAGGACCTGCACTCCTCGGACGGCCGAGCGCGAGCACCCCACGTCCACGCTGGTTCCGCGCAGGGTGGGGCGCGCGTGGCGCCCGAGCCGGTGGCTGAGCTTGGACCGCGGTGCCGTGGCTAGGCACGGCGGACCGCTGGCCCCACCCGGCCCGAGGCCACCGAAGGTGGGGCCCGAGGTGCCGCCAGAGCCCGATCCGCTCGCGCCCCCGGGTCCGCTTCCGCCGCCGAGCGGGGTGCTCGTGCCCCGATCGACGACCGCGGGCAGGCCGAGGTTGCCCTGCCCGTCGACCGCGCGCACGGCTACGTAGCGAAGCGTCCCCGTCGGCAACGTGATCGACTCGGCGCTTCCCGCCGCGTGCGGTGCGGGCAGGCTTTGGATGGGTAGGGCCGAGGCAAAGCTCTGGGGGGTGATGGGGGAATCCGAGGTGGCGGCCTGGTAGTGGTCGGCGGTGCCGCACATCAGATCGTTGCCCGGCGCGGTGAACGTCAGCTGCGCCCCGGAGATCGCGGCGTTCATGGGCTTGCCCGGCGGGAACGCGTCGCGCGAGTAGTCGCCCGAGTTGGCCAGGTCGTGGTGATAGCGCGGCCAGGAGCTGGGCGAGCACGCTGAGGCCGGGGTCTTGTAGACGGTCAGGCTGCCGTAGCGGGTGATCGAGACGACGTCCTTTGGTTTGCCCGCCTCGGTGTCCAGTGTGCCGAACGATCCCAGCGTGGGATTGGCCACCGTCCAGTCGCCGGTCAGCTTGGGCCAGTTGGGTCCCGCGGGCGCGCCGGTGGGGCCGAAGGCGGCCAGATCCTGGGAGGCCGAACCCTCGAGCGGAGACTCGTTGAGGCTGGTCTGGTCGATGGCTCCGGTCGACGGCCCGGTGAGGAACTGCAGGTCGTTGACCGGCGTGGGCCAGCCCGGCATGAACTGTCCGCTGCTGGGGTTCCAGGCCGCTAGGAAATCCTGGCCGCCCTGGTATTCGTTGGCGACCACGTCAAGTGCACGGACGAGGCCGGTGGCCGGGGCCATGAACGTGACCTGGCCACCGACATTGCCGAAGGCCGGATCTCCCACGGCGGGGATCGCGGGGGTGTCGTACTTGGTCGTGCCCGCCGCAAAATCGGTTTGCAGCGCGATGTCTCCGCTTCCGTCGTTGCCATAGCAGGAGGTGGCGTCACGGTTGAGGATGTAGCCCGGCCCGGCGTCGGGGATGACCCCGACCTTCGGCGCTGTCTGGCCGACGTCGGGACCCGATGGGCAGGCGACCGGTCCGACCACCGGCGAGCCGGTGACGCCCTCGCCCACGTCCGGCAGGAGGCCGCGGTCGATCAGCCCGACCTTGAACGGCCAGTTGGCCAGGAAGGCGTCGTGGATCTGCGTGACGGTGCTCGGGCTCTCGCCGCTGGGCAAGCCGGTGGGCTTGATCGCGTACAGCCGCGAGTTTCCGAAGTGCAGCCCGATGGACCCGCCGCCGGCGGCGAGCGGCTGAAGGCTTGCGGTGTCGAATGCGCCCGCGTTGAAGCCGTCGTTGCTGCGGTCGTACTCCTCGTTTGACCCAACGACGATCTCGGGCTTGCCGCTGCCGTCGATGTCGGCCACCGCCGGAGTGTCCACCAGCTTGCCCTGATCGGCGGTCAGGCCGTCGTCGAGCCCAGGGTTGAAGGTGACCAGGTGAGTGGTGGGATCGACCGCCGTTACCTTGCTGGGATCCACCACCAGCACGGGAAAGCCGGGCACGGGGGTGCCGTCGGCGTGCCAGGCATATAGGTGGCGGTCGAGTCCCGCCGCCACGATGTCCAGCGGCCCGTGGGGGTTTCCGTCCAGGTGTGCCAGCACGGGCGCCATGGCGAACCCGTGATCGGTCCGGGTCATGTGACCCGTGCGGATGCTTTGGTACTCGTCGTGGCCCGGGACCGTGGTGGGATTGCCCGAATAAGCCGGGTTAGATGTGGTGTGGAACACCTCGTGGCCTGAGCTGTCCCACGCGTAGACGTTGCCCTCGAGATCGTCGGCCAAGATCTCGATGCGTCCGTCGTGGAAGAGGTCTCCCGCCGCCAGCGAGCCGAGGATCGCCCCGTAGCGGGGCGCCGATATCGGGCCACCCGCCGTGGAGTAGGCGACTTCGTTGTGCAGCGAAAGGGCCCGCGTGTGCACCGGCCACCCCGAGACCTCGGAACCGTCGGAGCGGTAGGCATGGACCAGGCCATCGGAGGTAGCGACCACTAGCTCGCTGCGGTTGTCGCCATCGATGTCGGCCAGCACCGGCGACGAAGCGCCGTCGGTGTGCAGGTCCTTGGGCCAGTTTTGGTTGAGGGTGTCGGCGTCGCGGTGCAGGAAGAACTGGCGCCGATCCATGCCGCTCATCGGGTTGGCTCCCGCGGTGCGCACGACGACGCGCACGGTGAAGGCGTAGGGCATGGTGCTGGGACGTCCATTGGAGGTCTGCGCCCCTGCCAGACCGGGCTCGCGCCCATCGAAGTTGCCGGTGTTGGTGGGCGGGAAGTAGCTCTTTAGCGTGGTCACGTCGAGGTGACCGAGCGATCCGCTGTAGGGGTCGGTGTGCGCGGTCGAACCGTCGCAGAAGGAGCTCGAGACCGAATGGAAGTCGCCTCCGCCGGAGGCAGGGGCGTTGTTGGGTTGACCACCGGCGGCTACCTCCAGCGTGCAGGTGTAGCTGCTGCCGCGGGCGTAGACCTGACCCTGGATGTCGATCTGAGACTGGTTGGGATCGATGCGCTCGAACCAGTCGGGCGAGGTGATGCCGGCCTCGGGAGGAATCTTGCCCTGGGCCGCGGCCCACACGGCGTTAAAGGCGTTGAGGCGTCCATAGCCATAGAACTCGTCAAACCCCTTGCGCGCCGGGTAGCGCCGGGTGTCGGGGCCTGCGCTGGTCCCGCCGTTCTGCTCGGAGGAGAAGAGCATGTTGTGGTTGGGATCGGTGCATGTAGGGGTAGGCGCCGCGCAGGAAGGCTCGGGTTGCTGGGCGAAGTTGACGTCGTCGGCCTGCCCATGGTTGGTGTCGCCCGTGCCGGTGTAGGTGTCTCCATCGGTCGGACCGCCACCCTGGTCGGCCGAGGTGGAGCTGTTGATGTTTCCCGAGGCCATCAGCTGACGCACCTCGTTGGCGGTGATGACGCAGCGCTGTCCGTTGACCCGACGGCAGTCGTCGGAGGGCTGCAGCGTCCCGGCATCCCGCGCGTTTAGGGCCGCCGAGTAGATCAGGCCCACGATCCCAGAGCTCTTTCCGGTGGCGTCCGAGGAACAGGAAGAGCTCTCGACCGCGACCGTGATCTTGGTGGAGAAGTTCGTGCACCCGTTGAACTGCAGGTATGACTGCGAGCCGGGGGTGGCGGACAGGTCGTAGTTGGTGACCGAGTTGACCAGCACCGTGTCCGAAAGCACCCCGGGCTGGTTGTGATGTTCGGCGGCCTCGTCGGCTGCTGAGGCCACCACCGTGGTGCCGTGCTGGTAGGCGTACTCGATCGCCTCGCGGGCCAGGTTTGAGTTGTTGAGCGTCCCCAGCGCCTCCTGGACCACGTAGGCGCCCTGGTCGGTGGCGTAGACCGCGGCCTGGGCGAACCGGTTGACGTCGGCTATGAATGACTCCCCCACGCGCAGAGGCATGACCATGCAGTTGGGGCACGTGCCCACCTTGTTGCCGTTGTTGGCCTCGGCGTTTGAGTCCTGGGCCTCGCCGCTGCCGTGGCCGTACTGGACGTCGTCGTAGGGGTTGTTCTTGTTGTCGACGAAGTCCCAGCCCGCGATGTCATTGGCGTAGCCGTTGTGGTCGTTGTCGTAATGGGTGCCCGCGGCGCAGGTTCCGAGGCTGCGATCGCTGTTGATCTGGCAGTTTCCGAAGCGGAGGATCAGGTCCTCCGGCGTCATGGTCGCCGCCGGTCCGTGGCGGTCGGGGTTGGTCAGGGAGATGCGGTTGTCGCAGGCATAGTCGGAGAGGTTCACCACTCCGTCCCCGTTTGCGTCGTAGGCCCCGCTCGTGTAGTTGGCGCAGGTCTGGCCAGTCGGAAGCAGGGTGGCGTCGGTTGGGGTGGGGTCCACCTCGGGGTAGGGCAGCTCGCCCGTGTTGAGGCGCACTTTCTTGCGCAGGTCGTTCATGGCGCCCGTGTCGTTCCACTTGATGCCCGAATCGAGCACGGCGATGGGAACGTCCGGGCGACCGGTCGTCTGCGCCCACCCGGTTCGGACGTTCTTGCCGCCGTAGTCGCCAAAGCACGCGCTCGTCGGGGGAAAGTCGGTGAGCGGGAAGCTCGCGTTGTTGTCGGTTACCGCACCGCCACGCAGCCCGCACAGCTCGCTGAGCTTGCCGTTGTTGTCGGCGATCGACTGAGGGCTGCTCTCGGGCGAGGTGGCAAAGCGAAAGTCGTCGCCGAAGTCGTTGGGCTGCCCGGAGCCCGGGTTCTTGTGGTAGGTGGAGGGTTGACCGGCCGTACCGTCGCCTACGTAGGGGAAGTCCGCCCGCGCGCCGCCGGCGCTCGCCGCCGACAACGCGGTCGCCAGCCCGACCGCGAGCGCCCACCGGCGCGAGCGATCACGCCGCATTCCCTTGCCTCCCGCTCTGCGCCTCCCCAGCACCGCCCCTGCATGGTGGCACGCGTCACGAGCGAGCGCCACCGGTTGCCCGGCGCGGGCGTCACCGCCCTTACCTGGCCGGGCTCGGGCTCAGGCGTCGCCGGTCAGCTCCAGCCAGATCTCGCTTCGCGTCGGGAAGGCCGGCACGGCGTGGGCCAGCGTGGCCAACGGGACCTCGCTCACCACCGCGATGGTGGCGGCCTGAAGCCACTCGGCCACGTCCGGTCCGACGAAGGTGGCGCCGACCAGAACGCCGCGCCGGTCGTCGATGACAAAGCGGGTGCGGCCGGGCGCACCCCGCCCATGGAAGCTTGCGCCCGCCGTGCCCTGGGTGTCCGCGTCCACCAGGCGCACGTCCAGGCCCTCCTCCTCGGCGGTCGCGGCGGTGAGACCGACGGCCGCGACCTGGGGTTCGGTGAACGTCACCCGCGGCGCGCGCCCTCCGTCCAGCCGCGGGCCATCCGGATCGGGTTCGCCGCGGATCGCCCGCGCCGCCAGACGCGCGTGGTATTTGGCCATGTGGGTCAGCGGCACGCGGCCGTTGATGTCACCGATGGCATAGAGCCACGGGCGATCGGGCACCTGCATGGTGTCCGTCACCTCGACCGGCCCCTCGGCGGACAGGCCGACCGTCTCCAGGCCGAGATCGGCGGTGCGGGGCGCGCGGCCCGCGGCCGCCAGCAGGGCGTCGGTCCGCACCGCCTGTCCCGAGTCGAGCTCGAGCACCAGCTCGGCCCCCTCGCGGCGGACCGCCTTGGCCTCCGCGCCGAGCAGAACTTCGACTCCGCCATCGCGCAGCGCCTCGGCGACCAGCTCGCCGGCGAACGGCTCCTCGCGGGCGAGCAGTCGATCGGCGACTTCGATCAGCCACACCTCGCTGCCCAGCGAGCGCCAGGCCTGGGCCAGCTCGACGCCCACCGGTCCTCCGCCCATGATCGCCAGGCGCTCGGGCGCCTCGCCCGCCCCCGTGCCCTCGCGGTTGGTCCACGGCCGGGCCTCGGTCAGCCCGGGGATGGGTGGAATCGTCGCCGTAGACCCGCCCGCGAGCACGACCGCCCGGCGCGCCACCAGGCGCTGGTCGCCGACCCGCACCCGCCGTTCGCCCTCCAGGCGGCCGTGGCCGCGGAAGAGCTCGACCTTTCGCTCGGCCAGCCACGGGAGCTGGCCGCTGTCGTCGAGGTGGTGGATGACCTCGTCGCGGCGCCGCAACGCCGCGGCGACGTCGAGTGACCCGGTGAACGCTTGGGCGGCGCCCGGGACGCGGGCCGCCTCACCCAGCACTTCGGCGGGGCGCAGGAGCGCCTTGGAGGGCATGCAGGCGTAGTAGGAGCACTCGCCGCCGATCAGCTCGGACTCGACCAGGGCCACCCGCAGCGGCGGCTTACCCGCCCCGAGCTCGCCCGCGAGCACCTCACCGCCGGGACCCGCCCCGACCACGACCACGTCGAACTCGCGCTCGGTGCCGCTGGCAGGAGGCGCGTCCTCCATGCTCAGGAGTCCAGCAGGTGGTCGATCGTGTACTGCTCGGGCGGCTGGCGCTCGCGGGGGCCGCCCCGGGCCCAGTGATCGATGACCTCGCGGGCGGTGGCGTGGCGGTAGCTGATGCCCCGTTCGATGGGCTCGATCGCCAGCTGGTCGGCCGGCCCGATCCCCCGGACGTGGGCGTGGAACAGGCGCCCCCGCTTGTTGACCTTCACCACGTCACCGGGATGGATCGCGCGCAGGCGCACCGCGGGATGGTCGTGGGCAACCCGGTCGGAAGCTCAGTAGGGAGAGGGACCGCCGAACATCTCGGTTAGCCGGCCGGCCACCGTCAAATCGCCCTCGATGATCGTGCGGCCCTCGAGCAGCGCCCGCACGGGGGGCAGCTCGCCCGCCGCGACGCGCGCGAAGTCGGCCACTCCCATCCGTATGCGCACCGCGGCGTCGGGCGAGTCGCCCGAGCGCGCGGCGGCTCGTCCCTCGGAGACGGTGATCGTCCAGGTGGCCGGGGTCGCCCCGTTCTCGTCGAGGCCCAGCTCGTAGGTGACGTCGCCCCGAAAGCCAAAAGCGAACCGGGGCTCGAACGAGCTCGCCATCGCGGTGAACATCGCCCTCAGGGCCAGGGGAGAGCCGAAGCGGCGCTCGAGCTGGCGGTCCGAGGCGCCGTCGACCAACCGCTCGAGTAGCGCCTGGCCGCCTCGGCGCAGCTCGCGCCGCGCGCGGTCGCGGGCCAGGGCGGCGAGCTGGCCCGGGCGGGGGGCGCCGCGCGCGCGGGCCCGCTCGAGCTCGGCCCGCTCGTCGATGCGATAGGCGATGGGCGCCTGCCGCGGAGCGGGGCGCCGAGCGAGCGCCGCCTCCATGGAGCCGGCAAGCCGCTCGTGCTTCTCCGCCTCCACCCGCTCGGCCGCCTCGGCGAACGCCGGCAGGACCATCTCGCCGAACAGCTCCAGGCTCTCGCAGATGTGCTCGTGGCGGTTGGGCCCGGCCTGCAGCACGAAGCCGATCTGGTCGACGCCCACCGCCTCATAGCGGCGCACGAGGTCGGCGATCTGGTCCGGCGTACCGATCGCGCCCCGCAGCGATCCCAGGCCCTGCTGGAGCAGCTTGATTCCCAGCGGCGCCCGGTCGGCGGCGACGATCGAGCGGGCAAAGCCCGTCTCGTCGCGGTGCTCGGTGAACTCGTCGAACACGTCGGTGCGCCCGGGCAGGTGGGGGCGGATGCCGAAGTAGTGGGCCAGCGAGTAGCCGAAGAAATGGGCGCCGTCGATCCCCCGCTCGATCGCCTCCTGCTCGTCGCGGTGACACATCATCGGGAGCACGACGGCGAGATTGGGGTTGACGGCAAAGCCGGCGGGCTGGCATTCCGGCGAGGCGATCAGCTCGTAGTAGCGTCGCACCCACTCGCCGGCGTCCTCGGGCTCGACGAAGGAGAACGACAGCGCCCCGATGCCCCGCCGGGCGGCGAACTCGATCGTCTCCCGTCTGCTGCACGCCACCCACAGGGGGGGATGGGGCCTCTGCAGCGGCTTGGGGACGACATTGCGCGGCGGCATGCGCAGGTAGGGGCTGTCCCAACCGGCGAAGGGCTCCTCGACGAACATCCGGGTGATCGCGTCGATCGCGTCCTCCCACATGGCACGCTTGGCCTCCCGGTCCACGCCGAAGCCGCCGAGCTCGGCGGCCGCGCTCGACTCGCCGGTGCCGAACTCGACCCGCCCGTCGGAGATCAGATCCAGGGTGGCCACCCGCTCGGCGACGCGGGCGGGGTGGTTGACCTGCTGGGGCAGCTGGACGATCCCGTGGCCGAGACGGATCCGCCGCGTGCGCATCGCCGCCGCCGCCAGGAACACCTCTGGTGCCGAGGAGTGCGAGTACTCCTCCAGGAAGTGGTGCTCGACCTCCCATACGTAGTCGAAGCCGACGCGGTCGGCGATCTCGATCTGCTCGAGCGCCTCGTGGAGCAGACGGTGCTCGGAGTCCGCATCCCAGGGGCGCGGCAGCTGGTGCTCGTAGAAGAGCCCGAAGCGCATCGGTTGGCCCGACGATACCGCGGGGCTCGCGCCGGGAGCCTTGCCGTCCGGACCCTGGGGTTGGATACTGCACCGGCCCGCCGGGCGTTGGGGATTCCCGTCGCCGCGGGCACCGCCATTGGCATACGCGATTCCCCACCGACAGGGTGACGGCCGCGGCGTCGGGACCGGCGCCGCGGGTCAGGCCAACGGCGCTCGTCCGACGGCGGTGGGCATCGATCTAGGCGGCCTGATGCGGGTTCCCGCCGCGCTCGGGTCGCTGGCGCTCCAGCCGGTCGAGCTCGTGCTGCGCGCCACCGGCGCGGGCG
>Ga0209577_10000270_pt1 | contig 52633 bp, 53 predicted proteins | sample GraSoiAngelo_109_FD_185874 | JGI IMG/M metagenome (GOLD analysis project Ga0209577, IMG submission 185874) | Grasslands soil microbial communities from the Angelo Coastal Reserve, California, USA - 14_0903_12_20cm (SPAdes) (version 2) | ecosystem: Environmental > Terrestrial > Soil > Grasslands... | reverse complement strand
CCGATGTGTTGTCCTTCGCGAGCGCACCACTGGATCATGACATCACTGTTACTGGACCGCTGGCAGCGGCGCTTTTCGCCTCCACGTCCGGAACTGACAGTGATTTTGTGGTGAAGCTTATCGACGTGTATCCCGAAAATGTACAGAAAAATAGCTGGGACCCCGAAGCCGGCCCCAAGCCCGGCCAGTACGCACAATCGCTAAATGGATACGAATTACCGATCGCCATGGAAGTGCGGCGCGGCCGGTATCTGCAAAGTTTTGAGAGGCCCCAGGCGCTTATGCCGGATGCCCCGACCGAATGGAACATTCCCTTGCGCGACCACGACCACGTTTTTCTAAAAGGGCATCGCATCATGGTCCAGATTCAGTCCACGTGGTTCCCCCTGATCGACCGGAATCCGCAAAAATTTGTGCCGAGCATCTACAGGGCGGTTGCGTCCGACTTCACTGCAGCGACGCAGCGGATTTATTGCTCAGCGGCGATGCCTTCGTATGTGGTATTGCCGGTCATGCATTAGACCGAGTAAGAAGGGCCCTTCGGCACGCTGAGGACAAAGCTAAGAATAGAGGGCAGGGCATGCGGTCCAATGTCCATCGCCGCTGCAAGAACAGACTAATGCGAGTCACTGAGAGCGGAGCGCCGTGGCTGATTTGCCGGGTGCTGGCCAGCTCTCGGTCGGTTCAAGCAGCTGCAGCCCGATGGAATAGGACCGGTCGGGAAGTGGTTTGCAATAAACGATATGTGCGCGGGAATAAAGTTTACCGGGGACCGATCGAAGGGAAACATGCTGATCGGGCGCCCAGGGAACTTTCGTCAAAACGCGGGCGCCGTGGAGGCTAACGTTGATCGTGGACGTAATTTCATGGGTGGCATTCTCAAAACTGTAGAGCTCGACCAACATCTTCTCGGGGGTACGGCTTTCGGTCCGGACCGGAGGGAATACGTTTGCCATGGCTTATTTTCTCCCTGTGAATTGCAAGGGGCCGGCGAGCCGCGCTGGGAGTGGATTTGGTACCTGGGCCGGTGTCAGGTACGACTGTAGGCCCGAAAAGTGGACCATGTGACGGGGCGTCCGCTGAAATTCAATCCGATGCAATAGCGGTTGTCCACAAGTTTCTGGCAATAGACGACTTTTCCGCGGATGGTCGTTTCATCCTTCAACGAAGTGAGCTTTACCATTTCGCCGGTTTGCCAAGCGCGGCTCGAAACTACACGAGCACCGTTTACGCTGACGTTATCCGTGTACGTCATTTCTGGTCCGCTGATGGGCTGATCCTGCGCCTGGGCGAGCTGCACGACCATCGCGATTGGGAGACGCTTGTCCATACGTCCGTTCAATAGACTCAATATTCGCATACGTGCCGTCTGGGATGGGCCACGGCAAGTGGCGCAACTAAGCGGTACTCGGCGGTGCGGGCCCGCCGACGACGATTGACCTGATCTGGTCTTCCGCTCCATTTCTACTTAGCATTGGGACATTTCCGTGCCAATCGGGTGAAGACCCTAAAATGAGGTGAGCGAATCCCTCAGTACTATGTTGGCCGACGAATGAGCGGGTAACCTGGCAGGTAAACCGGGCGGTAAGGTGCCAGATCGAATCAAGGGCGAAACGCCCGCTCCCGCTCCGGCAATGCATAGGGGCCCGGCGGGCGCTTCAGAAGACCTTGCCAATTGCGAAACCCGTCGGTCCAGGGTGCCTGTGGGCAGACTGATCTTGCGCGTTCCGAATCCACGGCCGCCCCGCGGAATAGATGTGCATCTCGGGCAGGGTCGGCGCGTCCGGGAGGGGCCTGACGTCATCGGGTGTGCGGGGTAGATGGACGCAGCGAAATTGCGCTCGAGGAGTTTTTCCAGTCGTGGTGGGCGGGAGTCTAGCGTGCGCGGCATTTGAAGCGGAATGCACGGAAAATTCGAGGGGGGAATTGTGGAGTGAGCGCAACGCGATTGCGGCAGGGCGCAAACAGAGTCTGCAGAGTACGCGCTTCTCACGCTTGCACCGCGCAGATGAGCACGCCGCGCGCGAAAAGCAACGCAAGATTTCGAGGAATGTCAAAAGCCCATGCGGAAGCGGCTAGGTTCCCATGTAGCTGACGTGAACGTAAACGCCGGTGTGAACGTCGTAGAGCAAATACCAGCCGACGTGGTCGCTATCCTCGTAGATGACGAAATCGTCATCGCAGTCTCAGCACCCATCGGCGCAAAGCGGCTAGTCTCAGGCCGCAACTTCAAAAAAGAAACCACCCGGTAGCCAGAAGCGATAATCATCGCGATCGAGGCGCTCAATGCGGTAGCGGCAGGACGGGCCAAAGCGCTCGAAGCGACCGTGTTCGAAAGGATCGTCGCGCGGATTGTCTTTCCTTGGAGGGGTGGCGGAAGGCGGCCTTGGTTGGCGCGCGGCAGATTCTGCCCCCTTCCTCAACACGTTGCGCGGGAACAGGGAATGCCACGAGCAGTACTAAAGCAACGGGAAAAACAAACCGTCGTCTCATTTTCTTCTTCTCGAACAGGCTGAGAACAGACCGGCTGCACAACTTGTGTGAATGTCCACTGGACATGACCGGAATCTGGTGATGCGACGTGGCGAGAATGCCTGGCGGGTACAGTCGAGGAAACCCGAAATTGGAAACTGGAAAATTGAAACCGAAGAACGGGCGAGCCGGGGAAGCGATAATTGCCCAAGAATCGTGGAGCGTTGTTGGATTGATTCGGAAGCGGCACTGAAATCCCTCGACAGAAGCGCAGCTTTCGCATTATTGTCGGCAGTTGTAAGACCGCGTAGGCAGACCTTCGTAGAGCAACGGAGAATCCCAACCACCATGTCCATACCACTGGAGCTCGAGTTTGTGCTCGTGTCCAGCGACTATGCGATGATGAACGCGGTATCCGCAGGCGTGAAGAAATATGGGGCGAAATTTCTGTTGGTTCCCACTGCACAAGCCGCGCGCGATTGCCTGAAGCGGCGGAAGATCGACGGCATCTTTGTGGACCTGGAGGTTCCGGGGGCGTTGGGGCTGATGGAAGCCATCCGCAAAGGAACGTCAAACAGTAAGGCGGTGATTTTTGCCTGCGTGACAGCCGCGAAAGAATACACGAGCACGTTAAGTGCGGGAGCGAACTTTCTTTTGCGAAAACCTTTGCACGAGGATAGCGTCGCGTCACACATAACGATTGCAAAAGAGCTGCTGGAGCGCGAGCGGCGGCGCTACTTCCGGCATGCCGTGAATGTCATGGTCGTTTTGAAGGATGGAGAAGTGGAGCAACATGCACGGGTAACGAACCTGAGTGAGGGTGGGATGGCGGTGCGCACCGCGAAAGCATTGAGGCATTCCTCGGTCATCGATTTCGCATTTGATTTGCGGATGGGAGCAAGCGTTAGGGGGAAGGGGCAGGTGGCATGGATCAACGCGGAAGGAATGGCGGGAATCATGCTGCAGACTTTTCACGAGAAGGGACGAGAGCATCTTGAGGCCTGGCTAACGGCTCAGGAGCAATTAGGCTTCAAGAAGAATGCCCCGGGAGGCTGAGCAGGAACGAGCCGGAAAAATGAGAATGGTTTATGGACGCAAAAGAGGCGAAAGCTACGATCCCTGAAATCCGCTCATGAGACGGGTTCTAGTCTAGGAGTGGAGGGTGGTGTAGAATCCGCCCCCTCAGGCGACGACTCTCCAGTAGGCGATGAGGAAATGGGGGAGTGCACGGCCAATTGTTTATCCCAGCAAAGAAACGGCATCCTGAGCCTATGTGCGGACCTCACGAATGACAGAGTCACTTCGATTCCGAGTGTATCCCAGGAAGCAGCTGGACATCCGATGGTCGGATCTCGCGCACGCGGCGCTCTATTGCGCTTTTCCTGGAAGTATTCGCGCTAAGGAAGCGGAACTCGAAGGAATGTTTGCGTCTCCTTTCCCGGTGCTTTCGGTGTTTACGGTTCGGACGGGATTCGATCTGTGTCTCGGGGCGATTGGGCTACCGGCGGGCAGTGAGATTCTGATGTCGGCGCTAACGATCAAAGAGATGGTGAATATCGCGAAGCGTCATGGACTTGTTCCGATTCCGCTGGACATCGAAAGCGGGACACTGGCTCCTGAAATAACGACGATCGAAGACGCGATCACGGAACGGACGCGGGCGATCGTGATTGCGCACCTCTTTGGGACGCGTGTGCCGATGGGACCGGTGATCGAGCTGGCGAAAAAGCACGGAATGCTGGTGATCGAGGACTGTGCGCAGGCGTTTACCGGGCAGGATTACACGGGACATCCGGAGACGGATGTGGCGATGTTCAGCTTCGGTTCGATCAAGACGATGACTTCACTGGGAGGGGCTCTGCTGCGAGTAAGAGATGCGGCGCTTCTGCGGAAGATGCGCATCATCCAGAGGACGCATCCGGAGCAGACGCGGAATGAGTTTGCGAAAACAATTCTGACGCACGTGATCCTCAAACTATTTACATTGCCGTTGCTGTTCGGCCTGTTCTACCGTGGATGCGATCTTTTGGGGACGGATTTTGAGAACGTGATCGCCAAGATGCGGGGTTTGGGTGAGGAAGATTGGCTGAGGGAAATCCAGAAGCAATGCTCATTCCCACTTTTGGCGCTGCTGGCACGCCGACTGCGGACATTCGACGTCGCCCGGCTAAATGAACGAATCCGCGTGGGCGAGGAATTTGCGAAATCGCTGCCGCGCGAAATTTCGTATCCCGGAAATCGAGCGGCGTTTCATAGCTTTTGGGTGTTTCCGATTCTGGTAGAAGCACGAGAGCGATTCATGGCGGAACTTCATAAACGCGGATTCGATGGAACCGCGTCTGGGTCAGCGCTTTCCGTGATCGATCCGCCACCGGGGCGGGAAGATTTGGAGCCTTCGCAGACGCGAGAGGCTTATCGAAAATTACTTTACCTGCCGGTATATCCAAACGTTCCGCGGCGGGAACGCAAGCGGCTAAGCAAGACGATTGCCGAGATTTTCGAGGGATCCCCCCACCTGCATGTTACCGACGCGCGACGCGTTTATGCGGCGGTTGTGCGCATGATTGAAACGCCGAGAACCGTCGAGGACATTCGAAACGTTTTGCAGCGCGCGCAACGAGAGAATATACCGGTCTGCATGATGGGCACCGGGCATAACCTGGGGGGGCACGCCTTTGTGAATGGGGCGATGGTTCTGGACATGAGGCAGTTCAGCCGCGTGTGCTCCGTGGATAGAGAACAGAAGTGCATAAAGGTAGAAAGCGGAATTACCTGGGACAAGATCCAAGAAGCGGTGAATCCCGAGGGCCTTGCTTTGAAGGCCATGCAATCGGACAACATTTTTACCGTGGGAGGCTCGCTGGCGGCGAATGCTCACGGACGCGATACGCGGTTCCCGACAATTGTGGAAAGCGTGCTGGGCTTCCGGATCATGCTGGCGGACGGCTCGGTGATGTCCGTTAGCAGGAACGAGAATCCTGAGATGTTCAGGAATGCCATCGGAGGATATGGATTGTTCGGAGTCATTCTTGATGTGGATCTTGCGCTTGTGGAGGATTGCGTCTACGAGCAAAGCTCCAGGGTCATTCCCCTGGGTGCCCTAGAGGAATATTTCGAGAAAGAGGTCGGGGCGAATCCCGCTGCGGAACTGTTTTTGGCGCGACCCTCAATCTCGCCGCGTTGTTTTCTGGACGACACGATCGTAACGGTGTGGAGAAGGACGGAAAGAGTCCGCAAAGGGATGTTCCGGCTGGACCACGAGCGTAACATAGCGCGCGACCGTTTTCTGTTTGGATTGTCGCGGCGATACAAATGGGGAAAGACACTTCGCTGGCAAGCGGAGAGACACATCTCCGGCGACGCGTCCATCAAGACGCTGGTGTCGAGAAACAATGCCATGCGGCCGCCGGTGTCGGCGGTGAAGATGCTCGAACACAATTCGAAAAAAGACACGGACGTCATACAGGAGTTCTTTGTCCCGATTCCGCGGTTCATGACTTTTATGGAAGGCATGCGCGGTATCCTTCAAGAAGAGAAGACGAACCTCCTCGGCGTAACATTACGGCATGTGAAAGCCAACAACGAAACAGCTCTTTCGTATGCACCGAAAGAAAATTCATTCGCGGTGATACTTTACTTCAACGAAATATGCTCAACCGATGGCCGCGCCAAGGCAAATGCACTGATCAACCGGCTGGAGCGTCTCGCAGTGAACTGCGGCGGAACGTTCTATCTGACGTATGCGCGGGATCTGGAGATGGATTGTTTGAGAAAGGCGTACAGCGAGATTGACGCCTTTTTCCAAAAGAAGCATGCCGTTGATCCGGAGAATCGCTTTACGAGCAGATTTTTTGAGTTGAATGGGAAGCGGGGATTCGCGAGTAAGGCCACAAGCGCAGGATAAGTGTAGTAGTTGCGGACTGATCTTGCCATTCCGCCGCTCGGCTGATAAAAGAGGTCCCCTGCCACAAATGGGCACCGTCGCTTCCCACGCTCACCTCTTGAAGAGTCATGCAAGCTGATGTACGTCTAATTCGTTGACACTAATTGATGGTGCGGTGGAGGACGGCGGCGATTTGGCGCATTTCATCGGCAAGGGCGATGAATTCCTCGGGGAGGAGGGACTGCATGCCGTCGGAGAGGGCTTTGTCCGGCTCGTGATGGACTTCGATGAGGAGACCATCGGCGCCTACGGCGACAGCGGCGCGGGAGAGCGGTAAGACTTTGTGGCGTTTGCCCGTGCCGTGGCTGGGGTCGACGAAGATCGGGAGATGGCTGCGTTTTTTTACGGCGGGAACAACCGCGAGATCAAGGGTGTTGCGTGAAAAATCGGAGAAGGTGCGGACGCCGCGCTCGCAGAGCATAACATTGTAATTGCCCTCGGAGAGGACGTACTCGGCGGCCATGAGGAACTCGTCGAGCGTGGCGGACATGCCGCGCTTGAGGAGAACTGGTTTCTTGGCGCGGCCGGCACGTTTGAGCAGGGAGAAATTTTGCATGTTGCGCGCGCCGATCTGGATAATGTCGGCATATTCCTCGACAAGGTCGAGGCTTTCGCTGTCGATGGCTTCGGTGACGATACCGAAGCCGTGGGTTGCGCGAACTCTCGAAAGAATCTTGAGCCCTTCTTCGCCGAGGCCCTGGAAACTGTACGGAGAAGTGCGGGGCTTGTAGGCGCCGCCGCGGAAGAGGCGCGCGCCGGATTTCTTAAGGCGTTCGGCGATGGCGAGGCATTGCTCCTCGGTCTCAACAGCACAGGGGCCGGCGACGAGGGCGATATGATCGCCGCCGACGATGACGTCGCCCGAGGGCGTGAGGATTCGCAGGATACTGTCTTCTTGCTTGGTGTCGCGGCTGACGAGTTTGTACGGCTTGCTGACGGGGATGCACTCGACGACGCCGGGGAGTGATTCGAGGATGCCGAGGTCGATGGCGCCCTGGTTGCCGGTGATGCCGATGGCCGTGCGGAGGGACCCCGGCATGGGGTGGGCCTTGAGGCCGAGGCTTTCAATGCGCTTGCAAACTTCACGGATCTGCTCCTCGGTGGCGTGCGACTGCATTACAACTAGCATGGAGGGCTCCCCCGGCGCGATGCGTGAATATTAAGTCTACGCAAGCCAGCGGAAGGCCGCAAATCCTGGACATGCGCTAGTGGGGCATGGACTTGACGTGGAAGTTCTTGTAGCATCGCCCGCATGAAAAAAGTGAGATCTGGCAATCGCAGTTCTGCGGCGAAAAGCAACGGCGCTCCGAAAAACGTGGATGAATACCTTGCTGGTGTGCCGGAACCTGCCCGCAGCGCCTTGAACAAGATTCGCGCGGCGATTCGGTCCGCTGTGCCACCGCAGGCTACCGAGACCATCAGCTACGGGATTCCTGCGTTCAAGCACCAAAAAGTGCTGGTGTGGTTCGCCGCGTTTTCGAACCACTGCAGTTTGTTCCCCACTGCCTCGGTTGTCGAAGCGTTTAAGAACGAACTTAAGGGCTTCTCCACATCCAAAGGGACCATCCACTTCCCCACGGACAAGCCACTGCCGACTGCACTTGTTAAGAAACTGGTGAAGGCGCGGCTGGCGCAGAACGAAAGCAAGAAACGGCGCTGACCGGGTTGCCCTCGAGACCTGTTCATGGCTTCGAAGACACTTGACTGCCCGGTCCCCATCTATATCGACTCAATGCACAAACCGGAACGAGTGGATTGTCGTTGATAGCCGTCCGGTAATGCGAACTTAGCAGATGGCCGACCCGCTCCTTGGTGGGCGCGGGGTTTTAATCCAGTTCAGCTTCCCCAACCCACGTGTCGCACCAAATCTGCGAAGCTGTGGTCGGAGCGCACACTATCGAATACCCGGTTCTGCTCTGTTTCCGACAAATCCCGCATGCCAGCAGTATCGGCTTGCCAGTGCAGCCGTCTTTTCGCATCCTAAGGGTAGGAGTCGTGCCATGAAGCGAGCCCTCTCCTGGAGAGCTTGGAGCGCTTGGGTTGTGATCGGCCTACTGTCCACGGCAGGGCTTGGAAGCCCGCAATCTTTGGGCGAGGTGGCGCGGCGAGAGCGGGAACGTCGCGAACTGGAGGGGAAGAAGCCCAAGAAGGTTTACACGAATGACGACTTCCCGAGCGCCGCACCTGCCGCCATGGAGGCGCCCAACCCACGTCTGCTCGCTCCCAATGGTCAAGAGCCATCGGCAAAGGGCGACGAAGCGGAATTGGAGAAACAGTGGAGAAGGCAGTTTGCGGAAGCCCGCGCGCGCCTGCGCAAAGCTGAACTAGACGCCTGGCAAACTCGCATCAAGACGGTGTTCGTTGGCGGCGGAGGCGTTTCTGGCCTGACCAGCGGAGCGGCCGTTCCCGTGCAGATGCAGGTGCGGGAGTTTGTGCAAACCGATGAGTTGCGCCTGGCGCGGAAAGCCCTGGACGATCTCGAAGAAGAGCTGCGCCACGCCGGTTTGCCACCGGGCTGGGGACGCTAATCGTTCACGCGGCAAAGCCCGCATAGGGAGCAAGCCTCGGAAGCGAATTTCCTTAAGAGCTGGAAATCTGCTCAGCGGCCCGTGCAAGATTTACCGCTTGGCGCCCTTGGCGCCTCTCGGGATAGGCGGGATTGAAAATCATATATTATTATAGGGCCGCTTTGAGCGCGTAGTTCTCACGAAGGATACTACGATCGAGGACGGTCGCATTGAATTTCGGTCTCGCGCACGGGTCTTGAAGTGGCGGACTGGGCTGGCGATTGTGTGATGTGTTGGCCACGGCCTAAACCGCCAGCAGGGATGCTGGCGCTAGGAATTCCATTGACGATGCCGCGCGAAAAGGCGTCCAATCATGTAGTTGTCCAATAGCCCCAGCCGGGAGGAAAAATTGCTCTCGGATCATATCTTTTCTATTTTTGGCCGAACTGTCACCATAAGCGGTTACGAACAGCTCGTCACTGGCGCAGTGGTCTTGATTGTGGCAGCAGCTTGGACCGTTCAGCAGTTCCGCCGGAGGCGAACGGTGGTCCTGCAGAGGTCTGCTGTGAGCGACCAGTTGCTTTATGAGTTGTCGCGCATTGCGGATTCGCTGGAGCGCATCGCCAATCGGCCGGCGGACCAAGTAATTGCCGCCCTGAACAGAAGGGCCGAGGAGTCGCGCGGCAATCCGCTTTCCATCTTCGGGCGAGAGAGACCGCAGGGATAGCTGAATTTCGGCCTGGCAGTCTGGAGACCAGGCTTATAGTGCGGAGGTGTCTTCTGGCCCGAAGACTCGCCAGAAGAAAGGTGACTTGGCGCGTGTGCTAGAATAGCTCGTTTATGACGGAACAGAAATTCTCGCTAGGCATGCCTGAACAGCCCATCCTGCAACCGACTGAATTCGATCCCGAAGACGAGTACCGCCCCGAACCTGAGGCTGAATCTCAGGCGCCATCGTGGATGGATGGGAGTGTGCGCATCGGCATTCATACCTCCGTCGCGGGAAGCTATCTGCACGCGCTCGAATCGGCTCAGAAGCTTGGCTGCAACGCGCTGCAAATCTTCTCGGCTAGCCCAAGGATGTGGCAAGGCGTGTCGGCGCGAATTCCAGACGTGGACGCGCAGGCGTTTCGGGCGCGCCGGGATGAATTGCGGCTCGGGCCTTTGGTGATCCATGCAAACTACCTCATCAACCTGGCGTCAACGGAGCGGATGCTGCAGACCCGGTCGATCCAGGCATTTCACGATGAGATTGTGCGAGCCGTGGCGCTGGGAGCGGATTTTCTGGTAGTGCACCCCGGAGCGCGAGGCGAGTCGAGGACAGAACAGGCGATTTCCACGATCGTGGAGTCGGTGAAACAGGCGTCGAAGCGCGCACCGATGGGCAGGCTGCGAATTCTGATCGAGAACACCGCTGGGATGGGCACCGCGGTTGGGGCACGACTGGAAGAAGTCGGAGGGATTTTGGCCGGGTTGCGGAACTTGCCGGTTGGGGCGTGCCTGGATACGGCGCACCTTTTTGCGGCAGGATACGACATCAAGAGCGAGGGCGGACTGGCTTCGACGATTGGGCAGATTGACGGCGCCATTGGGCTCGAGAATGTGCCGGTGATTCACGTGAATGATTCGAAGATTCCACTGGGCGGACGCGTGGACCGGCACGAACATATCGGAAAAGGAAAGATTGGAGCGGAGGCATTTGCAAGAATTTTGCGGCACCCGCGATTCGGTTCAGTGGCGCCGGAGGGTTTGACAGGGAGAGCGTTTGTGGCGGAGACGCCGATTGATGATCCGGGGGATGACCGGCGGAACGTGGCGGCACTGTGGGAATTGGCGGGATTGAAGGAACAGGCGCCGCAAGCGGAGAAGGGGTTTTCCATGCTCACTGCGGCGCTGCAAAAAAAGCTTTCTATACACAGAAAAGCAGAGAAGAAAAGAAACGCTACCGCAGAGACACCCCGATCGGCTCGGGGCGGACGGTGGATGCCAAGAAGCGCGGAGAAGAAAACGCGGACGAAAAAGGACGGCGCAAGGAAGAGTTCGGCAAAGAAGAAAAGGGGATAAGCAAGCGTGGCGGAGCAGAACATGCCGGACCTGGGGTCAGCGTACGATCCCCAGAAAATCGAAGAGAAGTGGCAGAAGCGCTGGGCGGAAGCGCGCGTATTCGAATCGGAGGCCGATCCGTCGAAGTCTAAGTATTACGTGCTGGAGATGCTGCCGTATCCGAGCGGTACGCTGCACATGGGCCACATGCGCAACTACACGATTGGGGACGTGGTGGCGCGGGTGAAGCGCATGCGCGGATTCAACGTGATGCATCCGATGGGCTGGGATGCCTTCGGCCTGCCGGCGGAAAACGCCGCCATCAAGAACAATACGCACCCGCGGGAGTGGACCAACAAAAACATTGCGGAATTTCAGCGCGCGCTGCGGCGCTTTGGGTTCAGTTACGACTGGCGGCGGGAGATTTCGACCTGCGAGCCGGAGTATTACCGCTGGAACCAGTGGTTCTTTCTGCGCATGCTGGAGCGCGGGCTGGCGTACCGGAAAAAGAGCCGGGTGAACTGGTGTCCGAAATGCTGCACCGTGCTGGCAAACGAGCAAGTAGTGAATGGCGGTTACTGCTGGCGGCACGAAGACACGCTCGTGGAATCGCGCGAGATTGAACAGTGGTTTCTGAAGACGACAGCATACGCGGATCAACTGCTGGATGATTTGAAGCAGCTCGAGGGCGGATGGCCCGAGCGCGTCATCCTGATGCAGCGGAATTGGATTGGGAAGTCGCAGGGCGCGAAGGTGAAGTTCGTCGTGGCGGACGTGGCAGGGGCGGAACCGATCGAAGTTTTTACCACTCGCATTGACACGATTTATGGCGCGACGGCGGTGATCCTGGCGCCGGGGCATCCGCTGCTGCCGAAACTGCTGGAAGGTTCGCCCGCGCGCGCGGAAGCAGATGCCAAGTTGGCCAAGATGCGTCAGGCATCGGTGAAAACCGAGGATCTGGCGACCATGGAGAAGGAAGGCTTGTTCACGGGACGATATGCCGTCAACCCCTTCAGCGGCGAGAAGATTCCGATCTGGGTTGGGAATTTCGTACTGATGGAATATGGAACGGGCGCGATTATGGCTGTTCCCGCGCACGACCAGCGCGACTTGGAGTTCTGCCGGAAATATGGGTTGCCGGTGCGCGTGGTGGTCGAACCGCTTGAGGGTGAACCACTCATTGAAGAAAAAATGACGGCGGCATTCGACGAGCACCACCAAGGGAAGCTCGTCAATTCGGGGCCGTACAACGGGCTTTCGCCGGAACAGGCGATCGCGAAAATGGCAACGTTCGCGGAGCAAAAAGGATTCGGACGCGCCGAGACAATCTTCAGGTTAAAGGACTGGGGCATTTCGCGGCAGCGGTATTGGGGAACGCCGATCCCGGTCGTCTATTGCTTGAAGGACGGCATGGTGGCCGTGCCGGATAAAGATTTGCCGGTGCTGCTGCCGCCGAATCCGAAACTCACGGGCATGGGCGAATCGCCGCTGGCGTCTACGCCGGAGTTTGTGAATACGACTTGCCCGAAGTGTGGCGGGCCGGCGCGGCGCGAGACGGACACGATGGATACGTTCGTGGATTCGTCTTGGTATTTCTACCGTTACTGCGATCCGCACAACGACAAAGGGCCTTATGATTCGGCCAAGGCCGCCTACTGGTTTCCGATTGACCAGTACATCGGCGGAATCACGCACGCGATTCTGCATCTTCTGTACTCACGTTTTTGGTGCAAGGTGATGCGCGATCTGGGGTTGATCAAACATAACGAGCCTGCGGCGCGGCTCTTTACCCAAGGCATGGTGCAAAAAGGTGGCGTGGCCATGTCTAAATCGAGGGGCAATGTGGTCGGCGCGGAAGACATGGCTCAAAAATATGGGGCGGACACGGGACGCCTCTATACGTTGTTTGCGGCTCCCCCGGAAAAAGACCTGGAGTGGAGCGAGGAGAGTATCGAAGGATCGTGGCGCTTTCTAAACCGCGTGTATCGGCTGGTGGAGCGGCACGCGGGGGGCGTTCGCGGACAGAAGAACGGAAGCATCGATGCCGCCACCGCCACGGCAAGAGAGAAAACCCTGCTGCGTAAAGTACATCAGACCCTGCGGCGCGTGACGCAGGATTTTGAGACGCGCTGGCACTTCAATTCGGCGATTGCCCTGATCATGGAGCTGACCAACGTGATTTATTTGCAAGAGCCGCTGGAAAAAGCCGTGCGACCGGAAGTTCGCGGAGAAGTGCTGGAACTGCTGACGCTGATGCTGGCGCCGATGACACCACACCTGGCGGAAGAGCTCTGGGAAATGCTCGGACATACAGGCGGATTGTGGAAGGCGAGTTGGCCGGCATTTGATGAGGCCTTGACGCGGGAGGACGAAGTCGAAATCCCTGTGCAGGTAAACGGACGCCTGCGGGGCAGGGTGAAAGCCGCCGTGGGGACCGGAGGAGATGAAGTCGAAAAGCTGGCGCAAGCGGATTCGATGATTGCGCCTCATCTCGCCGGCAAAAGCATTGTGAAACGCATTTTCGTCCCGGACAAATTATTGAATCTCGTCGTGGCCTGAGGGGGATGGCATGATGGAGAGCGCGGCAAAACAGGCAGCGGAGGGAGTACGAGAGCAGGGAGGCAGGATGAAGGCGGAACTCGGCGGCGTGGTGGTTCTCGACTTCGGCGGGCAGTATACCCAATTGATTGCCCGCCGCATCCGCGAACAGCAGGTATTTTCCGCTGTCCTGCCGTGCAGTTCTTCTATCGAAGAAATCCGCAAGCTGGAGCCCACGGGAATCATTCTATCGGGCGGGCCGAGCTCGGTTTATGACCCTGAAGCGCCCAAGTGCGATCCGAAGGTGCTGGCGCTAGCTATCCCCGTTCTGGGAATTTGTTACGGGATGCAATGGATCACGCACACACTCGGCGGCAAGGTAGAGAAGGCGGAGCGGCGGGAATATGGTCGGGCCCAATTGAGCGTCGATGATTCCAAAGAACCCAGCGGATCCGACCTGTTCACGGGAGTTCCGGCCTCCCTGCGCGTGTGGAATAGCCACGGGGACCATGTTCGAACGCTTCCGGACGGATTTCGCACCGTCGGGCGAACCGAGAATGCCATTGCCGCTGTGGAGAACCCGGACAAGAAGATTTACGCGGTCGAGTTTCACCCGGAAGTGAACCACACCGAGCGCGGGACGGAGTTGCTTAGAAATTTCTTATTTCGTGTGTGCAAGGCGGAGCCGAAGTGGAGCGGCGCGGCCTTCATCGAGGAGACAACGGCAGCGATTCGCCAGAGGGTGGGAAATAAGTGGGCCATTTGCGGACTGAGCGGGGGCGTGGATTCCACTGTTGCAGCGGTATTGGTGCACCGGGCGATGGGGGCCCGGCTGACGAACATCTTCGTGAATACGGGGATGCTGAGGAAGAACGAGTTTGAACAGACACTGGAAATGCTGCGCGACCGGCTGAAGCTCCACGTCATCGGCGTGGACGCTTCGAAACGCTTTCTCGCTCAATTGAAAGGAGTTACGGACCCCGAAGAAAAGCGTAAGCGCATCGGCAGGGAGTTCATCGCCGTTTTTGCAGAAGAAGCGCAGAAGCTCCAAGCGGGGGAAGCGCACGGGGAGATCAGATACCTGGTGCAGGGTACACTTTATCCAGACGTGATCGAGTCGGTTTCCGTAAAGGGGCCTTCAGCGACGATCAAGACGCACCACAACGTGGGTGGACTGCCGGAAAAGATGCCATTTGCCTTGATCGAGCCGCTGAGGGACATCTTTAAGGATGAGGTTCGCAGGATTGGCAAGGAGCTGGGTCTGCCGGAAGAAATTCTTGTGAAACACCCGTTTCCGGGGCCAGGGCTAGCCGTCCGAGTGATCGGAGAGATCACCCGTCCACATCTGGTAACTCTCCAGGAGGCCGACGCGATCGTGGTTGAGGAAATTCGGCGCGCGGGACTGTATGCCAAAGTGTGGCAAGCATTTGCGGTTCTACTCCCCGTGCGGAGTGTGGGGGTCATGGGCGATGGGCGAACCTATGGGCTGACCGTGGCCGTAAGGGTGGTGGAGTCCGATGACGCCATGACCGCGGACTGGGTCCGACTGCCCGGCGAAGTATTAGAACGCATCTCCACCCGCATCGTCAATGAAGTGGCCGGCGTGACAAGGGTGGTTTACGACATAAGCTCCAAACCCCCAAGCACAATCGAGTGGGAATAGTTCTCCGAGAGGCCCTGGCAATGACCAGGCGGAGTAGACTTGGGACACCCAAAAGGCAACCTTACCGAGATCTGCAGCCCGGAAAAACAACAGGCCGCACAGCGGGTATGCGCGGCCTTTTTCGTAAGTATGATGATGCAGAACAGTAACAACCCGGGAAGTCCGATAGCAGGACTAGCGGTTGGCCATTTTCTGGGCCATGTACAGAATGAGTTTGCGATCCCCTTCTTCCACTTTGCTCAGCAAGCGGCGAAGCTTGTTGAGAAAGCGTGCATCTTTGCCGACGCTGCCCCAGGCGATGTCATCGGAGGACTTGCGCTTGGGGAGATTCGGCAACTGCGGCGGTTCCTCACCGTCATAAAAGAGTTGATAGAGTGGGCACTCGAGAGCACGAGCGAGTTTTTCCAACGTTTCGATGGCCGGGACAGTATGACCATTCTCTACGCGGGAAATGTAACAACGAAGCAGACCCGTTCGCTTTTCGATATCGCCCTGGGAGAGTTTCTTTTCTTCGCGCAGTGCGCGAAGGCGGTCACCTATAATCATGCCGGCATTATTTCATGTAGGTAAGATAGGAAGCAAGTACAAAGTAGTGGCTGTCGAAGTGAAACATTTGATACAGGTTTTGACAAACCGGAGATAATGGCCGTAACCAAATGCTAATGGCGCGCGTCCCAAAAGTGGAGCGTTTCGACCAGTCCCAGACGGTGGGAACCGCAGAGGGGCGCGCCTCCAAGCCTGCTGGCGCGACCAACGACCGCGAATTGGTTCGCCGGGCGCAGAGAGAAGATCAAGAGGCCTTTGAGGAACTAGTGCGGCGTCATCAGCACCGGGTATTTGCAGTGGCAGGCGGGATTCTGCGAAGGCGCGAGGACGTGGAAGATATCGCGCAGCAGGTCTTTGTTAAGGCGTATTTCTCGCTGAAGCGATTTGATCAGCGAGCAGCATTCAGCACGTGGCTGTATAAGATCACGGTGAATGAGTGCTGGGACTTACTGAGAAAAAAGAAGGTTCGACCCCTGCTGTACGAGTCGGATTTGAGCGAGGAACAGGCCAGACAGGTCATCACCTCGGGGGAAAAAGAGAATCCTGGTCCGGATATCAGCGAGAAGATCGAAGCGCGGGAGCGCGTGGGGCGGCTACTGGAAGGATTGGATGAACGGGACCGGCTGATGCTGATCCTGAAAGAAGTGGAAGGATTCTCCATCGAGGAGATCGCGCAAGTTCTGAATCTGAATGGTAACACCGTGAAAGTGAGGCTATTTCGTGCTCGGCGCCGCGTGGTAAGCCAGGTAAAGAAGCGGGGAGATTGAGGATGAAGCCAGAGCAGTGAGGAGGCGGATGTGTGGAATCTGCAGAAGCGTGATGAAGAGTGCAGGAAGTTGCAGGATTTGCTGGAGGAACGCGCAGCAGCTGGTCCTGAAATTGTCCGCGTCGCAGAGTTGAGCGAGGCCTGGCCTGCGGCGCAGCGCGCCCACGTCGTCACCTGTGGGAGCTGCCAGGAAGCCGTACGGGATCTTCTCGCGACCCGGGAAATCTTTAGGGGAGTTGCCTCTTTCACAGAGATGGCTAGGCCGTGGTTTGCGCCTCGGGTGATGGCAGCCATCGCCGCGCGTGAGAGGGAACTAACGGAAGCGGCGCGCACGTGGATGGAGGTGCCAAAGTATGCTTCGCGGCTGGCGATGGCAACCGGTGCCGTCTTGCTCCTGACCAGTACTTGGTTGTATGAAAGGCCTTCCACGGTACCTGCAAGACAGCCAGCTGCGGCCGCCAGCCAGGAATACCTATTTGAAGTACCGCAGCCACCCATGAATCAGGATGATGTGCTCATTAGCTTGGCGGAGCAGAATCAATGAACGATAAGTCGGCAACCCAGAAGGCGGCCCTGTGGGTCGCGGTGGTATTCCTGCTGGGGGCTGCGCTCGGTGGGACGCTCGGTTATGTTTTTGCCCACCGTGTGATTGCGGCTCCGCCTCAGCTGACTGATGCGGAAAAACGGGCACAGAAGGTCCAGCGCTTGACGCAGGAATTGAACCTGCGCCCCGAGCAGCAGAAGCAGCTTGACGCGATCATGGCAAGCGTGCAGGCGGAGTACAAAGCAATTCACCAGTCAACAGACCCGCAGATTAACGAAGCAAGGCAAAAGGGGCGGGAGCGGATTCGGGAGATTCTTACGCCAGAGCAGAAGCCGAAGTTCGAAGAGTTCTTGATACGCCTGGACGAGGAGAGAAAGAAAAACGCGCAACACTAATTTTGCGCGCCCGCATCTCCTATGAAAGGAGCCTGTTGATTCGGCAAGACCGAGACGCGGGCTGCTTTCATCCTTCGTTGCGGAATGTCCACCACAGGGATGATGACTCTATCTGCTTGTTCACGATCCATTGGCCTTTCTAGGAGCGAGACGACGCCGTTGTGAGAGGCAGATGCGTGTCCGAATACGGCAGCACCTTTGAGATTTCAACTAGAATTTCGATTACTATTCTGGCGGGAGCAACGCACGAGGTAAGATACCTCTTGGCCTTTGATGAAGGCCACTACGAAGAGTCCGAAGTGGTGGGTGTGGCATGAAGCCTTTACGGATTCTCAAGAGCGGGACGCTTGTGGCCGTGCTGGCGGCTTCAGTCTTCACGACGGGTTGCGGTGGTGCGGTATCGAGTAGCAGCGGGCCAGGGACGCCTCCGGGGCCGCTTACAGTGTCGCTTTCTACTAGCACGGTGATTGCGCCTCAGGACGGTACGCCGGGGACTGTCGATGTGACCGTCAGCGGCGCAAACACGGGAAGCTCGGTCTCGGTTGCGGCGAGCCATTTGCCCAGCGGCGTCACTTCGCAATTTGCTCCCGCCGCCGGCGGATTCAGCGGGACACTCTCTTTGGTCGCCGGGAGTACGGCACCGGCAGGTACGTACTCTGCGAGTGTCGTGGTGACGAACGGGACTCAGACCGCGAGTCAGTCGTTTGTATTGGTGATTGCAATCGTGGTGTCCGTTGGGAACAGTGTAGATACGACTCTGGGAATTGGCGGGAAGCTTGAACAATTCATGTCCACCTCGTTCCAGCCGTCGGAGGGGAACTATCAATTTTTTCAGAATCACACCGCGACCGAGCCGGCGCTGCTGAACAAACTGGGCCCGCAACACATTCGGCTGCAGGCGATCAGTCAAGCCGTGCCAATGAAGGCGAACACTGGGTCCGCGACCGACTGGGACTTCACCATCTTGGATGCAACTGTGCAGCCGGTATTGAGCCTGGCGGATAACAGTCCGGAGTTTCAGATCGCCGTGGCGCCGGCGTTTCTGAATGATCCGGTGACGGGACATATTATTTTTAGCGCCGCAAACCTGCAGGCTTTCGCCGACTACAGTGCGAACTTGGTAACGTACTACAACAAGGGCGGTTTCACCTGGGGTGGGAAGAATTTCGTTTCACCCAGCTATCCGCAACACCAGATTACGTGGTGGGGCATCTACAACGAATACAACATCAACGGCATGACCCCGAGCGAGTACATACAGCTCTACAACACGCTGGTTCCGGCGATGCTCAACGTAGACAGCACGATCAAGATTTCCGGCTTGGAACTTTCCGTGGCGGACCCGACTATGGACCTGCCGCCGTTCGTCGCACCTCCCGCCAGCGGAGGCGTGAATGCACAAGTGAATGTCGTCGCGACGCATTTCTATCCAACCTGCAACCAGCGAGACGTGGATACTACGCTGTTTGATCGCGTACCGCAGATGGTCCAATACATCAACTACGTCTATCAGGAACTGGGAACGCGAGCGGATCTGAAAAACGTGCCGATCTGGGTTACCGAAAATAACGTGAACGCAGATTATGACAACGGTAATGGAATGAGCAATTGTATTCCGACGCAGAAGTTCGTGCTGGATCCACGCGGGACCAGCGCGTTTTTTGCGGCGTGGCGGCCCTACGCTTTTTCACAACTTGGGAAAGCCGGCAATCAGGCGCTGTATCACTGGGATTATGACGCCGACGCGCAGTCCGGCGAGGTGGACTACAACACGGGAAGCACGTATCTGAGCTATTGGGTGGACTATTGGTTGGGGCAGATGTTTCCTTCTAGGCCGGGTTCGCCAGCGCCTGACATTTTACAATTGCTTGTTACCGAGACCTCGAGCACGGAGATTCTTGGGACAAAGAATGGCGATGGATCTGTGGTCGTTATGGTCGTGGATCGGGCGGTGCAGGCATCCACGGACAATAATGGCACGGGAGATCCGCGAACGGAGATTGTGGATGTTTCGGCTTTGGGGACGTTCTCTGGTGCGACGTCGATAACGATTGACGCGAAGACGAACGCGACGAGCGGCCCGCCCTCCCTGAACATCACGCCCGCGCAGAAGATATCGGTGACGTTGGGCGGATACGGGGTGACGTTTCTAAAGTTGAAGCCCTAGCCTAGTCCCACCTTCGGGGTTATGTGTTTTGCCCTAAGTGGACGACCTTGTCCACGGACACTCGCGCCTGGTGACGCTCTTCGAGCGCACTTCGTTGACTCGTAGCGTTATCTATAGTGCCCGGATAATCGGAAACCAGGAAATGAAGCTTTGAAGAACTCTCTGAATTTCAGTCTTTGTCCAGAAGGAGAAGCACGGCCGTTCGGTGGCGCAATTCGAGGAAGGCCCAGTGGTGATTGCGCACGTCACCTGATCTTCGCGATCCCTTCGATCGACCTACTCCAAGTCAGGTAATTCCTCACGCCGGATCAGCAGATGGATGGATCGGGCCTGCCCCGGCGTTCGCTCGATGAGGCCGCGCACTTCGAGGGTCCATCTGGTGCACGGAAGGCGGAGAGACTCGAAAGTACTGCTGCATTTCGGCCTCCGACGGCGCGCATCCGTGGATTTTCCCGTAGTAATGGATGAACGCCAGATACTGCCCCTGTTTTTCTATTGGGTCATCGCTTCGGGCTACGCCCTGCGCGACTTGCACGTATGAAGAGAACAAAAACGAAAAGAGAGAGAGGCGCTGAAAGAGCACCTCTCCCCAAGGAAACTGGACACTCAGGAAGATGCCCGTTTTAGAACGGGATATCTTCGTCGGAGATTTCCGGGCCGCCACTGGAGGGGGCGGCTCCGCCGTACGAATCTTCAGCAGCCGCGGCGTGGGTTTCGAAGTCGTCGCCGGAGCGTGCTGTGGATCCCCCACTGCCCCCCGCTGCGGCGCCTTCGGCGCGGCCACCTAGCATACGAAAATTGTTGGCGACAATTTCAAAGCTGGTGCGCTTCTGGCCTTCCTTGTCCTGCCATTCGCGGGACTGGATGCGGCCTTCGATAAAGATCAGCGAACCCTTTTTCAGATATTGCTGAGCGATTTCGGCTTGCTTGCCCCAGACGACGATCTTGTGCCACTCGGTACGCTTCTGGCGCTCCCCGCTCTTGTCTTTGTAAGTTTCATCCGTGGCGACCGAGAAATTTGCGACGGCCTGGCCGCCGCCGGTGTAGCGCGTTTCGGGATCGCGGCCCAAACGACCGACGAGAATCACCTTATTGACAGACATGGAACTCCCCCTGCGAAGGCGAAGATAGCATGCGAGGAAGGAAAAGGGAAATCAAGGCGGAGACAGAACGAACGCCGCCAGAAAAATCAACCAGGGGGTAGAATTAAACCGAATTGACAAGCGGCCCGGAGCCAGCCTAACGTTTCACATTCGTTTTCGCAAAGGTAGGATTTCCCCTTGGACAGAGAGAAGATGATTTGGTTGACGGCGCTGGCCGGCGGACTAGCACTGATGGTCGCCGCGAGAAACAGCATGCTGGCGAAACAAGCCTCCTCAGTTGCAGGCACTCAGGCCGGCGTCTTCGAGGGTCACGGCGACGTCGGAATGGTTCTTCACAAAGGCTCCGTGGAATACGACGCAACGAAACGAAGCTACACGATTGCAGGCAGCGGCGAGAATATGTGGTTTACCGGCGATGCTTTCCAATTCGTGTGGAAAAAGGTGTCCGGCGATGTCACGCTGACGGCGGATGTCTCTTTTCTTGGCAAAGGAGTGAACGAACACCGAAAAGCAGTGCTCATGATCCGGCAAAGCCTCGACGCAGATTCGCCTTACGCGGACGTGGCGTTGCATGGCAGCGGTTTGACTGCGCTGCAATATCGCGAGGAGAAAGGCTCCACTACGCACGAAATCCAGGCCAACATTTCCGCGCCCAAGCAGCTGCGGATTGAAAAACGCGGCGCGTACTTCTCCTTGTGGCTCGCGGATAAAAAAGGTGAATTTCAATTGGCGAGCGGGTCCGCACGGATCGCATTGAAGGAGCCGTTTTACGCGGGGATCGGCGTGTGCAGCCACGATAAAGACGTGGTGGAAAGGGCAGTGTTCTCGAATGTCGAATTGAAGTCGGCAGAGCCTGCTGCCGCTGCCGCATCCACGGTCTACAGCGCACTCGAAATCATTACAGTGGCATCCACGGACCGGCGCGCGATTTACGTTGCACCCCAGCGGTTCGAAGCGCCCAACTGGATGCCGGATGGCAAGATTTTGCTTTTCAACAGGAACGGACGGATCGAAAAGATTCCTGTGACGGGCGGGACTCCGCAAATCATCGACACCGGATTCGCGACGCGCTGCAACAACGACCACGGATTTTCTCCGGACGGCACGCAGTTGGTCATCAGCGACCAGTCACAGGAGGAGCATCGCTCCCTTGTGTACGTCTTGCCGGTCGGCGGCGGCGTACCCCGGCGCATCACTCAAAAATCTCCCTCGTACTGGCATGGGTGGTCTCCGGACGGGAAAACATTGGCTTTTGTCGGCGAGAGGAATGGGGATTTCGATATTTATACGATTCCCGCTGCCGGCGGCGACGAGACGCAACTGACGACCGCGAAGGGACTGGACGATGGCCCGGAATATTCGCCAGACGGCAAGTACATCTACTTCAACTCCGAACGCACTGGGCACATGCAGATCTGGCGGATGCGAGCGGATGGAAGCGAGCAGGAGCAAGTAACGTTTGGCGAAGAAAACGATTGGTTTCCGCACATCTCGCCGAACGGCCAGCAGATGGTGTTCCTGACGTATGATGCGAGCGTGACAGGCCACCCAGAGAACAAGGATGTGATGCTGCGCATGATGCCGCTGAAGGACAAGAAGATTACCGTGCTCGTGAAATTGTTCGGCGGGCAGGGAACGATGAACGTGCCCTCGTGGTCGCCGGATGGGCGCCAGTTTGCGTTTGTCAGCTATCAATTGGTGCCGAAGGAGAACGTGGGGAAGTAAGGTAAGGTGTGACGCCTAGCCAGTGATCGGTGGCCCATCCATGCGGGTGAAACTTCGGTTCGGCGTCATATTTGTGGATGTGGGCGGGAGACGGCGGCGGGGAATGCACCCGTAGCACTTTGGGTACGCGGACGAGACCTGTCGTTGTGCGCGCGAAACCTGCGGTCTACTCTGAATAGGCAATCATCTGTGGCCATTGGCCAGGTGTCCCGGCGCGAGGGAGATGGTATGGCAGCCAGGCCGGTTCACGGAGAACAGGATTGGTCATGTCGGAACCCTTCCGCCCTTATGAAAAGCTCGTGGAGATTACCGTCTGCGGGAAAAAGTTTCAGGTCCCGGAGCGGAATTCGCTTTTGAGGTGTTTCCAGTTCATCAGTCCCGAAACGATTCCGTATGGGCGCTTTTGCTGGAATCAGGATTGCCAGTATTGCCGGGTGACGTGTCAACTGCCGGATGAGGACGAACCGCACGAGATGCTGAGCTGCAAGTTCATCGTGATGCCCGGGATGGAGATCATGGAAATGAGCCAGGAACTGAAGTGGTGCCTGCGCTCGAAGCTGCCGTCGGACACGCCTGTTTCGTCTTAAGTCTTTGGATTTGAGTACCTCGGAAACCGATCCATTTGCACTCTTTTCCTCCCTGCACTACATTCAGATGGAGACAAGTCGCGGGGCCAGAGCCCGGCCTCTTCCTGCGGTTGCCATGAGACTGATGACAAACTCAATCGCTTTGCCGTGTGACGGGTGCGGGCAGGTCGCGTCGACGGAACACATTGCGCGGCGGCTCCAGCGACTGGAATGGACAACGCGGTACCGCCCGGTGCACATCAACACGCTGGTGCTGGGTGCTTTCTCGCCGCAGGAGGAAAGCGATTTTCTGTATGCGCCAGGCGGAGAGTTCCACGGGGAAGCGGCGCTGCTGCTAGACGCGCTGGGGATCTCCAGGGCGGGAAAAGCGGCAGAGGTGGTGCATGCGGAATTTCAACGGGCGGGATTTTTTCTAACCCACGTCCTGGAATGCCCGCTCGGCAAGGATGTAGGTCATGGGTCCGAGTCTCGAGCGTTGCTGGCACAGCGCGTCCAGTCGACGGCGAGAAGGATTCGTCGATCTCTGAAGCCGAAGCGCGTGGTGGTGATCTCGCAGGCGCTGGGGCCGATTCTGGATAAACTTCTGGCGTCGGAACTGGGTTGTCCGGTTGTCTTGGACGACGGGAAGCTGTTCGAGCTCGATGGTCCCGCGCGGGGGAATTCGGTTGCCCGGCTAAGAGAGGAGCTCGCAAGTCCCGCAGGCACTGAACAATAGGGCAAGCGCTGGCTGGCCGTTAGGAGTACAACAAATGGCACTTGGGGCAGGTAGACGGACTTTTTAAGTGTGATAGAATCGGTGCAGCGCCGGATTGATGGCGCTGTAGGAGTACTACCGTGCAGAAGCAAGCAAAGTTTGGCGTGGGAATCGGTGTAATCGTAGCTGCGATGGGGTTTCTGGCGTGGCTTGGCTATGGAGAGAGCAAGACCTACTATCACACCATCGCCGAACTTCCAACGCTGACGGGCGCCGCGAAAAGTCAACGCATGCGCGTCGGCGGCACCGTGGCCCCCGGAAGTATTCACCGCCTCAGCGGCCGGATTGATTTTGTGTTGGAAGGCGAAGGGAAGACGCTTCCGGTCAGTTACATTGGCAACGACCCGCTGCCGGATACATTTGTAGACAAGTCCCAAGCCCTGGTGGAGGGCCACCCCAGCCCCGACGGCCGATTTGTCGCTGAGGTTGTTCAAGCTAAATGCGCTTCCAAGTATGAGGCGGCGCCGGGGGGTAGCGGTGGTGCGGCAGCAAGTTCGACCCAGCGAAGCAGCATGTAGGGCACCCGGAATCGCCGGGGGAGAGGCGGGGTCGCCATGGATGTATTCGGTTCCTTTGCACTCGTCTTAGCGTTTGTGTGCGCGGTATATGCGTTTGGTGGGGGCATCGCGGCGATTTTCACCCGTCATCCGCTGCTAATCAAGAGTACCAGGCAGGCCGGCATGGCCACCTGCGGCCTGATTTTCCTCGCAACCTTCAGCCTCGAATACCTGTTCTTTAGCGACAATTTCTCCAACGCCTACGTCGTGGCGCATAGCAATCGCGACCTGTCGACCTTTTATAAGATAGCCGCACTATGGTCCGGGCAGGAAGGTTCGCTGCTGTTCTGGAGCTTTCTGCTGGCCGTTTACGTTTTGTCCGTATTGATCACCTACCGGAACAAGAATGGCGAGTTGATGCCATACGTCGGGGTGGTGATGGCCGGCGTGCAGATTTTCTTTCTGACGCTGAATAACTTCGTGGCCAGCCCGTTCAAAGCGCTTGCCTCGCCGGGAGCGGATGGGGTGATGAATTACGTAGCGCGGGCCGACGGCAGCGGATTGAATCCGCTGTTGCAATACCCGGAAATGGTGATCCACCCACCGAATCTGTATTCGGGATACACCGGCTTCACGATTCCGTTCGCTTTTGCGCTGGGCGCGCTGCTGGCCCGATACCCAGGCGAGAAATGGATTCATCTGACGCGCAAGTGGACCATGATTGCGTGGATGTTTCAGTCGATGGGAATCTTGCTCGGCGCCCACTGGGCTTATGCGGTGCTCGGCTGGGGCGGTTACTGGGGCTGGGATCCGGTTGAGAACGCGTCGTTCTTGCCGTGGCTGACGGGCACGGCATTTCTGCACTCCGTGATGATGCAGGAGAAGCGCGGCATGATGAAGGTCTGGAATGTGTGGCTGGTGTTTTGCACTTTCCTGCTCTGTATCCTCGGGACGTTTCTGACGCGCAGCGGCATCGTCAGCTCGGTGCATGCCTTCGCGCAATCCAGCATCGGTAGCTGGTTCGTGGGCTTTCTGGTGCTCATCATCGCGGTGTGCTTCGGGGCGTATTTGAAGAATCGCGACTACCTGAAGAGCGAGAATCAACTGGATTCGATCGTTTCGCGGGAATCCAGCTTCCTGTTCAACAACCTGATTCTGCTGGTCTCCTGCGTGGCGATTCTTTCGGGCACGCTCTTTCCTGTTTTTTCCGAGTGGATTACCGGCGACCGCATCAGCGTGGGCGCTCCGTTCTTTAATAAGGTGAATATCCCCACCGGGCTGCTGCTCCTGTTTCTGACGGGAGTGGGGCCGCTGCTGGCGTGGCGGAAGACCTCGAAGGAAAGCCTGAAGCGGAATTTTGGCTGGCCGCTGGGAATTGGGCTGGCTGCAGGCGTGGTCGCGCTGATTTTCGGCTTCCGGGAAATCTATTCGTGGGTTTGCCTGATTCTGTGCGTGTTTGTCGCGTCGACGGTGGGGCTGGAGTTCTATCGCGGCGCGAAAGTGATTCGCGCGCGATCGGGCGCTTCGTATTTGGCATCCGCGGTGGACCTCACGATGCGCAATACGCGGCGATACGGCGGCTATATCGTTCATATGGGCATGGTGTTCGTCTTTATCGGGTTGGCCGGCACGGCGTTTAACCGCGATCTGCAAAAAGATATGCGGCCGGGCCAAACGATGCAGATCGGGACATACACATTGCTGCTGCAAGGCTTCGACACCAAGGCGGAGAAGAATTACACCGCGCAACGGATGCTCGTCGAAGTGCTGCGTGACAACAAGCCGGTCATGATGCTTTATCCGGAAAAACGGCACTTCTCGACGAATGAGCAGAACGGCACCATGGTGGCGATCTATTCGACACTCAAGGAAGATTTGTACGTGGTCTATGCGGGAGATAGTCCGGAAACGCAACTGCCGGTGCTGCATGCCTATCTAAATCCGTTAGTGAAGTGGATCTGGCTCGGGGGAGCGGTGGTGGTCCTTGGAACGCTGGTGGCGATGTTGCCGAATCGCCGTGCCGTGCTGGTGCTCGCGGGCGCCCAGCAGCCGGCGGCGCAGCCACTGACGCATGGACTTACCCCGTCTGTTACATTGCGAGAGGGCCATGACTAGAGTCCGCCAATACGCCGCGGTTTTCGTCATTCTGTTGCTAGCGACCTTGCCGCTTACCATCACGCCCGCTGGTGCGCAACAGACCGACCACGCCAAGCAACTTGGAGGCAAGCTGATCTGCGGCGTGGGCACAACGATTTGCAATTGCAAACAAATCCTGACGCAGTGCAACCACGTTGGATGCATGAACTCCGCCATGATGCTGAAGACTCTGGACGAGAAAGTGGCTAAGGGTGATCCCGACGAAAACATCCTGCAGAGTTTTGTGCAGGAATTCGGTACGGCAGTTCTTTCCGAGCCGCCCAAAACCGGCTTCACTTTGATCGCTTGGATACTTCCGAGCTTTTATTTGCTATTGGGAACTGGCTTGGTGATTTTTGTGATTTCCCGCTGGCGAAAGCGCCCGGCTCACGTAGCCTCGCTCGCTGGAGGGGCCCCAGGCATTTCCGCCGAATTGTTAGAGCGTGCCAGGGCGCAGGCTTCGCGCGAGACTCAGGACTAAATGATGCCTGCACTTTATACATCCGCGCTATTTGTAATCGGCTCCGGGGATTGGGCGGTGCTGGGCGCATGCTTGGCCCTGGCCGTCGCCGTCATGCTTTTCGTATTTTATATTCAGCCGGATGCTTCGGATCTTGCCCCGCACCGGACAAAGCTAGATCAATTGCTGGAGCGTCGCGACGCCCTGTACGACAATCTGCGCGATCTGCGATTTGAGTATCGTTCCGGAAAATACTCGGAAGGCGACTTCGAAGCGATGAAGACAGCCCTTGAGAATGAAGCGGCGCTGGTGCTCGCGGAGATCGATCAGGTAACAGATGCGCAGGTGCGGCGGCCGCGCGGAACGCGTTCGGCTGACGGGAGCGCGCAATGAAGGATCCTTGCTGCGCGCGTTTGGTTTTGCTCGGCGCACTCGTTTTGGCTCCACTGGCGATAGCCGAGGCAGGGACGGTTCGCGGCACAGTGATGAACGGCACAACCGGCAAAGCAGCCGCGGGAATTGACCTCATTCTGATCCAGCTTCAGGGAGGGATGCAGGAAGTCGCTCATTCCAAGAGCGGCGCGCAGGGGGAATTCGCGTTTGAGCACCCCGGACTCGGTGCGCAGCCGATGCTCGTCCGCGCGGTGTATCACGGCATTAATTTCAACCACGCTGTGCCGCCGGGCACTGCCACTGCGCAGGTGGATATTTATGAGCCTTCCAAGGACGCGAAGACGATCAATGTGCCCTCACACGTGGTGATCCTTCAGCCGAACGGTGCAACACTGAATGTCGGCGAAGAATACCAAATAGAGAACAAGTCTCAGCCGCCGGTAGCTTACTTCCGGAGCGACGGCAGTTTTGAGTTTGCTTTGCCGGAAAAGAGCCAGCTTCAACAAGTAGCCGCTGCCGGGCCGGCGGGAATGCCGGTCGTGCAAGTTCCGCTCGACAAGAAAAATAATCATTATTCGATTGCCTTCGCGTTTCGTCCGGGTGACAACTCGGTGCGGTATTCCTACGAGCTTCCGTATCCGGGAAACACCGCGACGGTGAGGATTCCGACGATTTATCCGGGCGGCCGGTTGGTGGTTGTTGCGCCACCCAGTGTTCAGATTAGCGGCGATGGTTTGACTCCCGGCGGACAAGAACAGGGCATGAATCTCTACGGACGTCAGGATGTTCCAGCGGGTACACTTGTGGCCGTGAGCGTATCCGGCACCGCGCCTGAGCCGGACGCGAATGCCGGGGCGGAGCAAGGTCAGCAGGGCCGGGACGCACAACAAGGCGGCGGCGAAGCGTCGGGCGCGGGAATCCAGCAGGTTCCGGGACGCCTGGACGTTTTGAAATGGCCCTTAATCGCCGGATTCGTTTGTGTTTTTGCGTTGGTTGCGATTCTGCTGGCACGCAAGCCGGTTGTGGCGGTAGCCGGGCCGGCGCCGGCGGAGCAAGACGTTCCGGCGGCAAAACAGAAGAAGCCCAAATCGAAGGCTCCATCTGCGCCGAGTGCGGCTGTGGTTCCCACAAACGGGGCCGCGAGTCTTGCAGAAGTCGATGCCGCCATCGGCACGAGCCTTGATGGACTGAAGGAGCGTCTGTTCCGGCTTGAGCTGCGCCGTCAAGCAGGCACCATCTCCGAAGAAGAATATGCACTGGAACGCGCGCGCACGGAAAAAGTGTTGCGCGATCTCGTGCGAGGCTAAGCCTTGAAGACTAGGAGTGATCTGCCGATCTCCGAGGTCGTCCGGTGACGCCAACGGTTTTTTCTCCTACAGGAATTCGCTTCGAAAACATCGACAAACGGTACGGGGGGCTTTACGCCTTGCGCCGGGTTTCTCTAGAAATCGCCGCAGGTGAGTGCGTAGTATTCGCCGGGCGGAACGGCTCCGGTAAGACTACGCTTTTGCGAATTGCAGCGCGCCTCGTGCGTCCCTCGTCAGGCAGCGTGAGCTTCCTGAACGGCGGGGAAGAGAGAGGCGGGACGGTGCCGCCGGCCGGTTTCGTGGCTCACGCCACGATGGTCTATGACGAGCTGACGGCGGAAGAGAACCTTTTGCTCTTCGCGCGATTACAGGGAATCGCGGAGCCGGGCGCGCGCGCCGAGACGCTGCTTCGGGAGGTGGGCCTTGCGGAGCGCCGGAGTTCCCTGGTGCGCACTTTTTCTCGCGGGATGCGCCAACGCGTCGCCATTGCGCGCGCGCTGGTTAACGAACCCGCCGTGGTTCTCCTCGACGAGCCCACGACCGGGCTCGATCCAGAGGGGGCCAGCTGGTTTGCGCAGACGCTGCGTCACTTGCGAGATTCGGGCCGCACGATGTTGATGAGCCTGCACGGTGAGTCGGAAGTCTCCACGCTGGCCACGCGGGCGATCCGGCTGGATGCGGGAACGGTGGTTGCCGACACGCTAACCGGCGCGAACTTTCGCTCGATCCTTGCCTTTGCGAACGTGTGAATGGCATTGCTCTCCAGTGCGGCGGTCCTGCTTGGCAAGGAGCTTCGCACCGAGTTTCGCTCGCGCGAACTACTGACAACTACAACCGTTTTTGTTCTGATCGTCATAGTGCTCTTCAGCTTTTCCTTCGATCCGACTTCGGAAGAATCGAGGCGGTTCGGCGCAGGTCTCCTTTGGCTGGCGTTTCTCTTCGCTGCGTCTTTGATGTTGCAGCCGTGTTTTCTACGCGAACAAAGCAACGACACACTCAGCGCGTTGCGTCTTTCGGTCTCCGATCCTTTCGCTATCTTTCTAGCGAAGCTCGTTGCTAACACCCTGTTTCTTCTCCTTACGGAACTTTTGCTCCTGCCGGTCTTCGCGGTGATGTACAACGTACAAGTCTTACCGATGCTCCACTGGCTCGTGCTTGTGTTTTTCCTGGGAAGCCTGGGGGTTTCGATTACGGGCACAGCTCTCTCCGCCATCTCTGCACAAGCCCGAATGCGCGAGCTCCTTTTGCCACTGCTTCTGCTCCCTCTCTTGACACCCATTCTGGTGGCCAGCACCGAAGTAACGGCAGCCCTATTCGACCGCTCACCCTACGTTCAATGGAAAGGAGTAGGCTTCCTGGCGGTTTTCGATCTGGCTTTTTTGACGATCCTGTGGCTTTTGGGCGAATATCTTCTGGAGGAATAAGCGTCATGAAGAAGAGTGTTCTGTCTGCAATGGTTGTGCTTCTGCTTCTCGGAGTCGCGGCCTATGCGGCGTTCTTTGTGGCCCCGACGGATGCCAAACAAGGTGTGATCTACCGTATATTGTACCTGCACGTGGCGAGCGCATGGACCGGGCTTACGTCATTCTTTATTTGCTTTAGCGCGAACTTGCTGTACGTTTTACGCCGCCAGCCACGATGGGACTGGCTGGGTGTCTCGGCGGGCGAAACTGGTTTGGTGTTCACTACCGTGGTGCTCCTGACCGGCCCCATCTGGGCCCATCCTGTTTGGGGAATCTGGTGGACGTGGGACGCGCGGCTCACATCGACTTTTGTATTGTGGCTACTCTATGTCTCCTATCTGCTCCTGCGGACGCTGGTCGAAGAGCCCGATAGGCGCGCACTACTTAGTGCGTTCTTTGGCATATTCGCATTCATCGACGTGCCTCTCGTCTTCGGTTCGATCCGTTGGTGGCGCACGCAACACCCACAGCCAATCATTATGGGCGCACCTGGCTCTGGGCTTGATCCGACGATGTACAAGGTGCTTTTCTTCACCTGGCTTGCCATGCTCGGTTTGATGACGCTGCTCCTCCGGCAGCGCTATCGGCTGGAAGCCATGCGAGGAGATCTCGAGATTATTCAACGTGAATTGGAGGCAGCATGAAAAATCTCAACAGTGTTTTCGCGGCATATATGATTGGCTGGACCGTTTTCTTCGTTTATTACGTCAGCATTGCACGTCGCACCTCTGTCCTACGCGAGGATATCGAGCGCCTGAAAAATTCATTGAACCGGGGAAAGTAGCTTGGCAGGGAAGAAAAGAGTCGGAATCGTGCTGTTTCAGCTCGGCGGGCCGGATTCGCTGGAGGCCGTCAAGCCGTTTCTGCTGAATCTATTTCTGGACCCGGACATCATTCCGCTCGGACCTTTCGGTCTGCTCCGCCGCCCGATTGCAAAGCTCATTTCTTCACGCCGGTCGATCCCGGTCGCTGGGCGCTACGCCCAAATCGGCCGGCGCTCGCCGATCGAAACGCTCACGGAACGGCAGCGCTTGCATCTGGTCGAAGCGGTCTCGCCTGACATTGATCCGGTTGCCGTGGTGGCGATGCGTTACTGGCATCCGTTCACGAGCGAGGCGGTGGATACGTTGCGCAAGTCAGGGCCACTTGATGAAATCGTTTTGTTGCCGCTTTATCCCCATTATTCGTACGCGACAACACTGAGCAGCTTGAAGGAATGGCGCCGGGTCGCCGATCGAGCAAAGTGGGGACAGTCTGCGGGGGGCCCGCCGGAACGCACGATCAACAATTTTCACGATCATCCGCTGTATATTCAGGCGCTGGTTCAACGGATCGGTTCTGTATTGCGGCAATTCCCGGACAGTTCGCGTATTCATCTGGTGTTCAGCGCACATGGTCTGCCGATGAGCCTAGTCGAGAAGGGCGATCCTTACCCGAAACAGATCGAAGAAACGGTTCGTCTAGCCTGTGAGTTGGGTGTAAAGCAGTACCCTGGCTGGCCCAGGACGCACTTGCTGTGCTACCAGAGCCGCGTGGGCCCCGCGAAGTGGCTGCAACCGCCGCTTACGGGGACGATCGAGCGGCTTGGCCACCAAGGTGTGAAAGAAATACTCATCGTTCCCATTTCGTTCGTCACCGAGCACATCGAGACGCTGCACGAAATCAACATCGAGGCCCGCGAGGAAGCGAGCAAGCTAGGCATCGAGAAGTTCCGCATGATGCCAGCGTTGGGTGATTCGCCGGTATTTATCGCCGCGCTGAAGGATCTCGTGTTGCACGCCGTAGGGATTGACGCCGGGTTACCTTCCATACCGCGAGTACCGGCGGTGGGCCAGAAGACCGGCCCGATTTCATCCAACGTTTGAACTCGACGTTTTTGTGGCATACGCATTTATCATCGATTTTTCTCTCGGGCGCAATATTCGCTTCTAGGATATAATCCGCCGCTGGGACAAGGGCTATGTCACCTACTTACAATCCCAGTGTGCACAGATTCTCCGTTTTCGTCGTGTGTTGGACTGTCCTTCTTTTCGTTGCGGGTGCGCTCGTTACCTCGAAGGATGCGGCCCTTTCTGTGACAGACTGGCCGAAATCCCATGGCACCTGGGTTCCTCCGCTAACAATGCTTCAGGGTGGCGACCTATTTGAGTTCTCGCACCGCGTTGTCGCGGGCGGTTTGGGGCTCCTTGCACTCGCGCTGGCGGTGTTGCTTCGGGTGAAGGAAAAACGGCCATGGCTGCGTTGGCTTGGGTTGACTGCAGTTCTTGGTGTCGCGGCGCAGGCCATTCTGGGCGGCCAGGTAGTCATACGGTTGCTTCATTACTGGCTGCCCGTCATCCATGCCTGCTTTGCACAGATCGTTTTTGGCGCCGTGCTCGCTATCGCGGTGTTTACCAGCAAGTGGTGGGTTTCCGATCAGCCGCAACTGCAAGACCGCGGAACCCCTTCGATTCATTCTCTGGCGATCCTCAATGCCGGCGTCATCTATCTGCAGGTGATTCTGGGCGCCGGCTTCCGCCACAAGGAAATCCCGATCGGGCCGCACATGGCAGGAGCATTGCTCGTGCTCGGGATGGTTATTTGGACGGCGGTCGCGCTGCGCAAACGATTTACGCAGTCACGGGAATTCTCCAAGGCACGAATCCTGCTGCATGCGATTTTTGGAACGCAGTTCCTGTTAGGTCTTGGGGCCTTTTGGTCGCGGCTCACTACCGCGGACGCTCCGCAGCCCATGCCTGTTATGGTAACGTTAACCGTGATCCACACGGTCGTGGGGGCGATACTCTTCGTGTTTTCGGTGGTAATAGTGCTGATGTGTTACAGGTTGATTCCGCGCGGAAGGGAAGTTGCCGCGACGGCGTCACGGCCGGTGACCACAGGATGAGCACGGCACACGCCAGGGAACTGACGTTTTCTGCCCGCGCGAATGGATACGTCTCGCTGACGAAACCGGACGTTTCCTTCCTTGTGCTGATGACAACGGCTGCCGGTTATTACATGGGCGCGCGCGGCCCTGTCGGATGGCTGCACATGATCCATGCCGTTTTCGGCACCATGCTCATCGCCGCGGGTACAGCGGCATTGAATCATTACCTCGAGCGCGAGTCCGACCGTTACATGCGGCGAACGGCTTCGCGACCGCTGCCAAGCGGCGTGTTGCAGCCGCGGGAAGCGCAGGTCTTTGGCCTCGCACTAGCAATGGCCGGGGCCGTGGATCTGTATTTGGCGGCGGGGGCGCTTGCTTCGGGACTCGGCATTGCGACCTGCCTGAGCTACTTGCTGGCTTACACTCCCTTGAAAAAACGCACCGTGTGGGCGACGTTCGTTGGTGCTTTTCCCGGGGCCATTCCCCCGATGATCGGCTGGGTGGCGGCAACGGGATCGCTTGACCGCGGCGCGTGGCTGCTTTTCGGAATATTGTTTCTTTGGCAGTTTCCACACTTCCATGCCATTGCGTGGATGTACCGCGAAGATTACGCTCGCGCGGGCATCATGATGCTGCCGGTGGTCGACCGCGAGGGCACGCGCACGTTCCGGCAGATCATTCTGTATGCGGTTGCACTCGTGGGCATGAGCCTGCTTCCCGCAATTCTAGGGCTGGCCGGTGTGATGTATTTCTTTGGCGCGCTCGTCACCAGCACCGCCTTGGTGCAGGTGTGTTTGTGGGCCTCCAGCAACAAGACGAACGCTCGCGCCAAATGGCTCATGCACGCGACGGTCCTGCACATTCCGGTGTTGCTGGGCTTGATGGTCTACGACAAGCTCCCGCGCTGATCAGACTGGTTCAGGAAAGGACCAATCCGCACACATGTTCTCTCATGCTGCCCTTAATGCCTCTCTCAACGGAATCAGCGCGCTGCTTCTGGCGGGAGGCTATACGGCGATCCGGGCCGGAAAACGGGAGGTACACAAGGTTTTCATGATCTCCGCGTTTACCGCTTCAACGGTTTTCCTGGCGTCCTACGTGGTTTATCACATCCGCGTGAGGCAAGTCGTCCTTTTTCAAGGGCAAGGCTGGATCAGGCCCGTTTATTTCGCGCTGCTGCTGTCGCATACGATACTGGCGATCGTGATTGTGCCGTTGATTCTGATTACGCTGCGCCGCGCCTGGCTGGGGAAATTCGACAAACACCGACTGATTGCGCGGTGGACCCTGCCGCTGTGGTTCTATGTTTGCGTGACAGGCGTGATCGTTTATCTGATGGTCTATCAGATCTACTTGGGGAAAAGCAGTTGACGGAGGGCGATGCCCGCTGCGCGAAAACGCCTTAGAATTGCGAAGAGTTATCCTGCCGGAAACCCGGCGGAACCAGCCCCCCCGTCAGCGAAGAACGGACTGCCTGACGCGTGCCGGACCTGGGAAATACGATGTGCCAGAAATCGATGTTGGGATTGGCGAACCCGATTCCCACGAATCGCCTTTCCCGCTTCTCCCGCAAAGAAGTCACGAAACACTCCGCCGACTCCGAAGTCATCTGATTGATGACCCGAACGTTCTGGCCGGGGATCAGGGGAGTATCCATAAGCACAAGGGCCCCGTAGGCGCTCACGACGTAGGTAGAGGCCCTCAGATCGATGGTTTCACCTTCGGGCAAGCGGCAACGCACCGTCAGAGGTATCTGAAGGGATAGACGCGTGGTTCGCCGACGCTCGGGGTACCGTGTTCTCTGCATAAGGCCGCCTTGGGGGCACAGCCGAGGATGTAGGGAATGCTGCCACGATCCCAGTCAAAAAGACAAGTACTTTAAAGATTTGGAACTCCTAGTACTTTCGGAGATGTTTGGGCACTACTCGCACTGAGGGCGGCAATCACGGCGTCGGCGAATTCCTCCGTACCGGCTTTGCCACCGACGTCCCGGGTGGTGTGTTTTGCCTCCCGGTAGACTCTTTCGAGGGCATCCTGGATGCGCTGCGCCGCAGTTCGTTCGCCAAGGTGGTCGAGCATAAGAATACTGCTCATCAGCAGGGCAGTTGGATTGGCGAATCCCTTGCCGGCGATATCGGGCGCGGTACCATGCACGGCCTCGAACATCGCGCATTCGTCACCGACGTTGGCGCTGGGCACAACTCCTAAGCCGCCGACGAGCCCCGCAGCCAGATCGCTCATAACGTCGCCATAGAGATTCGGCAGCAAAAGCATGTCAAATTGTAGGGGATCCATCACGATCTGCATGCAAGCGTTGTCAACGATGAGTTCTTTGTATTCGGTATCGGGGAATTGCGCCGCGACTGCCCGGACCGATTTCAGAAACAACCCATCCGAAAGTTTCATAATGTTAGCTTTGTGAATAGCATGAATCTTTTTTCGGCCGTGATATTTTGCATACTCAAACGCAAATTTCGCGATCCGCGTGGAGGCCCGCTCAGTGATGATCTTGAGGCTTTCCACGACCCCGGGAACGACCTCGTGCTCGAGGCCTGAATATAGGTCCTCGGTGTTCTCGCGCACGAGAATCAGGTTCACGTTTTCAAAATGCGATTTGACACCCGGCATGTTTTTCACCGGCCGCAGATTGGCATAGAGGTCGAGCGTCTTGCGCAACGCCACATTCACACTGGGCGCGCCGCCGGCGATGGCCGTGGCCATGGGGCCCTTCAGCGCAACGCGATTCCTGCGCACGGATTCCACGGCCGCCTGGTTGACGGTTTTTCCCTGGTCGGAGGAGCTGTCGGAGCGTCCGGCGATCTCCTCCCAATCGATCTGCACGCCCGTGGCTTCCAGGATGCGGCGTGTCGCGGCGGCTACTTCGGGCCCGATTCCTTCTCCCGGGATGAGGGTAACTTTGTGTCTGATCATTGCATCTCATTGTAAGCCATGCTTCCGTGCTTGTCGAAATGCGGCAACGCCTGGCGTTTCATGATAGGAACATAGCGTTGCGCGGCGGTATGAAAGTTCTGGTATAATGTGAATATTGATAGCTTCGCGGGTACGCCCGCGAGCGGAGGCCAAGAGAATTTATGATCAATTTGACGCCCGTTGCGAGTACCAAGGTCAAGGAAATCATGAGCATGCAAAGCCCGGTGCCGGTCGCTCTACGGGTGGCTGTCGTCGGCGGCGGCTGCTCCGGTTTCCAATACCACATGGCGTTTGAAAACCAAACCACCGATGCGGATCAGGTTTTTGAGTTCGATGGTCTGAAGGTCGCCGTGGACCAGATGAGTTCCATGTATCTGGACGGGATTGAGATCGACTACATCGAGACGCTCGAAGGTGCGGGATTCAAGTTCAACAATCCCAACGTGAAGAGCACCTGCGGCTGTGGCAGCTCCTTTAGCGTCTAGTTCCGTGTAGGGAAGCGTCTCGCGCGCTTCCAGATTCTGTCTTCGGGCTCCTGAGCGGTATGTTCAGGAGCCTTTTTTATGCCCTCTAGCCAATCCGACTGGGATGCCAGGCACAAACTCGCCGCCGACGCGCCTCCCACCGAACCCGCGAGCATCGTCCGCGAACTCTTGCCGTTCCTGCCGGCTGGCCAGGCGCTGGATATCGCTTGCGGCACAGGAAGACATTCGCTGCTTCTTGCCGCGCGCGGCCAACCCGTCACGGCAGTAGATTTATCCAGCGTTGCTTTAGATATTTTGGAAGCTCGCGCACGCAGCATGCACGCCCCGGTACGCCGCAGCGCGAGCCTCCTTGAGACCGGACGGCGGTTGCATCGCGGACTCGAGTTGACGCAGGCGGATCTGGAGCGGACCCAGCTCCCGGAGCGCCGTTACGATCTGATCCTGTGTATTCAGTATCTGCAGAGATCGCTCTTTTCACAGATGGCCAGCGCTCTTCGTCCGGATGGTGTCCTGGTATTTGAGACTTATACAAGCGCGCAGCTTGAGTTTGCCGAAGGCCCGCGGAATCCGGCCTATCTTCTCGAAACCGGCGAACTCCGAGAAGTGTTTCCGGAGCTTTGTGTGCTGTTCTACCGGGAGCTGCGAGCCGGGCAGGGAATCGCCAGCATGATCGCAAAGAAGCGGAACAAGCATGGTTGAGCCAAATTGTAGGGGAACAGTCACATGAGCGGAGCGCCAATGTTTGCAATCTTCGGCTTCCATCCGTATCCTAAAGTCCGGGCATGAGAATAGCGCTCGCGCAGTTCAATCCCACCGTTGGCGACTTTGCAGGGAATGCCGCTCGCATCTTGAGCTTGGCGGTGCAAGCCAAGCAGCGAGGTGCGGACATTGCTATTTTTACCGAGCTTTGCCTCTGTGGTTATCCTCCTCAGGATCTGTTGGAGCGGCCAGCTTTTCTAGACCGGAACATGGATGAGCTGAAAGCCCTTGCGGCCAGAATTTCTCTGCCCGTTCTTGTCGGCTACGCCGGGCGCGTGAAAAGTGGCGCGGGCAAATCCGTGGCCAACAAGGCGGCGCTGCTATGCGGAGGGCGAGTCGTCTTTGAGCAGAGTAAGATGTTGCTGCCGACCTACGATGTATTTGACGAGTCGCGGTACTTTCAGCCAGCCGATAAGCAAGTGGTCTACAGCTTCAAAGATGAAAAACTTGGCATTACCATTTGCGAGGATGTGTGGAACGATCCGAACTTCTGGCCGACGCGTTTGTACGAGCGCGATCCGGTGGTGGAACTTAGCAAGCAGGGAACTAGCGTCCTGCTGAATATTTCCGCCTCACCCTACACGATCGATAAGAGAAGCCTGCGTATTGAAATGCTGCGCGCCATCGCGATGAAGCAGCGGTGTCCCGTGGTCTACGTCAATCAAGTTGGCGGCGACGACAACCTGATTTTTGACGGTGCGAGTATGGCGATTACCGCCGATGGGCGCGTGGCCGCACAAGCGCTGGCCTTCCAAGAGGATCTCGTCCTCTTTGACACGGTCACGGGTCATGGCGAGATTCATGAACAGCCGCAGACTGAACTCGCATATGCCTACGAGGCGCTGGTGATCGGAACGCGAGATTATGTGCGCAAGTGCGGATTTAAGAAGGTGCTCGTCGGCCTGAGCGGCGGCATCGACTCTGCCGTGGTTGCCTCGATCGCTGTGGAGGCGCTCGGAACGGAAAATGTCCTCGGGGTTTCCATGCCGGGTCCTTTTTCTTCGGCAGGCAGCAAGAGTGACGCGGCAACTCTGGCGAAGAATCTTGGCATCCAGTTCATCACCTTGCCCATTACGGATGTTTTTGAAGAATACAAGCGGGCCCTGGCACCCGCGTTCGGCGACCGGCCCGTTGACGTAACGGAAGAGAATATTCAGGCGCGCATCCGTGGAAATTACCTGATGGCGCTCTCCAACAAGTTTGGTTCGATGGTTCTCAGTACCGGTAACAAATCGGAACTAGCGGTCGGATACTGCACGCTTTATGGAGACATGGCTGGGGGTCTCGGAGTCATTTCCGATGTGCCGAAATTGATGGTCTACGAACTGGCGCGCTGGATTAACCGCAAGAGGGAACTGATTCCCCCCTCGACCATAGAGAAGGCGCCTTCGGCCGAGCTGCGTCCCAACCAGAAGGACGAGGATAGCCTGCCGCCTTACGACGTCCTTGATCGAATTCTGAAGGCCTATATCGAAGACTTGCGGAGCCCCCAGGAGATTGCCGATCATTATGGCTTCGATGTGAAACTGGTCCGCGACATTGCGCTCCTGGTGGATCGCAACGAGTACAAACGCAAGCAGGCCGCGCCGGGCTTGAAAATCACCTCGCGCGCCTTTGGCTTTGGCAGGCCATTCCCGATCGCTCAGAAGTTCATCCCTTAAGTCCATGAGGTCCTCGTGAAAAAAGCACTGAGCCTTTCTATAATCCTTTGCTTCAGCACGATTTCGCCCGGAGCGCGAGCGCAGCAAACCAAGTCGGCGACGGCCGCACCAGCACCCGCCGCGCAATCACCAACACAGAAAAGTGTCGAGACATACCTTAGGCATTTGTATGCCTTCGGGCAGGATGTCCTGCTGGTGGTCGGGCCTCCGAAAGAATCACCTGTCGAAGGGCTGCTCGAAACCAATATCGACCTGACCGTTGGCGACAATAAGCAAGTGGTCAAATTCTACGTCAGCAAGGATGGCCAGTATCTTTTCCGGGGTGAGCTGTCGGATATGACGAGAGACCCCCTCGCAGAGAATCGGGCAAAGATCCAGATGAACGACGCGCCCTCGATTGGCGATCCCAGGGCTGCGGTTACACTGGTGGAATACTCGGACTTCGAGTGCCCGGTCTGCCGCAGTCTTCACGACGTAGTGCGTGGCATGCTTCCGAACTATGCAGGCAAGGTGCGCCTCGTATTCAAAGACTTTCCGCTCGAGCAGCTTCACCCCTGGGCACGGACCGCAGCCATCGCGGGCCGCTGCGCCTACCAGCAGGATTCCAACGCTTTTTGGAAGTTGTATGACTTCATCTATGACAATCAGGAAATCATTTCGGCGGCGAACGCCTGGACGAAAATGATGGATTACGCAGAGCAATCCGGGCTGGACGCCGCTGCATTCAAGCGCTGCATGGCCAGCCCGGAAGCCGGGGCAGCCGTCAATGCCAGCCGGGCAAACGGCCAGCAGCTCGACGTGAACAGCACACCGACGGTCTTCGTCAATGGGCGGCGCATCGAGGGCGCCGATCCTCATCTGCTCCAGCAGTACATCAACTACGAACTAGCCCAACAAAAATCAGGGAAAAGCGCCGACAAGAAGTAGGAAAGAGGAGGAGGAATGTGCCCCTACAGGCATGCAAATCCAGCCCGATTTCTTAGTTAACATAATCTTACTTATCGGACGCATTGTCAGAAGGAATCTGCGCTTTTCTGGCTGGTCTTAGGGGGTATGGCCAGGCATGGGTTCGTCTTGATCGAAGCCGCAGATCCGGACGGTCTATCCGGACTCGCAAGCACCGCGGGGCATCAACAACGGCGGGCCAATCGTTGGACTTTATCGCCGGCAGTCCGGCCGGGCACGGATTCTTGACAAATCCACGAGAGGATTGAAGACGACCAAAAAAACAACCAGAACCACTGATGATGACGGGCAGAAGGACACCGCGACCCTCTCCATATTTTCCATGGGAGAGACTGCGGCGTCTCCTGCGAATTCGCCAAGTCACGTTGCGAGATTTGTAGGGCACCACTTCCCTGCTGAATCATCCACATCTTGTTAATGGAATCCAATCTTGGCCATGATCTGGGCGAAGCGAGGGTCGGAACGAATGGGGTCGGCCATGGGGTCGACGCCGAGGTACACCAGGCGATCGACTTTTTCCTGGTACGCGAGATCGAGAAGGCGGAAGGCTTCGTCGGTTTCTCCAAGCGCGACGTGGATAGCCGCGGGGTACAAACTGGGAACGAACCTAGTGTTGCGTAACTGCTGCAATTTTTGGAGCGCGCCGCGAGCTTCGGTCGCATTCCCCGCCAGGGCCTGGGCATAACCGTAGGCCATGAGCGTCACGGGAGCGTCGCCGGAGAGTTGCTGCGCGCGCTGAAAAGTTTCGACGGCTTGCGCATACATTTTTTTTTGCGCGTACGCGGAGCCGAGCCAGAACTGCGCGGACAAATCGCCCGGATGCAGCTTGACAATTTGTCGCGCCTCTTCAATCGCAGCGTCATATGACCGGCCGAAGTAGTACGTCTCAGCCAGAACGTCGTGAAAGAGCGGATTGACCGGATCGAGATCCAGAGCATGGTGAGCTTCAGTCAGTGCTTCGGAGTCGTGCGCTTCCACGATGAGCAGGTGGCAATACCATCCGTGAGGAGTGGGATCATTGGGATTCAGTTCAATGGCGCGGCGCAATTCTTTCTCGGCGGTGGCCAGGTCCCAGTCGTAACTCATGGCCACGTTGCCGAGGACGGCATGAGCCTCAGCGAGCCTGGGATTGAGCTGCAAGGCGTGCTGTGCGGCCTCCCGCGCTTTTGGTTTGGCCTCGGCGGGAGGCATTCCGTCGTTGGGTACCTGACCCAGAATCGCCGTTGCGGCGGCGAGACCTGCGTAGGCTTCAGCGTACGATGGATCTTCGCGGATGGCTTCCTCAAAAAATGTAATGCTGCTGCGCAGGTCGTAGCGGCTGCCAAGGGCAAATTTGCCTTGATGGTAAGCGTGGCGGGATTGCGCGACCTCCGGTGTAGCGGCATGAACGGTGCTCCCTCTGAACGCGGGCGGAGGCTGTGGCGGCAGCGGAAGCGTCGCCAGGATCTGTCGGGCGATCGCGGCCGAGACATCCGATTCCACTTGCAGAACATCGGAGAGTTCGCGAGTAAAAGAATCGGCCCACAGATGGGTCTCATCGCTGACCTGGATCAACTGGACGTCGATGCGCACCTGGTTGCCGGCGCGCTGCACGCTGCCTTCCAGCACATACTTCACATTGAGCGTGCGGCCGATCTCGGGGATCGACTGGCTGGAGACAATCCGAGAGGAGGTCGCGGCAATCACGCCGAGGTGCGGCGGATCGAGCTGGCCGAGTTTGGTGCGGATGACATCGGTAAGGCCCGCGGTGATGTAGTCGGGCTTGGAATCGCCGCCGAGGTAAGTGAAGGGTAGTACGGCGAGGCGAACTTTATCGCGTGTGGAATCTTTGGCCTGAAGCCAGCGGTAAATGCCGAGGGAAAGAGCACAAAGAATCGCGAGAGCGAAAATGGCGACGACGACGCGCTCCCCTGCCGAAGGAGGAAGACGTTTGACGGAATCGACGACGGGAGGAGTTACAGGTACGTCAACTTGCGCGGCGATAGGCGGCTGCGCCATTGGATCGGGAGTCTCCACGCCGGAAGCCACTTCGCTTGTCTCAGGGTCGGGAACAAACGCGGCGTCGGCTTCGGGATCGTCTGCCGGTTGGCGCCTCTTAAACCACTCATCCAGTTCGCTGGTGTACGCGTAGACGGTCGATTTCTTCTGATGTTCGTGGCGCCGGACGGGAAGCCCTTCGGTCTTCTCCCAACGCTGGACGGTGCGGGTCTCGCGGCCGAGGTGGCCGGCAATCTCTTTCCAGGAAACCAGTTTCTTGTCAGGAAGGGCTGACCCTTTGGGACCTGGCGTGGCTCCGCTTGCGGGTGTGTCGGGAGGCGACATTAAAGCGATTCAGTGCGCGGATTATACCCTAGAAATGTGTCCCGTTCGCAAGAGCCCGTTGCTAGTGATACTGGAGCGACTTGGGCAGCTACTGCACCAGCGGCGAACAAATGCTCAACCACGCTCTCGTCGTTGCCGGACGATGCCGGTGATGCGTTGGGGTGTGCGTTCACGGAATTTTCAAGTCCAGGGCACTTCAAGCAAGGCACAGAACAAATAGAGGCAGAACCGCAGAGTAGCCTCAACGGCTATCTCTAAACCGTCGCGTCGGGTCGAGTAGGTTAGGGTTCCGTTCATCTGACAACCCTTAACACATTGTTACGCAAGACGTCAGAAAGAAGTTTCGAGCTCAACCAGTGCTAGTCCCTCTTGGAATTTCCAGCGCTTCGAGGACATTACTCTTCGTGAAGAGCAAATTGCTGGCCTTCAGCGAAACAGCGCACGTACAAGCCCGGGGAGGTGTCCCGGTTTGCGTCCATTTCGCACCACGCCTGGATCTGGCGCCACGAACGTTTCCTCAAACGCAACGGCTGTGGTTTTGACGCCGGGGAGATTCCATAAGCGCGCAGTTCTCTGCTCGCAGACCCGTCACTTCTTCTTCCAGCAACCGAACGTAGTTCGACCGCATAATTTTGGGCAAACACGGCCGCGCGACCAGAAAACTACAGAAAAGTTGGGTGATAAGCGAACACCGCACCGTCGATTCGGCGGTGCTACGTGCGGACGGCGGTGCGGCGATAGCTCCGGCAAGCGTTGATCGCAAATACGACGACGCTCAAACCGAAGAGCACTGCCAGCCACTCGAATTCAGCCCCGTAGTAGAATGTCGCAAATTTCGTGCCCACCCACTGTGCCCAGACCACGAAGACGCGCACCAGATCGAAGACCGCAATGATCGAAACGACAAAATGAATGCGGTTCAGCGATTCCTCGAAGACTAGAGCGTGCTCATCCATCAGATACTTATACAGCATTGCGAAAATGGCGAAAGGCGCTGCTGCGGCCAGCCACAAGCAGCCGAACGGAAGGAAATGCACCTGGCCGGACCACGCCACCGGAATCTTGAACGACGGCACATCCAGGATGAGCGAGATGAGTCCGCCAGCAGCAAATACAGCCGCTCCGATTCCAAACAATTTCGCGGGAGATTTAGGCCAGCCCATGTTTTTGGCGCTGTCATCCCGAACGTGCTCTGGCGTCGTCTTCGCGTCCGGCACAACCGGCAGGAGCGGCACTTCTGGTTCCCCTTGCACGTACGACCAAATGACATTGCCGATGAACACGCTCTCTCCGAGCAGCATGATCCAGAAGAGCAAACTGCTCGGAACATCTGATTTTGTCTGCGGCAACACGACATGCAGACCGCCCACAATCAACAGCGCCAAGCTGCCGAAGGCGTGCCACAATCCGACGCGACGATCGAGATCGCGATGGATGAAGCGCGGCACGACGCGATATTGCGCGTAGAAGAAAACGAAAATCCAGATGGCGGAGAAGAAATACGATGCCAGGTCGCGGGCGCGGACGTATGCGTCTTCCATCGAGCCGACGTGGCTCACCACGTAGATGGCCGAGAGCCCCCAGCCTACAATGCATAAAAAGGCGCTGAGCCTGAAGAGCTTCTCCGGGAAACTTTGCTCCTCCCAAAGTGGCTTCTCCACCAGATCGTCCCCCTGCTTTCACCCTAACACCTTCCTTGTTTCGGCTGGGCGGCAAATCTCTTTGTGCCGCGAATTCACTACCTTGAGCGTCTGCGCAATTTTACGGGTCGAAGGGCTTCTTCGCTTCGGCTTCCAAGCGCTGGAAATGAATCGCCCGCGAAGTTCAATCGGCAGCAGTGGCCTGCCGCGCGATCTGTTCGCCGAGCAGCATGCACAGTCACAAAACGGAGTACGTTCCCCATGCTTTGTTGAAAGCAGCCTAAAAAGCAAAATGCCCCGGCATCGTCGATGCGCAAGTTTTTACAGCATCAAGTACATAGCACTATTACGTATTGTCAGGAGAAATTTTGTGAATCACAAAAAAGATCTTTACTTTCCTGTTTTCAGCGCTCGGCTTAACGATGGGGAGGCGAAAAGACTGCGATTGCCCCTTTCCCCAGAGGCGAAACGGCAGATTCCACGTAATTCCCTGCCGTGAATGAACTTTGACTGCCTCGCCGCTAGAAATCATCAAAAACTCCCCCCAAGTGTGCAGTTGTGGAGGGGACGAATTTGCAAGCGGTAGTTCGAGCAGCTCGCCCCAGAACCCTTGACACCCAGAGTTTTCAAGAGCATAGTCGCGCCATCCCTCGGTATTCTTTCCCGTGTCGACCGCTTTGCGGTCGCCTCAAACAAGGAGGCCTACGATGCCGTATTTTCTTCATCAAGTGAGTTACACGCCAGAAGCACTCGCACGGCTCATCGCCAATCCGCAGGATCGCTTTGATGCAGTGCGGGCACCGGTTGAGAAGCTCGGTGGAAAGGTGCAGAACTCTTACTTCGCTTTCGGCCAGTATGACGCCGTGCTCATCACCGAAATGCCGGACAACGTCTCCGCCGCTGCGATCGCCCTGGCATTCGCCGCGGGCGGCGCGCTGCGCACCTGCCAGACCACGGCGCTGATGTCCACGGCCGAGGGCCTGGAGGCCATGCGCAAGGCCGCGACGTGCGGCTACAAGCCGGTGGCGGCAGCCGCCAGCGGTGCTGCCGTCCGCCCGTAACCGGAAACTCCGCACTGAAGAACGCCGAACCAGCGCGGAATCGCCTAGCCCGTTGAATCGGCTAAGAACATGCGGTACGCGAGTGTCTCCCGTGGTGTTCGCGGCCCTCCGGTGACGGGGCTCACCTTCAAGGAGGCTTCTTGTGCATCCGAGTCGTCTGCTCGCCTTGTGTCTCTCTCCACTCGTTCTGGCCGCCGTCCTGTTCGGGGGCTATTCGATCGCACAGAAATCGGCGGAAGCACAATCCTCGCAACAAGCTGCGCCGCCACGCGAGCCAACCGCCGCCGAAATGAGCAAGAAGGAGACCGTCGCCTCCGCCCTTCTGCGCGGCTTGCAATTCCAAGAATACGAAGTACGTTCCGCCGCCGAAGCCATGCCCGAAGAGAAATACGGCTATCGGCCCGCCGAGGGCAAATTCAAAAACGAAAAGCCAGAATTCGGTCCCGCCGAAGTCCGCACCTTCGCCGAGCAAGTGAAACACGTGGCCTGCGCGAATTTCGCTTTCGCCGCGGAATTGGACGGCCAGAAGCCCCCCGACGGCTGCGACAAGGGCGGTCCCAGCCCGGCAAAAGCCAAGAAGGAATTGCTGACCTACTTGCGCGATTCCTTCGCCGCTATCCGCAAATCGCTGGGCACCGTGGGCGCCAAGAACATGTTCGACCCCATCGAGGGTCCGTATGCCGGCCCCAACACGCGCCTCGGCCTGGCCACCGTGGTGATCTGGCACAACGCCGACCACTACGGCCAGATGACGCTTCATCTGCGCCTGAACGGCATTGTTCCGCCCGCCAGCCGACCCAATCCCCCGGAAGTGAAGGTCACTTACTGAGATTTGCGCGTTACCTCTATTTGCATATAATCGTGCACATCTTTAGCTTGTACGTATACGTACAATAATAAATACTTGCACGTTTTCGTACAAGTCAGTACTATTGGCGAGGGTGCCTTATGCCTTCCACAATCTACGCGGTACTGATCGCAGACGTCATGGAATCCCGCGCTCGAGCGGATCTTCGCAGCCTGCTCGGAAAAAAACTTGCCGCCATTTCAAGGCGCCATTTGCACCGGAAGCTTATCCAACTGCCGTACTCCGTTACCGCCGGCGATGAATTTCAGACCGTTACCCGCGACCTGCCGTCGATTCCCACCGTCATTCAGGATCTCCGCGTTGCGCTCAGGCCGCTATCTCTCCGGATCGGAGTGGGCTTTGGCAGTATTGCCGCCCGCATTCAGCCGCCCGTAAACCGCCTTGGGGGCGAGGCTTTCCAATGCGCCCGCAAAGCCATCGAAAGCATCAAGACCGGGAATCTCTTCAAATTCGCGGTGCTGACAACTTTTGTGTCGCGCTACGAACACTTCAACAAAACCATAAACCTGATCTATGGCCTCCACGACACGCTGGTTCTGAAGATCACCGAAAGACAGTGGGAGACCATCCGAGAATTCCACGATACCCCGACGCTCGAGCAAACGGCCAAACGCCTCAAGCTGGACAACTCCACCGTTTCCAGAAATCTCAAGCGGGGGTATTATTGGCAACTCGCAGAAACGGTTAAGGGAACAGAATCACTCATCAAATGTACGTTTTCCTAGCTGTACAGAAACGTGCAAAAGCAGAAAGTTGTATATAAACATGCAACCACTCGTTCGAGCCCTTCTGGCGATCTATCTGGCCCATCTGCTGGCCGATTTTGTTTTTCAGACGGGCCGCCTGGTGGATCAAAAACGGCGCGGAAAGCCCGCCGCCTATTTGCTCCACGGGCTCATTCACTATCTCTCCGCCGTCATCATCGCCGGTTTTGTCCTGCGCGGCTCCTTCCTGTCGCTGCGCACGTATCTGGTGATCGCGGCGCTAACGCTCGTTCATCTACTGATCGATCTCGCCAAAATACAGCTGGCCAGAAAGTATCCGATCTGCAACGGATCCGGGGCCTACATAGGCGATCAGTTGCTTCATCTCTTGACCGTCGGTCTCGCCGCATGGATGCTGTCGCCTGCCGTGCCATTCAGCGAACTTACCGCGCTATTTCAGGGAGCCCGAGCCATTCCAAATAAGTTCCTTGCCGTGCCGGTGATCTACGTGGCGGTGGTCTTCGGCGGCGGATATCTGATCCGCTTCCTGATTCGTTCACTTGCGGAAGGCGCAAAAAGCCATTCGCTGGAAAGATCCAGCGAGCAATTTCAGAACGCCGGGCTTTACATCGGTTGGCTGGAACGGTTTCTGGTCGTTACTGCACTACTTCTGCAATCACCGGCAACGGTCGGCCTGATCCTGACGGCAAAATCCATCGCCCGATATCCGGAATTCAAATCCGAGCGCTTCGCGGAATACTTCTTGATTGGCACGCTCCTGAGCATCTCGATGGCGCTCATCGGGGGAGCCCTTCTGGCAAAGCTCGTTTTTGGACACATGCGATTCTCGGGATGAGACGTATCGCGTCGCCGTCTCGAACGGAGAGCCGTCACGTTTCGCTTGGCTTCTGCTAAAATCTCCGCATGGCCTCATCCCCAGTTTCTCCGCGCCTCGCAAATATCCGGCTGCATCCCATCAAATCGCTCGATCCGTTTCCCGTAAAAGAAGCCCGCATCGGCCCGAGCGGCGGGCTCGAATTCGACCGCGCGTGGGCGCTCTACTCCGTTGACGGACAATGGGTCAACGGCAAGCGCACCGCAGCCATCCACCTAATCCGCGCCGCTTTCGCGCCGGACCTCAGCTCTGTCACCCTTTCGGTTCCCGGTGACAACCGCAAAATCCCAACTAAGAGATTTGCTTTCCCGGGGGACACGGCATCCGCCTCCAAATGGTTTTCCAACTTCTTCGAGCAGCCGATCACTGTCCGCCATTCTCCCGAGGGTTTTCCGGATGACACCGTCGCCAACGGCCCAACGATAATCTCCACCGCGAGCTTGCACGCTATTTGCGGCCTTTTCCCAGGCATGACAATCGAGGAAGCGCGCTTGCGCTTTCGCACCACGCTCGAAATCGATGTCGACGGCTCTGCCGCCGTACCTGCGGAAGTCCCGGCATTTTGGGAAGATCAACTCTTCGGCGCGGAAGAACGCAGCGCCGTGCGCTTCCGCATCGGCGAAGTAAGTTTCGAGGGCAGCAATCCTTGCGCGCGCTGTCCGGTTCCCCCGCGCGACCCTCACACGGGGGTCATCATTCCCGGTTTCCAGAAAATCTTCAGCGACTACCGCCGCTCGCACGTCCCGGCATGGTGCCCGGAATCCCGCTTCGACCACTACTACCGCCTGGCCACCAACACGCGCGTGGCTGCCACTGAAGCTGGCAAAATTCTGCGCTCCGGTGACCTGCTTCTTCTTTAGCGCCCGCCGAGGGGAGATGGGATGGCTTCCTCGTCTGGTGCGATGCTCGCTTCTACGAAGGCGTCAACCTCCCTTTCCCGACCCAACATCACCGCCCCCGGCGAAGCCCCGCGGAAATGCGCCGTGCAAGCCACCAGCGATGAAGCTTCGCACTGCAGACACACAGCTTGGTTACTCGGAACAAATCGCGACTTTAGAGTGGCAAATAGCTAACGCGCAGACGAATCCGTGGGGGTGGGTTCTTTTTCGAGAAGCTGCTCTTTGCGGTAAACAAGAGAGTTGATGTCGTAGGTGGCGAGTTCGAAGCCATGACCGTGCGTGATGGCATCGGTCGGGCACGCTTCCACACAATAACCGCAGAAGATACACCGCGAATAATCGATGTTGTACACGCTGGCGTAGCGCTCGCCGGCGGAGATGCGGTTTGCATCGACATTCTCCGCGGCTTCGATATAAATACAATTTGCGGGGCAGGCGGCCGCGCAGAGGAAGCAGCCAACGCATTTTTCCAGGCCGCCTTCATCGCGGTGCAGGACGTGGATCCCGCGGTAGCGTGGCTGGAAATGTACCGGCTCGTACGGATAGTTTTCCGTGACCGTCTTACGAAACATGTTGCGAAAGGTTACGCTGAAACCCTTCACCAGCGCGCCAAACGTCTCGCCCACTTCCCGGATAATCGATGCCATAACTAGGACTCTAGCAAACGACTTCGGGACGAGCAAATCTGGCCTAGGTGCCGCTTCCCCACGCCGCTCGCGTCGTCAGTGCTTGAATGATCTGCTTCCCGTGGAAGCGCCCGTTTTCGATGAAAATCTCGCCAGTATGCCGCCCGCCGATGACCACGCCCGCCAGATGGATCCCTGGCACATTGCTCTCGAGCGTATTCGGATCCAGCGCCGGCTTGCGACTTTCCGGATCGAGTCGCACACCCAGGCTTTCCATGAACGTGAAATCGGGATGGTAGCCGGTCAACGCGAACACGTGTCGCGCGGGCAATCGCTTCTCACCGGCTCCATTTTCGACAAGCACTTCGTCCTTCGTGATCTGCTTCACGTGCGTCTCGAACAACGCTCTAACTTGGCCGGCCTTGATCCGGTTCTCAATGTCCGGCCGCACCCAATACTTGATCGTTGCACCAAGTTCCTGCTTGCGGTGCACCAGCGTCACGCGCACGCCATTTCGATACAGGTCGAGCGCGGCTTCCGCGGAGGAATTTTTCCCGCCAATCACAACCACATCCTGATTCCAATATTCGAAAGGCTCCGTGTAGTAGTGCGAAACGTGCGGAAGATCCTCGCCCGGCACGCCCAATTGGTTCGGCAGATCGTAGTACCCCGTGGCCACGGCAATCTTTTTGCTCCGGTATCTCTGCTCCGTTCCCTTCTCCGTTTTCGTTACTACCGTGAAGTCGCCGTCCTGTCCATCGACCCGCACTACCCGCTCGTACAGCTGCAATTCCAGCGCGTAGTGCTCCGCCGCCTTCCGGTAGTATTTCAGCGCTTCAACGCGAGTAGGCTTTTCCGCCGCGCAAACCAGGGGCAGATCACCAATTTCGAGCAGTTCAGGCGTCGTGAAAAAGACCATGTTCACGGGATAATGAAAGATCGAATTGCAAAGGCATGCTTTGTCGATGACCAGCGGCCGTATTCCCGCGCGCTTGGCTTCAATGGCGGTGGCCAAGCCCGTCGGCCCCGCCCCAATGCAAATAATGTCGTATGCACCCATGAGAATTTCAGTTTGCCGGGAGTTTTTGGGAATTGCAAATTACTGCAACGCTACTGCTTTGGAGGCGGCTCAAGGATTTCCGCAAGTTCCCGCCGGAACGATTCGAGTTCTTTCAATTTCTCCGGCGTCGCGTCCACTTGTTTCTTTTTCCAAACAAACACTTGGGCTGAGCCACACTTCAGCTTCACACTGAGGTTCCCTTCCACAAGGTACGCCGGCGGCGCAAGCAGTTTAATTCCGCCGCCCGGAACAGCAGCCAAGACCGCTGCGCAATCGCCTTTCTTCATGCACAGGGCACTCTCGTAAGGCGGAATCGCAATCTGGCGAAAGCCAGCCTCAAAAAGCCGCTCGATGATTTGCATTTGCTGCGGCGAGAGTTCCACCATGGGGGTCGGCTTGCAGGGGCTATACTTGCGTGCCTTGAGTCTTCTCGAAGGGCCCCGCCCGTTCCTGGGAATACTAAGCCGCCGTCGAATCGGCTTCCGAAGAGGATCCCTCGAGCTGTGCCAGGATTTCGCGCAGCGTCGAAATCAGCTCATCGCGCGAAACATGACTTTTCTTGAACTGAATCCGGAACTTGAATGTCTCCGCCGGCGGCTCGAATTGAAAGATGAACGGCCGTGGTCGCTGCGGTCCCGACTGCTCTTCGCGGCGTTCGCGGCGTGCCTCATCGCGCGTCAGCCCGCCCTGCATGATGCGGTGGAACATCTCGATCATTTTCTTTTCGGTGGGCTGACGCGCGATCTGCAGCAACAGCGATTTAGAAAGAATTCCGTGATCGATGCACTTCTTTCGCAGCGAATCGGGAATATTGCGCAGCGACAAAGTTTCCGTCACCGAGGACCGCGCCCGGCCGATCTTCTTCGCGATGTCCTCGTGGGTGTATTCAAACTGGGTGCTCAGTCGGTGCAGGCCATCTGCTTCTTCAAACGGCGTGAGATCTTTCCGCTGAATATTTTCGATCAGCCCAATTTCGAGCGTCTCCGCGTCGTCGGCGGTCTTTTCGATGCACGGCACCTCGCGCAGCCCTGCCGCGCGCGACGCATGATAACGCCGCTCGCCGGAGATGATATGGAAGCAGTCTTCGCGCGGGACGTAGCGCACCAGCAGCGGCTCCAGCACCCCCTTTTCGCGGATCGACTCCGTGAGCTCGCGCAGGTCCCCAAGCGCTTTGCGTGGCTGGTCGGGATTCGGCCGGATTTGATCCACGCGAATCATACGCCCGACTGCCGCGCCGCTATAGCTTGTCAGCGATTCTACGTAATGCGCGTCATGCCGCATCTTCAGCGTGACGGGTAACCCGATCCTCTTCGACACGTTGGATAACCTCCCCTGCAAGTTTCTTGTACTCGACCGCGCCGGGTGATTTCGGCGCAAATGTCAAAATCGTTTCCTTGTAAGCGGGGCTCTCTTCCAGCCGCACGTTCTTGGTGATTTTCGTCTTGAACAGCACTTCGCCGAATACCGATCGAATTTGCCCGTGCGTGTCCTTGGAAATATTCGTGCGCTTGTCATAAAGGGTAATCACTACGCCCAGAACTTTCAGCCCCGGGTTGGGACGTGCGCGGATTCGCTCGTAGGTCTCAAGCAGGTCGTCAGTTCCCTCGATCGCGAAGTACGCCGCCTGAATGGGCACAAGCAAATGCGTCGAGGCCACCAGCGCATTCACCGTCAGGATCCCCAGCGATGGCGGAGTATCGAGGATTACGTAGTCATAATCCTTCAGGACCGGAGTCAGCGCATCTTTCAATTTGAAAGGCGCATCAAACTGTCCCGCGAGCACCTGCTCCAACTTTGCAAGCGCCAGCCGGCCCGGCCCAAGATACAACATCGGATCCTTGGTCGGCTTGATGACTGTGGCCATCGTCACGCGGCTGTCGCTCAGCACGTCGAACATGCTCGTGGAAATTTCGCCGGTATCATAAAACGCGATTGTCGAATTCGCCTGTGGATCGAGATCGATCAGCAGCGTGCGCTTGCCGCGATGCGCCAGCGCCGCGGACAAATTAATTGCCGTCGTGGTCTTGCCGACGCCGCCTTTTTGATTCGCAACCGTGATGATGGCAGTCATCTGTTTCTGCCTCCGCCCGCGCGCGAACAATCGGGCCGCCGCGATCCGGGAACTGGGTTCCTATATATGGGTGCCGCCTCCAGAAAACCCCCAAGGCCTAGGCTAACTCTACGTTTGCAACCTGTTCATTGGCAAGGGAAAAATGGCCGGATCGCGAGAGTCACAGTGGAAAACGGGAGGCCGGTTGCGGGGCGGATAGGTGGGTGTTGTCCCGACTAACCCTGGGCTAGCCCTAAAAATTGAGACCTGGTTGATATTAACGAGGCGCCGCTTCTGTCCCACGGCGACTCCCTGGGGTACCACGACAAGGCAGCCTCCTCGTACCAATATCGACCATGTAGCCCTCCGCATGCAAGTTCCGGTCGCCATCGGCGCCATCGGTCCATTCGATCGCCACCGCCAAGCGCGAATTGAGCCGCTCCGTGCTGCGAATGCGTCGCCTGATCAGCAGCGACCAGCGTCCCAGTGCTCTCTCCGTAGCACATGCGGCTGGAGCGCGCTTCTTCCTGTACAAACCAATTGACAAGGATCGTCTTCTGAAACTTGTTCGGGCCACGCAAGGCGTTATGGAACAAGAGCGGCGCCGGACCCGTCGCGTTCCCATTCAATCCAAAGTGCGCCTCAAGTTTGGCGAGGAAGAATTCGAGGGCGAAACCCTTGACGTCAGCATGAGCAGCCTCCTGGTTCGGGCTTCCCGGACCGCTCCGGTTGGCTCATCCTTGCAAATGAGCTTGCGGTTCTGCTACGAAAATAAGCGCAAGTCCTTTGTATTCATTGCGGCGCTTCTGCGAGACGGCCTTCTTTTCATGC